>Ga0326597_10004614_pt1 | contig 19327 bp, 20 predicted proteins | sample RVTome_12_FD_203789 | JGI IMG/M metagenome (GOLD analysis project Ga0326597, IMG submission 203789) | Soil microbial communities from uranium-contaminated site in the Upper Colorado River Basin, Wyoming, United States - RVT100D185 | ecosystem: Environmental > Terrestrial > Soil > Contaminated >... | reverse complement strand
TCACATCGGTCGCGGTCAGGGTGCCGCGTTGCCCTGACTTTGCGTCATGGAACCCGTACAGGCCGCGGGTGGTGTGGAAACAGATCGCCTGGCAGCCCAGGATGCTGGGAAAGCCGAGCGCCGCGGCGTCGAAAGCCATCTGGTTTTCGTGGACCCAATGCATCGTCGCGTTCTCCGTGTGTGCAGGCTTTCCGCCGGCGGAAGGTCGGGTGTCGCTCGCGCGACGCGCTCGTCCGACCCGTTCCATCGCCGTCGCTTGCCGGCGGCGTGGGTCGAATGAGAAACCGCCGTCGCAATCTCACGCGCGCACGGTTGGATTGCAAGCAAGCACGGCGCGGGATCGCTTCTCCAGATGTCGTACGGCCGCGTCGGGTCGGCTCCGTGATCGGCTGCGAAGCGGAACGTGTGTCTCCTCACGACTCGCGCGCCTGATTCTCTGTGCGCCGCGTGAATTCCGAGCCGCGTTACCCCGCCGCGATCTCCGGAGCGAGGAGGGCACGGCCAGCGCGCAATTCCTCGAGCTCGTTTCGCGCTCGCTTCTCGTACCACACGGACCACGCCCAGTAGCCCGAGACCAGGGTGAGCGCCACGAGGAAGGCGAAGTACGGGCGAGTGGGGCCGCTCCCCTCGCGGAGCAGCGTGACGAACGCCACACGGCCGCGGCCTGAGCGACGGCGACGAGCCGAACCGCGACGACGACGCGCAACTTGGCGCGCGCCCGGCGTTCGGAGAGATCAAGGTGCGCCTCCGGCGAATCGGCCAGCGATCTCCAGCTGCCTCGCCGGTTCCACAGAGCGAACGCCTGGATGCCGAGCGAGAGAGCGACGAGGCCGGAGACGGCCGTGATGCGCGCCGCGCCAGCCTCCTCCCGCAGAATCCACCACGCGAAGACGCCGAAGCTGGCGAGAATGACGAGTTCGACGCCGGTGACCACCCACATCATGATGGTGTGGCGGCGCACTCGGGCGGCGATCGTCTCGCGCAGCGGCTGGCGCGCCGGCTCCGCGCGCCAGGCGGCGGCCAGCTCGTTCCAGTCGAGGCCCGTGTTTCCGTTCATCTGGCGGTTTCCCCGGTCAGCAGGCGTGACAGCGCGGCGCGGGCACGGTTGAGCCGCACGCCCATGGCGTCGGGCAAGGGCCGCTCATCGCGCAGGTCCGGCGGCATCTCCTGCTCGCGACCGGATCGCAGACCGCTGCGCGCGCGAAACGTGAGGCCGCGGTTGTGGCCGATGCGGAGCACGAACGTGCGCAGTGATGCATCGCCGCGGAACGAAGGCAGCGCGCGCCAGACCGCGAGCAGGATCTCCTGGTACAGATCGTTGCGGTCCGCGTGCTGGCGCGCGTACCCCGCGGTCAGCCGCCAGAGCGCGGGACCGTGCGTATCGATCACTTCGTCGAAGATCGCCTGGCGGTTCACGACTTCACGCGGTTTGCGCCTTCCAACAACGTCGACGACCGCGACTTTCGTCGCGCTCGGCAGGGCAACCAGATGCGACGGGAACGTCCTGCCCGTCCTTCGACCTTCACGCCCCGACTGCGCGTTCGCACACGAAACGCCCGGATGACACGGGCGCTCCCGCTACAGTCTCCGCGATTCGACCGCGTATTACATCCACGGCGATGTCCGGCCGGCGTTGCACGTCGGCCGTAATAAACCGGGAACGATCCATGACTGATGTCCCCGGCGATGCAGACGCTGCGGGTCAACGTGGCGTCCGTGATGCATGCGTTATTCACGAGTATCTGGCGGAGGCGCAAGTGGCTTCGTTGAGAGCGTTGTCATCCGTACTGATGAGCGCGATCACGGTCGTGGGACTGTCGGAGTCGGGCCGGCCGGACGTACGCTCGATCCTCGGCCCGGCCGGCGATGCAGTACTCATACACCACGTCACGCTGATCGATGGACGGGGCGGTCTGCCGATGCCCGGTGCAGTGGTCCTCGTCCGCGATGGCCGCATCCGCGCGGCCGGCCTCGATGGCGAGATCGACGTGCCGGCGGGGATCATGCGCATCGATGGCCGTGGCGGCTTCCTTCTGCCCGGCTTCGTCGACGTGCACGCGCACACCGCGCTTGGACCCGTGCGGCTCGACACGACCGGCGGCTCGCCGGTCATGGCCGCCCTGCCGGATCTCGACGGCAGCCGGCGCACGCTCCGACTGCTCCTCGCCAGCGGCATCACCATGGCGCGCGATCCGGGCGGGCCGGCCACGCGCACCGTCGCGCTGCGGGACTCCGTCGCTCGTGGATTGCTCACGGGCCCCCGCCTGCTCGTCGCCGGCGAAGTCATCGACCGGAATCCCTTCAAGGGTCTCGCCACCGCGGTCGCGACACCCGACGATGTGCGAGCCGAGGTTCGCCGCCAGGCCGCTGCCGGCGTCGACGTCATCAAGCTGTATGCGTGGCTCACACCGGATCTCGTCGAGGCCGGCATCGATGAAGCACATCGCCTCGGCCTGCCCGCGATCGCTCACCTGATGCAGACCTCGTGGCCCGAGGCCGCGCACATGGGCATCGACGGCATCGTCCACATCATCGGCCTGTCGCCCGACATGCTGCCCCCCGATTCGAGACCCGCCTACGCCCGCATGATGACCGGGTCGCAGTTCATGTTCGGCTGGCTCGATCTGCTCGATCCCGAGTCGTGCGAAGTGCAGGACGCGATCGACGCCATTGCGCAGCGCCGCGTCGCGGTAGACCCGACACTCGTCGTCTTCGAGCGCGCCGTGCGCGGCGATGACCCGGCCATCACTCACAGTCCGGCCCTCGATCTCGCCTCGCCGGCACTCCTCCGCGACTGGCGCACCTTCTTCACGTTCAACATCGGCTGGTCCGCCGACGACTTCCGCCGCGCCCGCGCCGCCTGGCCGAAGGCGCTGCGCCTGACGAAACTGCTCTGGGATCGCGGCGCGCTCATCACCGCGGGCACCGATGCCAACAACCCGTGGACCGTTCCCGGCGAGAGCTTCCACCGAGAGCTCGAACTGCTCGTCGAGGCCGGCATCCCGGCCGCCGACGTGATCCGCATCGAGACGCGAAACGGCGCCGAGTCGCTGCGCATGCTGGACCAGACCGGCACGATCGAAGTCGGCAAGCGCGCGGACCTCGTACTGCTGCGCGAAGACCCGCTGCGTTCGATCGGCGCGACGCGATCGATCGCCTGGGTCAGAAGGATGGCGTGAAATACGATCCCGCTTCGCTCCTGGCCAGTCTGTCGAGGTAGCGAGCCACTAGAGTTGGGAAGCGTTGTAGCGAGCCACGTCACGAACTGCTCGCGCCGCCCTTCGGCTGTCGCACAAGAACCGACGCGCAGCCCGGTCCGCGACTCAGGGATCGAAGGCGAACGTCGGACGCCGTCGAGTTGATCGCCGGTCAACGTCGGACACCAGTGTCGCTGGATGCGCCCGACAGCAGGTGCGTGCCCAGGCCGTGGTCCGCCAAGCGGTGTAAAAGGACATTCGCTCGATCACTCGATCACATTGAGGATCACCCCCCGAAACGCGTCGGCGAACTTCAACGGCCGGCGCGGTGCTGCCCATCCACCGCTCAGGGGTGTCTGGTCTTCGCCCGGCCATTTCGTAACGAGCCGTGGCGGTCGGCACTACTGCACGGCGGACCCCAGCTTGCCGCCGCCCCGCTTCGTAACCAGGCGGGAGTCAACCACTCATGGCGGTGGCCGCGAGCGCGCGGTCGTATGTGTGGATTCGATCGATGCGGCGCCGTGCGCAGCACGCCAGGTGAAGCAGATCGCGAGCGCCGAGGCCCGGGTGCCGCTCGAGGAGTGCGCGGGCGAGATCGACATCCTCGCGTTCCACGGCCCAGATCGTGCCCATCCGGCCACGCGCAAGCGCCAACGCGGAATCCAGCGTGTCGATTCGATCGACCAGAAAGTACGCGTGCATCAACTCCTGAAGCACTTCAGCCGACGTCACCAGAACCTCGCCCGATTCGACGTGCTCCAGGAAGAACGCCCGCGCCGGTTCACGCAGCGGGTGCTCCCGCCCGACTGCGTACATGAATACGTTCGTATCGACGAAGATCACGGCGGCGACCCGCTCGAGATCGATCGCTCGATCACGGCGCGATGCGACTCCCAGTCCGGCTCACAGCCGGCCTCGCGCGCGTCGCATTCGGAAAAGAACGCTTCCAGCGCTTCCACCGTCTCCAGCAACCGTCCTTCCCCGGCCGCCGCCGCCTTTTCGCGCGCCGCGTCCCGTACCCATTCGCTCAGCGTCTTGCCTTCACGCGCCGCGACTTCACGGAACCGCTCCTTCTCCGCCTGATCGACGACGATGTGCAGGCGATCCGTCATGGCCCCATCCCGATTGTATACACAATAACCGTACACATGCGCATCATTAATGGTAAGACTCCTGCCGGGAAGGGGCAAGGCCCGCCCGACGAGATCCGGTCGCTGGTCAACGGCCGGGAGAAACACGCCCTGCCCGACGCCAGGCCCAGGTCGTTGCTCATCGCCGGGCCGATGTTGCGCCGGACCTCGGCCCGCCGTTCGGGAACGGTCCCGTCAGGGAGGAGCGGTCACGTACGAGGCATCGGAGTGCGATCCTCGTGGGCGGGGAACGCCTCCCGATAGTCCTCCATCGCCGCGAGGATCACCGCTTCGGCGTGCGAACGATCGTACGCGTCGGCGATCGAGACCGGGGTGGTTCGGTCGGGACCGAGCTTGTAGGTCTGGAAGTAGTGCCGCAGTCGATCGACGAGCGGCGATGGCAGGTCCGCGAGATCCTCGACCTGCGTCCAGAACGGATCGTTCTCCAGCACCGCGATGATCTTGTCATCGGCCTCGCCGTCGTCGAGCATGGGGAGACCGCCGACGACGCGGGCGTTCAGGATGACTTCCGCACGGGTGATCGGGCGCTCGCTGACGACGCAGATGTCGAGGGGATCGCCATCGCCCATGCCGGCCCCCGCCATGAGCCGGCCCACCCGCTCGCCGCAATACGTCTGCGGGATGAAGCCGTACAACGTCGGCGGCTGCGACGACGTGCGTTGCGGGCGATCGACGCGCAGGTAGCCGGAGACCTTGTCGACCTCGTACTTCACGAGATCGAACGGGCAGATCTCGATGTACGCGTGCACGACGCGCGGCGGCGCCGGGCCGGGGCTCAGGCCGTGCCACGGGTGGGGCCGCCAGACCATCCAGGGTTGTGCCTCGGACATTTCGCGGGTCAATCCCGATGCTGCCGTGCTCGCCAGGTACCCGGCGCCTCGATGGCCCGGGACGGCGGCAGGCTTCGGCCAGCCCAAACGGTGCCGCGCGGAAACGATGCCGCTCGGAGGTTGACTCCGCAACCGATCGGGCCGCGCTGCACGTCGAGGATTACAGCGCGCCGCACAGGATGAGGCGGTGCCACGCACGAGTCCGGCAGAGATCACGGATCGCCGGCGACCGCCCGTCGAGTCGTGCCAGGCCTTCGCAGTCCGAAGGATGTTCAACGACCTGCGCGCACGACCTGGTAGTCTCCGGTCCGCGGACCGGGTCGAGCGACCCAGCCCTGCGCGAGCGTCAGCGTCCAGCCGTCGCCGGTGATCGTGGGGCCGTCGACACGCGCCGGTGCGGGCACGCTCAGGGTGCGCCCATCGACGCGGACCAGCACGCCGCTCGTCGTCTCGAAGCTGCCCCACTCGCCGGATACCCTGTAGCTCGAGAAGACCGTGCCCGCGTCCGGGATGGGAGTGGCGCCCGTCGTGACGAACGATGCGCCGCTCGCGCCCGGCACGATGAGGACCGGACCATCGACGAAGCGCCTGCGCAGTTCCGCGACTCGCGCCTTCTGCTCCAGATCGCGCTTCTCCTCCTCGGTTCGCAGCGCCGGAGCGTTGTACCGGGACGCCGCAGCTTCCGCGTTCTCCGCCGGCTGGATGCTGTCGGCCGCCATCAGCATCCGGCCCAGATCCGACGACGCGTCCACCCGGCGCTGCCAGCCGGGCATCGATGCATCGAGCAGGAGCCCCCAGGCGGCGCCCGAGGAGTAGGCGAACGTGCGAACGAAGGTCGGCTCCCCCTCGGCGTGCACCAGCTGTTCGATCGCGCTGGCGGCGGCTTCGCCCGTGGAGGACGCCGAGAGCACGGTCCCCGTGTATTGCGCCAGGCCCTCCCGGATCTCCTCGGGTCGTTCGTTCTCCGCGGATCCGGGGATCCGCGTGTGCCGGATCAGACGGAGCGAGCGCATCACGCACGGCCTCGACGCGTTCGGGTCCCGCGGAACGGAGCGCGCGCGCCAGTGCTCTCCACTCGAGTCGCAGCCAGTACCGGCCTTCGAACGTGTCGAGATGGTCGTTCTGTCCCGTCGGCGTCATCAGGCCGAGCTGCGGCTGGATGCGGTGAAACAGCTCGTGCATCAGCAGCCGCCGGCGCGCGATGCTGTCATTGGCGTCCGGTTCCACAGCCGGATCACGGGCCGGCCGAGGTCGTGCTCGTAACCCAGCTCGCTCAAACTGGCCGTAGCCAGGGCGAAGTATCGGCCGGCGCCGGGCTCGAGCCGCAGCCAGCGCGCGGCGAGTACCCGCATGACGTGACCGCTCGAGAAGATGAGGCTCGCGCCGTCGATGCCGGCCAGGCGCGCGAGCACGCGATCGGCGCGTGCACCCACTTCGGCCGGCGACTCGCCGCCCGGACAGCCATCGCGGAAGAGATGCCAGTCCGGGCGATCCGCGCGGATATCGATGGTGCGGCGACCTTCGTAGTCGCCGTAATCCCATTCGACGAGATCCGGATCGACTTCCGCGACGTCACCGAAGCCGGCGAGGTGACAAGTCCGCGACGCGCGCTGCAGCGGGCTGGTCAGGACGCAGGCGAACCTCTCTCGCGCAAGCTCCTCCCTCAGCCAGCGCGTGCTCGCCTCGCCCTCAGCAGTGAGCGGGATGTCGGTGAGGCCGGTGTGCAGGCCCGCGGCGCTCCACGAGGTCTGGCCGTGGCGCACCAGTACGAGGCGAGGCAGGTCCCGACTCGACATCGACGCGTAAACCTCCCGGGCCGGGTCATTCCAATCGGAGACTCGAGATCGCTGCGACCGGATCGACGCGCGAAAAGCGACACCGCGCGCAATCGCTGAGTGAATATGCGCGACGGCCCGGCGTAACTGCAAACGGCGCCTCGCCTTCCGGGAACCGACAGACCGAGGCGGGATCCCGCGGTCGGGCGAGCCGACAGATCCTGGATCGGAGCCCGATTCGACCGGTTGCGAAACGGCCGGATCAGGCGAATCCCGATTTGCGGCGGCGGTCGCGTGGCGTATCATGGCCAAGCCACCGGGCAGGGGCCGGTGGCCATTCTTTTCAGGGAGTTGGTCGATGCGCCGCTGGCTGTTGTTCGTGCACCGCTGGATGGGTCTGACGCTAGGCATCATCTTCGCGATTGCGTCGCTCACGGGCGCGATCCTCGTGTACGAGACGCCGCTCGACGAGTGGCTGGATGGTCCCCGGTTCGCGACGACACCGGGCCGCGTCGACCCCGCGGTCGTCGAGGCCGCGGCGACGGCGAGGTGGCCGGAAGGCCGTCTGATCCGCGTGGACTGGCCGACGCCAGCGTCAAACGTGTACCGCGTCCAGTCGAGAGTCGGGAATCTGAGGGAGAACCTGATTCTCGATGCCGGGTCCGGGATGCCGCTCGAGCCGCGACCGGTGAACCGCATGCTGCGTCTCGTGCGCAGCGTCCACGTGAGCCTGACGCTCGGGCCGGTCGGCTCCCGCGTAGTGTACTGGGCGACCGTAGCGGCCATGCTCGGCATCGTGATCGGCATCTACCTGTGGTGGCCGGGCATCCGGCGCTTCGCGCGCGGCTTCCGGATCCGGGTGCAGCGCGACGCGTACACCTTCAACTTCGATCTGCACCAGGTCACGGGTATCGTCGCGATGCCGCTGCTGCTGGTGATGTGCCTCTCCGCCGCGCTGTTCCGGCAGGGTCGCCTCGTCGATGCGGCCACGCGGCTGCTGCACGGCCCCGCGGTCGAGCCGGCGTGGGCGGACATCACGTCGCCCAGGCCCGGCGCCGGAAACGCAACGCCGCAGGAGTCGCAGGCAACAGACAAAAGTGCGACCGCAAAGCAGGAATCACAGGCCGCGATCGGTCCGGCGAGTGCATCGCCGGCCGCTTTGAGGGCGGTGGCCGACGCGGCGATGGCGGAGGCCGGGGGCGGCGCACTGGTGCGGATCACGATTCCGGAGACCGACGGCGCTTCGATCGAGGCGTACATCGCGGATGCACCGGGCCTCGCGCCCGGCGACTCGCTCTTCATCGCGCTCGACCGCGCGACGGGCCTGCCGCTGCGCAAGCGGATCGGCGCGCCGCACGTGCGCTTCGACCGCGCGCTCAACAACCGCCTGCACCAGGCCCGCGTCGGTGGTCCGATCGTGCGCGCGCTGTACGCGTTCTCCTGCGTCGTCGGGTTCCTGCTGCTGCCGACCGGAGCGTCTATGTGGTGGATCCGGCGCGGGCGGAAAGCCGAGGCGGCGGAACGGCGCTCGATGGCTTCGGCCACGGGTGACGCTGATTGACGGTGGGAGTTGTCGCGGCCACCGTGCATGCGCGACATTGCCATATTCGAGTCGGGGATGGTGGTTCCAGCATGAGAACGCGAGCAATGCGACCCTTCGCAGCGGCGGCGATGTCCGCAACAGCCTGCGCGGCCCTCGGCCTCGCGCTCCTCGGCCTGCTGCTTCCGGCGGCTCCGGTCGCCGCACGCCAGCATCCCGACACGCTGCACGCCTCGCCGCCGGACACCGCGGGCGCGTTCCGCATCTATACCGGGCGAGGCCGCCGCGTCACACTCGACGGGCTGGTCGCCGCGGCGTCCGGTGTCGACGTCGTGTTCATCGGCGAGAGCCACAACGACCGCGTCGGGCACCGCGTCCAACTGGCGATCTTCGAGCTTCTCGCCGGCATCCCGCCGCGCGCCGAAGGCGATTCCGCGGGCAGCTCAACACACGCGCATGGCGATTCGCCGGCCATCCCGCCGCGCGCGCAGGGAGATCCTGTCGGTCCTGCCGCCGAGGGCGCGCCGGCCAATCACGTCGTGGTGTCGCTCGAGATGTTCGAGCGCGACGTGCAGTACATCGTCGACGAGTATCTGAAGGGCCTGATCTCGAAGGACCAGTTCACGCGCAACACGCGGCCGTGGGCGTGGTACGAGCAGGACTACGCGCCCGTCGTCGAGGCGGCGAAGGCGGCCGGCCTGCCGGTCATTGCCGCGAACGCGCCGCGCCGCTACGTGAACCTCGTGGGCCGGTCGGGGCCGGAAGCGCTGGCCGGGCTCTCCGACGAGGCGCGACGGTTCCTGCCGCCGCTGCCGTACGAAGGACCGTCGCCGAAGTACCGCGCCGAGTTGATCGAGGTGATGGGCGGCCACGACAACGGCGGAGGAACCCAGGACTCGACCGGCCGCGAGAACGGTTTCTTCGCGCAATCGCTGTGGGACGCGACGATGGCGCACTCGATCGCGCAGACGCTGATGGACCGGCCGGGTTCGCGCATCGTCCACCTCGTCGGCTCGTTCCACGTGAAGAACGGAACCGGCATCCCCGAGCAGCTCGAGCGGTACCGGCCCGGCACCCGCCGCCTCATCGTCTACGTCGAGCCCGTCGACGACGTCAACAACTTCCCCGACGAGCTGAGCGGCGCGGGCGACTTCGTCATCCTCACGGACAAGACCACGGTGCGCGCGGACCAGCGAACGGGCTCGTCGGGCTGAGCGCAGGCGCGCATCATGCAAGCAGCGGCACACGCCGTTCGCTGCCGCGCGAGGCCGGCAGGCACCGATGCGGGACTTTCCGGCCCGTGCAGAACTCACTGGATCACAAGTTTTCAAGGAGTTCGAGGGTCTCCGCGAACTCGCTCTCGGCCAGGGTTATCGAAGGGGGACACGCCTGGGCAAGTCCGCGAAGTCCACTGATCAACGTCTCCCGCGTGTAATCGCTGTCGGTATCCCAGGTCGCTTCAGAACGATCGAACCGCTTTCCGAAACCATCGCCGTGTATTGCTACACGAAGTACTCCCCCGTACGGGTGCGACTCGAATTCCGTTCGGTCGGACAACATTCGAATCGCATGAGCAGTGCCGAACATGTGAAAACCCGAAACCAGGACCGCGAGTACGTCATCATTCGCGGAGAACGGGTTGCGAGCCAGGCTGATGAGTCCGAAATCCGCCAGCAAGGGCAGCGCGAAACCCCGCAGAAACAGGTCGTAGCTCGGGTCGATGATACCGCCGGTAAAAAACCATTTCAACCAGTGTTTGACGCGACGACCGGTTTCCTGATCACCTTGCTGCCCGACAAGTTGCTTGGCATTGTACGGCTCGAGTGTCTTCAGGAGCGTCTCGATCTCCTGCAGCGAATCCTGTCGCACATTGAAGCGAAACACCGGGACCGCCTTCCTCCAACCCGGTATCGGGTCCACGAGGTGAATGCGACGCGCCAAGTGGTTGCTCGCCGGGCTCCCTATGACGAGCAGATTCCGGCCCGAGAATCGCTGCCGCAGTTCCTCTGCACTCTCCAGGACGAAGATCTTGTCGGTGAAGAATTCGGTATCCTCGCGCAATCCCAGTTTCATGATCCAACGGGCTTCCGCAGGAGATGCGCTGACGGCCCCGAAATCGGATCTGTTGATCCGCGACTCGGAGTCTTCCCGCTTGTCGCCGGAAATGATCGTGAGAGGATAGAAGGCATCAGGGAAAACGAGCAGGCTGCGATCCCTGAACGCATGACCCTGCCGCAGAGGCGCACGGTCCGGGCGGAGCTTCTCGATCGCCGCAAGTGCGTGACCCCTCAGCTCCGGTAACCACTTGTTCTCGTCTTCCGTTGTCACGCGTGCCCGCTCGCGGAGTTGGAAGAGCTCAGCCAGGAGCGCGTGCTTCGCATCCAGGTCCAGCGCGTCGATCAACTCAATGACCAGGCGCGTCAAGTGGATCTCGGCGCATGGAGCCGTTCCCTTCATCCAGCCGTTGACCGTCGAGGCAGAGACGCTCAGGCTGGCGGCGACTGCAGACTGCGTGAGGTTGTGGTCTTCAAGAAGGTGCCGCAGGCGCTCGTGCAGTTCCATGATCCGCTCCCGGGTTAACGATGTCCGTGGCCGGCCTCAAGGCGCATCCGTCTGCGGCGGAGAGGAATCGTCGTACCGCGATCCGATCGCGGCCAGCGCGCGAACGAGTACCTGCGCAGGCACCCGCGGGCAACCTTTTTCGAGGCTGGCAATCGTGCCGGGTCCGCATCCGACGAGCCGCCCGAGATCCCGGCGTGACATCCCGATCCCGATGCGAAGTGTCTTGATGACCAGGCCGAGGTCGTGCCTCGGCTGTCTGAATGCAACATGCCCGATGCCTGGCCGCGATGCCTCGGCCGGCTGTTTGCGCCCCCGCGGAATGCCACGGGATGGTCCCGCAATCCGGGGCTCCCCGCGCATGTTCCGCGCACGCCACCGCCGCCGTATCCGGCTACGGCGGGGCCGGAGGCGGCTCAGGGACAGGTAGGCCACGATCGCCGACCCGATCGCGACGGCAAGGACGCCGAGCCCCTGGACGGCCTCGGCAAATGAACCAGCGGAAATCAGGGCATGTCCGACGCCAGTCAGTTGCTCCATGGGATTCCTCTGGGTCCGGTGACATCTTCAGGATACGATAGGCTTCGCATCACGGCAATGCTTTTGTTTTCATCGAATTCGGCAATATTCGAATATCCCACCCAGCCAAGACCTCCTGGAGCTCATTATCGAGAGTAGTGCGGATCAGGTAATCTGCACATCTTCGATAAATTTCGAATATCTAAAGTGAACGTCGATGCCGGTGCGGGGCGAGAAAAGGAGGCCGGGGGCGCCAACCGAAGTTCGCAAACGATGCCGGGGACTACGATCGGGGTAGGGAGTTCGATGGCGTGGCCGGTCGTGGCCGAAGCGCCGCGCCGGATGGCACCCGAAGATGCGTATCTGGCCGGTCGAATGAAGTTCGTTCGTAGCCGACCACGACAGCGGCTCAGGGTCCGTCCGGCCAGGCCGATCCTGTGCCGGGATCTGACCGATCCGTTCCTGCAAGCCGGACCCGCAAGCGTACTACGCGGCGAGATCGAACAGGCGGGGAAATCCCCACGATGACCGGGTCGCGGCACTCGTGGCCGCCAGACTGGGGCGTCGCTCCGACGCCGAGCGGCTTCTGGCGCGAATGAACTCGAGGCCCTGGCCGATCATGCGCAGTCGCTTCCAGCTGGCCGGCATCGTGGCCGTGCTGGGCGATCGTGACCGCGCGGTCGCGATCCTCCGGGAAGAATCGTAGCGCGGCCTCCTGTTCGAATGGCTGCATACGAGCCCGGAATTCGACGACCTGCGCGATGACAGGTCAGCGGCGCGACTCGGCGCCGGGCCCCCGTCAGGCCGCGCGCCTCGCCCCGTCAGGGCAGCTACAGGATGATGGTGTAGCGGAACCACTCGGCGACGGCCTTGCCGCCGCGGCGGGCGGGCTCGAAGACCCACTCGGCCGCCTGCTTCTTCAGCTTGTCGTCGAACTTGCGGTCGCCCGTGCTCGTCGGATCCAGGCGGGTCGAGTCCGAGACGACCTCACCCCGGGTCGTGATGAATACCCAGACATCGATCTCGCGCCCGCGGACGCGGCCGGGCCGGTCGCTCGGCGGCAGGATCAGCCCGCGCGGCGAGGGCGGCACGACGCGGAAGAGGCCCTCGTCGGAGGTTCCGCCATCACCCCGGCCCGTGCCGCCTTCGATGCCCGCGCCCGTCTGCGCGCCTCTCCCCTCTCCGACCCTGCCCGTGCCTTCGACAGCCGCCGACACGACCTGCACGGCCGGCTTCGGCGGCTCCTCGATCTTCACCTCGGGCTTCAGCTCGGGCACGGGGACCGGAACCGGGACAACCTTCTCGGGAACAGGCTGGGACTGGACTTCGACCTGGAGGCTGACGACCCGCATGCCGCCGCCCGCCGCCGCGCGCGCATCGCCGTTGCGCGGGCCGGCCGCCGAGAACGGAGAGGGCGGAATCGGCCGGAACTCGCGGAAGAAGAGCAGCACCAAGACGTGCAGAAGCACCGACGCGATCAGCGCCACCCGCCAGATCCGCCGGTACCGGCGATCGTGGAATTCCGTGATGCGCGTCGGTTCAGGCTGCATTCACGACATGGTCTCGGCTACTGGGTCACCCGCGGGTTAGTACCGACGAACGCGCCGCACGGGTCCGGTCCGGACGGGGCGCCGCTCGATCTCAGCGGCGCCCAAGGAATCGAGATCACCCCGGAGGCACCTACGGCCGGCCCCGGGGGCGCGTTTCAGTCTCGCACACTCCGCCGGACTGCGCGGTATGATCCCGCGGCCCGTGTCCCAATTCGGCGGACTCGTCCGTCATGCAGGCGAACACGCACTGGATCGCACTACTCGAACCGCTGGAGGATGACATGAAGGAGTACCTGCTGCTGTACCGCAACGGCGACCCGAGCTGGCAGGAGCGCAGCCCGGCCGAGATCCAGAACGTCATGGCGCAGTGGAATGCCTGGTTCAAGGAGCTGGAGGCCGGCGGCCACCTGCGCAATCCCGGCGCCGCCCTCGCGCCCGGCGGCGCCGTGATCCGGAAGAACGGCAACAGTATCGCGACCGACACGACGCTCTCCGAGGTGAAGGAGCTGGTCGGCGGCTTCTCGATGATCCAGGCGTCGTCGCTGGAGGAGGCGACGAAGCTCGCGCAGGGCTCGCCATTCCTGCACGACAACCCGGGCGGCGACATCGTCGTACGACCCGTGATGGTGGTGGACGGCTAGGACCCCGCCTCCTCGCCGGCGCTCGCCCTGCGGCGCGATGGGCCGCGATGCGCGGACCGGACCTTGCTCGTGCAGGGCGGGCGCCGGATTCTCTTGCCGCACACGCGCCCGACTCGTTACGGTTACGCAGCGTCAGGGGCGCACCCCGTCCGCGGAAAGGGCCATGCCCACCCCGTCGTGCCCGAAAAATCGATCGACGAAACTTCTTTCAGCCTGATACCGGCGGACGACCAGGCGACACTGAAAGGAGCTTCGTGTGGATACTCTCCCGCTGCCGCCGCATCCCAGCCTCGACAACTACCGCAAGCGTGCGAAAGAGCTCGTCGCCGCGGCGAATTCGCCTGACGACGGCGCCGTTCGCGCGTGGGCATCCGGGTGGCTCGCCTCGCTGGCGAGACTTCTCGGAGTCGAGATCACGCCGTTCGTTCAGGGCAGCTTCGATCGGGCTGTCGACCGGCTCGAGCAGGGTGTGCGTCAGCGGGCGGCGGAGCTTGGCGCGAAAGGCGGCCGTCTGTCGCTCGCCGATGCGCAGTTCTTCATCGCCCGCGCGCACAGCTTCGAGAGCTGGGCGGCGTTCGCCCGGCACGTCGAAGGCATCACCGGCAATTCCGCGAACCGCGATTTCGAGGCGGCGGCCGACGCCGTGGTCGGCGGAGATCTCGTCGCACTGAAGGAGCTCCTCTCGCGGCGGCCGGAGCTGATCCGCGCACGCTCGGCGCGCGAGCATCACGTCACGCTGCTGCACTACGTCGCCGCCAACGGCGTCGAGGACTTCCGGCAGAAGACGCCGCCGAACGCCGTCGACATCACGCGCCTTCTGCTGGATGCAGGCGCCGAAGTCGACGCGACGGCCGACACGTACGGCGGTGGATGGTGGCAGACGGCGATGAACCTGCTGGTGTCGAGCGCGCATCCCGCTATCGCCGGATTGCAATCGGCGCTCGTAGAGGTGCTGATCGACTGCGGCGCGGCCCCGAACGGCGTCGCGGATGACGGCTCGCCGCTGATGACGGCGCTCGCTTTCGGCTACGAGCCCGCCGCGGAGACGCTCGTCCGGCGTGGCGCGCGTGTCGACGGCATCATCGCGGCCGCTGCGCTCGGGCATCTCGAGAAGGTGCGCGACATGCTCGTCGATGCGACATCGCTCCGGCCGGGCGTGCCGCTCGTTGCCCCTCGCTGGCTCCGTCTGCCGGACGAGCCGGGCGTACACATCCGTTTCGCGCTGGCATGGGCGTGCAAGTTCAGCCGCTGGCGCGTGGCTGAGCTCATGCTCGATCGCGGCGTCGACCCGGCTTCATCGGACAGCGACAGGATGACGGCCCTGCACTGGGCCTCGGCGAACGGCGGTCTTGATCTCATGGACCGGTTGATCCGGCTCGGCGCGCCGCTGGAGGTCGAGAACGTCTGGCAGGGTACTGTGCTCGATTCCACCGCACACTTCGCCGCGTACATGCCGGTCGAGGGCGTGGACTACCTGCCCGTGATGGAGCGCCTGATCGACGCCGGCGCGAACGCCGGCGTGCTCGCATCGTATCCGCCCGGCAACGCCGTGATCGACGAGCTGCGCCGCCGGACCGGCGTCCGGCCTGGTTGAAGCGAAGGGGATGGGATCTCTCGGCGTCCTCCATCCAGACATTGAGGTCGCGACGCTCGTCGGCCGTTCCCGATCGCGCGAGCCAGCCGTAGCTCTGCCGGATCAGCTCGCGGTCCCACAGGTTGCGGTCCTGCCGGTCGAGCGGCACCAGCCGAGTCGCGCGCTGTTGAAGCACATCAGCGCGAGCAGCGACAGCGTCTCGCCGTTCGCGAGTGAGGCGTCGCCGGCCAGAAGGCGGGTCATCGCCAGCGCGTTGCCGCACAGCTCGACCAGGATCGGCTGCTCGCCCGTCGACAGGAAGCCCTCGTTGAACAGCAGGTACATCGCCGCGTGCACGGTCTCGCGCGCCGCGGGCAGCTCCGCAGGTGACGGCAGCCTGAACTCGACGCCCTCGAGACTCCGGCGCGTGCGGTACAATCGCTTGTTGATCGTGGATTCGTTCGTCAGCAGCGCCCGCGCGATCGCCGGCACGCTCAGCCCGCACAGCACCTTCAGCACAAGCGTCAGCCGATTCTCGGGCGAGAGCGACGGGTGGCAACACATGAAGATCATGCGCAGCTGATCGTCGCGCAGGCCCTCCGACTCGAACGCGTCCCTCACCGTGCTCGCGAGGGTCCACTCGCTGTCGAGGAACATCGCGAGATCGGCGGCGAACTTCGTGCGCGTGCGCTCGCGGCGGATCGCGTCGATCGCGCGGTTGCGCGCCGTGCTCAGCAGCCAGGCGCCCGGGGTTTCGGGGATTCCGCGCTCCGACCACACCTCGAGCGCGGCGACGAACGCCTCCTGCACCACGTCTTCCGCCAGCTCGAGGTGGGCGGCCCGAAGATGCGCGTGAGCACCGAGATCAGGCGAGCGGACTCCCGCCGGAAAATCGTCTCGATCTCCGGCCGCGCGGATTCCGACCCAGGTCGCTGGTCAGCCATTGCCAGTGTTCAACACCGCTCCACAGAGCGTTCGGTCGACTGTGGAGAGCGGGCCGATTCGCTCGATCCCGATCAATGACGAACGCTCACCTGATACAGACATGGTTGCACCGTGTGCGGCGTCGACGCGGTTCTTCCCGGCATCCCCTGCCAGGCTGTTTCAGGGCTTGAGGCTCTTGTAGGCCGCGCGCACGAAGCCCTCGGCGTTCTGGCCCCACTTCGCATCGAGATCCTGCGTCGGCCTCGCCGCGACGACCTGGTCCTCGCTCATGCCCTGGGCGATCAGCCGGCTCACGCGATCCCGGACGGTCACCAGCATGTCCTGGAAGGCCTGAAGCTCCGCTCGACCCGCAACCTCGCCGTGGCCCGGGATGATCCGTGTGGCGGGCGTCAGCCGGCCGAGCACGCGCGCCGCCGCCTCGATCAGGCCCGCGAGGTTGCCGCCGCTCTCCATGTCGATGAACGGGTAGCGGCCGTTGAAGAAGGCGTCGCCCATGTGGATCACGTTCGCGCGCGTGAAGACGATGATCGCATCGCCATCCGTGTGCCCGGGCGGCGTGTGGAAGACCTCGATCGTCTCGCCGTTCCAGTGGAAGGTCAGGCCCTGATCGAAGGTGATCACCGGCAGCGCGTCGGGCGGCGCCTGCTGCGAGCGGCCGATCAACTCGCGGAACTCCGCGGGGTTGAGCCTGCGCCGGACGTTCTCGTGGGCGACGATGAACGCGCCCGCCTTTCCCAGATTCTCGTTGCCGCCCGTGTGATCGCCGTGCCAGTGCGTGTTGAGCACCCAGCGCACGGGATCCCGCGACACCTTCGCCACCGCCGCCTGGATCTTCTCGGTCAGCGGCGCGAATTGGTCATCCACCAGGAACGCGCCATCATCGCCCACCGACAGGCCGAGGTTGCCGCCCTGCCCCACCAGCATGTACACACCGTTACCGAGGTCGACCGTCCGGATCTCGACCTGGCTGAAGTCCTGCTGTCGCGCCGATGCCGACGCGGCGAGGAAGAGCGATGCCGCAATCGCGGCCAGGGGTGTGGTCAGTCGCATGGAGGTCTCCGGCGGATCGGGTTTGCGAGCGGTCCGCCATGTTAGCTGGATGGACGCGCCGGCAACAAGTCCCCTGCACTCAACCTCGCGTCTAACCGCCGAACTTGTCGTTTCGACGGGTGGAAGCAGACCCGCTTGCGATATTGCAGGCAATAGCGTGACTTCCCCCCATGCGAGCGGTTCTCGATACGAACGTCCTTGTGCCTGCACTCCGCAGCGATCGAGGCGCATCGCGCCAACTCTTGCTGATCGCGATCGATCGAGGGTTCGATCTGCTGCTCTCGGTCCCGCTGGTGATCGAGTATGAAGCGGTAATGACGCGACCGGAGCAACGGGCGGGATCTCGACTCAGCGAGGCAGAGACCGGGATCGTCCTCGATGTGCTTGTTTCCGTTGCCGAACCCGTGCGGTTGTCATTCTGTTGGCGTCCGGTCCTCAGCGATCCCTCGGATGACATGGTTCTTGAAACCGCGGTGAACGGAGGGGCGGAACTCCTGGTGACCTTCAATCAGCGGCATTTTGCCGTGGCGGCCCGGGAGTTCCGGCTGCAGGTGGTGAGTCCTGTGCAGGCGCTGGAGCGCTTGGGGAGGTAGGCATGCGGAGAAGCAACCTTGCGCTGCGCCTGCAGCCGTCTCTGCTGGAAGAAGCCCGGAAGGTCGCGGAAGAAGAGGGTGCAGCCGTGAATCAGTTGATCAATGTGGCGGTGGCGGAGAAGCTGTCGGCACTCCGAACTGAAGCCTTCTTTGCGGAACGAATCGCACGGGCCGATTTGGCGAAGTTCCGGCGCGTTCTGGCGAAGGCCGGGAAGGGCAACCCACCCGTGGAGGGCGATGATCTCCGCCACGACGCCCAAAGAAGAAAAGCAGGGGCAGCAGCGCGTGACTCCGGGAAGCATCAGGACGGCGGCCGCCCGGCTCGAGAGACCGGACCTGCTTCCGGTGGGAGGATGGGAATGCCGACGAAGTTGAAATCACGGACGACCATTCGTAAAACAGGCCTGCCTTGGTACGGGCGGTCGTCGATCGAACGTCATCTCAGCGCGGGATCGAGCCGCCTTCCGAAGCATCTGCCGCCAACCCACACGGGCGAGATGCTGCGCGAGGAGTTCGTGGTTCCCTTGGGGATTACGCAGTCGGCGTTTGCGATCCGGCTCGGCGTGTCGTTTCCGCGGTTGAACGAGATCATCAATGGCAAGCGGAGCGTCATTCCGGATACCGCGCTTCGCCTCGCGCAGGTCACCGGCATGAGCGCGGACTTCTGGCTCGGGCTCCAGCAGGACAGGGATCTCTGGCACGCCATGCGATCCGAGGAAGCCGCGGAAATCGCGCAGCTCGAGCCGCTGCAGCGGACGGGCTGACGGGCAGCCCGATTCACCGGCCCGGCGGCCCGCCGAGCAGCGGGACCGGATCGTCCGTCCGACCGTAGCGGATGACCTCGAAGTGCAGGTGCGGCCCCGTCGCATCGCCCGTGTGACCGGAGAGCGCGATGACCCCGCGCCCGCGGACCTCCTGCCCGTACGTCACGTCGATCCGTGACAGGTGGCCGTACAACGTCATCAGGTTGGGGCCGTGCTCGAGCATGACGGTGAGGCCGTAGCCGCTCATCGTCCCCGCGAAGACGACGCGCCCGTCCTTCATCGCCTCGACCGGCGTACTGTCCGGCACCTGGATGTCGACACCGTCATGCAGCCCGGGCACGATGCCTCGGAAGCGGATGCCCCAGGGAGAGGTGACCGGCCCGCGTACCGGCCATCGCGGGACCGAGCAGGCCGACAGCCCGGCGGCAAGCAGCACAGCCCCGAACAGCCTCGAACGCCTCACCCGGAGAGCATCCCATGAAGGCCGATAAAGCGACGGGCGGCGCTCCCGGTCGGTTGCGCCGTTCCTCGCCTCGCGCAGTGTCGCGGCCGATGCCATCCGGCTCCTCCAGCGCTCAACCGGGGTGCCCCCCTTCGGACGGCCCGCCCCCCGCCCGGGGGCCCGCCCCGGGGCCCCCCC
>Ga0326597_10004613_pt1 | contig 19329 bp, 15 predicted proteins | sample RVTome_12_FD_203789 | JGI IMG/M metagenome (GOLD analysis project Ga0326597, IMG submission 203789) | Soil microbial communities from uranium-contaminated site in the Upper Colorado River Basin, Wyoming, United States - RVT100D185 | ecosystem: Environmental > Terrestrial > Soil > Contaminated >... | reverse complement strand
GCATGCTGCTGCGCGGCCGTGGCGATTGCGCGCTCCATCGGGTCGAACGCGCGGATCTCGCAGGCTGCAAGGGCCGAACCGAGCAGGTGGCGCATGCCCGGATCGAGATCGCCGCAGCGCTCATCGAGCACCAGCTGTCTCGCGTCGTCGTCGAGCATGGACACGACCATGCGGTTCTCGGTCAGGGTGCCGGTCTTGTCGACGGCAAGCACAGTTGCCGCGCCGAGCGCCTCGATGGCGGGCATGCTTCGCGTGAGCACGCCTTGCCTGGAAAGCCGCCAGGCGCCGAGCGCAAGAAACACCGTCAGCACGACGGCGAACTCCTCCGGCAGCACGCTCATTGCGAGCGTAATGCCGGCCAGTGCGCCCTCGACCCACCCGCCGCGCGAGGCTGCATATAGAAGGACTACCGCGATGCAAAGCGCGATGCCGAGGACCGCGAGCCAGAGCACCATGCGCCGTGTCTCGCGGTACAGCGGCGTCTGTTGCGGCTCGAGCGTGGCGAGCACATGGCCGATCCGGCCCAGTTCCGTGCGCGCTCCGGTTGCTGTGACCTCGGCTGTCGCATGACCGCGGACGACCAGCGTTCCGGAGTGCACCCGACTGCTGGCTGGGGTCGCCGCGTGTGCGCCATCGGCGCCCATTGCCATCACGAGTTTTGACACGGGCAGCGATTCGCCGGTCAGCAGCGATTCGTCGACCTCGAGATCGATGGATTCCAGCAGCACGCCGTCGGCCGGCACGCGGTCGCCCTCGGCCAGCAGGACGAAGTCGCCCCGCACGACATCCCGGCCCGCGATGCGTCGCATTTCACCGTCGCGCAGAACGGCGGCGCGGGGGCTCGAGAGGTCGCGCAGAGCCGCGAGCGCGCGCTCTGCGCGGCGCTCCTGCGAGACCGTGATAACGACGATGGCCAGCAGTGAGGTCGCGAGGATGAGCGCCTCGCGTAATTCACCCAGCAGCACATAGAGCGTGACAGCCACGCACAGTAGCAGGAACATGGGCTCGACCAGCACGTGCAGCAGCGCATCGAGCAGGCGGTGTCCGCGCGCGGCGGGGAGTTCGTTCGGGCCGTCGGCCTCGAGGCGGCTCGCGGCCTCTGCGCTCGTCAGGCCGAAGTGTCCTGGCATATCGCCGGGTGGCACAGCCAGAGTGGTCATGCCGCTGCGGCGTCGGGGGCGGCCATTCTCACTCCGGCACGCCGGTTATTTGCGGGTGCAGCCGGCGCCAGCGCCCGGCAAACAGGTAGAAGAGCGCCGGGCCGAATGCGAACAGCATCACGGCGACACCCATCGTGAGGCCGAAAAACGTCATGAATCCGGCGCAGCAGTAATCGCGGTGGCGCGCGACGATGTGCGTGGGCACGGCGATCAGCAGTTCGAGGATGCTGCCCCTGAACAGCAGGCGGCATTGCCGGGTCACGATGTCGGCCGGTGCCTCGATCGATGCGGCTCGTCGAAAAACGTATGCCCAGGCGCCCCAGGTCAACATGCCGATGACGAGACCACACCAGCCCAGCCAATTGCCGGTGTCCTCCAGCTGATAGATGAATTCATCGATGGCGAAGGCCGCGGCCGCAGCGAGTGCGCCAACCATCAGTCCGGCGGCCAGGATCGTCGGCCACAAGGCGCTCTGCGTGACCGGCCGGCGGCTTGCGACGCGCACCGGCACGGATAACAGCGCCAGCTGGCAGGCGACCATGACGGCGACCCAGATCCAGTAGGGCCAGGCGCTAAACACCGCGGCGGCTTCAGCGACCGCAGCAAGCGCGCCGGTCGACCCGTATAGCGATTCATAGAAGGCCAGCAGCAGGAACGGCACCGTCAGCGCGACCAGCATCAGGCAATAAAGTGCGGCGACGAGAATGGCCCAGCGCTTCATGTACCATCCCCCGTTGTGCGCATGCTGTCGTCTTGCGATTGCCCGTAAGTGCCAAGGCCGATGATGCAAATCATACGATAGGCCCGCCTGTGCGCACTGTGATAGCGTAAACATCTGCGTCATCGCCTGATTTTCACCACATGAAAAACGCCACCATCGTTTTTATTGCGCTTGTCATGGCCGCGACCGCCGCCTGCCGTGGCAACCAGGGCACCGAAAGCCCCGCCCAGGCGCAGGCGCAAGCTGCGGCGGATTCCCGGTTGCTCGAACTCGAAACGATGACCCGCCGGTTCGCGCCCGTCGAATTGACCGCCGACCTGTCGACGCTGCCGGAAACCGAGCGGAAAACGCTCGCCAAGCTGGTGGAAGCCGCAAAGGTGTTCGATGCGCTGTTTCTCCGGCAGGTCTGGTCCGGCAACGAGACGCTGCTGCTGGAGCTGGCGCGCGACGAGTCGCCGCTCGGTCGCGCGCGCCTGCGCTATTTCCTGATCAACAAGGGGCCCTGGTCGCGGCTGGACGATGACGAGGCATTCATTCCCGGCGCGCCGGTCAAGCCGGAAGAGGCGAATTACTATCCGGCCGCTGCGACCAGGTCCGATGTCGAGGCGTGGCTCGAGACGCTGCCGGCAGCGGCCCGCGCGCAGGCGACCGGCTTTTTCACGACGATCCGGCGTGGCCCCGATGGCCGTTTCATCTCCGTGCCGTATTCTCTGGAGTATCAGGGTGAGCTGGCGCGCGTCGTTGTGCTGCTCCGGGAGGCTGCGTCGCTGACACAGCAGCCTACCCTGAAAAATTACCTCGACAAGAGGGCGGCCGCGTTTATCAGCAACGATTACTACGACAGCGACGTCGCCTGGATGGAGCTCGACGCCAGCATCGAGCCAACCATCGGCCCCTACGAGGTGTACGAGGATGAATGGTTCAACTACAAGGCCGCATTCGAAGCTTTCATCACGATACGGGATGAGGTGGAGACGCTGAAGCTGGAATGGTTCAGCACCGAGTTGCAGGACATCGAGGACAACCTGCCGATCGATGCCAGACACAGAAACCCTAGACTCGGCGCGTCGGCGCCGATCCGGGTGGTGAACAGCATTTTTTCGTCGGGCGACGGCAATCGGGGTGTCCAAACCGCAGCATTCAATTTGCCCAACGATGAGCACGTGGTAGCGGCGAAGGGCACCAAGCGCGTCATGTTGAAAAACGTCCAGGACGCGAAATTCCGCCTGGTGCTACAACCGATCGCCCAGGTGGCGCTCCCGGCGGCGGATCAGGGCGATGTCTCCTTTGATGCCTTCTTCACGCATATCCTGATGCACGAGCTGATGCACGGGCTTGGCCCGCACAACATCAGCCTGTCGGGGCGTCCGACGACCGTGCGGCAGGAACTCAAGGACACTTACAGCGTGGTGGAGGAGGCCAAGGCGGACGTTTCGGGACTCTTCGCTTTGCAATTTCTCGTGGATCGGGACAAGCTCGACAAGACTCTCCAGCAGACGATGTACACCACGTATCTCGCATCGATGTTCCGCTCGATCCGCTTTGGCCTGAACGACGCCCACGGGCGGGGTGTCGCGATTCAGCTCAACTATTTCCTCGATCACGGCGGCGTGACAGTCACATCCGATGGCCGCTTCGCCGTCAACTCAGAGCGCATCAGGCAAGACGTCACTGATCTTACGCGCGACCTCATGACCCTGCAGGCGACGGGAGATTACAGCGGCGCGAAGCAAATGATCGAGACGCTCGGCATCGTGCGGCCACCCGTCCAGGCACTCCTCGATCGGCTCATCGATGTGCCAGTGGACATCGAGCCAAGGTTCGTGACGGCCGACGAACTCTGAGGAGTGTCAGTACGCAGGAGGCATCTATGCGAACGTCTCATTGTGCCCGCATTCTTTTGATTGCCTTCGCGGTCCTGCCGGCGAGAACGCTGGCGCAACACGAACAGGATCACACCCACGCCGCTCCGGAGAAGCTCGGCCGCGTCGACTTTCCGACCTCGTGCAAGCCCGAGGTACAGCCGACGTTCACGCGCGGCATGGCGCTCCTGCACTCGTTCGCCTACGTCGAAGCGTCACGGGCTTTTTCCGAAACTGCGACGAAAGACCCCAGCTGCGCCATGGCGCAGTGGGGGATCGCGATGAGCAATTTCCACCCGATCTGGGGGCCGTCCACCGAAGACGAGTTCGCTGCCGGGCGGACGGCCGCGCAGAAAGCCGCGGCGATGGCAACGCAGAACGCACGCGAGCGTGACTACATCGCCGCAATCGGCGCTTTCTACCAGGGGGAAGGACTGCCGCATCCGGCACGCGTCGTGGCATTCGAGAAAGGAATGTCACTCGTGGCGAGGCAAAACCCGGGGGACCGCGAGGCCGAGATTATCCATGCGCTGGCGATTCTCGGCGTCGCCTACAATTCGCCGCCCGACAAGACCTACGCGCGGCAGAAGCAGGCGGCGGAGATCCTCAATCGCCTGTTGCCGCTCGAGCCGGACCATCCGGGAATCGCCCACTACATGATCCACTCCTTCGACTATCCGGAAATCGCCGGGCTCGCGCTGCCCGCGGCGCGCGCCTACGCGAAGATCGCTCCCTCCGCGCCGCACGCCCTGCACATGCCGTCGCACATCTTCACGCGACTCGGCATGTGGCAGGAGTCGATCGCGTCCAACCTGGCTTCTGCCGAGACCGCGCAGGCATGGATCTCCGGCACCCACCCGGGAGCCACGGCCTTCGATGCCCTGCACGCCATGGATTACCTGGAATACGCCTACCTTCAGACGGGGCAGGACGACAAGGCGCGCAAGGTCGCGGAGGATGCCGCCAGGGTGACGAGCCTCAATGTTCCCGCTTTCTCCGCAGGCTTCGCGCTCGCCGCGATCCCGGCCCGATACGCGCTCGAGCGTCGAGCCTGGAAGGAGGCAGCGGCGCTCACGGTGCAGTCGGCGGCGTTTCCATGGGAGAAATATCCCTACGCCGAGGCGAACGTGCACTTTGCACGAACCTTGGGCGCGGCCCGCGCCGGCGACCTGGGCGCTGCGCGCGAGGCGCTGGCGAAGCTCACGGAGCTGGAGACCGCGCTGCGGGGTCGCAAGGGGTTTGACTGGGCAACGCAGGTCGAGATTCAACGGCGTACGGCCGCCGCCTGGCTGGCACGGGCAGAGCACAGGGACGACGAGGCCGTGGTGGTGATGCGTTCCGCCGCCGAACTCGAGGACTCGTCCGACAAGCATCCGGTGACACCCGGCTCGATCCTCCCGGCACGCGAGCAGCTCGCCGATCTGCTCACCGAACTGGGGAAGCCGGCCGAAGCGCTGGCCGAATATGAGGCATCGCTGCGCTCGGCACCGGCGCGATTCAACAGCTACCTCGGTGCCGCGCGGGCCGCGGAGGACGCGGGCCAGGGTCAGAAGGCGAAGGCTTACCGCGACCAGCTCATCGCGCTCTGCGGCGGTGCCGTGCCCGCCCGCACGATTCTGACGAAGGCTACGGCGGAGTAGCGGCATGGACTCCGCGTCATCGCAAGGGTCTGACGACACCGCGTCGACCGTCAATCATCTATCAGGAGGTTTCTGAGCTACTTGCTACGACTCGGATGCCTGAGTTTTCTGAGCGTCTACGTTTTTGTCTGCTGGATGCGATACGCACGGGCGGTGACTCGTGGCTGAGCTCGCTGGTCTGCCCCGAAACCTGCACCCGTCCCGAGGCATCGAGGATGTCGTACGGCAGGCGCTTCATAGCCTCGTCAGGCAATAATCCGGGCCCTGGAGGGCGAAGGATTCGAAGTGCGCGGACCGCTAACCGCTCTTGATCCGCAACCTCGAGGTCCTGGTGCTTGGGGGAAGACCGAACCGGGAGCCGATCGCCCGTTACAGGCCCTTCGTGACAAACACCCGGGAGGAGATCATCACCGCCATCGACGACAGTAAGCCGAAATTGGGCCAAAGCCGCTCCAACGTGCTATGAATGATCTTTTGGAGCGAGAACCTTATGACGTTCGAGCACCACTTCCAGTGGAACGGCCGCTGCGGCCCCCTCGATCTCGTCTTGTCCGAGCACACCTTTCAGCCGAGCACCGTGTCCATGTTGATGGCAGAAGCCCTGGAAATCAGGGACACCGACACAGTCATCGACGCGGGCTGCGGCTCCGGCGTCCTGTCAATCGTAGCCGCCAAGCTAGGGGCCCGTCGGGTGATCGGGATCGACGCGGTTGCCGATGTCGTCGATGTGGCATCGGAGAACGCCCGCAGGCACGGCGTCGATCATGTCACCCGCTTCTATCAGGGAGACCTGTTCGGTCCGCTCCCTTCCGAGTTTCGCGCCGATGTGATCATCGGTGACGTATCTGGGATCCCTGACGAGCTGGCTGCGGTCTCCGGCTGGTTTCCCGGCGGAATCGGGGGAGGCCCCAGCGGGGCGGAACTGCCGATGAGAATGCTGGACGCGGCCCGCCGTTGGCTGGCCCCGGGGGGAAGGCTCTTCCTTCCTACCGGATCGCTCCAGGATGAGTCCTCGATCCTGGAGAAAGCCCGCGATCTCTACGGTGGCCTGGTCAAGCTGGTGGAACGCAACATTCCCTTCCCCAGCCAGCTCGCGAAGGCTCCCGAGGTGCTCCGCCTGATCCGGGAACACATCATCAGCCTCACCCCCAAGGGCTCCCGGTACCTGTGGACTGCTCGGGTGTGGGTGGCGGCAGCCAGCTGAGCCGGGCTCACGGCCCCGGCTCGTCCGGGATATCCTGCTGGCCCGATGGTCGGATTTGACGACGACCGATTTTCCTGACGCGGGCAGCGCGGTCAGCGCAGCGTCGTCGAAACGACGGCTCAATCCTCCATCAGGAAACTTCTCAGCTGTCCATTCCACGGCTAAGATTCATCGCACGATCGCTGCGCCCGGCTGGGTTGCGGCTGTCACGTCGGGACACTTCATGTCAAAACCCATTTTTTCTGACTTGTTCACGTTCAAGTCGGGGCGCAGGAATCGCCAGTCTTACGTCATCCTGCTTCTGGCGGGGTTGTCAGTCGTGCTGGCGGTATCCGCCTGGATCTTTATTCCCGCCTATCTTGCGCAGCAGGAATACCTGGCCCTGATGGCCGCGGGCCGGCCGCTGCCAGCACCAGCCCCCGGCAGCGCAATCGCGGTAATTTTCGGGGCCACGTTGGCGCTGCTCCGTCTGGTCTTGTTGTTGTGCGCGGTCATTGTCGTATGGGCCGCAGGCGCCCAACGGTTCCATGACTTGGGGATGAGCGGGTGGTCGCTGCTGTGGATTGTCGTGCCCGTCATCAACTTGTACTTCATCTATCTGCTGCTCGCCCGGCCGGGCCAGCCGGGTGACAACCAATATGGTCCGGATCCGTTGAGGACTGCGGCGGCGACCGGATGAGATAACGCCAGCACCTATCCGCTGAAGGCCGGGTCACTGCGGCGGGGCGTTGTTTCTCGTAGGACAATCACGCGCGGTTGCGACCGACATCAATGTCGTTCCGGCTCAATCCTCCATCAGGAAGCTTCTGAGTTGCTCGCTACGGCTCGGGTGCCGGAGTTTCCTTAGCGCCTTGGCCTCGATCTGCCGGATGCGCTCGCGGGTGACGTCGAACTGCTTGCCGACCTCTTCCAAAGTGTGATCGGTGGTCAGGTCGATGCCGAAGCGCATACGGAGCACCTTGGCCTCGCGCGGGGTGAGCTGGCTCAATACGCCGTGCACCGTCTCGCGCAATGATTCGACGGTCGCGGAATCCAGCGGGCTCTCGGCGGCGCCATCCTCGATGAAATCGCCCAGGTGCGAATCCTCATCATCCCCGATCGGCGTTTCCATCGAGATCGGCTCCTTGGCGATCTTCAGCACCTTGCGGACCTTGTCCTCGGGCATTTCCATGCGCCCCGCGAGTTCATCGGGCGTCGGCTCGCGGCCCATCTCCTGCAGCATCTGCCGGCTGATGCGGTTCAACTTGTTGATGGTCTCGATCATGTGCACCGGGATGCGGATGGTGCGCGCCTGGTCGGCGATCGAGCGCGTGATCGCCTGGCGGATCCACCAGGTCGCATAAGTCGAGAACTTGTAGCCGCGGCGGTATTCGAACTTGTCCACCGCCTTCATCAAGCCGATGTTGCCCTCCTGGATCAGGTCGAGGAACTGCAGCCCGCGGTTGGTGTACTTCTTCGCGATCGAGATGACGAGCCGCAGATTCGCCTCGACCATTTCCTTCTTGGCGCGGCGCGCCATCGCCTCGCCGGTCGCGATGTCGCGATTGACCGACTTCAGTTCCTGGATCGAGCGCGTCAGGCGCTTCTCGAGCGCCCGCAGGTCGTGCTGGCGGCGCGTGACTTCTTCCTTCAGCCGGCCGAGCGAAGCCGAGTGCTTGCGCTTGGCGCGGATGTGCTTGTCGATCCAGCGCGTGTTGGTTTCGTTCTTCGGGAATGTCGCGATGAAATCCTTGCGCGGCATGCCGGCCTGGCGCACGCAGATCGTCATGATCTCGCGCTCGAGGCGGCGCACCTCATCGACGTGACCGCGCAGGTTGCCGACCAGCGCGTCGAACATGCGCGGGGAAAGCTTCAGTTCCATGAACTGGCCGGCGAGCCGCTTGCGTGCCCGAACCACCTTGGCATCCCGGGCACCCCTTGCCGTGGCGAGGCCCTTGGCGATCTGGTGATGCAGGCGCTGGATCGCGGCGAAGCGCTTGGCCGTCTCTTCCGGATCCGGACCGGTATCGATGGCCTCTTCCTCGTCCTCGGAGTCCTCGTCCTCTTCCTCGTCCTCGAGCTTCGGCTCTTCCTTCTTGATTGCGGTCTTCGGGTTGTGCGGCTGGGCGATCTCGTCCGGCGCGTTCGGGTCGATGAACCCGACGATGATTTCCGTCAGCCGGCCCTGTCCGCCCTTGACCGATTCGTAGGCGGCAATGAGGTAATCGTAGGTCGGCGGGTAAAAGGCGAGGGCGGAGCGCACCTGGTCGAGGCCTTCCTCGATGCGCTTGGCGATGCGGATCTCGCCCTCGCGCGTCAAGAGTTCGACCGTGCCCATTTCGCGCATGTACATGCGCACCGGATCGGTCGTGCGGCCGAACTCGGAATCGGCGATCGCGAGCGCGGCAGCGGCTTCCTCGACGGCTTCCTCGTCCGGTGCCGATGCATCGGTCAGCAACAGAGCCTCGGCGTCCGGTGCCTTTTCGTACACCGTGATGCCCATGTCGTTGATCGTGTTGACGATGTCTTCGATCTGCTCCGGATCGACAATCTCGGGCGGCAGATGGTCGTTGACCTCCGCGTAGGTCAGGTAACCCTGTTCCTTGCCACGCGCGATCAGCAGCTTCAGCTGCGATTGGCGATCTTCCGGAATGACCGGCAGCTTCTTTTCGCTCAAGAGTGGAAAACCTCGGTCAGGGCCGGCAGAAAAACAGCCGGGCAGTATACAGTCCGAGCGCCCCGCCGTCGAAGGCGGCCAAGGCCGCTCAGCCCCTGGTTCCGCCGCCGCGAGTGCCCAGAAGTCTTTGAAATTCCTGTTGTTCTTCGTTCGTCAGCTTCCGCTCGCGTGACAGCACAATGAGCTCGTCCAGGCGCTTGTCGGGGCCGAATTCCGCTGCCAGGCGCTTGAGTGCCATGGCGAGGTCCCGACCGGCCGCCCGCGCATCGCGCACCAGCGACTCCTCGGCCGCGAGTTCCGCAATCCGCGTTCCCTCCGGCCGCTCCCTCCAGCGTTCGACCAGTTGCGCGGTGTTGAGTTCCGGCTCGAGGTGCGTGATCTCGAGCAGCTCGCGCAGGACGGCGAAGCCCTTGTGCTCGCCTTGCAGGAATGCCGGCACCTCGCCGATGGCCCGCGCCGCCTTCGGATGGTGCAGCAGCAGCATGATGGCTTGGGTCAACAGGGGATGCCGGCCCGCGCTTGCGGCACGACGGGCGCCACGCGTGCGGGGGCCCCTGCGGGGCGCCTCCGACCGTGCTTGCAACAGTTCAGCGAGCCGGCCGGGTGGCATGCGCACTTCCTGCGCGAGTCGCTCGAGCAGCAACTCGTGGTAGACGCCCGGCGGCACGCGTGCAAGCAGCGGACGCACGAGTTCGGCGAGGCGCGCACGGCCGTCGACACTCGCGAGATCCGTCTGCGTCGCGAGCTGCGTCACGAGGAACTCCGACAGTGGCAGCGCCATAGCGACCCGCGCCTCGAATGCCTCGGCTCCTTCCTCGCCGACCAGCGTGTCCGGATCGTGGCCCTCGGGCAGGAACAGGAACTTCAGCTGGCGGCCGTCGCGCGCATGTTCCACGGCATTCTCGAGCGCGCGCCAGGCAGCGCTGCGGCCGGCGCGGTCGCCATCGAAGCAGAAGACGATTTCGCTCGTGACGCGGAACAGGCGATTCAGGTGCTCCGGCGTCGTCGCGGTGCCGAGTGTCGCGACGGCATAGGCGATGCCCGCTTGCGCAAGGCGCGCGACGTCGACGTAGCCCTCGACGACCAGCAGCCGCCCGATCTTGCGCAACGCCTGGCGCGCCTCGTAGAGACCGTAGAGCTCCCGTCCCTTGTGAAACAAGGGGGTCTCGGGCGAATTGAGGTACTTTGGCTCGCCCTCGTCGATGATCCGGCCGCCGAAGGCGATCACGCGCCCGCGCGCATCGCGGATCGGGAACATCACGCGGTCGCGGAACCGGTCGTAATACCCCGATTCGCCCGCGCCGCCGCGCTCGATGACGAGACCGGCCTCGGCCAGCAGCCGTTCACGTTCCGGGCTGCCGCCGAATCGCTTCAGCACCGTGTCCCAGGCATTCGGTGCATAGCCGATCGCGAACTTGACGCAGGTCTCCTGCGTGATGCCCCGTCCCGCGAGGTAGTCTTTTGCGCGCGTGGATTCGCGCAGGGCATCGCGATAGAGCTGCGAAGCTTGCGCCAGCAATTCATATGAGTCGTCGCCGGGGCGGGTGCGCGCGCCGCGGCCATCGTCCTCGCGCGGCACCTCGAGCCCGAGTCGCGAGGCGAGTTCCTCGACGGCGTCCGGGAACGGCAGCTTGTCGTGTTCCATCAGGAAACCGAGCGCCGTGCCGTGCGCGCCGCAGCCGAAGCAGTGGTAGAACTGCTTGTCAGGACTGACCCAGAATGACGGGGTCTTCTCGGCGTGAAACGGGCAGCAGGCCTTCCACTCGCGGCCCGCGCGCTTCAGCTGCACGCGGCTTCCGACCAGCTCGACGATGTCGATGCGGGCGATCAGCTCATCGATGAAGGACTGCGGAATGCGGCCGGCCATGAGACAAGATACCTCAGGCCGGAAGCCTCTGACCGGCGGACCAGCCGGTCCCGGATAACCGTCGGATCAGGGCATGGGCCTCGGCGCGCCCGGCGCGCGTGTGCACCGGCAGCGCCAACACATCGCCCGGGCGCGCCCAGGCGAGCGCCGTGCGCACGGCGGATATCTCATCCGGCTGCTCCAGGATCGCGGCATCCTGAAGGCCGGCGCGCAGGAGCGCCTGGCGCAGGACCGCGGGCACCTCGCCCGCGCCGCGGCCGCGGCGGTGACTCGCGATTTCCTTGATGATGACGAGATCCGGCCCTGACGCGGCCGCCACCGCCGCCAGATGCTCCAGATCCGTATCCTGACGGTTGCCAGCCTGGCCGAGCAGGAGCGCGAGGCGCCCACTGCGCAGCCTGCCGGCGAGTTCGAGCAGCCTCGCAAGCGCCGCCGGGTTGTGCGCGAAATCGACGATGAGCTGCAATCCACCCAGCTCATAGCGCATCAGCCGGCCAGGATTGTCTTCAGGACTTGCGCCGAAGCGGTCGAAAACAGCCGCGATCGTTCCGGGCGCGACGCCCATCGTTGCCGCCGCGAGCGCCGCCGCCGCGAGGTTTGCGATGCTGAAGGCGGCAAAGCCGCCGGCCGCGAGCGGCATTGCAGCGACCGGGCCCAGGTCATGCTCCGACGTATTTCTTGTGAGTACGAGCCGGCCGTTCCTGACACCGCAGGTGTCACCGCCGGCACGCCGGTGCGCGATGAGCAAGTCGTGGCTCGCATCCTGCGCAAACCAGGCAAGCGGCTTGCCGGTCGCTGGCGCCCTGGCGGAAAGCAGCGCGTCGTCGGCATTGACGACCAGGCGTCCGTCGCGGTCGAGCGCACGCGCGACAACGAGCTTCACATCGGCGAGCGCCTCGAGGTCATGGATGCCGTATTCGCCGAAGTGATCCGCGCTGATGCCGGTGACGACGGCAACCGTCGCACACGGAGCTGCAAGTCCGCGCCGCAGAATGCCGCCGCGCGCCGTCTCGAGCACTGCCGCCTCGACGCGGGCATCGCGCAGCACGACGCGCGCGCCGTCAGGCCCCGAATAATCGCCGACCTCGATGCAGGCGCCGTCGATGTAGAGCCCGTCCGTGCAGCTGTGACCGGTCCTCCATCCCGCCGCCTGCAGGCAGGCGGCGATGAGCCGCACCACGGTGGTCTTGCCGTTGGTGCCGGTGACGAGCGCAATCGGAATCGCACGCAATGCCGGCCAGGAGACGTCGCCGGGCGCGGGCAGTGCCGCGAGCGGCCAGCTGCGGCTGCCAAGGCCTGCGCCGATCGTCAGGAGCTCGTCATCCATCAGGCAGGGCTGCGCTCGGGACGCCGCGGCATCGAGCAGCGCCCGCAGCGCTGGCATCGCCTCGGCCCTCGCGCGCGTGCGCAGTTTCTGAAGCGCCGCGCCTTCCTCCAGTGCCGGCGGCTCAGGCGCATCCGGTTGCTCGACGGCGAGTGCAGCGAGCAGTTCGGTCTCACGCGACGCGTCGCGCTCGAAGAGCGACGCGGCGAGCGCCCATTCATTGACTTCGGTCGCAGTGAAGAGCTGATCGGGTGGTGCGGCGAGGGCGAGCGAGGCGCCACCGACGTGGGGGATCGCGACGACGGGGGCGGTCGGCCAGCCGAGGCTTTGTATCGCAAGCCTAACCCGCCGTTCCCAGGCGGTGAGGAGCGCCGCATTGCCGTCCGCGGACTCGAGCACGGCGCCGGGGCCGGCAAAAAACCGGTTGTGACCGGCCAGCCGACGCGAGTCGGTGAAGGGCGGTGCCGGCGTAGCGATCAGTCGGAGGCCTCTGGCGCGTAGCGGATGCCGCGCTCATCGCGTATCAATCCCTCGAGCGACAGCGGCGCGAGGCTTTCGGGTGAGGCTTCAGTAACCGGCGGCGCATGCGGTTCGGGCGCGCGCATGGCCGCCGGCGCAGGCGCCCCTTCGGGCCGGAAGCGGATGATCTGCTTCCAGGAGCGCACCAGCGCATCGGCAAAGATCAATAGCAGGTCGCCCGGCCTGCCCATCCGCAGAGCAGCGCTGATCGCCTCCTGCTCGTCCGGAATCACCGAGATTGCCGACTCGCTGACACCGGCGGCGATGAGCGCCGCCGCCTGGATGCGCGGCACCTCATCGCTTGTGCGCTCGCGCAGATTGTCGTCGCGGCGGCAGATGTAATGATCGAAGCGGCCGGCGACCGCGAGCGCGATGGCACGCAGGTCTTCATCGCGGCGATCACCAGGGCCGGCTAGCACGACAATGCGCCGGCCCTTGACGTCGAGGCGGCAGGCGAGGTCGGCGAGCATCGCGACGGCATGCGCATTGTGGCCGTAGTCGAAGAGCACCTTGAACGGGTGCTCGTCGAAGATATTCATGCGCCCGGGCGCCTGGTAGAAGGTCGTGTCGAAGGTGCGCAGGCCCTGGCGGATGGCATCGAGCTTGACGCCGAGCGAGAACGCTATGGAGGCCGCGAACATGGCGTTCTGGACATTATGCGTCGCGCGTCCCTCGAGCGTCGCGGGGATCAGGTGGGTCCAGACCAGCGGGATGTGGCTGCCGTGGTCGTAGAGCGTGACCATCTGGCCGTTGACGCCGGCTTCGAGCGCGCAGGCCCGACCGCCCGCGCGGATGTGTTCGCGCACCAGCACATGCTGCGGGTTCATCGTGACGTAGCAGATATGCTCGGCGTCGGTATGCGCCGACATCCGCAGCACCAGCGGGTCGTCGGCATTCAGCACTGCGCAGCCTGTCGCAACCTCGACGACGACGCGCTTGACCTCGGCCAGTTGCTCGAGCGTGTCGATGCCCTTCAGGCCCAGGTGGTCCGCTTGCACGTTCAGTACCGCGCCGACGTCGACGCTTGCGACACCCATACCGGCGCGCAGCAAGCCCCCGCGCGCGGTCTCGAGCACCGCCGCGTCGATGTGCGGGTCGGAGAGCACCATGCGCGCCGACACCGGCCCCGTCATGTCGCCGGCCACGGTGCGCTGGCCGTCGATGTAGACCCCATCCGTCGTCGTCAGGCCGGGTGTGTAGCCGGCCATCTTCAATATGTGCGCCAGCATGCGCGCCGTCGTCGTCTTGCCGTTGGTGCCGGTGATCGCGGCGATCGGCACGCGTGCTGGCGTGCCCGCCGGGAACAGCATGTCGAGCACCGGCCCGGCGACATCCCGCGGCGTGCCCTCAGAGGGCGCGACGTGCATGCGAAAGCCGGGCGCCGCATTGACCTCGCAGATGCCGCCGCCGATCTCGCGATAGGAAAGCGTGATGTCCTTCGACAGGAAGTCCACGCCGCCGACGTCGAGCCCGACGGCCCTGATCGCGCGCACCGCCATGTCGCGGTTGTCGGGGTGGATCACGTCAGTGACGTCGGTTGCCGTGCCGCCGGTCGACAGGTTGGCGGTCGAGCGCAGGTAGACCTTGTGTCCGGCTTCGGGCACCGCCTCAGGTGTCAGTCCGGCGCGAGCGAGCATTGCCTGCGCCTGCAGGTCGAGCTCGAGCCGGGTCAGGACCTTTTCGTGTCCGACACCGCGCCGCGGGTCCTGATTCACGATCTCGATCAACTGCGCGACCGTGTGCTCCCCGTCGCCGACCACGTGCCCGGGCGTGCGCCGCGTGGCCGCGACCAGCTCGCCATTGACGACCAGCAGCCGGTGATCGTCGCCCTCGAGGTAGGTCTCGACGATGACCGAGCGTGAATGCTCACGCGCGGCGGCGAAGCCGCGGGCGACCTCCTCATCAGCCGTGAGCCGGATCGAGATGCCGCGACCGTGATTGCCGTTGTAGGGCTTCGTCACGACCGGGAAGCCGAGGCGCTCTGCCGCGCGGACCGCGTCGCGCTCGGTTTGCACGAGTTCCTGGCGCGGCACCGGCAGGCCGAGCGATCCGAGAATCCGGTTGGTTTCTTCCTTGTCACTCGCAAGTTCGACGGCGATGTGCGGTGTGCGGCCAGTGACGGTTGCCTGCAGACGCTGCTGGTAGCGGCCATGACCGAGTTGCACGAGCGACTGGTCATTCAGCCGCAGCCACGGAATGCCGCGCCGCTCGGCGGCGTGGACCAATGAGGCCGTCGAAGGACCGAGCGCCCGGCGCTGCGCAAAACGGATGTACTCATCGCGGGCATCCGGCCAGTTCCAGCCGGCCGGCACCGCATCCGCCGGCCGGACCGATTCCGGCGCCAGCGAGCACAGGAGCCGCAGCGCCAGCTCGCCCGCGGCGATGCCTTCTTCGCGCTCGGCGTATTCGTAGACGACGGAATAGTGGCCGGGCTGCTCGAGACTCCTGGTCTTGCCGAAGCTCACGTCTTCGCCGGCGACGTTCTGCAGCTCGAGCGCGACATGCTCCAGCACATGACCTAGCCAGGTGCCTCCGTCTTCATTCATGCGCCGGATGAAACCGCCCGGCTCCTGGTACGAGCAGCCATGCTCGGCGAGTCCGGGCAGCGCTCCTACGAGGCCGTCGATGAAAGACTTGCCCAGTCGTCCCGTCGGCCATGCCTCCAGTTCGCCGAGATCGAGCTCGAGCCGGATGACCGGGAAGCGCGCGAAGTGCGACGGACCGACGTAGACAGAGCGCTCGAGTATGCGCACGGCTAGAGGCTGCCGGCCGAAGCTGCCCGCGTGTGCAGGTTGAAGCTCGCGCCGGCGGTCAGGAGGTGCACAATGAGGCCGAGGATGCAGATCGGCTGGCCTTCGACGGCGGAGTCCACCGACGAGAAACTGACCCGGGAGGCGTCGACGACCGTGACGCCGCCGCTGCCCTCGACTTCGAGCGTCTCATCGGGCCCGATGAATGCGGCCGTGTCCTCGTCGAGGCCGATGCCGACCGCGAAGGGATTGTAGGCGAGGGCCGTGATCAGCCGCCCGAGGCGGTCGCGCTGCCGGAAGTGCTGGTCGATGATGAAACGATTCGTGAGGCCGAGCCCCGGCGCAAGTCGCACGCTGCCGGCGATTGCCGAGGCGCCGTCGTCGCCGAAGGCGATCATGTGTTCGGAGAGAATGCTGGCGCCGGCGCTGGTGCCGCCGACGGTGACACCGCGGGCATTCTGCGCGCGGATCAGCTTCGCGACCGGCGTGCCGCCCAGGAGCGTCGTGAGGCGCAGCTGATTGCCGCCGGTGAAGAAGATTCCGGTCGCATCGCCGAGGTGCGCGAGGCGGCCGGCTTCATGGCAATCGCGCCGCGTGTCGAAGTCCATCACGGCGACGCGCCGGGCACCCAGGTCGCGGAACAACTGTTCGTAGCGCGAACCGGTCTCGTGCGTGCGGCTCGCGGTCGGAATCACGACGATATCGGCGTCGTCGCCGCCCGAGACGCGGAGGAATCGCCCGAGAATACGCGGGTCGTTCTCCTTGTTCTCGGCGCCGCCGATCGGCACGATGAAGCCGCGTGTCTCGCCCTCGGGGACCCGGCTCGGGCTCATGTCGGAAACCTCAGCCGCCGAGCGCGGCCTTGATGCGTGCCGACAGCGCGCCGATGTCGGTGCGGCCCTGGGCCTTTGGTTTCAGCCAAGCCATGACCTTGCCCATGTCCTTCATCGAGGCAGCGCCCGTCGCCGCAATGGCCTCGCGGATCATCACCTCGACCTCGGCATCGCCGAGCTGGGCGGGCAGGTATTCCGTGAGCCAGGCGATCTCGGCCGATTCCTTCGCGACCAGGTCCGCGCGCTTGCCGGCCTGGAACTGGGTGACCGACTCGCGGCGCTGTTTGATCATCTTGTCGATGACGGTCAGCACCTGGGCGTCGTCGAGCTGGATGCGTTCATCCACTTCGCGCTGCTGGATGCCGGCCTGCAGCATGCGGATGAGCGACAGGCGATCCTTTTCGCCGGAGCGCATCGCAGCCTTCATTTCTTCGGTGATACGGGCCTTCAGGCTCATCCCGGGATCAGCGCGTGGCGCTGCGGCCGGTGTCGCGGGTGGAGCGCTTGAGGTGCCGCTTGATCGCCGCCGCCTTCTTGCGTTTCCGTTCCTGGGTGGGCTTCTCGTAGAATTCCCGGCGACGCAGTTCAGTCAGCACGCCGGCCTTTTCGCAGGCGCGCTTGAAACGGCGCAGCGCGGCGTCGAAATATTCGTTCTCGCGGATACGGACACTCGGCATTCAAACCTCGACTGACGACTCGACCGCCCCGGTAGTGCCCCGGGGAAAGGGCCCGGAATTGTAGTGATCTACCCCCCGAAAATCAAAAGCCTGGCGACATGAAGGTCCTGGGTATCGAAACCTCCTGCGACGAGACTGCGGTCGCCGTCTTCGAGGGCGGACGCGGCCTGCTCGCGAACCGGGTATTCAGCCAGATCGAGCTGCACCGGCCGCATGGCGGCATCGTCCCTGAGCTTGCCTCTCGCGAACACGTGCAACGCCTCCTGCCGATGATCCTTGCGAGCCTTGCGGATGCCGGACTCGAGGCGCAAGCCATTGAAGGTATTGCCTATACGGCTGGCCCCGGCCTGATCGGCGCTTTGCTCGTCGGGGCCACCGTCGCCCGGGCGCTCGGTTATGCCTGGCGGGTGCCGGTCGTCGGAGTTCATCACCTTGAGGGTCACCTGATGGCACCACAGCTCGAATCCGGCGCCCCCGATTTCCCGTTCATCGCGCTCCTGGTCTCCGGCGGGCACACGATGCTCGTCGAGGTCGCGGGCCTCGGTCGATACCGGATTCTGGGCGAAACGCAGGATGATGCAGCCGGGGAAGCATTCGACAAGACGGCGAAGTTACTCGGCCTCAGTTACCCGGGCGGGGCGGCGCTCGCGGCGCTTGCGGAATCGGGCCGTGAAGGCGTGTTCAAGTTTCCGCGGCCGATGCTCGACCGGCCCGGGCTTGACTTCAGCTTCAGCGGTCTCAAGACGGCGGTCGTCGTTGCACTGCGTCACCGGGTGCTCGACAACCAGGCGTGCGCCGACGCCGCGCGGGGTTTCGAGTCGGCGATGATCGAGACGCTCACCGCCAAGGCCTTGCGGGCACTCCGGCAGACCGGCGTTGGCACGCTGGTCGTGGCCGGCGGTGTCGGTGCGAACCGGCGCCTGCGCGGGGAACTCGGCTCGGCCGCCGCCGCAATGGGTTGCCATGTGCATTTTCCGCGGCCCGAGTTCTGCACCGACAATGCAGCGATGATCGCGCTCGCCGGACACGCGCGACTCCTTGCCGGGGAACGCGAGGGTCTTGCGGTGCGCGCCCGCGCCCGCTGGCCGCTCGATGAAGTCACCGCCCCGCAGAATTGAGGGAATGACCGTGGACAAAATCTTCCTGACTGCGCTTTCCACCGAGGCCGTGATCGGAGTCTTCGACTGGGAGCGCGAAGTCCGTCAGCGGATCGAGATCGACCTGGAAATGTCGGTCGACCTCGCGGCGGCCGCGAAGCGCGACTCGATCGAGGACACCCTTAATTACAAATCCGTCGCGAAGCAGGTGCTGGCACTCGTGGAGGCGAGCCGCTTCCAGCTGGTCGAGACCCTTGCCGAGCACGTGGCGCGCCTCGTGCTCACGGAGTTTCCTGTCGAGCGCGTGCGCGTCACGGTGCACAAGCCCGGCGCCATCCGCCATTCCCGCGATGTCGGCGTCATCATCGAGCGCGGCCGGCAGGATTCTGGTGCCGCGGATGGTTGAGGTCTTAGTCGCGGCCGGCAGCAATATCCGGCCGCGCGCCAGCCTGCGCCAGGCCGTCGAGACGCTATCCGCGGCATTTCCAGGCCTGCGCGCATCGCGTGCCTATGCCAACGCGGCGTTCGGGTTCGAAGGCGACGATTTCGTGAATCTCGTGGTCGCCTTCCAGACCGATGAACCGCTGCCGGCGCTGGTGGAGCGGCTGAAAATCATCGAGCGCGCCAGTGGGCGTGAACCCGGTGCGCCCAAGTGGGCGTCGCGCACCCTGGATCTCGATCTGCTGATGTACGGGGATCTCGTAGGGCAATTCGCCGGCGCCACGCTGCCACGGCCCGACATGGTCGAGCGCTCCTACGTGCTCGGGCCACTGGCGGAACTCGCGCCGGGGCGCAAGCACCCGGCCCGCGGTGAGACTTTTGCGGCGCTATGGCAGCGTTTCGATCGCGGCTCGCATCCGCTCGCCGAGGTGTCGCTCGAGGGAGAAGATTGATGCGCCGGCTAGCGGCCACCGCCGCCCAGGATGCGTCCGCCGTCGACGGTCAAGAGCTCGCCGGTAACGAAGGGCGCCTCGGTTGCAAAGAAGAGCGCCGCCCGTGCCACGTCTTCCGGCGATCCG
>Ga0326597_10004612_pt1 | contig 19333 bp, 14 predicted proteins | sample RVTome_12_FD_203789 | JGI IMG/M metagenome (GOLD analysis project Ga0326597, IMG submission 203789) | Soil microbial communities from uranium-contaminated site in the Upper Colorado River Basin, Wyoming, United States - RVT100D185 | ecosystem: Environmental > Terrestrial > Soil > Contaminated >... | reverse complement strand
TGCAAATTTACGTGAGCTGTCAAGGACTTTGCTTGACAGCTGCCAACTGTTCTTCTAACACTGGCGATGGGTGCGAATCCATGCGCAACTTGCCGGTCAAATGGGGTATCAGCCTGGCCAATCGCGGTGCGCTCTTCGGTCTCACCGACGTCGATGATCTGATCGAAACCGCGGTGGCCGCCGAGGAGTCGGGCGTCTTCGAATCGGTGTGGGTCGGCGACAGCCTGATCCACAAGCCGCGCTTGGAAGCGATCACCATGCTCGCCGCCCTGGCGACGCACACCCAAAAAGTTCGGCTTGGCACGATTTGCCTGGCGTCGTTTCCCGTGCGCCATCCGGTGTTGTTGGCGATTCAATGGGCCACCCTCGACCAAATCTCCAAGGGCCGTTCGCTCTTGGGCGTTTGCATCGGCGGCGGCCACGAGGGCGAACTCAGGGCCTTCGGCGTCAAGCGCGAGGAGCGCGTCGGCCGGATGAAAGAAGGCATCGGGCTGCTGCGCGAGATTTGGAGCGATAGCAAAGTCGTTCACCGCGGCAAGTACTACACCTTAGAAAACCACAATATCGTGCCCAAGCCGGTACAGAAGCCGCCGCCGATCTGGATCGCCGTGAGCCCAGAACGAGAGCAAGTGGGCGACAAAGTCGTCGACCAGGCGATGCGCCGTGTCGGCCTTCTCGCGGACGGTTACATCACCATGGGCGTGACCCCGGAAGAGTTTTCGAAGCGTTGGCGGGTGATCGACCAAGCCGCCAAAGAGGTAGGCAAGGACTTATCGAACTTCGAGTGCGCCATCCACGGCATGGTGAATATCAACGACGACAAACAGGAGGCGTACGCCCAAGCCAAAGACTACTTCAACCATTATTACGGGCCGAATTACCCGCCTGAGAGTTTGATCAAAGTCTGGCTGGCCCACGGTGCGCCAAAGGATTGCGCGCGCTTGATTCAGGAATGGCTCGACATGGGCATCACCACTCCGGTGCTGCGCTTTACCTCGAACGATCAGCTGGGACAGGTGCGGCGATTCATCGGCGAGGTCCTGCCGCTTTTGCGGTTGAAGTGACGGCGCGATGGCTGATAAGGGAGAGATAGAAGGCGAGATGCTTCGCGGAGTTTATCTTCAGGCGATTCGAAGAACTCAGTATGACAAGTATCGCGCCGTCATCTCGCTAAAAGTTAAGGAACACCCATGTTTGAAGACCTCAGAGGATTTTTAGCCCATCTCGAAAGTCAGAAGCAGCTCCTGCGCGTCAAGGACGAAGTCAGCGTCAAGTACGAGATCGCCGCGGGCATGCGCAAGACTTCGGACATCGAAGGACCGGCGCTCTTGTTCGAAAACGTCAGGGGCTTTCCGAGCTGGCGGGTTCTGGGTGGTCTGTTCGCGACGCGAAAACTGGTGGCGCTCGGCCTCGGCGTGCCCCAGGAGCAGATGCTCGAACGCTATCTCACCTTGGAAGACAAGCGCATCGCGCCGGAGATCGTTGCGACCGGGCCATGCAAAGAAATCAAATGGACCGGCGATCAGATCGATCTAGGCAAACTGCCCATCGTCACGCACGCGAGCAAAGACTGTGGGGCTTACGTAACCATCGGCGTACAGGTCGGCAAAGATCCTGACACCGGCATCCGCAATCTGTCGATCCATCGAATGCTCGTGCTCGGTAAAGACCGGCTGTCGCTCTGGGCGCCTGCCGATCACCATCTTGGCCGCATGATCTTGATGGCTGAGGAGAAGAAAAGAGGGCTGGAAGTCGCCACCGCAATCGGCGTCGAGCCGGCGATCGTAGTCGGCTCCCAGGCCAAAGTTCCGTTCGGCATCGACGAGTTTCACGTCGCCGGCGGCCTGCGCGGCGCGGCGGTGAAACTCACCAAGTGCGAGACCATCGATGTCGAAGTGCCGGCCTGCGCCGAAGTCGTCATCGAAGGCGTGACGATTCCCGGCGAGCGCGTTGCCGACGGGCCCTACGGCGAGTATCCCGGCTGCTACAGCGAAGCGAAGCAGGCGCCGGTGCTCAAAGTGACCGCGATCACCATGCGGCAGAATCCGATTTACCAGACCGCGCTGACGGGCATGCCAGTGACGGAGAATCACACGCTGATCGAGTACGGCAACGCCGCGGTGGTTTATCGCGAGGTGAAAAAGGTTGTGCCGGAGGTGCGCGGCGTCAACATGACTCCCGGCGGGACTTTTCGCCATCACGCCGTGGTGTCGATCAAAAAGCGCGCCGAGAACGAAGGCCGCAACGTGATTTTGGCGCTGCTGTCGATGGGCATCGGTCTAAAGCAAGTGATCGTCGTCGACGACGATATCGATCCGTTCGACCCGATGCAGGTGGAGTGGGCGATGGCGACGCGCTTCCAGGCGGATAAGGACGCCATTATCATTCCGCGCATCGCTGGCTCCACGCTGGACCCCTCTTGCCCGGAGGGGCGCGTGACCGCCGGTTTAGGCATCGACGCCACCGCGCCGATGAAGGACCGCTGGCGTTTCGAGAAGGTGGAAATACCGGGCGTCGATAAGGTCAAATACATCTGAACAGATCGGACCCGGAAAAAGAATGACTCCCGCAAAGGCGCTAAGGCGCAAAGTCGGAATAGGGGATATTAACGGTGTAGGGGCAACCCCCTGTGGTTGCCCGTCCGGAGGGCAGGCACGGGGGCCTGCCCCTACAGCAACGAATTAACACTCCCATGAAAAACTTCGAATACCTCGAACCCAAAACCGTTGCCGAAGCCTGCGCGCTGCTGAAGCAGCATGGCGGCGAAGCGAAAGTGTTCGCCGGCGGGGCGCATCTGACGATTCTCATGAAGCAGGGGCTTTTGGAGCCGAAGTCTCTGATCAACATCAAAAAGATTCCTGAGCTCAAGGGGATTCGCTTCGATGATGGCGAAGGGCTGACCATCGGCGCGTTGGTGACGCATCGCGAGCTCGAAACGTCGGCGTTGGTGAAAGAGAAGTTTCCCGTGCTGTGCGCAGCGGAAAGGGAAGTTGCCAATATCCGCGTGCGCAACATGGGAACGGTCGGCGGCAATCTCGCGTCGGGCGAACCATTGACCGACCTGTCGCAGATATTCATTTCGTTGGACGGCAAAGTAAAGATTGCTGGCCCGAACGGTCAGCGTATGATCGCCGTCGAAGAGTTGTTTCTCGACTTCTATACGACGTGCTTAGCCGAGGATGAAATTTTGAAGCAGGTCGTGCTACCTCCGCTGCCGCCGCGCTCCGGGATCGAATACATTCGCTTCTCCAGTAGCTCGGTGGTCGATAAACCGTCGGCAGGCGTCGCGGTGCGACTGACGTTAGATAACGGCGGTGAAACGATTCAAACCGCGCGCATCGTCCTCGGCTGCGTCGGCGCGACGCCTGTGCGCGCGCGCAAAGCGGAAGCGTTAGTCACCGGGAAAAAACTCACGACCGAGTTAGCGCAAGAAGCCGGCAGCGTCGCATCGCAAGAGTGCAGCCCAACCAGCGATTTGCGCGGCTCGGAGCATTACAAGCGCGCCATCGTGAAGACGTTGGTGAAGCGGGCGGCGGCGAAGGCGTATGAGCGAGCCCTCACCCTACCCTCTCCCTCAGGGCGAGGGTAGGAGAAATGCGAAGAACAGTCGAAGATTGCTTAGCCGGAAGTAACGCGACCAGGGCTGCCGTGAACAAACGAGTCATCAAATGAATTTGGATTCCAAGATTCCGATCCCCTCGCCCGCTTGCGGGTGAGGGTGCAGACATGCGTGAGAAAATTTTCTACTTCGCTCTTTGCGTTATGCTCTTTGCGCCTTGCCTATCCGCTGAGTCGCAGCAGCAGGCAAAAGTACGCAATGGGCAGTAGGCAACGGGTAGATGGTCACGAGTGGATAGCGAGTTAGTTCTTTTGCACGGGCCGATGTCCGCGCTGAGCCTCACACCCAAAGATCGGCGAGGCGGATGGAGAGACCAGGAAAAAGCGAAGGGGTAAACACCTCAGAGTTTTGAGCTTTGACGATGAGTTTGTATTGGTCGCCGGCTAGCTCATAGGCTTCGATGGTCGGTTGATCGGGATCGATGAGCCAGTAGTGCAGCACCCCGTACTTTGCATAAAGTTGCGCTTTGGTCTCGCGATCTGTGCGTTGAGTTGTGGGCGAGAGAATCTCGATGAGGAGAGTCGGAGACCCTTCGATGGCCCGCTCGGTAACAATGCCGCGGCGATCGTTGCCGATGAAGATGAGATCGGGTTGGACGACGGTTGTAGGAGCAAGAATCACATCGGTAGGCGCAATGAAAATCGTTCCAAACTGGTTGGCGACAACATAATTGGCGAGCAACCGGTGAAGGTTACCCAGGACTTTTTGATGTTTTGTACGGGGCGCTGGCGTCACGGAAAGTTCTCCATCGAGGATCTCGTAACGGTTACGGTCATTAGGCAATTCGCAATAATCGTCGTAGGTCAGGACGATCTTGCCTTGCGGAATGCTTTGAGTGGAAGTAGACGACATAGTATCGTTTCACAGTGTCTTTGAGTTTTTCATTTAGCAGGTTGTCGCAACTCGATCTTGTTGTCAAGCACGAGCGACTGACTTTGAATCTAAAGGGCGGAAATAGGTTCCTGACTCCGTTTTGGTTTCTTCGCCCGGCTGTCGATCCTGCTGAGGCGGGCGACGAGGGTAGTCAAGTAGGTGAGAGGCATGAGGCAACAGTAAGAATTTTGGATGCGCGAATTCGGCGATTGACAGCCATCCGGGCATTGGTAAACTGAAAAACCTTAAAGGTAAAAAGACAGATGGTGCGCGAAGCTCTTGGTAGCCAAACCGACGTTGCTCGTCCGCTTGAAATCGCGCGCGAGGTCGCGAGACTTGCAAGATCGCTTCTCGGCGAGAGCACGGAGGTGATCTGGTTTGGCTCTTGGCCGCGGCGCAAGGCGGTGGCGCACTCGGACATCGATCTCGCTATCTCGATCGGCACTTCTATCCCACCAGAGCGCATGGCTCTCTTGCACGATGCGGTGGATGATATTGCCACGCTTTACGAGATCGATCTTGTGGATCTTAGCTCGGCCGGTCCCGGCTTGCGCGAGGAAGTTCTCAAATATGGGGAACGATTGTGACCACGCGTCGCCAAGAAAAAGAAATAGGCTCCTGACCCCATTTAGAGAGTGGCGATGAAGAAAACTATTTCACTTACAGTTAACGGTAGCGAGCGCAGCGCCGAAGTCGAGGCACGCACGACGTTGCTGGATCTGGTGCGCGAAGAGTTTGGGTTGACCGGCGCGAAGTTGGGCTGCGATATTCAAGTTTGCGGCGCGTGCACGTTGCTGCTTGACGGCAAGCCGGTGAGCGCCTGCTCGGTCTTGGCCGTGGACGCCGACGGCTGCGACGTTTTGACCCTCGAAGGTCTGGGCGGTAAAGATGGTCTCCATCCGCTTCAGGAAGCGTTCATGGAGTTCGGTGCTTTGCAGTGCGGCTACTGTACTTCGGGATTCATCCTTACGGCGAAGGCGCTGCTCGATGAGTGCCCGAAGCCGACGGACGAGCAGATTCGCGATTATCTGGCGGGAAATTTTTGCCGCTGCGGCTGTTACCAAGAGATTATGCAAGCAGTGAAGAACGTTAGGGGTGAGGGGTAAGGGGTTTCCGGAAAACGCTTTACCCCTCACCCTTTACCCCTTACGAAATTCAGAATCACGGAAAAGACAATGGAACTAGCAGATATCGGTAAAACATTTCGTCGGTTGGACTACGAGATCAAGGTGACCGGGAAAGCACAGTACCTCGCGGACATGATCGTTCCCGGCATGTGCCATGGAAAAATTCTCCGCAGTCCGTACCCGCACGCGCGCATCAAGAGGATCGAAACGACGAAGGCGCTCAAAGTCCCCGGCGTCGTGGCGGTGCTGACGCGCGACGATATTCTTCATGACACGGGCATCGAACCTTACTACGGCCCGGTGTTCAAAGATCAAACGATCGTCGCGGTGGAAAAGGTTCGCCACGTGGGCGATCCCGTCGCCGCCGTGGCGGCGCTGACGGTTGATGCCGCTGAGGAGGCGCTTAAGCTAATCGAGGTCGAGTACGAAGAGCTGCCGGCGGTGCTTACGGTCGAGGACGCGATAAAAGCGAACCCGACTCTGGTCCATGAGTCGGTTCGCATCCCCGAATCCGGCTTCGCCGATCTCACCGAGCTTAAACCCGTCGACGGCACGAATATTTGCACCCATTTCAGGCTCAACCGTGGCGATATCGAGAAAGGCTTCGCGGAATCGGATCGGATTTTCGACGACACCTTCACGCTGCCGGCGACGCAGCATAGTTTTCTTGAGACGCACGCCTGTATCGCCTCGGTCGAGCCGGGCGGGCCTGCCCGCGGCCTGGCAGGCGGGCGGATCACGGTCTGGGCGACGACGCAGAATCCCTTCGTGGTGCGCACGCAGCTCGCCAATATTTTCAAAGTCCCGGTGTCCAAGGTGCGCATCATCGTGCCCTATCTGGGCGGCGGTTACGGCGGCAAGGTCTATCCGAAAATCGAACCGATCACCGTTGCCTTGGCGCAGAAAGCCGGGCGGCCGGTGCGCGTGGTGCTGTCGCGCGAAGAAGTTTTCTACACGGTCACCAAGCATGCCGCGGTGCTGCGGATGAAGACCGGCGTCAAGAACGACGGTACGCTGGTCGCCCGGGAGTGCCAGATCCATCTCGACACCGGTGCTTATGCCGAGATTGGCCCGCGTGTCGCCAAGAAATCCGGCTACACGGCGGCGGGGCCTTATCGCATTCCCAATTTGAAAATCGATTCCTACTCGGTTTACACCAATAAGCCGCCGGCGGGCGCGTTTCGCGGCTTCGGCGTGTCGCAATCGGCCTGGGCAGTGGAATCGCAGATGGACATTATCGGCGCGGCGCTGAAGATGGACCCGCTCGAAATCCGCCTCAAGAACGGCTACGATGAGGGCGACAAATTCGTCACGGAGGAAACCCTGCGCGCGGTCGGGCTGAAAAAGTGCCTTGATGAAGTCGCAAAGTCGATCGGGTGGGGCAGCGAAAGTTCGAAATTCGAAGTTCGAAATTCGAATTTAAAGCGTGGGAAGGGGCTTGCGTGCATGATCAAGGCGACGATTACGCCCTCGGTTTCCTGCGCCGTGGTGAAGATGAACGAAGATGCGAGCCTTTCTATTTACGCGGGGACGGTCGAGATGGGGCAGGGATCGGAAACGACGCTGGCGCAGATCGCCGGCAAGGAATTGGGCGTTCCGCTGCAAACGATTCAGGTTCTCGGCGTCGATACCGACGTCGTGCCTTACGATTTGACCACTTCATCCAGCCGCTCGACCTTCCATATGGGCAAGGCCGTTCAACTCGCGGCGCAGGACATCATGCGCCAGCTCAAACAAATCGTCGCCAGAGAATATGGCGTGCCGGAGGACAAGATCAATTTCGCCGGCGGGAAAATATGGCTGCCTGAATCCACGCTCGATTATGCCGATGTCATGTTCAAACGCTTCGGCATGCCGGGCGGCACGCTGGTCGGCGACGGGCAAGTCAAAACTTCCGTCAAAGACGAGTACGGCGAAAAGAGCACTTCTGCGTTCTGGTTTTACGCCGCCGGCGCCGCCGAAGTCGAGGTGGACGAAGAGACCGGCAAGATCAAACTCTTGAAGTACGTATCGGCCGTCGATGTCGGCAAGGCCATCAGTCCGCTCGGCTGCCGCCAGCAGCTTGCCGGCGCGGCGATTACCGGTATCGGCCAGGCGCTGTTCGAGGAGATCGCCTACGACAACGGCCAACTGATCAATCCCAATCTTGTCGATTACGTCCTGCCCGCGCTCGGTGACATGCCGGCGGTCATCGACCCGATCGCGGTGGAGACTCCCGACCGCAACGGCCCGTTCGGCGCCAAAGGAATCGGCGAGAGCGGGCTGATTCCCGTGGCGCCCGCCATCGCCAACGCGATCTACGACGCCGTCGGCGTGCGGATAAAAGATTTGCCGATCAAGGCGGAGAAAATTTATCTAGCCTTGGAAGCGGCGCGGGCAAAGGTTTAGTTCTCCCATGACGCCTGCTGAGAACAAGTCTACGTGGGGCTGCGTTGCGGCGCTCTTGCTGGCTCTGATGTTTCTCTCTTCGTGCCTGTCCGCTGAACTCGAGAAGCAAGCGGAACAAATCAAGCAGCAAGAAGAAGAGATCGCGCGCCAGCGCAAGGAGATCGAGGCGATCACGGCCGGCCAAAAAGCCCGGGAACAAAAGCAGCGCGACTGCAACCGCGCCTTTCGCGAATACTTCGATAAGGCGCAGACGACCGCCGATCGCGAGCAGGCGGTGACGCTCTACCGCGTTGGGCTGGCGCTTTGCCCCGATGACGAGATCGCCCGTTACGAGTTGGGCCGGGCTCTCGCCGACCGCGGCCGCTACGCCGAAGCCGAAAAGGAATTCGAAGCCGTGCTTCAAATCAACCCCGGATTCATAGAAGCCAAAAGACAACTGGACGCGGCGCGGAAAAACAAGTAGTCCCCCCCGCGGTCGCCTTGTCTGCACTGTTGAGAACGAAGGAGGGACGATGAGAAAGGCCATCATAACCGGCGTCTGCGTCATGCTCCTGGCGTCATCGCTTCATGCCATCGATGAGAAGAAGATCGTGGACATGACCTACCCGTTTTCCGCCGAGACGCTGCACTGGCCGACCGCCAAGCCGTTCAATTTGGAAACGGTGAACGAAGGCAGAACGCCGCAAGGATTTTGGTACTCCTCGTACAACTATAGCGGCTCCGAGCATGTGGGAACGCACCTCGACGCGCCGTTTCATTTCGCCGAAGGCAAATGGACCACGGAGAAGATTCCGCTGGCGCAGACCATTGGACCCGGCGTCGTCATCGACGTGCGGCGGGGTGCAGAGACGGAGCGGGACTACTTGCTGCGCGTGGCTGATCTCCAGGCTTGGGAGAAGAGATTCGGAAGAATTCCAAAAGGCGCCATCGTGCTCATGCACTCGGGGTGGGGAAAATATTGGAGCGACCGCAAGCGTTATTTCGGTACGGATGCTGCGGGGGATACGGCCAATCTGCACTTCCCCGGTCTCTCGAAAGAGGCTGCCGAGTTTCTCGTCAAGGAGCGCGGCGTCAAGGCCGTCGGTCTCGACACGCCCAGCATCGATCACGGACCGTCACGGAATTTCATTGCGCACCAGATCTTCGGCGGCGCCAACGTGCCGATCTTCGAAAACGTCGCGGCCGTGGAACGTCTGCCGCCAAAGGGTGCGACCATTTTTGCTGTTCCCATGAAGATCAAGGGCGGCAGCGGCGCGCCGCTGAGAATTTTTGCTGTACTTCCATAGGGTATCGCCGCCGCTAATACAAATATCCTGTCTGTCGATTCTGCTGAAAAACCCTCCGTTCCTGCTGAGCCCGTCGAAGCATACCTAGCGGTTTTTCAGCAGAATCTCTGTCCAAATCTGCCTACGAACGTCATTTTTCACCCGAACCGTCCCCACCGGGTATTTTGCTTTAAATCCAAAGACGTTATACTGTTTCAGGGCTGTGCCTGCTAAGGGGGCAACTATGATGCATGGGCTGAAGCGATTATTGCGATGGGAAAGGGCTGCGTTGGTTGTGGCAACGGCGATAATGTTCCCGTTTTCTGCTTTGGCGGCGGATATCACCGCGCCAGCGGTCGATGGATCGTCCGGCTTTTATCATGTCGTTCGGCCCGGTGAAAACCTGTTTCGAATCGGCATGGCCTACGACGTGACGTATGAAGAACTCGCGCGCTTTAACGATCTCAGCGACCCGAAACAAATTCGCGCCGGGCAAAAGATATTTATTCCAAAGGCAACCCGTGAGTCGACTGTTGAAACGATCAGGCTCGGGGAACCGACGCCGGAAACCGCGCTGGCGGAGCCCGTGGAGCTACTGCGGCCGTTTGACAGCCTGTTCCTGGCGGCGGCTGGTGCGACGCCGGCCATCGAAATGACGCGCCAGGCGCCCCAGCCCGTTACCGGACCGGTCTTGACGCTGGACGATGCGCTGCTGGTCGCGTTGGACAATCATCCCAACCTGCAGGCAGCCCGGGAGAGAATCGGCGCCCAGCGGGCGGTAGTGGGACAACAGATGGCGGACTATTACCCGACCATCAACCTCAGCAACGGATACGAAACATCCTATAGCGGCAAAGCCAGTGAACGAACATTCGCCAGCGAATCGTATTCGAGCGTCGCGAAATTTGGAATGATACTTTACAACTTCGGCAAGCGCGAAGGTGCGGTTCAGGCGGCGCGCGAAACCCTCAATGCTACCAGTCATAACTATAAAACCACGGTGGACGGCGTGATCCTCGGAGTGAAGCAGGCATATTATGCCTATCTTCAGGCGCGCGCGATCGTAACGGTGCGTGAGGAGACTGTTAAGAGCCGCGATTTGCTCGTGCGCCAGGCACGGGGGTTTTACGAAGTCGGTACCAGGGCTAGGATCGACGTCGTCCGGGCCGAGTCGAATCTATACACCGCCCAGGCGGACCTGATCGCTGCGCAGAATGCCGTAAAGGTCGCGTGGGTGACGCTTAAGAACGCGATGGGACTTAGAGAGTTGCCCGAGCGCCCGCTGGTGGAAGAGGCGATCATGACGACGATTCCTTATAGCCTCGATGAGGCGAAGGAGTTGGCCTATGCGACCCGCCCGGAGCTGAAGAGTTTCGACGCTCAGAGAAAGGCGCAAGATCAGAATATTGCCGTGGCGCGGCGCGGCCATCTTCCGGATCTAAATTTTGAATCCAGTTATGGTCGAAAACATGGCAGCAATGAAACATCTAGCAACACCTTTCCTCTTCAGCCAAGTTGGTCGGTCAACCTTAGTCTGAACATCCCCATTTTCGACGGTTTTCGCACCACCAATCGGGTCGAAGAGACGTTGCGCAACTATTACGTCATCAAGTCCCAAGAAGAGCAGCAGCGTCAGCAGGTTGCCCTCGATGTCGAGCAGAGCTATCTCAGACTGGTAGAGTTGCAGGAACGGATCAAGGCTAACGAAGCGGCGGCCAAAGCGGCCAAGGAGAACCTGGATCTGGCCAATGGACGCTATCAGGTAGGAGTCGGAAACATCATCGAAGTGGCGGATGCCCAGACTCTTTACACCGACGCGCAAACGACGTATGTTCGAGCACTTTACGATTATAAGATCGCCGACGCTCAGCTGGTCCGGGCTATCGGAAAATAGTCGTTCCCGCTGATTCTAGGAATGGACTGTGTCGGCCATCGGTTTAGGAGATAGTGAATATGCGGCGGTCTTATTGGATAGGCGCGCTGGTGGTGGTCGTGGGCGGGTTCGCGGGTTTCCAACAATATTATTCCTGGTCGCTCAACAAGCCGCAAAACAGCTCTGATGGCCGAACCGCAGGGGGTCCGGCCGGTGACCGCGGCCAAAGCCGCGGCGGTGGCCGCAGCCGCGAGGCCGTCCCGGTCCTCGTCGCTACTGCGCAACGGAAGGCCATACCCATCCAAATTCGCGCGGTCGGCAATGCCGAGCCGTACGCCACAGTCTCCGTCAAGAGCCAGGTCACCGGCGTGCTCATGCAAGCCCACTTCAAGGAGGGGCAGAACATCAAGAAAGGACAGATGCTCTTCACCATCGATCCGCGCCCCTTCGAAGCGGCGGTGAAGCAATCCGAAGCGAATTTGGCGCGCGACGTGGCGCAACTGCAAAACGCGCGCGAACAGGCGCGCCGTTACGCGGATCTGTTGAAGAAACAGTACGTTTCCCAAGAGCAGTATGACCAGATCAGGACCAATGCCGACGCGCTGGAATCGGTGGTCGACGCGGACAAGGCGGCGGTGGAAAATGCCAAGGTTCAATTGAGTTACTGCTACATCTATTCCCCCATCGACGGGCAGGTGGGCAGCTTGCTCGTGAACGAGGGGAACCTGGTGCGGGTCAACGATGGCACGCCGCTGGTGGTGATCAATCAGCTCATTCCCATCAACGTGACTTTTTCCGTCCCGGAGCAGCATCTGGGCGAAATCAAGCGCCACATGGCGGCGGGCGCTCTCAAGGTCGCCGCGCGCTTTCAATCCGACGAGGGCCGTCCGGAACAGGGCACGCTGGCGTTCGTCGATAACGCAGTTGAACGCACCACCGGAACCATCAAGCTCAAGGCCGAGTATAAAAACACCGCGAAACGATTGTGGCCGGGGCAGTTTATCAACGTCGCCGTGACGCTATCGACGCAATCGGACGCAGTGGTCATCCCGTCCGAAGCGGTTCAAGTCGGTCCGGAAGGCCAACAGGTTTTTGTCGTCAAGGAAGATAAGCGCGTGGAGGTGAGATCGGTCACCGTCGGGCAGACCCAGGAAGGCGAGGCGGTGATCGCCAAGGGAGTGGCGGTCGGCGAGTTGGTGGTGCGCGAGGGGCAATTCTTGCTCGGTCCGGGGTCTCAGGTGGATATCAAGGATGCGAACAAGACGGTCGAGACCAAAGCGGGGAGCAAGGACCCGGGAACCCGCGGCAAGCGTAAAGCGCAGGAACGAGGTGCGTCATGAACATCTCCGGTTTGTTCATTCGCCGGCCGGTCACGACCACGCTCGTGATGCTGGGTATTCTCATCTTCGGCATCATGGGCTACAAGTCCCTGCCGGTCAGCGATCTGCCGACGGTCGATTTCCCGACGATTACCGTCAATGCCAACTTGCCCGGCGCCAGCGCCGATACCATGGCGTCGTCGGTGGCCACGCCGCTGGAAAAAAATTTCTCGACCATCGCGGGGCTCGACTCTATGAGTTCCACGAGCTCCCTAGGGCGCACTCAGATCACGCTGCAGTTCAGCCTGAGCCGAAACATCGATGCCGCGGCGCAAGACGTGCAGTCGATGATCGCGCGGTCAGCGCGCGACCTGCCGCCGAGCATGCCGACCCCGCCCTCTTATCGTAAGGTTAACCCGGCCAACAATTCGATCTTGGTTTTCGCGCTCACTTCACAGACGCTGCCGCTGTCCACCGTCGATGAATATGCCCAGACGATTTTGGGGCAGCGCATCTCGATGATCAGCGGCGTCGCTCAGGTCGATGTCTTCGGCTCGCAGAAATTCGCCGTGCGGATTCAGTTAGATCCCAATCGGCTGGCGGCCCGCCAGATCGGCATCGACGATGTGGTCGCCTCGATCCAGCGTGGCAATGTGGACCTGCCGGTGGGCACATTGAACGCTCCCAACCGCGCTTACACTTTAGTGTCGGATGCGCAATTGACCAATGCCGAGGCGTACCAGCCGATGGTCGTCACCTACCGCAACGGCGCCCCGGTGCGCATCCAAGACATCGGCAAAGCCATCGACAGCGTCGAAAATACCCGAGTCGGCAGTTGGTTCAACGGCAAGAAGGCCGTCATCCTGGGTATCCAGCGCCAGCCCGGCGCCAACGTCGTCGAAGTCGTCGATGCCATCAAGGCGATTCTACCGAGTTTACGGGCGCAAATTCCGCAGTCCATTCAACTCGACGTCTTCTTCGACCGCACCCAGTCGATCCGGGAGTCGGTGCACGACGTGCAGTTGACGCTGATCGGTACCATCGTCCTTGTCATCCTGGTTATCTTTCTTTTCCTGCGTAATGTGTCAGCGACGATCATTCCGAGCCTAGCTTTGCCGATGTCCATCTTCGGCACCTTCGCGGTGATGTATCTGCTCGACTACAGCCTGGATAACCTGTCGCTCATGGCCCTGACTCTGGCGGTCGGATTCGTCGTCGACGACGCCATCGTCGTTTTGGAAAATATCGTGCGTCACATGGAGGAAGGGGAGGAGCCCTACGAGGCGGCGATGAAAGGCGCCAAAGAGATCGGCTTTACCATCGTCTCCATGACCCTCTCGCTGGTGGCGGCGTTCATCCCGGTGCTGTTCATGAGCGGCATGCTTGGGCGGCTGCTGCGCGAATTTTCCGTGACCATCTGCGTCGCCATTTTAGTTTCGGGATTCATCTCCCTCAGCTTGACGCCGATGCTGTGCAGCCGCTATTTGCGGCCGCCCGCGGAGCAACGGCATGGCTGGCTGTATCTCTTCTTGGGGCGCTGCCTCGACGCGATGAACAGAGGCTACGAGATTTCGCTTCGCTGGGTGATGCAGCACCACGTTACAACCTTCGTTGCTTCTCTAGTCGTGTTGTTCGCTACCATTCAGATGTTTGGCCTGGTGCCTAAGGGTTTCATCCCGAGCGAAGACACGGGGCAGGTTTTGATCAACACCGAGGGCGCCCAGGGGGTTTCCTTCGAGCAGATGGTAAAGTACCAGCAGCAGTTGGCCGCCATCGTCGCCAAGGATCCCAACGTCGAGAACTTTTTCTCCAGCGTCGGTGTCGGCGGCGTGGGGTTGACCGGTAACACGGGCCGTATCTTCATGAAGCTCAAACCGCGCAAGGAGCGGCCTCTAAGCGCGGAGGAATTGATCCGGGATTTGCGTCCAAAGTTAGCGCGGGTGCCGGGCATCCGGGTGTCGCTGCAGAACCCGCCGGTCATCCGCGTCGGCGGACGGCTGAGCCGCAGCCTCTATCAGTTCACGCTTCAAAGCCCCGACGCGCCGGAGCTTTATCGCCACGCGGCGCTGTTTGAAGAGCGGCTGAGAACGCTTCCCGACCTGCGCGACGTCGGCAGCGATTTACAGCTCAAAAACCCTCAGTTGCAAGTGGTCTTCGACCGCAATAAGGCCTCGACCATGGGTGTGACGGCTCAGGGAATTTCGGCGCGCATGGTTGAGGAAGCCTTCTGGAACGCTTATTCGACCAGGCAGATCTCGACCGTCAATACGCCGAACAACCAGTATCAGGTCATTTTAGAAATCGATCCGAAGTTTCAGAACGATCCCTCGGCGCTGTCGATGCTTTATATCCGCTCCACCACGGGGCAAAATTCCACGGCCCAGCCGATGGTGCCGTTGGGCTCGCTGGCAAGCCTCAAGCACAGCGCCGGGCCGCTGTCGGTAAATCACTCGGGGCAGTTGCCTTCGGCGACCATGTCGTTCAATCTGCGCGCGGGTGTGGCGTTGGGCGACGCGGTCGAAACCGTCAACCGATTGGCCCGTGAAACCCTGCCGGCCTCCATCAGCACGAATTTCCAGGGGACGGCCCAGGAATTTCAATCCTCGATAAAGAGCCTGTGGGTGTTGCTGGCGCTGGCGGTATTCGTCGTCTATCTGGTGCTCGGCATTCTCTACGAAAGCTTCATCCACCCGCTGACGATCCTTTCCGGTCTGCCGTCCGCCGGTTTAGGCGCCCTGATCGCTCTTTACTATTTTTCCATGGATCTGAGCATCTATGCCTTCGTCGGCTTGATTATGCTGATCGGCATCGTCAAGAAAAACGCCATCATGATGATCGACTTCGCCCTCGAAGGCCAGCGCAACCAAGGCAAGGAGCCGGCGCAGGCCATCTACGAAGGCGCCCTGGTCCGTTTCCGGCCGATCATGATGACGACCATGGCGGCGATCGTCGGCGCGGTGCCGATCGCCCTGGGCGTGGGCGCCGGAGCTGAAGCGCGACAGCCATTGGGCATCGCCGTGGTCGGCGGGCTGCTCGTGTCGCAGGTGCTGACGCTCTACATCACACCCGTAGTCTACCTCTATTTAGAAAAGCTCCAGGCGTTCATGATTGCGCTGCCGGAACGTTTTGGGCGAGCGAAACGACATCATGGTCACGAAGGTTCGCCGGCGTTAGGTGCGCCATTCGCCGTAGAAAAGCCGGATTTGCAAAAAACGCGCTGATTTCTTCGGTGGACGTGCATTCATGCAGCGGGCTATAGCCGCTCAATCGGCTATGGCCCGTTTTTTATTTGTCGCATTGGCGCGTCGGGAGCAACTCCTCTGTTCTAACAGGCTCGACGCGATATAGGCTATGAAGCGTTATCTCTGGCTCTGCATCCCACTGGCAGTCGCTTTGGTCTGGCTCGGTGGCGGTGTGCGGCTTGTGACGGTTCTCTATGACGCATTACATGATTGGTTGGGCGGCGACGCCGTTGAACTGCGCGTGGTGCAGGTAAAAAAGGGGGCCATCTCGATGATCGTGCGCGGCAGCGGAGAACTTGAACCGGCAAAAATGGTGGACATTCCCTCGTCCCTCGCCGGCACCGTTGGGCAGGTGCATGTCAAAATCGGCGATGCTGTTAAAGGCGGTCAACTCCTCGCCACGGTTCGAGCCGGCGAGATCATACAGCGCCTGGAAAAATCCGAGCAAGCGCTCCGGCTCGCCGCAACGGCGCTAAAAAAAAGCGTGGAGCAGCACGCCGCAGCTGTTAACCGTTTGGAAAAAACCCGCGAGCTGCTCGCCAAGGATTTGATCGCCCGAAAGGATCTGAGCGCCGCTGAAGACACCGCCGTGGCAGCGAACGCGGGGCGCGATCTGGCCCAGGCTCAAATAAGCAAGCAAGAGGCGGAGCGGGCGCAACTGCGCCAGCTCCTTGCGCTCTCTAATATTTTCGCGCCCTTTGCCGGGGTGGTGACGCGGCGGTGGGTAGAGCCCGGAGGGAAAGTGAAAAGTTCCGCGCCGGTGCTGACCCTCAGCGATCCCAGCCTCTTAAAGATCGTCATCAAAATTCCGGCAAAATATCTCTCATCGATTCACAAAGGTTTGGCGGCGAAGGTCGAATCAAAAGATTTTCCCGGCCGGGTGGTGCTAGGCCAAGCGGTGAACGCTTACCCGGATACCACCACCGGCGGCGATGGCGCGCTGGCGGAGATTCACCTGGTGAACGCCGAATTCGAGTGGACGCCGGGTTCACAGGCCTGCCTGCCTGCCCGCAGCCTGGCAGGCGGGTGCTCTGGCAGACAGGCGTCCGTAACGCTGCGGCTCGATGAGCGGCGCGATGCTCTACTGGTTCCCAAGCAAGCTTTGGTAGAGCGTGATGGGCGGACTTTCGTCTACGGGCTTGTGGGCGACAGGGCGCAGCAGAAGCCGGTAATGACGGGTGAAAGCCAGGATGAGGTGGTTGAAATTTTGCGCGGCGTTGTGGAGGGAGAGTGGATTATCGCTGCGGTTCCAGGGACGATGGCCGAGAGCCTCAGGGTGCGCGCACTCAAGGATGGTAAAGAATCCCAATGAGGGGATTACGTGAGTTTGCCTACCAGCGGAAAGGATTCAGAATCTTGCCGATACTGTCTATATCTTGTCTGATCTGATCAAAGACGCCTTTGTTTTCTGGGTCCTGGCCTGGGACAGTTTTTTTCTCTTCTTCCTGCTTCGCAGCCGGTGCGGCTTGAGGTTGTGTGGGCCCCTTTACCAGAGCTTTGGAAATGTCACGAGTCGCCGGCTGCTTTTCCGCGGGCTCCGTTTTTTCCTGGTTTACAAGCTCCGGCGTCGTACCCGTTAGGCCCTGGGTTTCCCCAGGGTTGAGGAACAGCGGGCCTTTCTCTAGAGCTAGTTTCGGCTCGATCTCGACTTTCTTTTGGGGTTCATTTTTTACTTTGGTTTCGTTGCTACCCACGGGGGCGGCGGGCGGCGGTTCGAAGCCTGCGGGTCCCACGCCCTGCTTCTGCAGCTTTTGATCGATGTTGCTCAACAGTCCGGCCGCATTCGTGTTTTGCCGTCCCGACTCCGCCCCCTTATTTTTTGCGGCCAGGGCTTCCAGCGCCGCAGGGTTATTCAAGCCTTCCGCGGCTTTCGGCGGCGTGAGATCCTTTACCTCCGTGCCGCTCTTTTTCAAGTTGGAATCGATCTCTCCAATCAGCTTGCCGGTGTCCATTGTTTGCACGGGGACTGGAGGCTCTGGCAGAGCCGCGGCCGGCGGCTTTAGCGCGGCTACTTGATCTTTGGCATCGACGCCCCTCTGCTTCAGCGAGTCATCGATCTGGCTCACCAACTGGCCGTCCTTGGGGCCGTTGCTTTTCTTATTGTCCTTGGCATCGCGGGAGCCGAAAGGATTGATGCCGCTCCACAAGCTCGCCATAAAACCGGGGGATTCCTCCTTCTCCCCGGTCTTTTTCTTTGCCATCAGCTCCTGCCAGCTTTCGGGTGGCTTGTCTTCTGATTTTTTCTTGCCGTCGTCCGAGAAGGGGTTGATTTTGTCAACTACGCGCCGAAAGATGTTCTTTTCGTCGCCCGGCTCTTCGAACACCACTTCTTTTTTCGCGATGAGATCTATGTCTCTTAGCTTAGCATCCGCCGTCTCGGTCTTTTCAGGCGTAGCGGATGCGGCGGGCCGCCGATCGCGCATCAAAAGCATCGCCAGCGGGTCGTTCTTCTCTTTCTCTAACTGCGCCATTTGGGTTTTCGCTTCGGCCACAAATTTGCTTTGCGGGTAGTGTTGGATCAGCGCTTCATAGGCGAGCGCCGCCTTGACGGTGTTCTTTTCTCGCCGGTAGCTCTCGCCCAGATAGAAGAGACTTTTTGCCGCGGTCGGAGTGCCGCCGTAGCGGCGCACAATTTCCTCGAAACGGTCCCGCGCGGCAGGGTATTTCTCTTGCTGGAAATAGAAAGCAGCGACATTGAAGTCATGTTCCGAGAGGTACTCAATGGCCTTGGCGAGCTTTCCCTTGGCCTCGGCGGCATAGGGAGACTTCGGATATTTCGCAATGACGGTTTCGAAATATCCCTTGGCGATTTCGGTGTTTTTCTGGTCCCGGTCCGTGGAGCTGAACTGGTCGAAGTGAGCTTGTCCGAGGCGGTAAACTATGAACGGAATGTTTTCGTTGGTCGGGTGCATCGATTGAAATTCTTTGAAGGCATTGATGGCTTCAGGGTACTGCTGGTTCAGGTACAAGGCGTCCGCGGCTTGAAGCTCGGCTTGCGTAACCAACGGACTGAAGGGGGAGTCCGTCTTGATTTTCGTGAACGAGTCGATGGCGCGCGCGTATTTCTTTTCGGTCATATAACGCGTGCCTTCTTCGTACAGTCCTTCGGCGGTGGGGTCGGGTTTTGACGCCGAGCTAAACCATGGCATGGACGGGAGGCTAGGCGTAGGAATCGACGAACAAGCCGGCAGGCCTGCCAACGCCAGCAGAGCCAAGAGAATAATTTTGATTTTCATAAGAATGACTTGGGGGAACTTGAGTTAGATCATACCCTCCAGAGCGATATGGAGTCAATATGTGAGCTTCAGTTTTTGCGATTCAGACAGTGGGAAGAGGTCGTGCGTGGCAATAGCCGAGGCACGATTTTTGAGTCGAGCAGCCGTGTTGGATTGGACCGGAAACGCAGTGTTGGGAAGCCGCTGACGGTTTGCCCAGCGGCTTTCAGTTGTTAAGGGAGACCTGTGGATGGATTAAGCTGAAGTTCCCGCCCGTTTTCTTTCTACTAGCAGCGTAATTCTTTGGTTTGTCAAGGCATTTGGGTTTTTGGCGCTCGGCATTTGTTCCCATGTATAGTGCTTGTATTCGCTAGTAGTATGTGCTATTGAGTTGCCATGTATATCGAAATCG
>Ga0326597_10004611_pt1 | contig 19335 bp, 16 predicted proteins | sample RVTome_12_FD_203789 | JGI IMG/M metagenome (GOLD analysis project Ga0326597, IMG submission 203789) | Soil microbial communities from uranium-contaminated site in the Upper Colorado River Basin, Wyoming, United States - RVT100D185 | ecosystem: Environmental > Terrestrial > Soil > Contaminated >... | reverse complement strand
TACTGTGTCCTTTACGTCTATGGAACTTCGGGAGCAATAATGGGAATTGAACGTTACACTCAAAGTTTCACGGATGGGTGCACTCCATACCTAGATGCTTACAAAACGTGGTATCTAACGGTGGATAATTGTCAATCTGTTTGGGTTCAGAGCAGTGTTACTCAAGGTAAATTTAGAATCGCTCGCACTGGTACGACTATCAGTGCATACTATTGGAATGGTACTTCGTGGGTAGTGACTCGTACCGAGAGTACATCTAGTGGCCCAGTAGGTGTAGAGATGTATAGAGGGAGCGACGATAGTCAGAGTCAACAAGTGCGGATGGATAATCTAATCATTACGAGTACTGCACCAACCAACTCAGACGGTGATACAATACCTGACTGTAGAGACAATTGCCCAGCACTAGCAAATTCAGACCAAGTTGACACTGATGCTGATACTTTTGGAGATTCTTGTGACAACTGTCCAATTGTTGTTAATGCTCTTCAAGAAGATACAGATGGTGACACAGTTGGTGACTCCTGCGATATCTGTCTCACTTTTTTCAATCCCCTTCAGCAGCCGATCCTAGCCGGAGATGTCGATGGTTCAGGGGGTAGAAACCTCGTCGACATTATCTTCTTAGTTAACTATGTATACAAATTTGGGCCAGCACCTTCTCCGTTATGCAGGGGTGATCAAAATGGCTCCGGTGGTTTTCCCAATATCACCGATATCCTTCGCTTAATAAACTTTGTTTATAAAGCCGGTCCGCCGCCAGTGAAAATTGGAGTGTGCTGTTTGTAGAAAAATCTTCTTTTCGCGTAGGGGTGGTTCATCACGAGTGATTCTCCACGAGTGGAGCTTGTCTCCACCCAGAGAAAGATTGTCATCCTGAACGTAGTGAAGGATCTCGTAGTTTAAAAGCGAGATTCTTCGTCCGCCTAAGGCGGACTCAGAATGACACCTTAGACAACCTCGATGACCCCACCCTAACCCTCCCCTCTAGGGGAGGGAACATATTTTATTTAATCTTCTTCCACAATCTTTCTAATTCTGCCAAACTCAAATCAGAAATCTTCTTTCCACTTCTGGATACCTCTTTTTCCATTCTGGAAAATCTGGCTGCAAATTTATCTATAGCCCTTCTCAAAGCAAGTTCTGGGTCTTTCTTTAACTTTCTGGCCAGAGTCACCAAAATCAAAAACAAATCCCCCAATTCTTCTTCGGTTTTGTTGGAATTTTTTGATTTCAAACTTTTCTTTAATTCTTTCAACTCCTCATCAATCTTATCCAAAATTTCCTCTATTTTTGACCATTCAAAACCCAGACGGGAGATTTTTTCCTGCATTCTATAGGCCTTGACCAAAGCCGGCAGGTGTTTGGGTAAACCTGATAAAGCCGAAGGTCTCTCTTTTTTCTGAGATAATTTGATTTTTTCCCAATTCTGCAAAACCTGTTTACTGGTCAAGCTTTCTTTCTTCTTAAAGACATGGGGATGGCGGGTTCTGAGCTTGAGGATTAAATTTTCGATAACATCATAAATGTCAAATCTTTTCTTTTGGTCAACATTTAGTTGACCATGGTGTAACCATTCTGCTTCCATCTGGGCATGAAATAATACTTGAAGTAGCAGGTCGCCTAACTCTTCTTTTAGCTTAGAGGTATCCTTTTTTTGAATAGCTTCTACCACCTCATAAGTTTCTTCTATCAGATTAGGTAAAATAGAGGTGTGAGTTTGTTTTTTATCCCAGGGACAGCCATTAGGGGAACGTAAATAAGCTAAGAGGTCAACCAGCTCTTTAAATTTATCGGGTCTACCTGACATTCCGAAAATATAAGATAAATATGGCTCAAAGCCAAATCGTAGGAGAAATGGGGCTGCTTGACAACCTCACAATTTTTTAGTATTATCGCAATCAGATTATGCCGAAAACAGAAATTCCCAAACAATATAACCCGAAACCGGTAGAGCCCAAATGGTACGACCAGTGGCTCAAATCCGGGATTTTTTACGCCAAGGCCGACTCCCCCAAAGAGCCCTTCAGTATGGTCATCCCCCCTCCTAACATCACGGATGTCTTACACTTAGGGCATGCCTTAAATAATACCCTGCAGGATATTTTAATCCGCTGGAAAAGAATGCAAGGATTTGAAGCCATGTGGCTGCCGGGAACCGACCACGCCGGGATTGCCACCCAGGTCATAATTGAAAAAAAGCTTCGAAACGAAGGGAAGTCCAAAGCAGACTTGGGAAGGGAGAAATTTATTCAATTGGTCTGGGAATGGAAAGAGAAAAACGGGGAATATATTTTAAATCAGCTGAAAAAAATCGGCTGCTCCTGCGACTGGTCCCGCACCCGCTTTACCTTAGATGAAATGTTATCCAATGCGGTCTTAGAAGTTTTTATCAGATTATACGATAAAGGATTAATCTACAAAGGAAAATATATCATCAACTGGTGTCCCCGCGATATGACCTCACTTTCTGACGATGAAACCGAACGAGAAGAACTTTCCGGCAACCTGTGGCATATAAAATACCCGGTCAAAGGAAGCAAGGATTATCTGACCGTTGCTACCACTCGTCCGGAGACCATGTTAGGTGATACGGCTTTGGCTGTTAATCCCAAAGATAAAAGATATAAAAAGTATGTGGGGAAAATTGCCATTCTACCTGTGATAGGCAGAGAACTGCCCATAGTTGCAGATAATTACGTGGACCCGGAATTCGGGACCGGAGTGGTAAAAGTGACCCCGGCCCATGACAAAAACGATTTTGAGATTTCCAAAAGGCATAACCTGGAAAAAGTGGTGGTGATAAATCCGGATGGAAGTATGAATGAAAATGCCGGCAAATATAAAGGTCTGGACCGATACGAAGCCCGCAAGAAATTAGTGGAGCAATTAAGAGAGGAAAAACTTCTGGAAAAAGTTACCTCTTATCTGGTGCCGGTCAGTAAATGTTACCGCTGCGGAACCGTAATTGAGCCGTATTTATCGGAGCAGTGGTTCGTCAAAATGCAGCCTCTGGCAGAGCCGGCTATCAAAGTTTATAAAGAAGGGAAATTAAAATTTTATCCGGAGCACTGGGGAAAGGTTTATCTGCACTGGCTGGAAAATATTCAGGACTGGTGCATTTCCCGTCAGCTGTGGTGGGGACATAGAATACCGGTTTGGTACTGTAAAGATTGCTCGGAAATAAATGTCTCCAAAACTCCACCAAAAGCTTGCCAAAAATGCCAGAGCTCCAACTTAGAGCAGGACCCGGATGTTCTGGATACCTGGTTTTCCTCCTGGCTGTGGCCCTTTTCTACTCTGGGCTGGCCGGAAGAGACACGCGATTTGAAAAAATTTTACCCCACCAAAGCGCTCTTCACCGCTTCTGAAATTATTTTCTTATGGGTAGCTAGAATGGTGATGGCCGGCTTAGAATTCAGGCAGGAGGTTCCTTTTGCGGATGTCTATATCCACGGCACTGTCCGAGATTCCCAAGGTGTTAAAATGAGCAAATCTTTGGGGAACGGTATTGACCCACTGGATATTATCAGGGAATACGGAACCGATTCACTGCGTTTCAGCATTGTCTTGGCGGCTCCGGACGGCCAGGACCCCTGTATTTCCTTTAACACTTTTGAACAGGGGAGAAATTTTGCCAACAAATTATGGAATGCCTCCCGTTTGGTGATGCTTTCCTTGGGGGAATTTGTTCCTAAACCGAATCTACTGGAGTCGCTGTCTCAAGAAAATCTGACCTTAGCTGACAGATGGATTTTATCCAGATTGAATAAAACCGTAGCCGAGATTAACAAAAAGCTTTCGGTTTACCAGTTCAACGCCGCGGCCAAGCTCATCTATGATTTCACCTGGCATGATTTCTGCGACTGGTATTTGGAGACATCTAAAAGCAGATTTGCCCCAGCCAATTCAGCTATCGATTCTTTGTTAGCCCAGAAAATTTTGGTCGGTGTTTTAGAAACAATATTAAAACTGTTACACCCTTTTACTCCCTTTGTCACCGAAGAGATCTGGCATCTGCTTTTTCCAATAGAGCAAAATAAAACCATCGGTTTGGAAAACTGGCCGGAAGTTCAAAAACAGTTTTTGGATGATAAAGCCGAATCCATTATGGGTAACTTGCAGGATATAATCGTCAACATCAGAAATATAAAATCGGAGATAAATCTGCATCCTTCCAAAAGACCACAGGTGTTGCTCAAAGTTGAGGATAACGGGGTCAAAGAGGGTTTAATGCAGCACCAAAATTATATAATAGAGTTGGCCAAAGTTGAAAAAATAGAAATCGGAAAATTGAAAAAGCCGGAAAATTCGGCGGTGCGGGTGCTGAAAGATGTTGAAATTTACATACCTCTGGCCGGTTTGATGGATGTGGAGGAGGAGAAAAACCGGCTGGAAGAGGAGATTGATAAATTAAAATCACTTTTGGAAAAAAATAAGGAGAGATTATCGGACAAGAATTTTCTGGCCAAAGCCCCGGCCGAAATCATTGAAAAAGAAAAAGCCAAAAAAGAAGACTGGCAGATGCGCTTGAAAAAATTGAAGGAAAATTTACAAAGTTTAACCTCAAAGCAGGGGGGAAAATGAAGAAAATAATTCTGGCACTCACGATTTTATCGGGCTACTCGGCAGCTTTTTCACAATCATCTGACAAGCTTTTTTTGACGGTCTATAATCAGGACTTGGCTTTAGTGCGGGAAGTGCGTTCGATAGATTTTAAAAAGGGGATATTCGAAACTAAGTTCAAAGATGTGGCCAGCCGGATTGACCCCACTTCGGTTCATTTCAAAGTTCCCAAATATCCGGACCAGGTCACAATTTTAGAGCAGAATTACCAGTTTGATCTGGTCAGCTCCGAGAAAATTTTGGAAAAATATATCGATAAAACCATTCAATTGGTCACCAAGCAGGACAAGGATTACAAAGGGGAGCTGCTTTCCTACGACGGGTCCGGTCTGACTTTGAAAGACTCCAATGGTTCTCTCAGAATTATTTCCCGGGCTGAAATCAGAGACCTATTATTTCCCGCTCTGCCGGAAGGGTTAATCACCCGCCCGACTCTGTTGTGGCAATTGGATTCTGATATCTCCGGCAAACAGGAGACGGAAGTAAGTTACCTCACCAGCGGTATCAACTGGCATGCCGAATATGTGGCGGTGGCGGATAAAGATGATAAAAATATCGAACTATCCGGCTGGGTATCCATTGACAACCGCTCCGGCGCTACCTATCTCAACGCCAAATTAAAATTAATAGCCGGAGATATACACCGTGTCAGAGATGACTTGAGAAGAACCTATGCTATGGACGGTTATCCTATGGCTTCTAAAGAAGCGGCCCCATTTGAAGAAAAAGCCTTTTTCGAATATCACCTGTACACTTTGACCCGGCCAGCCACAGTCAAAGATAAAGAAATAAAGCAACTTACTCTTTTTCCCAATACCCTGGTCAAAGCTCAGAAGATTTTCACCTATGACGGAGCCAGGGACGGGAAAAAAGTCCGGGTGAATTTAGAATTTCTGAATTCCCAAAAAGACGGGCTGGGCATCCCTTTGCCCAAAGGAAAAGTCAGGGTGTATAAAGAAGACGTGGACAAATCTCAGGAATTCGTGGGGGAGGATTTAATCGACCACACCCCCAAAGATGAAAGGGTTCGAATTTACGTAGGCAACGCCTTCGACATAGTAGGAGAAAGAATCCAGACCGATTACAAACGCATCTCAGACGACGTCCAAAAATACAGCTACCAGATTACCTTAAGAAATCACAAAGAACAAAAAATAGAGGTCGTGGTGGTGGAACGACTCTATTACGGAGATTGGGAGATTTTGAGCAGCAACTACGACTACGTCAAAAAAGACGCTTTTACGGTTGAATTCAAAATTCCCTTGGAAAAAGATTCCGAAAAAAAACTCAATTACACGGTTCAGTACGTCCGTTAAAATACCAGTAGGAGGAGGAAATGCTAAACAGAAAAGCTCTCATTTTTACCCTTATTTTCAGTACGGTTTTAGCCCTATCAGCCGGGGCACAGCCGGAACTGCCCTGCGATATGTATCTCCGCTCGGCCAAGATATATTTGGGACAAAAGCCGCCGGATTTGGAATCGGCTTTACAAAACCTCCTCTCCTCGCCGGAAAAATGCCGCAAGACCGGGGAGATTGACTTTATCATAGGGGGTATATACGCGGATAAGAATGAACTGGAGAAGATGGTGGAGTTTTTCGATATCGCCCTGAAAAAAGACCCCTCTTTACAGAAAAAGATTAAAGATATAAGAGAAAGCAAGTGGGGTGAGGTATTCAAAAAAGGAGCCGAGTTTCTGGAAAAGGCCGACCACTCCCAGGCCCTGAAATATTTTGAAACCGCCATCCTGATTGATTCTTCCCGTTACGAAGCCTACATCAATGCCGGTGTAGAAGCTTTGAACCTCAATGATTCCGCCAAGGCCGGCTTCCTTTTTGAAAAAGCTTATAAAGTCGCTCCGGATAATCTAAATGCCAAAGTAAATTACGCCACTTTCTTATTAAACCGTCAGAAATTCAAAGAAGCTACCGGGGTTCTGGAAGAGGTTGTAAAACTAGATCCTAAAAATAAAGAAGCTCTTTTGAACTTAGCCATGTGCTACAGCCATCTGGGAGAAAATGAAAAATCTTTGACCATCTATAAGTCCACTACTACACTCTTGGAAGAGCTGCGGAAAGCAGACCCTAAAAATAAAGATATCCTGATAGATTTAGCTATGGCCTATGCCCGTATAGGTGAAAATCCAAGATCTCTGGCCATCTATGACACCGCCATTGCCTTAGGTTTGGGGGATAAGGATCTGTATTTCAACCGGGGGCTTCTGAAACTGACCCAAGCCCAGGAGATGACCAAAAAAATCATAGAAGTGCGGGATTCCATGTTAGCCAAACCCAATGACAAGACTCTGGTGGAGAAATCCAATCAGCTGATTGCCGAGCAGAAGAAAATCTTCGCTTCGGCCGAGCCGGATTTCAAAAAAGTGGTGGAGATGGATTCCAGCGACCAAGAGGGATGGTTTCAGCTGGGGTTTGTAGAGTGGCAGCTGGAGAAGCCGGCCGAAGCCCGTAACGCTTTGGAAAGAGTCACAAGACTATATCCTGAAAGTAAGGAATCCTGGGAGCTTTTGGCTCTGGTTTATACCAAATTGGGGCTGAAAAAAGAGGCCGAGACCGCTTTGCAGAAAGCCAAAAATCCCTGATAAGTCCTTTTAGCCGTTTTTTCATAACCGTCCAGGACCAATAATCTATGTATGCGGGGGTACTGTTTCCATTACCATTGAGAAAAGTTTTTACTTATGTAATTCCCCCGGCTCTGCAGAATAAAATTCAAATCGGCCAGCAGGTATTAGCTCCTTTTCAAAGGCAGATTCTTTCCGGTTTTGTGGTCTCTCTTTTTCCTCAAAGTGAGATAGAAAAAACCAAACCGCTACAAGATATTTTAGACCTCCAGCCGGTTTTTTCTCCCCGAATTCTGAAGCTGACCCGCTGGCTTTCGGATTATTATTTCTGCTCCTGGGGAGAGGCCCTCAAAGCGGCCATCCCGGCGGAACTGCAGGTTAAATCTCAACTATGGGTGAAGAAAATCGACTCTGCTTCACCGCTCGATAACCTTAATTCTGCTCAAAAAAAACTTTTAGAAATTTTATCCGACCACAAACCGGTTAGAGCAAGCAGTTTGGCTAAAAGAGCCGGTTTCAAAGGGGTTTTCGCAGAGCTGTATAATTTGGAGAGCAAGGGAATTGTAAAATTGGAATACCTAGTTTCCTCTTCGGCCAAGGTAAAGTTAGAAAAAATTATACGGCTGAAATCTTTTCCTCCGGCCCAAGAATTAAATTCCAGACAATTTAAAATCTTAGAATTTTTAAAAGAAAAAGGGGGAATCTTAACCCAAACTGAATTAAGACCCCAGCTGGGTGGTTCAAATTCAGTTTTGAAGCAACTGCAACAGAAAAATCTGATTGAAATTTTCTCTTCCGAAAAATTCCGCGACCCCTGGGAAGGTTTTAAATTCACTCCTAAAAGGGTCAACTTAAATTCAGAACAGTTGCAAGCTTTGAATAAGGTTAAATCAGCTCTGGAGAGAAATAAATTTCAACCCTTTTTACTCTATGGAGTGACCGGTAGCGGTAAAACCGAAATTTATATCGAAGCCATCCAAGAAGTTTTAAAACACAAGAAGCAGGCTTTGGTTTTGGTGCCGGAAATCTCTCTGACAATTCCCACCATTATGAGATTTAAAGCGGTTTTCGGGAATCAGGTAATCAGCTTGCATTCCGGTTTATCGACCGGGGAAAGGTTCGATGCCTGGAGAAAAATTCAGGAGGGAAAATTTCCGGTGGTAATCGGGGCTCGCTCGACCGTTTTTGCTCCCTTAGAGAATTTAGGTTTAATCGTCGTTGATGAGGAGCAGGATGCTTCCTATAAACAGACCGACAGTTCTCCTCGCTACAATGCCCGAGATACGGCTGTTATGCGGGGGAAAATTGAAAATGTTCCGGTGATTTTGGGTTCAGCCACCCCTTCGGTTGAATCTTTCCACAATGCTTTGAAAGGAAAATATGTTTTGCTGGGCTTGAGTAAGAGAGTGGAAGAAAAACCTATGGCGGTGGTGAAAATTATTGACTTGAAAAAAGAAAGGGAAAATAAAAATTATGATTATTTGACCGGTGAATTGAAGCAGAAGATTCAGGAAAAGCTTTCCGGCCAAGAGCAGGCCATTTTATTTCTGAACCGGAGAGGTTTTTCTACTTTTGTAAAATGTCAGGACTGTGGCTTTATCGCCACCTGTCGGAATTGCAACATCACGCTGACTTATCATCTGACGGATTTGAGCTTGAGATGTCATTACTGTTCGCACACTGAAAAAGCTCCGGGGATTTGTCCGGCCTGTAACGGAAATCGTCTGTTATATAAAGGGGTGGGGACGCAGAGAGTGGAGAGCGAGATTAAAAAAGCTTTCGGGGAAAGCTCGGTCAGGAGACTGGATTCGGATGTTTCCGGCAGAAAAAATCTGCCCCGTCAGGTGCTTATGGATTTCGGGGAAAAGAAATTTCCGATTCTTTTAGGGACGCAGATGGTGACCAAGGGGTTTGATTTTCCGAATGTGACTTTGGTGGGTGTGGTTTCGGCGGATGTGTTGTTAGAGTTACCGGATTTCCGGGCTAAGGAGCGAACCTTTCAGGTTCTGACGCAGGTGGCTGGCCGAGCCGGAAGGGGTGATATTCCGGGTGAGGTGATTTTGCAGACTTATTATCCGAATGACTGGGCGATTAAGTTAGCCGGGGAGCAGGATTTTAAGAAGTTTTATTTTGAAGAAATTAAGTCGCGGGAAGACCTTTTTTATCCTCCGTTTTCTCATTTGATTTTGATTTTATTTCTGGGGGAGGATGAGAAGCGGACTCTGTCCGTGGCGGATAAATTATCTTTGGCTTTGAAGGAGAGAATTGGTAAATTGAGTCTTAATGAAAATATTATTCTGGGTCCGGCGCCGGCTCCGTTGGAGAAGTTAAAGAGAAATTATCGCTATCAGGTGGTGGTGAAGACCAAGAAGGTGAGGGAGGTTGTGAAAATTTTGGAGGAAGTTTTAGAGGGGAAGGAGTTTAAGTCAAAGAAGGTGAGGGTTGTGGTGGATGTGGACCCGGCGGGGATGATGTAATGAAACGAAAGGTTGTGAACGAACGCCAAAAATTGAAAGGGGTGACACAAATAATAACTATTTCAAAATGCCCAGTCTTGACATACCGCGAAAAACCTTGTGATAGGGATATGTGGGATGAAGATGACGGCACGTGTATCTTTCATTCAAAGAAAGTTGACCAGAAGAACATTGCTAAATTTGAAATGGATTTTGACAATTATATAATAGAAGTTGAAAAGAATTCCGAAAAAAAAGTGTATGATTTTATTCGCTTTCAATTTCCTTATTTTTCATTCGATGGATACACGTTTGTAAAACCCGCATTATTTCAATCGGCTGAGTTTCATGAACATGTTACTTTTAACGGAACAAAATTTCAAGATAAGGCTGTTTTTGAAATGGCCAATTTTAATGGAACTGCAGATTTTTGGGAGAATAGGTTCGGAGGAGAAGCTGATTTCTCTCATGCTAAGTTTCGAGGAGATGCCGATTTTTTTTACTCCGAATTCAAAAAAGCGGTTGATTTTTCCTTTGCCACTTTTGATAAAGATGCAAACTTTATCGGGGACATCCTAAATAAATGTTTCATTGAAGAGTGCGATTTTCAGACGCTTTTTTCTAGTAAAAACTCTAAAGTAACCTTCGAAAAGGTGAACCTACATAAGGCTAGCTTTTTAGATACAAATCTCGAGTATTTTACATTTCGTGATGTTGAATGGCATAAACCAACCAAGATTTGGATTCGCAGAAAACAAGCACTCTGGGATGAATTCGAACCTTTAGAAAAGGATGATGAATATGATTTCGAAAAAATCGCCGAGAATTATCGCCAATTAGTCTTAAATTATGAAAGAAAACGTGACTATGAAATTGCTGAAAATTTCCATATTGGCGAAATGGAGATGCGAAGGAAAAAGAAAGGAGTTATAGAAGAAGACTCCTCATTGTTTAAGATAATGGCATGGGTCGAGAAAAACACACCGTTCTTTTTCGATAATAGCAAGGATAACAATAAAGGATCGAAATGGAACTGGCTTAGAAAAGTGAAAGAATGGGCAAATGGTTATGCACTTTATAAGATATTGAGTAATTATGGAACTAGTTACTGGCATGCGTTTACTGTTTTTGTTATAATGCTTGTGCTATTCTCTGGTGTTTTACTCTATACTGGATTTGATTTAGGTGAGAAAAATCCTCAGGACAAAAGTGAAATTATTAAATACAAGATTAGTTCAGATTATGAATATTCTCCAGCTCTAATTAAGGAATGGATTTCAGACTACGGTAAGGCAGTTTTACTTACTTCATCAATTGTTGCTTTCCAAAGAGAAAGACTCTATAAACCTGTTGGGGATATTTCTTACTCTTGGCTCATTATTTCTAGAATTCTATTAACGGGTCAAATCGCTCTATTACTTTTAGCCCTTCGTCGCCGTTTCAAGCGTTAATTTACACCCACCCTCTGGCCTTCATTGCCTCCGCCACCCGCGATACCGCCACAATATAGGCCCCCATCCGGTTATTCACCTTATATTTCCCGGCCGTCTCCACCACCGACTTAAAGGCCTTCACCATCTTCTCTTCCAGCCGCTTATGCACCTCATCCTCCTCCCAATACATACCCGACACATTCTGCACCCACTCAAAATAAGAGACCGTCACCCCTCCGGCATTGCACAAAAAGTCCGGAATCACGAAAACATTCTTTTTGAACAAAATTTCATCCGCCTCCGGAGTTGTAGGACCGTTGGCGGTCTCGGCCAAGAGCTTGGCTCTAATCTTTCCCGCATTTTCCTTAGTCACCACATTCTCCAGAGCCGCCGGAATCAAAATATCCACATCCAGTTCCAGAAGTTGCTCGTTGGTAATCTTTTTAGTACCCGGAAAGCAGTCCACCGAGCCGTTTTTGTGCTTATGCTCCATAACCTTGTCCGCATCCAGCCCGCTCTCCAGCACAATCCCCCCTTTAGAATCCGAGACCGCAATAACTTTAGCCCCCAGAATCTCCGGACAAAGTTTAGCCAAGAAATATCCGGCGTTCCCGAATCCCTGAATGGCAACTTTGCATTTCTTCAAATCCATTTTCAAAAGCTTTGCCGCCTCTTTGATAGTATACAAAGCCCCTCTACCGGTAGCATCTTCTCTTCCTTGCGACCCTCCGATAGACAAAGGTTTTCCGGTAATCATGCCCGGGTCGTGCGACCCTTTGATTTTTTGGTATTCATCCAGCATCCAGGCCATAATTTGAGGGGTGGTGTAAACATCCGGAGCCGGGATATCTTTGTCCGAACCCAAAGCAAAAGCCACTTTCTGGATGTAAGCTCTGGAAATCCGCTCCAATTCAGTTACGGAAAGCTTTTTGGGATTGCAAATCACTCCCCCTTTGCCTCCGCCCAGAGGTAAATCGAGCAGGGCGGTCTTCCAGGTCATCCAGGCCGAGAGTGCTCTGACAGTGTCAACGGTCTCTTCCGGATGAAACCTGATTCCCCCTTTGCAGGGGCCTTTGGCGTCGTTGTACTGCACCCGGAACCCTTTGAAAATCCGGGTTTTTCCGTCATCCATTTTGACCGGAATTGATACCTGAATCTCCAGCATAGGCCATCTGAGTAGTTCATGCAGGACCGGCTCTAATTTTAAAATCTGGGCGGTTTGGTCTAACTGCTCTTGAGCAATCTTGAAAGGGTTTAGTTTATCATTGGGCATTTTTTCTCCTTAGAATCTCCTCAATTTAATGAAAAATAAGATAGTGTCAATAAGAGTAGAACTCAACTGACCTCTCCCTAACCCTCTCCTTAGAGGAGAGGGGATCTAAATTTCCTCCCCTGTAGGGAAGGGATGGTTCGACTAGCTCACCATAAAAGGGAGGGGTCAATTTACTTCTTGGCTGAAACGATTTCTGGTTTAATGGATGTCGGCATGGCTTCCGGTGGTTTTGCAGAAATATATTTCGACTGCCTGGAAGACCAGAAATTTTCTGCTCTCGGTCCCAGCCAGACCGCTAAATGAGCCAAGCCCCAGCCGGCGATTAAATCAATTACATAATGATGCCTCAAATAAATAGTAGATAAAATTAAGCCGATGGTAAAGGGCAAAACCAGCCAGAAATACCAGCGCAGATATTTCCAGGCAAAAAATAAAGCCACCAGAGTCGCCCCGGCATGTAAAGAAGGGAAAGCCCCCCGGCTGGAGGAAGGCAAAATCGTGATGGAATTTCTGATTTCATCCAGAAACGGAATTCCGTGCAAAGTCTGGGTGAACATAGAAGCCAATACCAGACGAGGTGGAGCCGCCGGAAATAAAACGTACCCGAAATAGCCGATATAAAATGCCAAAATTACCCCTACCATAGTGTATCTGAATTTTATCCTGTCTCCTTTGAGATATAATAGCAAGGCTAAAAGGGGTGCCCACAGGAAAAATAAGACATAGAAAAAAGTGGCCACATCGGTGGCCACCGGATTGATAAATTTTTCAGCCCAGACCGAGGGTTGGACTCCGAAGAGAAACTGGTCGATTTTAATCAGATAATCATGTATGTCATTGGGATTGGCGAAATGAATGGTATCATGCAGATTGGAGTAAATGGCTATGCAAAAGCCGAAAGGCAGACCGTCCCGGATGATTTTCCAGCCGGGTTTTTTTCTGATAATATAAATAAATACTACCGCTACTATTAGGGTGACGATAAATCTTTGCATATCTCCTTTGATGTAATTAGGAATATGGCCCTGGGAAGAAAAGAAAAAATAGGCCTTGAAGGTGAAATAGGTCATGGGTAGAAAGAATAAAAGGGCGATGAATTCTTCGATGCGAAGCCTGAAGATGAATTTCTTAATTTTCTGCATGAGAACGTTTGGTTGGGTGCAGGGACCCAACCCTACCCCGGGTAGCACTGGGTCCCCGCTCCCAGTGATTATCGATTAAAGAACGCCTTACTTATTCTCCATCCCCTGATATTTGGAAGGGCATTTTACCAAAAGCTGGTCGGAGTGAAAAGCGTCCCCTTTATAATTACCAATAGCCACAATTTCAACGGCCTGGTCAAAATTACCGGGTTTGACGCCGTGGTAAATCACCTTCATCTGCTCGTGAGAATTTTTATCCGTCAAATTAAAAACCAAATTCTGAGCTAAGGTGTCGTAATGGGTCTCTCCTTCCACGATTTTGCCGATTATCTGCACGGTTTCAGGAGTGCCTTTGGCCTGGGCAAAGCTAACATAGGGTGTCAGAGATTTTTTCAAAGAGATAGCTCCGAAAACCATGAAGCCAACAATTATTATAATTCCGACAATATACTTTCCCTTCATTTTTTGCTTCCTTTCTTCAACTTGTTATCCAGATACCAAATATACAAAAAGATAGCTACCCAAATCAACAGAATCGCAATCAAAGCCATAATGTTTCCGGACAAATTACCCTCCTTTTTTAAGTTCCGTGGCCTGGCTGATTTTCACCTGCAAGCTCCAGATCCAAAAGAAAAGTACGGTGAATCCGACCAGAGAGGGGAAAAAAACCAGGGAAACCCTGGGGGACATGGTGATTTTTAAATTCTCATCTACCACCGAAGTAGCCGGATGCAGGGACTCGAAGACCCGGGGTATCACAAAAATTAGAAACGGAACGGCAATAAAAGACAAAATAGAGTAAACAGCCGATAGGGTAGCTTTTTTCTCATTTTCCATAATAGCGGAGCGTAAAGCGAAATAAGCTCCGTAAATTAGAAGTAGAATAAAAATCGAAACCTGGCGGGGATCCCAGTTCCAGTAACTTCCCCAGGATACCGAAGCCCAGATAGAACCGGAGACCGTAGCCAAAAAAGCAAACAACAAACCGATCTGGGCCGCCGAGGAGGATTTAAGGTCATAAAGCATATCTCTGGTTTTCAGATACCTGACTGCATTCAGCATCGAAACCAAAAATGCCAAAACCGAAATCCAGGCCACTGGCACATGGAAGTAAAATATGCGGGAAACTTCCCCCAAAGATTGCTGCGGTGCCGGATTCAAATAGGCCGCTACAATCACATAACTCATGAGTAAAAAAAGCACTAGCTTCCACATGGCTACTCCATCCAGACCGTTTCAAATAACAATAAAGAAGCAGTCAGCATAACCACAATATAAGAAACTAAAAATTTAATTTCAGCCAAACCGGAATAAAAAGGAGCTCCTATAACCGCCACTTTGGTCCCCTGAATGCTGATTCCCAAAACCGGTAAAAGCAAAGGGAAAGACAAAATGGTCAAGAGAGTCCCTTTGAGGTTGGTTTTGGAGACGATGGCGGCTATGATGGTTGTGGCTGATGCCAGTCCCACAGACCCTAAAAATAAAACCGCCAAAAATAAATTCCAGCTCTGTACCCGGACTTCAAAAAGAATTAAAAATAAAGGGACGGTTATAATTTCCAAGATAAATAATAAAATCAGGTTAAAAAAAAATTTTCCCAGGAAAATCAAATTAGGGGAGGCAGAGAACTTCAAATACGAAACTGTTTTTCTTTCCTCCTCTTTGATGAAGACCTGGGCTAAACCGGACATGGACGCAAAGAATAAAACCACCCACAAGAGAGCCGATTTCACGGAATCATTCAGCGCAAATTGCCCCACCGCTAAACTCAAGATCGTCAACGTTACCACGGAAAACATCACCAGGGAGTTAAAAGCATAACGGGTTCTGAATTCAGACTTGATTTCTTTCTTAAAAATAGCAACTACTTTAGTTGACCAGTTTATAAGTTTGCCGGGCATATTGAGTTTCTTTTAAATCATTGGTAGCCAGAATTACCATCCCTACTTTCTTCTGCTCTTCAATTATTTTTTCCATCAGAAAAACTCCCTCTGCATCCAGATTGGAGGAGGGTTCGTCTAGAATCAAAATTTGGGGAGAGACACTTAAAGCCACCGCATATTTTAATCTCTGCTTCATTCCGGAGGAGAATAAACCCACCGGTTCATGTTCTCGCCCCTTTAAACCGACTTGCTCCAATTTTTGATTTAACTCAATTTCGGAATGTTGGGAGTCTCTCAGACGACTGATAAATCCTAAGTTCTCCAAAGCCGTGAGTTCTTCATATAGTTCAATATCGGAAGCCACTATACTGAAAATGGCTCTGTGGCCCTCTTTCTTGATTTCCTGTCCGTCTACTTTAATCCTGACTTTACCCTGGGTAGGTCTTATTAAACCGCAGATTATTTTTAAAAGGGTGCTTTTGCCGGAACCGTTGGGGCCGATTACGGCCAGGGAGGCGGGAGATTCTAATTTTAAATTGATATTTTCAAAAACAGTGCGCTCTCCGAACCGCTTTGAAATATTTTCCAGTTCTATTGAGAGCATGCCGGGATGAAAAATTTATCCGAAAGCTTATTTTATCAGAGACCCAATGCGATTCCAGCGGACTCGGTCCGGGAAATGCCAGATATTGTAGCCGATGGAATGAGGAACGGATAAGGGATTGCTAAAAGATACATCGGGAGCCTGGTCATCTTTTTTCCAGGACCAGTGCAGAATCATGGCTTTCCCCAAAACTAACTTCCGGTCCAGAGGTCCCCAGAACCGGCTGTCGTAACTGTTATCCCGGTTATCCCCCATCACAAACAGATAACCTTTGGGAACCCGGTAGGGACCGAAATTATCCCGGTTGGGACTGCCTATAGGGGAATTGGTAAAATCGGTATGCTTGACGTGGGGCGGGTTTTCTAAAAGTTTCCCATCCACATAAAGCTGCTTGTTCTTTATTTCCACCACCTGTCCTTCGGTGGCGACTAATCTTTTGATGTAATTTTGTTTCAGGTTTCCCGGAAATTTAAAAATGATAATATCCCCCGGTTTGGGCTCCCGGATGGCCGGCAGCCGCGCATCGATTAGGGGAATTTTGGAGCCATAGATGAATTTGTTGGCCAAAAGAAAATCTCCCACCAAAAGGGTGTCTTCCATGGAGCCGGAAGGAATCTTATAGGCCTCCACCAGGGAGGTCTTGATTATTAAAGCTAAAATTAAGGCTACGATTAACGACTCAAGATAATCCCGGAAAACCGATTTTCTTCTGACTCTTTGAGTTTGGGTTTCTGGTCTATTACTGGCCATCTATCCTCCTTTTAGACTAATTACTATACGAAAAAAACCAATGTCGGATAACAAATAATGAACTTTTTATTTCTTTGTCAATAAGAATTTGAGGTTAAAAAAAGGATAGGAATTGCTTATGGGGGTATGCAGAAGCTATTTTTAAACAGCAAGTTCAATTTTACTATAAGCAGCACGAGCTTGTTTTCACTGGCGCCGGACCTCCTTTATAAACATAATTGGTTTCATAGACTATATCAATTAAGTCAACCTTATCATCGCCGTTGTTGTCTCCCTGGCACAAAGGCGAGGGAGCATTTCCCCCCTTAAAAACATAATTGACGTTATAGACTATATCCACCAGATTAACCATATTATCACCGTTAGCGTCACCGGGCTTGTCTTTACAGAGGACTATCTTACAGCAGAAGGGACCTGACCAACCGAGAACATAACCAACTGGAGATAAAGTGACAAAGGACAGAGTGTTGTTTTCTGAAGACATGGTATCAATGCATATGACTCCGGTGTCATTGACTGTTAAACAGAGGTTGGCCAAAAGCCCCTCCCCAGTAATGGTTTGTTGTGGGGCGAAGAAATCGTAAGCATAATATATAATATGGAAAGGAGGAACGGTGGGGTCAGGGTCACCAAATTTATGGGCCTGAGGTGGGCTATCAAAATCTTGGGCAGCCGAGCCGGCCCTTACTTTAGCGGGATCCAGTTCTATTGATACAATATTATTGCCGGTGATAATCACAGGTACCGAAAAGTTCCAAATCTCGTTAGATCCAGTATTATCACTTTTAAATCTAATCTGAAAACAGACTTCCGCTTGACCGGAACCAGGATAACCATCCACTCCGCAAACTATGTAGGCGGAATCAAGTGCTCCTTCCGGGTCTTGTGCCCAAAGAAAGCCAGAAAAGATAAATAATATTAGCAATACTGTCAAAATAGATGTACTTTTCATATCAACCTCACATCCTTCAATTTTACTATAAACAGCACGAGCTTGTTTTCACTGGTGCTGGACCTCCTTTATAAACATAATTAGTTTCATAGACTATATCGATTAAGTCGACCTTATCGTCGGCGTTGTTGTCTCCTTGGCACAAAGGCGAGGGGGCATTTCCCTCCTTAAAAACGTAATTGACATTATAAACGATATCAACTAGGTCAACCTTCTTGTCGCCGTTGGCGTCACCGGCCTTGGTTGAACAAAGAGCCACTTGACAACAGAAAGGGCCTTCCCAACCGGGATAATAGAGAGCATTTGATGGAGTGTAAAAGGACAGAGCATGTAATTCTGAAGACATGGTATCGATGCAAATGACTCCGGTATCATTTACTGTTAAACAGAGGTTGGCCAAAAGCCCTTCCCCAGTAATAGTTTGTAGAGGCGGAAATATATCGGCAGCATAATACACAACATGGAAAGGTGGAACAGTAGGGTCAGAGTTACCTAGTTTAGCTGCTGCTGGACCGTTATCAAAATCTTCGGCGACCGAGCCGGCCGCAACTTTATCTGGGTCAAGTTCTATTGATACAATATTGTTGCCAGTGATAATCACAGGCACCGAAAAGTTAATAATCTCGTTAGAACCGGTATTATCACTTTTAAACCTGATTTGAAAACAGATTTCAGCTTCGCCGGAACCAGGATACCCATCCACTCCGCAAACTATGTAGACGGAATCAAGCGCTCCTTCCGGGTCCGGGCCAAACTGTGCCCAGAGAGAGGCACTGAAAAGCAAAAAGAAAATGGTTGTTGCACTAAGAAGTTTTCTCATCTTTACAACCCTCCCAACTGCTGTTTCACTTCTCTCTCCCAAAAGAGAAAAGGAGTGGTTGAATGTTACATTTTTATATCTCACTCGGGGTCCCACGTCAAGGGTGGGATGCTTTTGACTTACCCGTTTAAAGCTAACCTAGTAAATAGAAATGTCAATAGCAAAATAGAAAAAAATGAGAATCTTTAAGTCTTACGTTCCTTCTTTTTAGCAGCCGGGAAAAGCACGTTATTTAGAATCAACCTATAACCGGGGGAATTTTTGTGCAAGGATAAATCGGTGGGCGGGTCACCAACCTGATGCTGGTAATCCTCCGGGTCATGTCCTCCCAGAAAGGTAAAAGTCCCTTTGCCAAAGTTACCATGAATATATTTGACCTCCTCCTGACCTTCGGTTTCCCCTAAAATGGTCACATGTTTTTTGACCTGAAATTTCCTGAAAGCGGTGCACTGTCCCATAAAACCCGGCACCAGTGGGACATGGTCCTGCACCAGCATACAGGGGACCGGGTCTAATTTGGCGGAAAAGTCGAACAAAGTAAAATAATCCCTTTGGGGAGTAAGCCCCAATAAAATTCTGTCCTCGGTTACGTCAATGGTGGAATGTCTATATTCCATAGCATTCAATGAAAGGGTAAAATTGGTAAAAGCCAGCGAAAGAGAATAATCCAGACTGCTCTGGCAATGGGGGTCGTAAGGGTCTCCGTCAAATTCCGGGGGAACGATATCCAGCTTCTCGGCTGCCAGAGCTATATCGAAGGTCTCCGGGGCCGAACACATGGCGAACACAAAACCTCCCTGGCCGATATAATTTTTCAC
>Ga0326597_10004610_pt1 | contig 19335 bp, 12 predicted proteins | sample RVTome_12_FD_203789 | JGI IMG/M metagenome (GOLD analysis project Ga0326597, IMG submission 203789) | Soil microbial communities from uranium-contaminated site in the Upper Colorado River Basin, Wyoming, United States - RVT100D185 | ecosystem: Environmental > Terrestrial > Soil > Contaminated >... | reverse complement strand
GTCCGCGTTGTCGGGCAGCATGACCTTCGACATCGCCGAGTTCTTCCCGAGCGACGGACCGATCGAGCCGGGCACGGTCGTGGTCGTGGTGGACGACCCGGCCCGGCCGGGCCTGATCCGCGCTTCGAGCCAGGGAATGGACCGGCGCGTGGTCGGCATCGTGACGACCCGTCCGGGGATCATCCTGGGCGGCGGTTTCAGCGATGAGCTCTACTTCCCCGACCTCGTGCTGGCGGAGCGCCGGGCTCTGGAGAGCGGCGATCGTGCGCAGGCGGCGTCCATCCGTCGGACGATCGACGGCGAGCTGGAAGCCCTGCCGCGCACGGCCGTGGCGCTGCGCGGCCGGGTCAACGTCAAGGCCTCCGCCGAGGCGGGATCGATCCGCCCGGGTGACCTGGTCACCGCGGCGAACACTCCGGGCCACGCCATGCGTTACCTGTCGGGTTCATCGCCTTCACGCGGCGTCATCATCGGCAAGGCCCTGTCTTCGCTCGACAGCGGAACCGGAGAGGTGTTGGTGCTGGTGGGAATCCACTAGGCGGGACTGTCGTCGCTTGCCGCTGCAAAAAGGACGGCCGGATCCCATCCTTGGGGGTCCGGCCGCCCTTCACTCGAGCGGGCGCGCGTGGGTCGTGACCGCTACTGCACCTTCTCGGCCTCGCAGCACGAGCCCTTCTCGGGCGCGGCGACACCGTTCCAGCTCACGTCGGCGACGAAGTAGCTGGTCTCCTCGACGGCGCTCAGGAGCCGGGCGTACGGTACGCCCGCCGGCTCGGTCGTGAGGTTCAGGAAGGACTCCTCCTTCGAGGTGAACACCGCCTTGGCGGTCTTGGCGCCCTCGAGCGTCTGCATCTGCTTGGTGAGCTTGCCCGCGCAACCGCCGCAGGTCAGGCCCTCGACGCTGATGACCACGTCGCCGGTCAGCACCAGCTGGTCCTCGTTCACCGCGAAGTCCGATTCCTCCAGGGCCGCGGCGATCTGCGACAGGCGCAGCTGCTGCTTTGGAGCGACGACCAGACGCGCAAGCTGCTTCTCGACGTCCGGCTCGACCGAGACGATGCGCTTCGCCGCACCGGTCATCTCGCAGCCGGCATCCGCCGGCGCTTTGGCCGTGTCGCCGGCCGACTCGTCGCAGCAGCCCTTTTCCTTGGCCTGGTCCGAGCAGTGTTCCGGGTCGATTCCTGCCTTGCTCAGCAAGGGCGCCAGGGCTTCGGAATTCTCAGCGGTCAGCCCGCTGATCGGAATCAGGATGGAGGCCTTGGGTGGTGCTGCCTGGGGCGCGGAATCGCCCGCCGAAAGCGCGGCACCGAAGGATCCCGAAACCAAAAGAGCGGCAGCAGTGAGAGTCTTGAACATCTGGGTTCTCCTGTGATTCGTGGCCCAGCATCTTACTCCGAGACGGTCGGGGGGAGAAGTGCCTGCGCCACACTTTCTTCGTCCCTTCGTCCCGCATGCCGGCGCGATCCAGGCGACCGTTCAAACCCGCGTCAATGTGTCATAAGGCGCTCACACCGGAGGAAATGGTGCGACGAGAAGTGCAGGTGTTCGGGATGGGGGTCGCGCGGGTGGTGCGCGACCCCCCGGGGGGAAGGCGGGTCAGGGCAGGAAGGAGACCTGAACCGCGTTCGAGAAGGCGTAGCCGAGGGGCTGGGCCGCGTCCTGGATGACGAACTGAATGAACACGTCCAAAGGGCCGTTGCCGCCCTGGATGCCGGAAACGATCAGGCTTCCGGTTTGATCCAGCACGAACGGGGCCAGGACCTGCGGCGGCGTCGGGACCAGCATCCCGCCCTTCAGCGGTTGCGGGTTGTTCGTCATGCCGGCGACGAACCAGGCCAGCGCACCGCCCGGCGCGCCGCTGAGCTCGAGCTGTGCCGTGCCAGAGGTGGCGAGCGGCGAACCGCACACGGTCAGCGTCGCGATGCCCGGGCCGCCGAAGCCGAGATCCGTCTGGCAGGTGGGGCCGCCCGGCGCCACGCTGATCTGGACCTGGTCGGAGCTCTTCTGAAAGCGCCGATCCTGCGCGGTGACGCGCATGCGGAGGTCCGAGATTCCGGCGCTGGCCGGCAGCAGCCAGTCATAGCCCGTGGCGGTCGCGGGCAGATCACTTGCCACGAGATGCCAGGTGCGCCCGCCGTCGGTGGACGCCCGGACGTCGAACGACCGTAGTCCCTCGGGCGCCTGGGCCGTCCAGCGAATCGGGACCAGCGAACCGCCGGCCGGATTGGCGCCGGGAGCCGGGCTCTGAAGCTGGATCGCGGGCGGCTGGAAGCCGAAGCGCGGGTCGTGCCGAACCGAGAAGTACTCGTCCGCGAAGAACCAGCGCACGTCGTTGGAATTGATGCGGACCTGCAGCGCCAGGCGCGCCCGGTCGGTGCTGATGTGGGGGAAGTCCCAGAAGAACATGCCGCTCCCCGAGATAAACAGGCCGGTGATCACGGCGCCGTCATCCTCGAAGACGATCATCGGCGTGAAGGTGCCGCCAGGGCCCGACAGAGAACTGGTGACGTCCATGTCCGGCATGGGGTCGCCGCCATGGAACACCTGTCCCGCCAGGTTGGTGTCGATCGTCAGGTTCCCCGTGATCGAGGTGCTCGGCACGCTCAGGGGCATCATGTCGAAGCCCTCCTGGCCGGCCGGATCGGTCGCTACCACCCGCAGGAACTGCGGTGAGAACGTGATCGCGAATCCGGGGTCCGGGACCACCCATTCATAGGAGCGCTGCGAGGGCGGCAGGTTGTCGACCACCAGCCCGAACCGGGAATCCCAGTTGCCGTCCGGGGAGAACTCGATGCGCTGCTTCACCACGTCGGGGCCGATCAGGTCCCACTGGATCAGGAACCGCGAACCGACCTCCGCGAGGAAGTCCGGGCTGAGCGACCAGCGCGGGCCGGGCTCGATCAGACGCACGATCGGCGGCAAGTCGCCGGCGTCGGGTGGAGCGCTCGAGAACGGCAGCACGTTCACCTGGCTCGCGCCGGGGCCGATCACCGGATCGCCCTGACCGCCCGGATTGTTCGGGTGCTGCGGGCCGGAGGGGTCGCCCCAGTAGGCGTATCGGGCGTCCGCCCGCGAGTTGTACTCGAAGGCGTCGATGGACGCCGTGTTCCCATCGAAGAGGTTCGGAGAGAACACGCTCGAGAGGTCGAGCGGGCTCGTGTCAGTCATGTTGGCCCCGGTCACGTTGTCGAGAAAGCGGCTCTTCCTCACCCGCGCCGCGCCGTACGAGTTGGCGTTGAGGCCGACCTGGTTCGATTGGAACAGGCAGCTGTCGGCATAGATCTGGGTGTTCCTGCTGATCACGCCGAACGTGGCGTTCTTGACGTTCACGTACTCGAGCCGCGGGGCGCTGTCTCCGGCCAGCGCGAACTGCAGGCCCTGCCAGCCCTGTCCCGGCACGCCGGAGCGGAACTCGATCGGAGCCCACGGAAGACCCTCGGAGATCAGCCGGCCTCCCGAGTTGAAGATCCGTCCTGCTTGCGGATGCATGGCCTCGATGACGACGCCCGGGTCGATCGTGACCGCCGCGCCCCCGCCGCCGTTCGCCGGCCCGTTCAGCCGATAGGGGATGCCGAAGTTCGCGAGCCGGCCGGGTCCGGTCAACTCGCCGGCATCGATGGCGTTGATCGTGTTTCCGGTCACCGGGACGTTGCTGCCCGGCAGCAGGCCGCCGTGAAGCGTCAGCGGATACAGGTTGTTCTGCAGGACGACGTTCTCGCCGAGCACGAATTCGCTGCCTTCCAGGATCAGCGGCGCGCCGGTGGTCACGTTCCGGCCGTCGATGTGATCGACGAAGTACGGCTGGATCGCGTCCTCGCGGGTGATCGCGAATGTCCCGCCCCGCACGATGTTCGTCCCGAGCAGCTTGACGTAGCCGCGCAGGACGGACGCGCCGCTGTCCAGGAATTGGTTGTCCTCCAGGATCGACACGGCGTCGGACAGGCTCAACAGGGAATCCTGGAAGGTGCAGCGGACCAGTCGGATGAAGGGGGCGACCGCCTGGATCTCCTGGGCCCACAGCAGGCCGTAACCTGAGAATGAGCAGTCGCTCAACTCGACGGTCGCCGCGTTTTCGACGCGCACCTGCCCCAGGAACGAGGTGAACGTGGCGGAAAGCGATCCTTCATACACATCGATGGCCGGCGGATAGACGCTGGTGACATTGAAGCGGACCTCCTGGCCCGCGCCGCCCACCGATGAGAGCGTGCCGCTGACGGTCAGCGTGGCGCCGTAGCCCACGTTGACGACCACTCCCGGGTCGACGATCAACGTGCCTCCGGCCGGGATGGTGGCGCTGCTCGAGAAGTCGATCGGACTCATCGCGATCGTCCAGTGCACCGTTTGACCCGGTCCCGGGATCGGCGGACCGCCGGCCGGCGACCCGGTGCCGGCGAGGCTCAGGGTCTGGATCATGACGAGCAGCAGGAGAGCGCAAGACGGGCGTAATATATTATTTAGCATCATTTAAGAGCTCCAAATGTGGCTGTTTCGGCGGTGGCGTCCTATGAGGTGCATGCGCCATTGCGAGTCCGGGACGGTCACCGGCGGTCAACATTTTCAATCCGGGTGCTGGTTGGCCTTCTTTCCCGAATCCCGGTATGCTTCCCACACATCAAACCAGGGCTACCCCCACCCACCTCCCACCCGTGGAGTGGAACGCCACCCGGAGATCATCATGCGTTGCCGCAGTCTTGTGGGCGTCTTCTTCGGGCTGTTGCTCACTCCAACGGCCCTTTCCGCCGGCATTCAGCTGAAGGCCATCCGCTTCCCGGGCTCCCTGACCGGAACCAACGGGCCGACCGCGTCTCCAGACCAGGCACCGCTCTCCCAGGTGATCGTGTTCGAGTTCACGGGCAAGCCCAAGCTGCCGGCTGGTGTGGCCGAGGGACTGCGCATCCGGGTGGATCCGAGCAACACCCTGGGCCAACCGCCCTACGGGCTCGCGTTTGGAAACTACAAGGTCCACGGCAACAAGGTCATCTTCACGCCCCGCCTGCCGACCGTGCCGTTGACCAGCTCCTTCACGGCCACGACCGACATCTCTGGCAACGACGGTTTGCCGGGTCTCTTGCCGAACACCACCTACCGCATCGAGGTCACGGTGGGAACGGTCAACTCGATCCGGAATCTGACGGGCATCAAGCCGGGTGTCGGACTGCCCGTCACCTTCAAGACCACGAACGTTCCACAGCAGTACTTCAGCAATGCCTCCCTCGCCGCACCAAAGGTCAAGCTCAAGAAGCTCCGGCCTGCGGCGGGCTCGAGCGGCATCCACCCGGCCGTGTTCCAGGACCCGGCCGGATTGTTCGCGCAGATTCCAGAGAACCGGCGGCCGCCGTTCCGGATCGTCTTCAAACGGCCGGTCCAGTCGAGCGCGGCGAACTACCAGTCCGGCTACATCCGGCTGAAAGCGGTGCTCTCGCCAGAGGGCGTCCCCGAGGATCTGCCGGTGAGCGCAACCGCGCTTTTGACCCTGAACCAGCCCAAGCGGGCCGAAGTGTTGCTCTATCCGAGCGGATTCCTGCCGCTCGGGCATACGCTCGTACTGGAACTTTCCGACCGGTTCGAGGCGCTCTCAGGAGCGAACGGCGACGACGACGGCGACGAGACCTTCACCGAGCTGGCGCGCTACAAAGTGGCCGTCGACCCCCAGCCGGGGACCGCCCTGGACGACTTCATCTTCGAGGACTTCGACGACACGGTGCATCAGGATCCGGTGCTGGCCAACGTCGCGGATCAACAGGCGAGCTGGGACGCGGGCGATTCGGACACGCTGCGGGCGTCGTGGGGTTTCGGCGGCGACGGCTCGCTGGGCCGCTTCGAGCCGCCCACGAACCCGGACATGATCATCACACTGGACACCGACTTCCAGACCTTCCCGTTGTTCAGCGGGGCCACGCCGGACGTGCGGGCCGGAACCGTGATTCGCGGCGGCGTGTTCCACTTCACCGACTTCCACATCACGCAGAACGTGACGCTGCTAGCCCGAGGCAGCAATCCGCTGGTGATCACCGCCACGGGCGACGTCCTGATCGAAGGAAAGATCGACCTTCGCGGCGGCGACGGCACCAGGGACGACACCTTCGATTCGGCCATTACGGCCTTGCCGGGCGGAAGCCCCGGCGTGGGCGCGGGCAAGGGCGGCGACAGCCATCCGCTCTACTCGCCGCCGGGCGCCACGAAAATAACGTTCCTCCAGACGCCCCAGTTCGGCCAGACCGGCTTCGGTCCGGGCAATCACGGTCCGGGCGGTGGCGGCGGCGGGCAGTGCGGATGCACCCTCCCGTTTCCTAACCTGGTCGCCAGTTGTCTGAACTGGAGTGGAAACGACAACGGCTCCCGGGGTTCGGGCGGTGGCGGCGGTTCCAACGCACCGTTCATCCCCTCACCGCAAGGCCCGGAGCCGCTGATCCCGGTCAGCGGGCGGCGAGGCGCCGTGGGAGCGGGCAACCATCTACCCGTTCAGTTCAACGCGGCCGACCCGCTTCCCCCCCCGCCGGCGTACTACGATGCGCAGCCGGGCAACCCGACCAATGCCGTGGCCCGGATCAGTCAACAGATGACGTTCAAAGAAGCGTATCTGGCCGGGCTGATCTACGACGACAACGCCCCGATGAACCTCGACAACCCCAGCAATCCCTGGCCGCGGATCACCAAGGTCACGTTGTTCGGCGAGCCGGGGCCGGCGGTGTTTCCCGATGAGGACATGACCAACAACTTCATCGGACCGGGCGGCGAGATCAACGTCCTCCAGGGCAGCCAGGGGGGCGGGGGCGCCGGTTCGTTGACCGAAGGCCTGACCTGGGAGTGCAAGGAGCTGGTCTTCGACGTATGGGGTCTCCCCTTGACGCTGCTGGACTCCCGGGGCGGCAGCGGGGGCGGCGGCGGCGGCGCGATCCTGATCCAAGCCTTGGGTACCATCACCTTCGCCGGGACGCAGGCCATGATCATGGCCTCGGCCGGCAAGGGCGCCGGCGGTGAGAACACGGGCAAGTCGAATCGGGGCGGCGGCGGTGGGGGCGGGGCCGGCGGCACGGTCATCCTCCAAGCGGGAGTAAACGTCTTTCTGGACGACTCCTCCCTGCCGTCCGGGGTGATCGATGTCTCCGGTGGGTGTGGGGATCTCGCCGAGATCATCAACTCTTCAAACGGGAGGGGGGTTTCCGGCGGCGACGCCAGGGTCCTGCAGTTTGGCGACGGAGGTCCTGGAGGACCGGGTCTGGTGCAGATCCACATACCGCAGGGCGCGCAGAACCACGTGAATGCCAGCCGCACCCTGGCCTTGATGAGTCTGGACATGTACGACATGCGCTGTAACCAGGTCACCTCCGCCGTGCCGCTGGTGAACATGAGCCTCACCCCGACGCCCCTGACGCCGAGGTCGACGGCCCGTTCGGTCTGGTACGACCTGGGCGCCGTGACGTCCGAGTTCCGCCCGCCGATCGTGACCACCGCCGGCACCTTGAACGGACCGATCTTCGGAGTGCCGGGCGTGGGACCGTTCTTCCGGGGCACCGACACGTCCACCGGACGGGTGATGACCGACGCGCTGGGAAACGTGCTCACGCCGTTCACCAATGACATCGAGGTCGACGCGCCCGACCTGTTGCGGTCGGACTACATCCCCAATGGGGTGGAGTATCCCTACTCTCAGAGCGTCGAAGTCTGGTTCGAAGGCGCCGACGAGGACGTGGCCAACCCGGGCAGCCCCGACCTCACGACCTCGACCGGGTTCGTGAGCGACACCACCCTGCTGAACGGCAGGCGCTTCGTCCGCTATGAGATCCGCTTCGACATCGCCACCGATCCCGGCCTGCCGGCCTCACCGGCCACGCCGCGCCAGGAGGTCCGCAAGCTGCGGGTGCCGTTCAAGTACTAAGGGCCCGCGCGGGGCCGCGCGGTCAGAGCGAGACCCAGGCGTGGTCGTTCTCCGAGCTCCGGACGGCGGCCTCCAGGAACGCGAGGCCGGCGCGACCGTCCTCCACGGTCGCGTAGCGCGCGCCGTCTTCACGGCGAAAGCGGCCGTCTTGAAAGGCGCGCACGTCGGCCTCGAAGCAGCGGTGAAGACGGGCGAAGGCATCGTGAAAGGCCTCGCCGTGTCCCGGCGGGATGGTCGGCTCGGCCATCAGGCTCCCCGGAAGCTCGCCCAGGAAGCCGTCGTTGGCCTGGACTTCGCCGCGCCAGTAGACGCGGTCGGGCTGGCCGGGAAGATGGATCGTCAGGCACTCGGGTTCCTCCTGTCGCCAGATCAGGGTCCCCTTCTCGCCGTTGACCTCGATGGCCAGCCCGTTCTTGTGGCCGATGCCGATCTGCGTGGCGCGAACCAGGGCCCGGCCGCCGTTACTGAGCTCGCAGTAAGCCGTGAAGTGGTCGTCGAGGCGGCGGTTCGAAACGAACCTCTCGAGGAACGCTTGCAGCCTCGTGACCTCGAGGCCGGTGACGTAGCGGAGCTGCATGAGCGCGTGGGTTCCGATGTCGCCGCCGCAGCCGCTGGCTCCCGCGCGGGCCGGATCGACGCGCCATTCCGCTTGAGATACGCCCCGGTCCTCGGCACGGTCGGCCAGCCAGCCCTGCAGGTAGCACGCATCGACCCAGCGGACCTTCCCCAGCAATCCGGAACGGACGATATGGCGCGAAAAGCGCGTCGTCCAATGGCCGAGGTAGGTGTGAGCCACGCAGAAGGGAACGTCGCGCTCCCGCACCAGGGCGACGAGTTCATCCGACTCGGCGAGGGTCATGGTCAGCGGCTTTTCGCAGAACACCGGGATTCCCGCCTGGACGGCCTTGCGAGCCGGGTCGAAGTGAACGTGGTTCGGCGTCACGATCAGGATGTAATCGACGCGCTCCCCGAGCGGCCGCCGGGCTTCTTCCTCGATCAGCTCGTCGTAGCTCCGGTAGCCGCGCAGCGGGAACGGCCAGTTCTCGGCTTCCTTCAGCGCGACCTCCGGATCCGAACGCAGCGCGCCGCACACGACCCGCCGCGTGCCGTCCTGGAAGATCGCCCGCTGGTGGGGGTGAACGATGAAGGCGCCCGCTCCGCCTCCCACAAGACCAACATTGAGAGGACGCTTCGACATCGTTCGTCATCCTGTCGTATTTTCGTGATCGTCGCTTTCGGATCTTCTGCAACCGGGTTCAGGTCGAGGCGCCCGCGGTCATCGAGTCCTCTTCGCCGGCGAGCAGCCGCAGGAACTCCCGGACCTGTCGAGGCGATTCCAGCGTGAACCGGGCCTCGTCGGGCCGGCTGCCCACGTGAACCGTCACCGCCTCACGCGGAAGCGCACGGTACATGTCCAGATCGGTGCGGTCATCGCCAATGGCCACGAAAACCGTGGAGGAATTCGCGTTGCGCACCCGGTCGGAGACATACTCCCCCTTGTTGACGCCCATCGGGCGCACCTCGATGACGCGATGTCCGGCGAGGACCTCCGCCGATTGCTGCGCGAGGACTCCCTGAAGCTGGGCGATGAGCTCGTGCGCTCGCCACCGAGTGTACTCCGGATCCGCCAGCCGGTAGTGCCACGCGAGGCTGGCCGGCTTCTCCTCGATGAAAGTCTCCGGGACGTCGCGGCAGACCGCCGCGAACACGTCCCGGACGTGCTGCATCCAGCCCAGATCCAGACCCTCGAGGCGCTCCCAGCGCTCGTCCGGATCGCGAAAGGCAGCGCCGTGCTCGGCGCAGATCCAGATCGGCAGGCCCGCGAACCATCGCTCGAACTCGGCGCGCCGCCGCCCGGACACGAGATGCACCTGATTGCCCGGAGTCGCCGCCAGCGCCGCCAGCAATCGCCGCACCTCCTCGGTCGGCGTGGCATCCTCCGGGTGCTTCTCGATCTCCCGCAGGGTCCCGTCGTAATCGAGAAACAGCAGCCGCGTGGGAGCGTTCTTGATCGATTGGACCATCGATCTGAGCAGCGCCGTGCGCGAGGAACGATCGGACCGGGAGGCCTCGTTGAATTCGATCGCGGCCTCCATGCGGCGGAAGAACCTATCCGCCCAGCGCCGGCAGTCGAGGTCGAGCACGCGCGGCAGCATCGCCCGCATCCGGGCCAGCTTCTCCTCGCCGCGCATTTCGAGCGCCTCATCGATCAACAATCCCAACCGCTCGCAGTCCATCGGGTTGACCAGGATCGACCGCGACAGACTCTGCGCCGCTCCCGCGAACTCCGACAGGACCAGGATGCCGTGTCCGGGCGGGAGCGCCTCGGAGTCGACGCCCTGGCAGAGGACGTACTCCTGCGCCACCAGGTTCATGCCGTCGCGAAGCGGCGTCACCAGCCCCACGTCCGCCAGCCGGTACATGGCCACCAGTTCGTGCCGGGGGATCGAACGATGAATGTATTCGATCGGCGTGTAGCCGGGATGACCGAACCGGCCGTTGATCCGGCCGACTTCCTCCTCGATCTCGCGCTTCAATTCCTGGTAGTCGGCATGGCCGAGCCGTGAAGGAACGATGATCTGCAGCAGCGTGACCGGTTCGCTCCGCTCCCCGCGAGTCTCGAGGAAATGCTCGAAGGCGCGCATCCGCTCCAACACGCCCTTGGTGTAGTCGAGGCGCTCGACGCCGAGCAGCAGCTTGCGGCCGGCGTAGCGGCTGCACAAGTGCGAATAGGCCTCGAGGCCGGCGTCGCTCCGGCAATCCTCCGCGAACGCCTCGGTGTCCACTCCGATCGGGTCGACGCCGATCGCCACCCGGTGTCCCGCGTAATCGATGTGGGTCGGCTCCGAGTCGGCGCCCAGCACCCGCAGGCAGGCGGCGCGGAAGTAGCGCGCGTAGTCCTGCGTGTGGAAGCTCACGTAATCGGCGCCGAGCACGCCCTTGAGCAACTGCTCCCGGCAGGGCAGGAGCCGGTAGATCTCCGAGGATGGAAAGGGGATGTGGAGGAAGAAGCCGATTCCCAGATCGGGTCGCAGGCGGCGCAGGGCGCCCGGAACGAGCATCAGGTGAAAGTCGTGGAGCCACACCAGCGCCCCGGGCGCGGCCTTCTCGGCGACCTCCTCGGCGAAGCGCTGATTGACGCGCTGATACATTTCCCAGGCGGCGCGCTCGAAGTCGGTGAGCGTGGTGAAATAGTGGAAGGCCGGCCAGATGACGGCGTTGCAGAAGCCGTGGTAGTAACGATCGACTTCCTCCCGATCCAGGAAGACCGGCCCGAGATTCTCCGCCGACATCTGGCGGCGGACGTCCTCCTGCTGATCGGGCTCCACCACGCCGCCCGGCCAGCCGATCCACGTGAATTCACGATCACGCGAGACACCGGAGAGCGCAGTGGCGAGTCCGCCGGACGAGCGCTCGAACGTGATGCGGCCGCTGTCGTCGGCGCGCAGTTGGACCGGCAGCCGGTTCGAGACCACGATCCACTGCCTCTCTTCCCGGCTGTCGCCGGCGGGGGTTTCCTTCTCGTGAGGCATGATTCAATACGTCTAGACTAACAGTTCGACCCATCGACCGACCCGGGAAAACAAACTCGGGACCGCCGCCTCTCTGGATAGCATGCATTTCCCGCCGCGCCCGGCGCGGAGCGTGCGCGAGAACGAGTGCCGGAGGCGTAAAGGGCCGGCGCCGGCGGGCTCCTACAACGCCCCCGCCAGCGCGACCTCCCGCATCACGTCGCGGAGCACATCGGTTCCCTTGGCGACTTGCTCGGCCGAGACGTACTCCTCGAGGGAGTGACTGATGCCTCGGCGGCAGGGCACGAACAGCAGGCCGACCGGGATCGTTCCGCCCGACGGCCGCTCGGACAGTCCGACGATGACCGCATCGTGCCCGGCGCCGCTCGGCAACTCGAGAGTGGAGTATCCGTGCCGGCCGGCCGCATCCTCGAGCTTCCGGCTCAACGTCGAATCCAGGCGGGGCAGTCCGGGGGCGATGTCCGTCTGTTCGATGATCGCCTTGACGTTGCACTGCTTGGCGATGCGCCAGACCTCGCGCAGCACCTCGGCCGAGTAGGAGTCCATGAATTCATCGTCGGACGACATGATGTCGAGCGTGCAGTAGGCCAGCCCGCTGACCTTGGTGACCGAGTTGCCCCGCACGGCCGGGTACTTGCGGTCGATCTCCGGATCGGCATTGATGATGCCCGCGGTCTGGGTGAACTCGCGGCCTTGTTCGCGGTGCGCGCGCGCCAGTTCGTCCAGGCGGGTCAGGATGTAGGCCAGCGCGAGGTTGGCGTCGCTGCGGTACCGGGTGCCCATCGGCGTGGCTCCCGAATGGTCGAAGCTCCCCTCGAGCACGAACAGGAACCGCCGGTCGCCCGCCACGCTGGTGACGATGCCGAGATCGGCGCGCTCCTGCTCCAGCCGGACGCCCTGCTCGATATGCAGCTCGAGGTAGCCCAGGATCGAGTCGACGTAGGCGGGGTCGAACGAGGGGCGGCACTCGTCGATGTAGGCCGGCTCGAAGCCCTGGCTCATGATCGCGTCGCGCAGTGTCACGCCGTTGTAGACGTTGTGCAGGATGTGGGTCTCGGACCGGCCGAAGGCCGAGGCGCTGCCCTTGTAGACCGCGTTGTAGGTGTGCTCCTCGCCGCGCCAGACGACCAGGTCGAGGCCGGCCTGGTACGAGGCGCGCTCGGCGATCAGCGGGCGCAGGGCCTCGAGGCCCGCAATCACCCCGGCCGCGCCGTCATAGTTGCCGCCGCGGGGCACCGAGTCCAGGTGCGAGCCGACCAGCAGCCGCCGCCGGTACTCGCCCGGCAGCGAGAGAATCAGGTTGCCGACCGGATCGTAACGACCCTTCAGGCCGAACGCCTCGCCTTCGGAGCGCACGTACGCCATGGCGGTCGACTCCGCGTCGGTCCAGGCGATCCGGCTGATCGAACCGTCGATCTGCACTCCGATGGTGGACAGTCTCGCGAAGTGGCTTTCGATGCGTTCGGCCGGCGAGCGGATCTCCGCCGGGATTCGATCCTGGCCTTGTTCCTGGGTCATGGTCGTCTACCTTCGATCAACGGAGAAAGGCCTGTGCCAGCCGGGCCGCTCGCGCCGGCAGGTCCTGGTCGATCAGGCTCTCCTGCAGAATCTGAACGCCGAGCAGATGATTGATGATGGCGTCGAGCTGCACCATTTCGGCCCGGGGCAGCCGCCCGGAATCGTGCTGCGAAAGCAGCTCGCGGACCCCCCGGGCGTCCAGCAGCCCGGCCGCCTCGATCGCCTCGGGCGACAGATAGCGTCCGGTCAGGCCGGCCAGCGCCTCCCGCTTGAGCGGGTCGGTGTGCGCCGGGGGGGCCATGAAGGCGAACTTCTCCCGCTCGTACAGCACCCGCGGCAGGATGCCCTTCATCGCCTCGCGCAGCACGTACTTCTCGGTGCGACCCTTGATGCGCAGGCGTGGCGGAATGGTCGCGGCATACTCGGCGAGGTGGTGATCGAGAAACGCCGGACGCGACTCCATCGAATTGGCCATGTCGACGCGGTCGCCCCCCCAGGTCAGGATCTGGCCCTCGAGCATCGTCTTGATCCAGACGTACTGGGCGACGTCCAGCGGATGCCGTCCGCGGATCGCCAGCGGGTCCAGCGCGTCGGCGATGCCCTGCCCCGGACTGTAGTCCTCGAGCGCGGCGCGGCGGTCCGGCGCGATCAGGGGCAGCGCCCGCCGCGATGCCGCAAGCCAGGGCTGCAGGCAGGTCGGCGTGAACCCGCAGAGCGCGGTGAGCGCCGGGTCGTCGTACGATTCCGCCGGGAGCATCGAGCCCCGGAAGACCTCGTTCGATTGCAGCAGGGCCTGTTCCAGGGCCACCCGCTCCGCCGCTGGCAGGTCCGCGAGCCCGTGCTGGAACAGGTCCCGCCGGAAGCTCGGATAGCCCGCGAACAGTTCGTCGGAACCCTCGCCGGTGACCACGACCTTGTACCCGGCCTGATGCACGTGCCGGCTCATCAGCAGCTTGGCCACCGCCAGCGTGTTGTAGATGGTGCGTTCGGTATGCCAGTGGGTCTCGACGAAATGGTCGTAGAGTTCCGCCGCCCCGACCGGCAGCACGTCCTGATCGGCTCCGACCGACTGCGCCATTTCGCGGGCGATCGCGGTCTCGTCGTACTCCGCGCTGTCGAAGCCGATCGTGAAGGCCTTGACCGGGTCCTGCCGGCAAGCCGCGGCGAGCCCGAGCATCGAGCACGAGTCGATCCCGCCTGACAGATAGCAGCCGACCGGCACGTCGGCGACGAGCCGCAGCTGCACGGCCTCGAGCAGCCGCGCGCGGACCTGGTCGACGACCTCGGACTCGTCCGCCTCGGGCGGGCGTTCCTCCCAGACCGGGAAGGGCATGTCCCAGTAGGCGCGCTCGCGGATCTCGAATCCGGAGTTCTTGCGGCGGAACACGACGGCGTGACCCGGCGCCACCTGGTGGACTCCGGCGTACGGCGTGGTGCCGGGCACGATCGTCTGCATGAGCTGGTGGAAAAGTCCCCGATCGTCGAAGGAGCGTTTGACCTCCGGGTGCGCGAACAGGACCTTGACCTCGGAACCGAAGACGATCGATTCTCCGGTCTCGGCCCAGTACAGCGGCTTGATGCCGAAGCGGTCGCGCACCAGGGCCAGCTCGTCGGTCTCCCGGTCGTACAGCGCGAACGCGAACTCGCCGCGCAGGTGGCGCAAGGCTTCATCCAGTCCGTGGCGCTCCGCCAGGTGCAGCACGATCTCCGAGTCGCTCTTCGTCTGGAAGCGGGCGCCGCGCGTGGTCAAGTCGGCCCGAATGCGGGCATAGTCGTAGAACTCGCCGTTGTGCGCCAGCATCCAACGCTGATCGCCGGCGACCAGCGGCTGGCGGCCGCTCTCCTTGAGATCGATGATCGCCAGGCGCGCGTGGGCAAACCCCACGCCGCGTCCATCGATCGCGTGCCAGCCGCACCCGTCCGGTCCCCGATGCCGTTGGATCGCCGCCATCCCGGCCAGGACCAAAGGCTCGATGGGACGCTCCGGCTGGCGATGAAAGATTCCGGCGATGCCGCACATGGGTCGACTCCTCGGTCGTTCCGCCTCGAGGGCGGGCTCAGTCCGGTGAACGCACGTCGGCGATGCGATGCACGCGCTCGACCATGCTGGTGAGCAGCGCCATGCGCACGAAGGTCGCGCCCCGCGCCTGGCTGAAGTACCAGTTGTGGGACGTGTCATCGAGACTGACGTCGAGCTCCGGGCCTCGGGCCAGCGGGTGCAGCACGATCGCGCCGGACTTGAGCGCGGATCGGTCATTCAGGCTGATGTCGCCGGTCAGGCGCTCGAAGGAGTCGCCGATCCAGGCAATCGAGTTGATGTAGACCACGTCCAGGAGCGGCAGCACCGCTCCGAGCCGGTGCTCGAGCCGGAGCCGCAGGCCGCGTCGCTCGAGGGCTTCCCGGTCGCCCGGGTCGAACGGTTCGCCGGCCGGGTTGATGATCACGACCTCCTCGACGCCGTCTTTGAACAGGCTCAAGAGCAGCAACAGGCTGCGCACCGTGCGCATCTTGCCCGGGTTGCCGATCACACCGACGCGGAGACGGTCGCCGGAGTCGCAGAGCGCGAAGCCGGGGCGCCACTTGAAGATCGCGTACAGGTCCGCCAGGGCCTGGGTCGGATGCTCGTCGATGCCGTTGCCGGCGTTGATGATCGGCACCCGCAGGGTCTCGATCATCTGGTAGACCGAGCGCTCATCGCTGTCCCTGAGCACGACCACGTCGCCGTAGTTGCTGAACATCTCCGCCACGTCCTCGAGGCTCTCGCCCTTGGCGATGCCGGTCGTCGCCGGATCTGTGATCGACAGGATGTCGCCGCCCAGCCGATGCCAGGCGCTCTCGAACGAGAGCCGCGTGCGCGTGCTCGGCTCGTAGAAGGCGGTGATCAGGATCTTGCCGGTCAGCGGCGGGCGCAGCAGCGAAGGCTGCACCTCGATGCTGGCCGCCAGCCGGCAGAGCTGGACCACCAGATCGCGGTCGAACTGCTTCGCGGAAACGACGTGGCGATTGGCCAGGGCCAGCAGCGCCTCGGGGCGGTCCGGGAGCCCGTCCAGCAGCGCCTGCGGCCGTTCGATGCCGGCGTGGCGGCTGCGCACCCGGATCGGACCGCGGAGCAGGGGAGGGAGTTTCCAGTTGGTCACCAGAGCTTGCCCGCCTTCCAGTCACGATAGAGCAGCACCAGCAGCAGGATCGGCGCGAGCGAACTGACCGCCAGCGCGCCGTAGACCAGTGCGTCGAAGAGGAACAGCGGAATCGTCATCCCTCGGACTCCTGCAGTTTTCGCCAGTCGAAGCGGCCCGGGCGCAGCCAGGTCAGAAGCAGCACGACGAACATCGAGATGGCCGCCCCGACCAGCGCCGCGACGTAGAAGCCGATCGCGAAATAGGCCGCCAGTCCGCCGATCGAACCGAGCAGCATCGCGAGTGCCGCGCTCAGCCGATTGGTGCGGCGCCAGTACAGTCCGGCGGCGATCGGCCAGATCGTGCTGGCCACCAGCGCGCCGGTGAAGTGCAGGAGCTTCGCCAGCGTGGTCACGTCGAGGACGCAGACCACCCAGGTCAGGACGCCCAGCACCACGATCGTTCCCGAGGCCGCCTTGCGCAGTTCGCCCTGCGAGGCGCTCGGGCGCAGGTGCCGCCGGTACACGTCCTCGACCACCAGATCGCTGGTCGCGGCCAGGAGCGAATCGAGGCTCGAGGCAATCGCCGAGAAGACCACGATGAACAGCAGCACGGCTCCGGCGGCGCCGAGCACCTCGGCCGCCACCAGTGGCCCGACCATGTCGGCCCGCGGCACGCCGAGCCCGATCGCCGGGGCCGCCAGCGCGATGAAGCCGGCGGCGATGGGGATCGGGATCCAGAGCAATCCGGCCAGCAGATAGGCCTTGAAGCCGACCCCCTTGCCGAAGGCGAAGGCCCGGCTCCACCACACGTTGGAATGGAAGATCTCGCCGACTCCGAAGAGCAGGTTGTTGAACAGGAACATCAGCGACGCCGGCATCAACATGTCGAGCAGGCGCGGCCGCGTTTCGGAAAGTCGCGCGTGAACGCTCTCGAGGTCGACCGCCCCGAGCGTCATATAGCCGACGATCACGGCGCCGGTGATGATGACGATGGTCTGGACGAAGTCCGTGCCGATGACCGCGCGCAGGCCGCCGAGCAGGGTGTAGAGCACGCAGATCGTGAGGATCACCGTCATGCCCACGAGGTACGGGATGCCGCTGAGGGCCTGGATCAGCAGACCGCCGGCGGTCCCCAGGCTGACCAGCCACCCGGCGCTGTAGGTCAGCGACACGAGCAGGAACACGCGCCAGGCGAAGGTCCCGTAACGCAGTCGAATGAAGTCGCCGCTGGTGAATCCGCCCGGCATCAGTTCGCGAATCCGCTTGGCCATCGGGGCGAACAGCAACAGTCCGACCGAACCCAGCGAATAGCCGAGCATGCCCCAGACGCCGAGCTGATAGGCGAGCTGCGGGGCGACCATGGTCGTGTTGCTGGTGACCCAGGTCGCCATGGCGGTGGCGGTGCCGAGCGCCAGGCCGACCTTGCGCCCGGCCAGCATGTAGTCCTCCAACCCGGTGGCGTTGCGTCCCCACCACCAGCCGAGGAACACCCACAAGACGCTGAACAGAGCCAGCAGGACGCCTGCAATTCGCGGATCGAGAATCGCCTGATCCGACATTCTCACTCCACCGAGGGAAGTTGCCGCGAGGATTCGTCGCGTGAGGCAAGGCGGTGCCCCAGCAGCACCAGGCTCGCGGTGGCGAGGAACACGACGGCCCCGAGCGCAAGCAGCGACAACGCCAGGGACAGCGAGTGATGCTCTACCCTGAGATGAATGGGCCGACTCCAGGGCCCGGTCGATCCGCTGGTCGAGATTGTGCGCACGCGGTAGCGGTACTGCCCGTCGTCGCGCCCGCTGAGCGCGCTGGTGAGGTGGGGCCCGGCGTCGATCAGGAGCGGCTCGCCGTCACCGGCGGCTTCCTCGATCTGGAACGAGACATCCGAGGCAAAGGCCCCGGAGGCCGCCTCATCGCCGAGGCTCCAGGAGAGGACGAAGCTGCCGTCGGTCGACAGCGGATCGCTCGCTCCCGCCAAGGAGGAGGTGAGCGCGGGAGGGGGTAAACCAGCGTCGAGTGGATCCAGCGCGCCTTGGCGTGCGGCGGCCCGGGAGCCGTGGGCCAGCACCACGAGTGCGATCACGAATCGGCCGCTGAACCACCAGGTCCGCCCCGCCGGCCAGGGTGCCCTGTGCATCAGCCCCATCAAACGCCCCATCAACCGTTGGATGCCGCCCCCCTCCGTGTCTTCTGTTCCGGCTGCCCGGACCGCTCGTCCGGATCGACGGCGATCAGCTGCTCGACGGGCGAGACCAGGATCCGGCCGTCGCCGCGGTGATCGGTCTTGCCGACGCGCTGGATCAGCTCGATGGCGCGTGAAACGTCCCTTTCCTCCACCAGCAGCACGAGCAGCGAGCGCTGGATCACGTCCACCTCATACTCCATGCCCTGAACGACTTCGGTGTACGACTCGGCCGGCCGCAACTCCTGGGCCTCGAGGACCTGGATCACGTCGAACCGCTCCTTTGCCAGCGCGCTCCGCACCTCCCCCAGCCGGAAGGGCTTCAGGTACACCTCGATTTTTTTCATGGCGGTCGCCTTCGGGCCGTTTCGGGGTGGTTGAGTTCAAGGCTATGGCCTGAGCCCGGGCAGTCAAGGCAGCGGTCGGTTTTGCGGGTAGATCAGCCAACGGGGTGATCAGATTGAGGGTGCTTCCTGCGCGTCAGTCGCCCGAGAGCGGCATGTTTCGTTACTGGAACCATCCCCTCGATCGCCCCCGCTCCGGCCCTGCCGACACATTAATGGAACACGGGTTGCGAACGCAGTCTTGAGATTCGTAGGCTTGCGCAAGCAACGGGCAACCCGAACGACCTGTTTGACCGGACCGTGGAGCCGAAAGTGATCAGATCCCCTGAAGATGCGGCCGAACGGCTCGTCATGCAATTGTGTCAACCCGAGGGTGAAGCGGTACCGGCGTTCGCCGGAACACAACCAGTGTCGTCCCAGTTGCTGCGAGCGTTGAGAGAAGCAGGCAACTTGCATCTCTACGCCGAGTCCGCCGATGTTGAAGAGGTCGGCGCGCTGCTGACCCTCGCACCCGGTGAGCGGCTGGCCGAGCTGGATGGGAACAGCGTCAATCAGATGCTCGTGAGCGGCGCCCTCGAGAGGCTGCGGAGGAATGGACTCCCCGGACAGCTGAAGCGGGAATTGACGCACCAGGACGCGCCTGAACTCTCCGGAGCGGACCGGGCGGTCGTGCTGCACGCCATGATCGTGGCCCGGATCGGCAACGAATTCAGGCGCTCGCTCGGCGCGGGCGGCGGCTGGGAAACCAGCCTGCAGGTTCACAT
>Ga0326597_10004609_pt1 | contig 19336 bp, 16 predicted proteins | sample RVTome_12_FD_203789 | JGI IMG/M metagenome (GOLD analysis project Ga0326597, IMG submission 203789) | Soil microbial communities from uranium-contaminated site in the Upper Colorado River Basin, Wyoming, United States - RVT100D185 | ecosystem: Environmental > Terrestrial > Soil > Contaminated >... | reverse complement strand
TGGTGTGCGGGGAAATCTCGATCCGGCTGCTTTCCACATTCTTTATGATTTACACCGTCGAGATGCTCGATTACGCCAAGAAACTGAAAATCAAGAGCGATATTCCCGGAATTTCCCATCAGCACCGCGCCAACGCCAGTGCCAAGCTGATGGGCGTCGAGGTGAAACTGAACAGTCTCGGTCACCGCAGCGACGAACTGAAGAACCCGAAGCCGAGGAAAGAGCGGCGGATCCACGTGCTCGGCAGCTCGATCGCGCTCGGCTGGGGAGTACCGGTGGACCAGGGCTTCGCCGGCCGTCTCCAAAACCGTCTCAACGCCGAGAAGGGCGCGCGAAACGGCCTCCACTATCAGGTCGTCAACGCCGGCATCGGCAACTACAACGCCTTTTACGCGATCGAGTTGTTCAAGCGGCAGGTGGACAAAACGGATCCGGACGCGTTGGTTCTACAGTACTACGTCAATGACGCCGAGGCGAACCCGCGCGGCGAGAACTATGCGATCCTGAAATATTCCCTGCTGGCGGCGTTCGTATACCAGAACGTCAAAACATTGATGGCGGTCTCGACCAAGACGCTCGACCAGCACTACCGCGACCTTTACGCCGACGGCGCACCCGGCTGGGAGAATGCGAAGGCGTCGATCCGTTGGTTGAAGGCGATTGCCGACAAGCGTCGCATCCGGCTTTACATATTCCTGGTGCCAGAATTGCACGACCTTTCCGAAGACGGCCCCTATCCGCCGATCTACCGGACGCTTGACGAGACCTTCAAGCAGATGGGAATCCCGATGATCAATCCGTTGCCCCGCTTCCAGGCGACATTCGGTAAGGACCCGTCGAAGTCCTGGGTCGATCGAAACGATCCGCATCCGAACGCAGCCGCGCACAGGATTTTGGCCGACGCCCTGTACGAATATCTGGCGCCGCGCATAGAGTGAACGGCATCCGTTGATTATCCGTCCGTCATGAGAGTTTTCGGCTTCGTTCCCGCCCGCATGGCGGCCAGCCGGTTTCCCGGCAAGCCTTTGCATCCGATCTGCGGCCGGCCGCTGATCGAGCATTGCTTCCTGCGCGCCCGCCTCTACGACCGCTGGGACGGGCTTTATCTCTGCACCTGCGACGCCGAGATCGAGGCCTTCGCCAAGGCCAAGGGCTGGCCGGTGGTGATGACCGCCGCGACCCATACCCGGGCGCTTGACCGCGTCGCCGAGGCGGCGGAGAAGTGCGGCGCCTCGGTCGCCGACGACGACATCGTCGTCTGCGTCCAGGGCGACGAGCCGCTGCTCGGCCCCGACGTCATCGAGGCGGTGGTGAAGCCGTTCGCCGCCGCCGACGCGGTCGAGGGCACCTTACTTTCGGTGCCGATCCCGGATGAAGAGACGTTCCTCAACAAGGACATCGTCAAGCTGGTGCACGACTTGAAGGGCGACGTGCTGTTCACCTCGCGGGCGCCGATCCCGTACGCGGCGACGTTCCCGCCGGCGGCCGGCGCCAAGCGGGTCGGCGGCATCTTCGCCTTCCGCTGGCATTTCCTGAAGTGGTTCGCCAATCTGCCGGAGAGCCCGCTGGAGATCGCCGAGGCCTGCGATTCGAACCGAATCCTCGATAATGGCCGGCGACAGCGCATCGCGCTGGCGCCGTCTCGGCCTTATATTTCCGTCGACAGCCCTGCCGACATCGCCCACGTCGAGGCGGTGATCGAGAACGACCCGCTGTGGGGGAAATACTAGATGGCGGCCGCACATCCCTTCGAGGCGCTGATCTTCGACCTCGACGGCACCCTGATCGACAGCGCGCCCGACGTCTGCGCCGCCGTCAACCGGGTTCTCGCCGCCGACGGCCGCCGCACCCTCAGCCTCGCCGAGGCCAAGGACCTGATCGGCCAGGGCGGCCGGGTGCTGGTAGAACGGGCGCTAGCCTTAACCGGCCGGCCCGGCACGGCGGACGAGATCGAGCGCGCGCTGGAAGGATTCCTCACCACCTACGCCGGCCGCCCGGCGGAGCACACCACCGTCCACCCCGGCGTCCGCGAGGCGCTGGAGTCGCTGGCCGCCGACGGCGCGCGGCTCGGCGTCTGCACCAACAAGCCGGCCCGCACCACTGCGGCGGTGCTGGCGGCGCTCGAACTCGACCGCCATTTCGACGTCGTTTCATGCGGCGACCAGGTGCCGCACCGCAAGCCCGACGGCCGCCACGTGCTCGCCGTGATCGCGGCGCTGGGCACGACGCGCCAGACCACCGTTATGATCGGCGATTCCGAGAACGACATCGGCGCCGCGCGCGACGCCGGCGTCCGTTCGGTCGCCGTCACCTTCGGCTACTCCCACGTGCCACCCGCCGAGCTCGGCGCCGACGCCCTGATCGACCGCTTCGACGAGCTGCCGGCGGCGCTCGGCCGGATCGCCGCCATGAGTCGGAGCGCATGACCCGCGTCGCCGTCACCTCGCGCACGTTCTCCCGTCACCCGGTGCTGCGCCGTGAGCTGCTGGCGCGTTACCCGGATGCCGCTTTCAACGACAGCGGCCTGGTGCTCGCCGGCGAGGGGCTGATTCGCTTCCTTTCCGGCCACGACAAGGCGATCACCGGGCTGGAGAAACTGGACGCCGGCGTGTTCGCGGCGCTGCCGGAGCTGAAGGTGGTCTCCAAGTTCGGCGTCGGCGTCGACATGATCGACCTCGCGGCCATGGCGAGCGCCGGCGTGCGCTTCGGCTGGACCGGTGGCACCAACAAGCGCTCCGTCGCCGAGCTGGTGATCGCGTTGACGATCAGTCTGTTGCGCCATGTTCCCGAGGCCAATCGCGCCGTCGTCGCCGGAAGCTGGCCGCAGTTTCCGGGCCGCCATCTTTCCGGCCGCACCGTCGGCATCGTCGGCTGCGGTCATGTCGGCAAGGATCTGGCGAAGCTGCTCCGCGCCTTCGGCTGCCGGGTGTTGACCAACGACATCCGCAATTTCCCCGATTTCTACGAGCGCTACGGGATCGAGCCGGTGGAACTCGAGACGCTGCTCAAGGAATCCGACGTCGTCACCCTGCACGTGCCGCTCGACGCGACTACCCGCGACATGCTGTCGGCGGAGCGACTGAATCTGATGAAAAAGGACGCGGTGCTGATCAACGCCGCCCGCGGCGGTCTAATCGACGAGCAGGCGTTGGCGGCGATGCTTAAGTCGGGCCGTCTCGCCGGCGCCGCCTGCGACGTGTTCGCCAAGGAGCCGCCGGCCGACCTCGAGCTGGCGCGGCTCCCCAACTTCATCGCCACCCCGCACATCGGCGGCGCCGCCGAGGAGGCGACGTTGGCGATGGGCCGCGCCGCCATTAAGGGCCTCGACGACAACCGAATCCCCGAACGCGGCATCTTCCCGGACGGCTACTGAGCGGGCTTGGTCGCGGTGATGAACCAGGCGAAGCCCATGATCCGGCCGAGCCGACGCTCGAGCGGCGATTGCATCGGCCACGGCTCGCCGTAGGCGAGGTAGCCGCCCGGGTGGGTGCCGTATCGCTTGATCTGCCAGCGGCGATAGAGGCGCCCGAGCTTCGGTATCAGATAGAAGTAGAACTCGCCTTTGCGCATTCGCACCTCGCGGAAGCGCCGGAACAGCCGCCGGATGCCGCCGGCAGTGTAGCAGCGGGTGATCGGGTTGGCGACCTTCTGCGCATCCTTGCCGCCCCATTCGGTCGCCTTGCCCAGCCAGTTCGGATCGCCGAAGGCGCGGCCCATGAGAACGCCGACGCACAGCCACATGTTGATCCAATAATGCCACGAGCTCTTGCAATAGAGCATGATCACCGCCCTGCCGCCGGGTTTCAGCACGCGATAAACCTCGTCGAGCGCCTTTTCGGTGTCGTTGGTGTGGTGGAGCACGCCGTTGGAATAGACGATGTCGAACGCGCTGTCGGCAAACGGCAACGCCTCGGCGTCGGCCTGCAGCGCGCGGCAACCGTTGGCATCGGCGCCGACGAGCGCCAGCTTCGCCGCCGTCGCCTTGACCCGCGACGGTGTGATGTCGATGGCGGTAACGATGGCACCGTGGCGGGCGAACAGCGCCGCGTGGCCGCCGGCGCCGGAGCCGACCTCGAGCACGCGCTTGCTCTTTATCTCCGCAGGCGGCATGTCGACCACCGCCATGTGGCCGCGCAGCCGGAACATGTCCTCGAGCGCGTCGATGCCTTCGATCATGCGCTGGCGTGTGAGGCCGGCGTCGACGTCGTCGTAAAGCGAATCGTAAAGCGCCCCCCAGAACGCCCGGATGTCGCGCTTTCCCGCCGCGCCCAACCCGCCCTCGCCGCCATTTCCCATCGCCGCCGTCATCGCCGCTAACATAGACCGGCACCTGGCGGCGGGCCAGCCGCACGCCGGCCGGGCTCGCCCCCCAATGATCGCACCCCTCGCCCGCAAGGCCCGCCAGCTGTTCACCGACCCGGTGCTCAGGCGGTGGCTCTATCGCCGCGCCACCGGCGGGGCCGGGCGGCCGCCGACGTTCACGCCGCATCGGCCGCCGTATCTGACGGGCCCCGGCGGCGACACCGGCGAGCCGCGGCCGCCGAGGCCGTTTCCGGCGTTGGCCGCGGCGGCACCGTTGCAACCGATCACCCTGCCGCTGCCGGGGCTGCGGCTGACGCTGCGGCCAGGCGACGAGCGCCGGGTGTTCGGCCGCCGCTTCGCCGACGTCGAGACGCTGCTGGCGCTGCACCGGTTCGCCTGGCTGCCGCTGGTCGACGACGGCAGGCTCAAGGCTTCGTGGGCGCAGGCGTTGTGGTCGGCGTGGCGGCGCCGGTTCGCCGCCGACGGCGCCGAGAGGAAGTCCTGCTGGGCGTGGCATCCCTACACGGCGGCCGAACGTGGCTGCAACCTGCTCGACCTCGCCGCGATGGCGGGGCTGCCAGGGCCGGTCGACGAAACGGTGCGGGTGCTCGACCGGCACCTCGCCGCCATCTTCGCGCGGCTGGAATATTTCGGCGACCACGACACCTCCAACCACCTCGCCAACGATGGCCGCGGTATCTTCCGCCTGGCGCTCGCCCTCGGCCGCCCCGGCTGGGCCGACATCGGGGCGAAGATCCTGATAGAGGAAGCGTTGCGCATCTTGCTGCCTTCGGGAGTGCTACGCGAGGGCTCAAGCCATTACCACCTGCTGATCGCCCGCAACTACGCCGACGCCTGGCTGGCGGCGCGCGCTCACGGCCACGCGGCGGAACCGGACCTGAGGGCGATCGCCGCCCGGGCGCTGGCGGTGGCGCTGCGGCTGACGCTGCCGGGCGGCCTGCCGCTGGTCGGCGACGTGTCGCCGGACTGCCCGCCGGATTTCCTCGCCGGCCTCGCCGGCGGCGCCGGCGGCTGGGTGGCGCAACGAAATGACGACGAGAGGGCGGCGCTGAAGGCGCTGATGAACGGCGCGGCGGACGCCGGCAAACTCACCCGCGATGGTTGGCTCCGCGTCGTCTGCGGCCGCTGGTCGGGGCTGTGGCATGCGGCGCCGGAGGGCTGGCCGCCGACGCCCGGCCATGCGCACCAGGACCTGGGCTCGTTCGAACTGCACCTCGACCAAATGGCGGTGGTCGTCGATCCCGGCCGCGGCGCTTATGGCGAGTCCGGCGAGGCGGCGTATTACCGCTCGGGGCGCGTCCACAACACGCTGCTGGTCGACGATCGCGACCCTTATCCCGCCAACAAGCCCTACTACGACGACTCCTTCCGCAACCACGTGGTCGCCGCGCCGCCGGCGCTCGCCCTCGACGGCCGCACCGTGTCACTGACCCATCACGGCTTCGGGCGGCTGCGCGGCGTCGGCGCGTTGAGCCGCCGCTGGACCCTCGGCGACCGCGGATTTGCGATCGACGACCGCCTCGAAGGCCGCGGTCGCCGCACGCTCACCCGCCGCTTCGCGACGCCGCTCGAGGCCGAGGCGCTGCCGACCGGCGTGCTGCTGAAGGGCGGTGGCAAGACCCTGTGGCTGAGCGCCGGGCCGGCGGCGACGGCGACGGCGCGCCCGATCACCCTGTGGCGGGCCTATGGCGACGGCCGGCCGGGCGTGCTGATCGAGTTCGCCGAGCGCACGACGCTGCCGTGGTCGGGGCGCGCCACCATCGAGGTCAACTGAGATGTGCGGCATCGCCGGCCTGTTTTTGCCCGACCGCGCCCCCGCCGTGGAACCGGCGATGGACGCCATGCTGGCGACGATGGTCCACCGCGGCCCCGACGGCGCCGGCCGCTACGCCAGCCCCGACGGCCGCTACCAAGCCGGCTTCCGCCGCCTCGCCATCATCGACCTCGCCACCGGCGACCAGCCGATCGCGGACGAAGACGGCAAGCGGGTGCTGATGGGCAACGGCGAGATCTACAATTACCGCGAGCTGCGCGCGCGCTTTCCCGGCTATCGCTACCGCACCCAGGGCGACATGGAGCCGGTTCTGCCGCTGGCCGGCGCCCGAGGCGACGCCTTCGTGCACGACCTCAATGGCATATATGCGTTGGCGCTCTACGATGCGAACGACAGGCGCCTGCTGCTGGTGCGCGACCGGCTCGGCGTCAAGCCGCTCTACTGGACGCGGGTGACGGGCGGCGGCGTGCTGTTCGCCTCCGAGATCAAGGCGCTGTTCGCCTCCGGGCTGGTGGCGCCGGCGGTCGACGGCGACGCGGTGGCGGCGTATCTGGCGCACGGCTGGGTCCCGGCGCCGAGAACGCTGTTCGCCGGCGTCAACAAGCTGCCGCCTGGGTATTTGCTGCGCGCCGGCGCCGACGGCACCGTCGTCGTCGAGCGCTACTGGCGCCCCGAGCCGGCCCGCGATCTGCCCGAGGCGCCGGCGGCGATCGAGGAACACCTGGCGGCGCTGCTTTCGGATTCGGTACGCCTGCAGCTCCGGAGCGACGTGCCGGTCGGCGCGCTGTTGTCGGGCGGCCTCGACTCGGGGCTCATGGTGGCGCTCGCCGCCGGTCAGTCGCCACAGCCGCTCAACACCTTCACCGTCAGCTTCGAGGGCGCCGCCGTCGACGAGGCGCCGCTTGCCAAGCTGGTGGCCGAACGCTACGGCACCCGGCACACCGCCATTACCGTTGCCGCCGACAGCGCCGCCGCGCACCTGCCGCGGCTCGCCTGGCACGCCGAGGAGCCGAATTTCGACGCGGCGCTGCTGCCCAACTACCTGATCGACCGGGTGCTGGCCGAGCACGTCACCGTGGCGCTCAACGGAACCGGCGGCGACGAGCTGTTCGCCGGCTACGGCCGTTATTTCCGATTGCCGGCGGAGACCGCGTGCCTGATGTTGCCGGGGTGGCTGCGGGGTCTGATCGAGCCGGCGGTCGAGCGGGCGTCGCCGATGCTCGCATGGCGGCTCCGGCGGGCGGCGCTCTACGACGGCAACCGCGGCGCCTATCTTCACGCCCATACCGGCCATTTCCCACCGCCGATGCTTGACTTGATCGGCTACGCCGGGCCGGCGCCGGCGCCGGCGGCGCCGGCGCAGGCGGCGCTGTTCGACGAGTTCATGGGCGAACTCGGCCGCGACCGCCAAACGGCGGCGCTCTACGCCGACATCGGCAGCTACCTGGCCGACGACCTGCTGGCGCTGCTCGACCGCACCACCATGGCGGTCAGCGTCGAGGGCCGGGTACCGTTCCTCGATCATCGCGTGGTCGAGGCGGCGCTGGCGGTGCCGTCGACGGTGCGCACGCCGGGCGGCACGTGGAAAGCGCTGGAGCGCCGCCTCGCCGCCAAGTATCTCCCCGAGCCGCTGCTGTCGGCGCCGAAGCGGGGCTTCGCCTCGCCGGTGCCGGCGTGGATCAGGGCCGGGCTGGGGCCGATCGCCGGGCGCATCCTGAAGCGCAAGCGGAGCCTGGACCGCGGCTGGTGGACCGCCGACGGCGTCGATCGCCTGCTCGCCGATCCAAACCGCCACGGCTTCCGGGTCTATACGCTGCTGATGCTGGAGCTATCGGTCGGCCTGTTCGTCGACGGCACCGCCGCCCGGCCCGCCGACCACCTTGAGGCGTTCGCCGATGCGGCGTGAGCCGGGGTCCCGTTTCGCCGACGTCAGCGTCATCGTCGCCGCCTACCGCGCCGCCGGCACCATCGGCTGCGCGCTGGCGAGCATCGCCCGGCAGACGGTGAAGCCGCGCGAGGTGGTGGTGGTCGACGACGGCTCCGACGACGGCACCGCGGAGGCCGCCCGCGCCTGCCTGCCCGACATGAACGGCGTCGCGCTCAAGGTGTTCCGGACCGAGGACAACCGCGGCGCCGGGGCGGCCCGCAACCGCGCCGTCGCCGAATCGCGGCAGCCGGTGCTCGCCTTCCTCGATGCCGACGACGAATGGCTGCCGGAGAAGCTGGAGCGCAGCCTCGAGGTGTTCGACCAAGGCGATTACGCGCTGGTCGCCCACGACTACCTGACCGGCGATGGCGACCGCGCCGAGCATCACCGTTGCGAGCGGCGATTCAGGGAAAGCGCCGATCCGTTCGTCGGCCTCTACCGCAAGGGCTACATCCCGAGCTGCACCGTCGTCGCCCGCCGCGACGCGGTGCTGGCGGCCGGCGGCTTCGACGAGAAGCTCCTGAACGCCCAGGACTTCGATCTGTGGCTGGCGATGCTGAGGATGCCGGGGACGCGATTCACGGTGTTCGGCGAGGCGCTGATGCGCTACCGCCCGGCGCCGGGCGGCATCATGAGCCACACCCGGCGCCGTCTCGCCTGCGGGCTGGTGATCGCGGCGCGCTATTTCCCCGACCTCAAAGGCCGGCCGGGCTCGCCCTATTTGAGTCTCTGGTATCGCGTCGTCGTGCTGCACCTGGAGGCGGTGCGCGCCTACGGCGCCAAGGGCGAGATCGTCAACCTGCTGCTGACCGCAGTGGCCTTGCCGGTGAACCTCGCCGTCGTCACCCTGCGATGCCTCGCCGGCAGCGTGCCGGCGCGCGGCGGCGGCGCAACGGCGATCGGCGTGCCGACGGCGGCGACGCCTGCGCCGGCATTGCTGTGGTTGTGGGTGGTCGCGGTCACCGGCGCCTATCTCTACCAGTTCCGGGACCTCGTGCGGCCGATCTTGAAGCTGGTGGGGCTGGCATGAGCGCGGTCGCCGTCGTCCTCCTCGAGACGTTCTGCTGCCTCGGGCTCGGCGCCGCCGCCTTGCGTGCGCTCGGGCTCGATGCCGAGACGACGCGCGGCGAGCAGTGGACGCTGGCGTTCGCCGTCGGCTTCGGCATCCTCGGCTGGCTGATGTTCCCGCTCGGCGTCGCCGGCTATCTCGGGCCGCTGCCGCTGACGGCGCTGCTGACCGCCGGCGCATTGGGTACCGTGTTGCTGAAGCGCGGCGAGCGCATTTTCGAGCCGCCGACGCTCGACGGCGTCGGCGCGGTGTTGGTCGCGCTGCTCGCCGTCGTCCTCGCGTTCGATCTTGCCGAAGGCCTGGCGCCGCCGGCCGACGCCGACACCCTGGCCTATCATTTCCCGGTGCCGGCGCGGTTCATCGAGGCCGGACGCATCGAGTTCATCCCCGAGGCGTTGACCGGCGCGGCGCCGTTCGTGGTCCAGTTGACCTACGTACCGGCGCTGGCGCTCGGCGGCGAGCGGGCGCTGACGCTGTGGACCATGCTCAGCGGATGGATGCCGGCGGCGCTGTTGTTCGCGCTCGCCCGGCGGCATCTCGGGTTCAATTGGTCGCTCGCCGTGGTGCTGATCTTCCTGACCACGCCGGCGGTGATCTACGGCGGCGGCACCGGCCAGGTGGAAACGCGGATCACGCTATTCGTCATGGTTGCCGCGTGGGGCGCCGCGCGCGCCGTCGCCACCGGCCGCCCCAACTATGCGCTCGTCGCCGGCCTTGGCGCCGGCTTCTTCGCTGCCGCCAAGTACACCGGCCTGCTGTTTACAGCGGCGGCGGGGCTGATGGTGACGATCCAGCGGCGATGGCTAAGCCATGGCCTGGCGTTCGCCGTCGCCATGCTGGCCGCCGGCTTCCAGTGGTACGCGTGGAACGCCATCCATACCGGCGACCCGACGTTTCCGGTGCTGTTCCAGTGGCTGGGCCGCGACGACCTCGGATGGTGGTCGAAAGCCCACGACCTGGCGTTCAAGCAGATTTACTTTCCGATCGAGAGCCCGCTGCCGAAGAGCCCGTTGTGGCTGTTGGGGTTCCCGTTCAAGGCGACGGTCGCGCCTTCGGTGCTGCCCGACGCCGGGCGCGTCGGGCTCGGGCCGTTCGGTCTGCTGTTGCTGCCGTTCGCCGCCCTTGGCGTGTGGCGGTTCCGCGACCGGGCGCGGCGGAGCCCGCTGTTCGTTTACGCGGCGCTGGCGGCGCTGTTCTACGTCGCATGGTTCTTTTTCGGCGGCTCGCAACGCGTCCGCCACCTGTTGCCGGTGCTGCCGCTGTTGTTGATCTGCGTCACCGTCGCCGCCCACTGCGTGGCGGCGGAACCGGCAATTCGGCGGCCGCTGCTGGCGGCGGTGGCGGCGACTCTCGTCATCCAAATCGCCGGCCACGCAGTGTTTGCGATCAATTACTTCAAGTTCCTGGCCCACGGCGAAAGCCGCGAGGCTTTTCTGACGCGCAACGTCAACGGCTACGCCGCGGTGCCGTGGATCAACGCCAACCTCGGCCCGGCCGACCGCGTGTACACCGATCAACGCCAATTGATCTACGGACTCAACGTACCGCAATTCTTCGGCTCGCCGCAGCAGGCGTCCGTCGAACTCGACCCGCAAAAGACCGATCTGCGCCGGTTGTATTGGCAGCTGCATGCCGTCGGCATTACCCATTTGCTGCTACCGCGCACGGCCGCCGCGAGAGCCGGTTACTACACGCCGCCGCTGGACCTGCTTGCGCGCTCGGGCTGCCTCAAGTCGATGATGTCGTTCGAGGTATCGCAGGTGCAGTCGCGGACCTTGCCCGGGCTGGCAGCTGCTCGCGAGACCCTCGATCTACATCGGCTCGAAGGCGAAGGTTGCCTCTGCTGATGCCCGGGCGATTGCATTAGCCGGCGGAATCATCTACGAAGGCAACCGCCATGGCAGCAACATCTACAAGAAAACAGATGTCCATGAGGACGCTCACCGCCGTCATTCCGTGCTTCAACGAGGAAGCGACCCTGGAAATGCTCGTCGGCCGGGTGCTGGCCGCCGACTGCTGCGGTCTCGCCGTTGAGGTGGTCGTCGTCGACGACGCTTCACGCGACCGTTCGTTCGAGATCGCCCAGAAGTTGGCCAAAGCCGATTCCCGCGTAAAGGTGGTCCGTCACGACGTCAACCGCGGCAAGGGCGCCGCCATGCGCACCGGGTTTGCCCTGGCCAGCGGCGACATCGTGATCGTCCAGGACGCGGACCTGGAATACGACCCGGCGGAGTACCCGAAGTTGTTGCAGCCGATCCTCGACGGCGGCGCCGATATCGTCTACGGATCGCGCTTCCGGGGCAGCGAGAGCCACCGGGTGCTGTTCTTCTGGCACAGCGTCGCCAACCGGATTCTGACGCTGCTGTCGAACATGTTGACCGATCTCAACCTCACCGACATTGAGACTTGCTACAAGGTCTTCCGCCGCGACATCCTGCGGTTGGTAGTGCTCGAGGAGGACCGATTCGGATTCGACCCCGAGATCACCGCCAAGATCAGCCGCCTGGAGCCGAAGCCCCGAATCTACGAGGTCGGCATCCGCTATGCCGGCCGCACCTACGAAGAGGGCAAGAAGATCGGCTGGCGCGACGGCATCCGGATCGTCGTCTCCATCGTTCGTTATAACCTGTTCCGCTGATCCGACGTTGCATGCCGGACGATCGCGCCGACTCCCGTTATGAACCCTGGGACCTGGAAGCCCTTGCCGACATCCCCAATTACCAGGATTGGATTCTCGGCCTATTCCGACCCTACCTGAGGGGCGAGGCCGTCGAGCTCGGCGCCGGCACCGGCACCTTCTCGCGGCGGCTGACGGCCCATGTCGAACGGCTGGAGCTGGTCGAGCCGGCGCCCAATCTCGTGCTGAATCTGCAACGGACATTCGCCGGCGCGGCCGGGGTGACTATCGTCGCCAAGACGGCCGAGGAATACCTTGCCGGCGCGGCGCCCGGGTCCCGAGACTGCGCCCTCATGATCAACGTGCTCGAGCATCTGGCGGACGACGCCGGGGTGATGGTGGGGTTGTTCCGGCTGCTCAGACCCGGCGGGCATCTGTTGGTATTCGTACCGGCGCTGCCGTGGCTGTTCGGAGCGGTCGATGAGGCGCTCGGTCATCGTCGACGGTACGGCAAGGCGGCATTGGCCGGTCTCGCCAAATCGAATGGATTCGAGGTCGTCGTCGCGCGTTATTTCGACTTCCTCGGCGTCGCGCCGTGGTGGATTGTGCACACGCTCGCCGGCCGTACCCGCTTCAACCGGCGGCTTTCTAAGCTCTACGACCGGCTGGTGGTGCCGGTCGGCCGGGCCTTCGAGAGTGTTTTGTCACCCCCGCTGGGAAAGAACCTGGTTCTGGTGGCGTCGAAACCCGGCGGAGGAAAGGCACAGTGAGCGACGTCGCCATTCCCGTTTCCGCCGAATGGGTCGCCAACGCCAGGAGAATATTGCGATGACCACGATCCTGGTCACCGGTGGCAACGGCTTCATCGGCTCGGCGCTGGTGCGCCGGCTGCTCACCGACGGTCACCGGGTGCGCGTCCTCGATAATCTGTGGCGCGGGCAGAAGACCCGGCTGTCCGACCTCGCCGCCGACGTCGAGATCATCGAGGGCGACATCCGCGACGCGGACACGGTGACGACAGCCGTCAACGGCGTCGAAAGCGTGCATCACCTGGCATCCATAAACGGCACCGGATACTTCTACAGCGATCCGGATCTGGTGCTCGACGTCGGCGTCCGTGGCATGCTCAACGTCATCGACGCCTGCCTGAAGGCCGACGTCGGCGAGCTGATTCTTGCTTCCAGCTCGGAGGTCTATCAGACGCCGCCGCGCGTACCGACCACCGAGGACGCGCCGCTTTCCGTGCCGGACATCTTGAATCCGCGCTATTCCTACGGCGGCGCCAAGATCATCAGCGAGCTGCTGGCGGTCAACTTCGGGCGCCGCAACTTCGACCGGGTGATGATCTTCCGGCCGCACAACGTCTATGGATCCGACATGGGTTGGGAGCACGTTCTTCCGCAGTTCGTCCTGCGAATGAAGAAGCTCGCGGCCGGGAATGCCGGCGATCCGGTGAAGTTCCCGATCCAAGGAACGGGAAAAGAGACGCGCGCCTTCGTCTTCGTCGACGATGCGGTGGAAGGCGTCATGCTGATGCGGGAGCGGGGCGAACACCTGAACGTCTACCACATCGGCAGCGAGGAAGAGGTCACCATCGCCGACGCGGCGCGTCTGGTCGGCGACTTTTACGGCCGTCGCGTAGAGGTGGTTCCGGGTCCGGCGGCGGCGGGCGGAACGCCCCGCCGCTGTCCGAACATTACCAAGATCAAGGCTTTGGGCTTTGCGCCGACGGTGGCGCTGAAGGACGGCATTCCCCGCCTTGCCCGCTGGTACGACGCCCACGCCGACTGGGCGCCCGATGGCGTCACCTGACCGGGGCGGAAACGCGGCCGCACGCGGTGGCTTTGCCTAAGTATCTGAACTGGCTTGCTTTTTCTGTGGCAGCGCTGTGCGCCGCGCTGCTCGCTGTGCGGGTCGCGACGTCGATCTCGCTGGCCGAGCCGCTCCACGTCCAGACCAGCGGCGCCGAGTACGAATCCCTCTACGGGGTTTGGAGACGGACACAAGGACAGCCGGTCCACATCGACCGCTACCAGCCGCCCTACGTGGCGGTCATGTACAACTGGCTGTTCTACCAAGCCTACGGGACGTTCACCAAGGCGGCGCTGGCGGCCTTCGCGCTGGCCGAGGCGTGGCTGCCGACGATCGCCCGCCTGCTGACCCTGATCGGCGTCGCCGCCGGCACGGCCGTCGCCTACGCCGGGTTCGCCCGCGCCGCCGGCTCGGACACGCCGGGTGGGCACATCCTAGCGCTGGCCTTCGCCGTGGCGGCGATCGCCGGGCCGTTGATCGGATTTTGGGCGGTGACGGTGCGGCCGGACGTCTGGGCGATGACGTTCGAGATCGCCGGCGCCCTCCTCTTCCTGTACCTGCTGCCGAAGCGGCGCTCGGCGGCGCTCGCCGCGGTCGCGGCGGCCGCCTATCTCGCGTGGGCCATGAAGCAGTCCAACGTCAGCCTGCTGGTCGCCGTCGGCTTGTTCCTGATGGTGCGCCGCGCCTGGAGGGAGCTCGCGGCGATGGTCGTCGCCATGGCGTTGGCGTTCGCGATGACGTTCGCCGCCGGCTCGCCGCAGTACGTGAAGAACGTCCTGTTCGTCGGCTATCCCCTGGACTATTCGTTCGATCGCGGCCTGCGCAACATCGCCAATTTCGCGATCAAGTCGGCGCCGGGCCTAGCGCTGCTGTTGGGCGCCGTGATCGCTCGCGGCCGTTCGCGCCGGGTGTGGGCAGAGATCGTCGCCGACGACGCGGCGTTGTTCGCCGGTCTCGGCGCCGCGGTGTCGGGCGGCCTCGCCCTCCTCACCTGCTTCCAGGTCGGCGGCGCCGAGAATTACTTTTTTACCTTCGCCTTCTTCGCGGTGCTGGCCGGGTTTGCCCTGATGCCGCGGGCCGCCCACGGCGGCTGGACCGGGCCGGCGGCGATCGTGGTTTCTGCCGGATGGCTGGTGCTGGGGGCCGCCGTGACGGCGGTGCTTGCCGGCGCCGTCGGCGTCACCGACCTAAGAGAGCAGCACCGTCAGAATCTCGCAACCAAGCGATGTGTCGATCCGTTGCCGCGGCCGATCTTCGTCAACAACCCGTTCATGGCGTTGCCATGGCTGACGCCGGCGGGCGAGCATTTCATCCTGTCCTACGTCTATGACAAGGAGCGCCGGCTGGGCCGCGCTTTCGGAGGCGGCGGTCTCGGCGGCTACGTCGGCCGCGGTCATTTCCGCACTATCGTGCTGGGCGGCGACCGGGTGCCGGAGCGCCTCGACGGCGCCTCGCTCGCCGGCTACAGGACGGCCGACGTTCGTTGTCCCGGATTGACTATTCTGCAACGACGATAAGCATCCTGGCTTGCGCGCACCGGCCCACTACCGTTGTCAGCGCCGCGACCGCTGCCGGATTTGCGGCGGCCGCAACCTTGATCTGTACCTCGACCTCGGCGATCAGCCGCCATCGAACGGTTTCATCGAGCCGGCCCACGTCGCCCAAGAGCAGCGCTTTCCGCTGCAGGTCGTATTGTGCCGGGATTGCGGCCTGTCGCAACTGCGCGACGTGGTTTCGGCGGAAGATATCTTCGACGACTACCTGTACCTGTCCTCGAAGTCGAACGCGCTGCTGGCCCATTACGCGACGCTGGTCGCCGACGCGGTGGCGCGGTTCCGTCCTGCCGACGGATCGCTGATGGTCGACGTCGGCTGCAACGACGGCGTCCTGCTCAAGGGCTATCCCGCGGGCCGCTTCCGACTCCTGGGCATCGAGCCGTCGTCGGCCGGCGATTACGCCAGGAAGGCTGGCTTCGCGGTGGAAAGCGCGTTCTTCAACCTGGCAGCGGCGCGCCGACTTCGGGAATTCCACGGCGCCGCTGCCGTGATAACCGCCACCAACGTGTTCGCCCACGTCGACGATATCGTGTCTTTCGCCCGCGGCATCGAGGCGCTGCTGGCGGACGACGGAGTCTACATCACCGAGTTTCCCTATTTGCGCGACATGATCGAGCGGTCGTACTTCGATACCGTCTACCACGAGCATCTCTCGTACCTGGCGTTGACACCGTTGAAGCGGCTGTTCGACGACGTTGGCTTGCGCGCCTTCCGGGTCGAGCGGACGGAGATCGGCGCCTCCGGCCCCGCGTTCCGGGTGTTCGTCGGTCGCGTCGACGCCTGCTATCGGCTCGAAGAGTCCGTCACTGCGATGCTGGCCGACGAGCAAGCCTGGGGAATCGACGATCCGAGCCGTTATCGGGAATTCGCGGGCCGCGTCGCCGAGTTGAAAAGCAAGATCATGAGCATTGTCGTTGGGCTCAACCGCCGGGGACACAAGGTCGGCGCTTTCTCCGCGCCCGCCAAGGGCAATACGCTGCTCAACTACGTCGGGCTCGGGCCGAAGCACATCGTCTCGGTTTCCGAGAACAACGAGCTGAAGATCGGCCGACTGACGCCCGGCAGCCACATACCGATCGTCAGCGACGGTGAGTTCTTGAGTTCCGGCGTTTCCCACGCCCTGCTGCTGTCTTGGAACTACCTCGATTTTTTCCTCGGCAACACCGAGTTCATCAAGCGCGGCGGCAAGTTCATCGTGCCGTTGCCGGAGCCGCGGATCGTTCCCTAGCGACATGCGGATCGTCGTCGTCGGCGCCGGCGGGTTCGTCGGCGGATACCTCCGCAGCCACTTCGCGGGCGCTGGCCACGGCGTATTGCCGGTTGGCCGCGCAACGCCCCTGCCGAAGGACGCTGTCGACGTCGTCGTCGATTGCAACGGCGATGCCCGGCGGTTCTGGGCCAACGAGAATCCTCATCACAGCTATCGCGTCACCGTCGAATCGACCGTGACGCGGCTTGCCGCCCTGCGCTGCCGACGTTACGTCTACCTGTCGTCGGTGGACGTCTACGGCGTCGCGCGCGCCGACCGACGTGCCAACCGCGAGGACCGGCCGGTCTCGCTCGACGGTCTCGAGACCTACGGCCTGCACAAGTTCCAGGCCGAGCAGGCGGTCCGCGACAGGGCGGACCGGCCGCTGTTGCTTCGGGTCGGCACCATAATCGGGCCGAAGCTGAAGAAGAACCCGGTGTACGACGCGATCAACGGCTATCCGATCCACCAGACCCCGGAAAGCACGCTAACGCTGATCACGCTGGCCAAGCTCGCCGAGGCGATCGACCGGCTGCTCGCCGCCGACGCGATCGGCACCTTCAACGTCACTGCGTCGGCGTCGATCACGATCGCCGGCATGCTGGCGCGGGTGGCCGAGTCGCTCGGCCGCCCGGCGGCCGATATCGCGTTCGCCGCCGAGCTTCTGACCACCGCCTACGACATCTCGGTCGACAAGCTGGCAGCGCTGATGGTGCTGCCGGATTCGGCGGCCATGCTCGCCGATTACCTGTCCGGGTCGCGTTGACGGGAACGACGCCATGATCCAGGGCCCGCCGCCGGCGCTCGACATCGTGATTCCCGTTTACAACGAGGGACGGAACATCGCGCCCGCCCTCGATGCCTTGAAGCGTCACGTCAAGACGCCGTTCCGCGTCCTCGTCTGCTACGATTTCGACGGCGATGATACCCTGCCGGCGATCCGCGAGTTCCAGGATGCCGGCGGTGGCCTCGATATCGTCATGGTCAAGAACCCGGAACACGGGCCCCATGCGGCTGTGCGGGCCGGGTTCGCGGCGGCCACCGCGCCGGCGGTCCTGGTCTTCATGGCGGACGACGACTATAACGCTGGCATCGTCGACCATATGGTGGCCAGGTTCGCGGCCGGCGACGACGTGGTCGCCGCCAGCCGCTTCGTCCCCGGCGGTTGCATGGTCGGCTGTGCCTGGCACAAGACGATCGTCACCCGCCTCGGCACGTTCGCGCTGCATCAGTTGGGGCGGTTGCCGCTGCATGACAACACCAACGCTTTCCGCCTGTTCTCGCGCCGCCTGCTCGATACCGTCGAGATCGAGTCGCGGGTCGGGTTCACGTTCAGCGTCGAGCTGCTTTCGAAGGCCGTCAGGCTCGGCTGGCGGGTCAGCGAGGTCCCGGCGCAATGGTTCGAGCGGCACGACAAGCCAAGCCGGTTCCGCCTGTTCGCCTGGATTCCGCATTACCTGAAATGGCTCGGCTACGCGCTCGCCACCGGGTGGCTCCGCCGCGGTCCGGAGACGGTGCGCCGCAAGAAGGCGGCTCAGTAGAGGCGGATCGTCTTTCCCCCGAGAAAATTCCAGATGTCGAGGATCGGCTTGCCTCTGGTATCGAGGCCCTTGTACGCGCGGTGGGGCACGCACAGGATCAGCAGGTCGCTCTCCTTGATCACCCGCTTGAGCGGGAGCAGCGACGGATCGGCGGTGACCAGCGGGTCGGTGGTGAGGATTCGCTTGGCGTGAATCGCCAGGTCCTTCTTGATCTTGTAGCTGAGCGACGAGCGGATGTCGTCGCTGTCGGGCTTGAACGCCATGCCCAGCAGCCCGACGGTCATGTCGCGGAGCGAGAACAGCGCCCGCAACCGCTCGATCATGTGCAGCACCAGCCCCTCGTTGACCAACATGGCGGCGTGTCCGAGGCCGAACTGGTTGCGGGCGAAGGCGGCGAGCTGCATGGTGTCCTTGAACAGGCACGGCCCCGCCGTCAGGCCCGCCGTCGGCATGCTCTCGGCGCGCGGGTAGTTACGGGTCATGGCGTCGAGGATCCGGTAATAATCGACGCCGGCGGCGTTGGCGATCATGTAGAACTGGTTGGTGATGGCGAATTGGATGTAGCGGTAGGAGTTGTTGAACAGCTTCGCGAACTCCGCTTCCATCGGCGCCAGCTCCACCACCTCCGGCGCCACCTTCCGGAACAGCGAGCGGGCGGCGGCGAGAGCCTTCGGCGTGGTGCCGCTGACGATCTGCGGCATCGATTGGATTTCGCGGATCGCGTATCCCTGCACCACCCGTTCCGGGCAAAACGCCAGGCGTGGGACGAGACCCTGGTCCTTGAGATAGCCGGCGAGCCAATCGGTGGTGCCGGGAAACACCGTAGAGCGAAGGACGAGGAGCTGTTCGTTTCGCAAATACGGCTTGATGCCGTCGATACAATCCTTAACGGTGCGATGGATGGGATTGAGGAACTCGTCGACCGGCGTGCCGACGGTGATGACGACCGTGTCTGCCCGCTTTACGGACTCCGGGTCCGACGACACCGAGAGGCAGCCCGATGACAGCGACTTCCTGAGCAGCGGCTCGGCGTCGCGCTCCAGCGCCGGCAACTTGCCCTTTGCGATGGTCTTGAGCGCCGCCGCGTCGATGTCGTGGACGACGACCGAAAGGCCCGTGTGGGCGAACGTAATCGCCAGCGGCAGCCCGACGTGACCGGCGCCGCCGACCACGACCATGTCGACGGAGCCGCCGCGTGCCGCGGCGGCAGCGGACTTCTTGCGGCGCGCGCGGGCCTTTGCCATTCATGTCTCCACGTCAAGTGGTTTTCGAAGTTATCGGGTTCACGGTCGCTGATGTCAATTGGCAGCGTCGGCGGCGACGCATGAGGGTCGCCTCGGACCTGCCGACCGCTCCCTGAGGGCAACCAGTATATAGGTGTGCCGTCCGCGACCGCCGCGGTCGCCGCCGCGAAAGAAGCTCCCCCCAGCGGGAGGCGCCTTTCTTGTGGCGTTTTTTGTTGGCGGCG
>Ga0326597_10004608_pt1 | contig 19340 bp, 17 predicted proteins | sample RVTome_12_FD_203789 | JGI IMG/M metagenome (GOLD analysis project Ga0326597, IMG submission 203789) | Soil microbial communities from uranium-contaminated site in the Upper Colorado River Basin, Wyoming, United States - RVT100D185 | ecosystem: Environmental > Terrestrial > Soil > Contaminated >... | reverse complement strand
CATCCTTGCCCCGCAGGGCCGCGCAAAACCGGTCGAAATCGCCAGTCACCCTCAATCCGAAGTGATCGACGCCCCACTGGAGACCGCGCTTCTCCGCCGCCAGCTCGGCCGTGCGCTGGCCGCGCACAATGATGATGAACCCGCCGAACGACACGTATATCTGCGGTGCTCCGCGAATATCTACGCTCTTGACGATCTCGGCACCGAGTTTGTCTACATACCAGGCAGCAGTAGCGTGCGGGGCTTTGCTGATGAGATGGACGTGATCGAACGCGAGGCTGGTATCGGGCATGACGGCTTTCCTCATGAGATTGTGATGAACGAGGCCATGGACGCGGGCGCGCTTGCTGCCGCTACTTGCGTGCCATTTTTTCAGCTTCTACCGGATTTCGCAGCACGCCAATTCCAGAGACCTCCACCTCCACGACATCACCGGGCTTCATGGCCTGCGTAACCCCAGACGCACCGGTCAGTATGAGATCGCCGGGGTAAAGGGTCGTGAAAGTGCTCATATATGAAACCAAAAACGCCGGCTTGTGGATCATGGCTGATATGTTGGTCGTATCCATGACTTTGCCGTTGAGTCTTACCGTGAGCGTCTCTCTTTCCGGATTGAGGTCCGTCTCGATCCCGGGCCCAGCGGGGCCAAACGTATCGGTGCCCTTGGCGCGCCAAAACGTGTGCTCGCGCTCCCATTCCTTCTTTTCGCTCACGTCGTTGCCGCACGTGTAGCCGAGGATGCACAGCTTGGCTTCGTCTGGCGTCACACGCCTGGCTTTCTTCTTGATGACGACCACGAGCTCGCCCTCATAGTGCACTGCGCCGGCCTCGGGTGGAATGATGATTGGCTCATCAGGACCGATCAGGCTGCCGACCCCCTTTAGCCATGGCCGCGGGAGCTTCGGAATGTCCTGGCCGCTGGTCTCAGCCGCCTGGTGCAGGTGCGCCGGATAATTGAACCCCACACCCCAGTAGTTCATGCACTCCGTGGGGGCAAGCATCTTCACCTCCGCCAGCGGAACGCGCTCTTGCGTTGGCTTGATGCCATCGAACGGGGGCTCAGCCAGGAAGCGGACTCGATCGTCTTCTACTATCGCGTAGCGCGCAGAATTCCGGAATGCGACACGTGCAATTCTCATTGGGTCCTTCTCCTTTTGTTCATAAAGCGCAGCGTTCCCGCAATTTTCGAATGCGTTCCTCAACACCGTGGGCAAGGCAACTCGGATCACGAAACCCGGCGGGCTTTCAAAGGCGGCTGAATACCTGCGCCACCACGGCCATGCCCCGCTCGATGGTCGACTCGTCGACTGCGTATGTGAAGCGCAGGTGTCCTTCTCCGGCAGCACCGAATTCGGAGCCCGTGCGAACGGCAACGCCCGCGTCCCACAGGCGCTGGCGGACTTCAACCGCGGGCAAATTCATATCGTATTTGCAATAAAGGTAAAAGCCGCCCTGCGGCGTCACCGGATTCAGTCCGCGTATCCCCTGCGCAAGCCGATGCATCAACGCACCGCGCCGCTGATAGTGCGCACCGAATTCGGCAATACAGTCCTGCGGCCCGAGCAGCGCGGCCACTCCGGCGCATTGCACGAAAGTGCAGATTGGTCCGTTGATCGAAAGATGAAAGCCGAGCATGTGCTGAAGGACGTCCTTCGGCGCGACCACGTAGCCAAGCCGCCAGCCTGTCATCGCGTACGTCTTGGAAAACGTCATCAGCAGAATAATGCGCTCGCGATGTTCGCTGAACGAAAGGATCGGCACGTGCTCGACGCCCGGCTGCAGGATCTTCGAGTAGGCCTCGTCGACGACCATGAACAGGTCGCAATCTTTGCATACTTGGAGAAGAGTTCGCAGCTCATCGCGCCCGTACGCGACGCCCGTCGGATTATTCGGATTGCTGATCAGAACCATCTTCGTTCGCGCGGTGACCGCGGCCTTAACCGCGTCGACATCGATGTGGTAGTTGGCGTTGTGAGGCACGGCCACCGGGATCGCGCCAACGAAAAGAGCATCGGGCGCGTAGAGCGAGTACGTGGGATCGAGGAGGAGGATCTCGTCGCCCGGCGCCAGGAGTGTCGCCATGACCGCGTAAATGCCCGAGCTTGCACCGTGCGTGATCAGCACTTCGTCGGAGCGGTAAGACACCTGCGTATCACGGGCGATGTACTCGCACACGGCGTGCAACAACTCGGGCGTTCCCTGCCACGGCGCGTACGAGGTGTGCCCCTCCCTGATCGCCTCCACACCGGCATGCGAAATGTGCTCTGGCGTGCGGAACGACGGTGCGCCGGAGTCGAGCCGGACGATCGAGGGTGGACGCGCAATGACCAGATACTTGTTGCGTTCGCCGGAGTTAGCGCGCACAACACCAGGAGCGATGCGCGTCATGAAGACAGATCCTCGGGCGAGACGGGCAGCGGCACTGCTTTTCCGCTTCTGGCCGAAAGGTCCATGGCCATGGTAAGCAGAAGATTGCGATGCCCATCCGCTGCCGTCGCGTGAGGTGTCTCTATGCCATGGTAGAGGCGGCTGAGCCACGCGTACGTTTCCTCACGCACGGGGCCTCGAAGCTGTCCGAGTGCCATGTCGCCTGGTGGAAAACTGGTCATGAACGTCACATTACGCCAGTCGTTCGCTCGTTGGTCCAAATGCGGTTGTTCGGTGGCGAACACGATATCCCGATGTGTGTCATCTATGGTTATCACTCCCTCCGTGCCGACGATCCCTAGCTCCAGGCCATAGGTCGACCCCGGCCAAGGCTTCGGCAGCGCCCAGTTAATGGACATGCTCCAGATGGTGCCGTCGTCGAACGTGAAGACGCCGAAGGTTGCATCCTTGGTGCCCCAAGCAGGGCCGAGCACCTTGTCCACGGAGCGTGCATAGACCTCAACCGGCGCCTTTCCCTCCAGCAGCCAGAGCGACAGATCGAGACCATGCGTGCCGGAACTCACCATGGGCGTGAGCCGGGAGGGCTGGGGATCCAACTGGAGCGCCACGATTGCGCTAATACGATTGAGAAAAGCCCGCGTCGTCACCGATGTAATATCGCCGAGCTGGCCGGTGCGGATCCTCTCCTTAGCCGCCAGAAATCGGCGTCGGAATCGTTGAGTGTAGCCGACGACGGCATCCACTCCTGCATCCTGTACCGCCTGCAGCACTTTCGCGGAGTCGACCGCGTTCGTTGCCAATGGCTTTTCGATCAACAATCTGTGCCCACGCTCGATGGCAAGCATCGTCGGCGGCACATGCTCGCTCTCCTCGGTTGCAATCAGCACCGCGTTCACTTCGCGACGCGCGAGCAGCTCATGGAAATCCTTCGTAAAGAAGTCCGCCCGCAAGTCGTCGCAGAGCTTGCGGCCGAGGTCCTCTTTGAGATCGCACAATCCGATCCAGCCGACGCCAGGGTATTGGCGTGCGACTTCTCCGCGGAATCTGCCGAGCCTCCCGCAGCCAATGATCGCGAGGCCTATCGGCTTCCTGTCGTGCGGTTTCACGGGCGCGTCTCAGTGTTATCGGACGTGCAGAATCAGGCTGTGATAATCATCTATTACCGCAGAGCCGGACGGTCCTAGGACCGTCGTCGAGTTGTTTTCCTCTATGATCGCCGGGCCATTCACCGCCATGCCTGGGTGCAAGCGGAACCTGTCGTACACGTCGGTCTCCACGTAAGCCTTGATCTCCTCGAAGTAGACCGGACGCTTACTCTTGACGGCTTGACCCACGCCAGCACCCGTGCGCTGGCTCATGCCGCTGATTTCCCGATACAGCTTGATGCTGACGTCTGGCTTTGGCCCCGCGACCGTGGACCGCCAGTTCAGGGCTTCGATGGACATACCCTCGAGATGCCGCCCGAATGTCTTGCGGTAAGCCTCGTTGAATCGGGCTCGCATCCCCTCCCCAAACGACGGGGCAGCCAATCCGGTGAGCGGCATCGCCACGGAGATCTCATGTCCCTGCCCCACGTAGCGCATATCGGCACTTCGGGTTACTGAAATCGCTGAGGGATCGATACCGCCGTCGGCAAGCATTGAACGGCCCTCGTCCTCCATTTCTTGGTACAGCGCTTCTACCCTGCTCCAATCCAACCGGTCGATTGCTCCCGCATAAGATCTACCGAAGTCGAAGGCCATTGGCGAGGCCAGCATTCCGAAGGCCGAAAGCGTGCCTGCGCCGAAGGGGGAAATGACTGTCCCGATCCCGAGCAGTTTCGCCACGCTGTAGGCGTGCAGCGGCGCGGCGCCGCCGAAGGTGACAAGCGTGTAGCGCCGTGGATCGCGCCCCTTCTCGGCGAAATGTATCTTCGCCGCTGACGCCATGTTCTGATTCACGACGTCTCGAATACCCGCCGCGGCCCTGAGCGCATCGATTTTTAGAGGACTGGCTATGTGCTCTTCGATGGCGCGTCCCGCCGCCTCGCGGTCGAGCTTCATCTTTCCGCCGAGAAAGTAGTTCGGGTCGAGGTAGCCCAGTACCAAGTCCGCATCGGTTACAGTCGGCCGCGCTCCCCCCAGCCCATAGCACGCGGGTCCGGGCGAAGCGCCAGCGCTAATCGGACCCACCTTGAGCAGACGCATGGTATCGATATGTGCGATGCTCCCGCCGCCTGCTCCGATCTCTATCATGTCGAGCACAGGTACCTTGACTGGGATTCCACTCCCGGCCTTGAAGCGGTCCAGGCGATCAGTCTCGAAGGAGGCGGTCACCGCTGGTCGTCCACCATCCACGAGACAGATCTTGGCGGTCGTTCCTCCCATGTCGAGTGAGAGAACATGGTCCTTCGTGCACATTTCACTGTAAAAAGCGGCGGCCAGCGCTCCGGCGGCTGGGCCTGATTCGATCAGCCTAATCGGAAACTCAGTGGCAACAGGCACGGTCGTGGTACCGCCGCTCGACAGCATGAGGTACAGGCTGCCCTCCAGGCCTTCCTTGGCAAGCTGGTCCTCCAACTTCAGAAAATACTTGTTCAACACCGGTTTCACGTATGCGTTTAGCACGGTGGTGCACGTGCGCTCGTATTCCCGCATCTCCGGGGCGACGCGCGAGGACAAGGTCACGTCGATGCGGGGATCCAGCTCCTTCAGCGTCTTCTCGATGGCAATCTCGTGACTCGCGTTGGAATAGGCGTGGAGCAGGCATACGGCTATGACGTTTACACCGTCCTCCAGCAACTCGGTGCCGACTCTTCGCACCTCATCGGTATCTATCGGGATGAGAACGCTACCGTCGGGCCCCATCCGCTCCCTGACCTCCCGCCGCAGTCGCCGTGGCACGAGCGGGCGCGGACGTTCGATGAAGAGGTTGTGCTGGTCATACCGCATCTCATTGCCGATCTCGATTGTGTCGCGGTAGCCAAACGTTGTGATGAGCCCCAGGCGGGGGGCGCCTTTCCGCTCGATGATCGTGTTCGTCACCAGCGTCGTGCCATGAACGACGTTCCGTACCGCCTTCAGCTTGACCTTGCTGCTCCTCATCATCGCGATCAAGCCCGTCATAATGCCGATCGTCGGATCTTCCGGCGTGGTCAGCGTCTTCCACACGTCGATCGATCCGGTCGTCGCATCGTGCAGGACAAAGTCGGTGAACGTTCCTCCGACATCGATGCCGACGCGCTGGCCACCGCTCATACGTTGCATGTTCTCCATTACGACTTGCTTCCGGGGGACGCCACGCCGTAGATATTCACCGCCGTCTCCCGGGACAACATCCCGCTATCGAGACTATCCTGGATGCTCTGCGGATCCCGTTCCTTCGGCGAGCCGTATCCCCCTCCCCCGGGGAACACAACTTCCAGAGTGTCCCCGGGCGTCAGTGACGTCTGGCCTTTGGGATTGACTGGCTCGCCGGCCTGCGCTGCGAGGTCGGGCGGCTCACCCACGCATCCCCGGAACAAGCGGAGCCGCGCCGGCTTCCCCGGCAGGCCGCCGAAGTAGCCCTGGGCCGGATGATCCAGCCGATCAGCGCGAAACGATACGATGCCCCGGTGCGGGGAGACCCACTGGATCAAGACTTGCTGGCCAGCACCGCCCGTATACTTTCCGGGGCCGCCGGAATCCACCGGCATTTCTTTGCGCCAGAAAACGAGAGGAGCAAAATTCTCTATGGCCTCGACCGAGCCGAAGATCGAGTTCGAAGGAAATGGCGTGCAATGCAGGCCGTCCCGATCCGGGCGAGCCCCCATACCGCCGGAACCGAATAGCGTAAAGACGAACCGATTCCCGTCGCGCCCGACGCCGGAGAACTGGGCTCGCAGGTTGGGCTGACCGCCGCACTCCGCAACGACCTGCTCCGGAATTGCCTGGCTGAGCGCCCCGTAAATCGCGGAGGTCAGGATATGTCCTGTCAGGTGGCGCGCGTTCACGGCGGCCGGCGGCCGCGGATTGACAATCGTTCCCAGCGGCGCTATGAATTTTAGCGGGCGGAACGAGCCTTCGTTTTTCGGCGTCAGCGGATCAATGGCGCACTTGATTGAATACGCGGAATAGGCGAAGCCGTAGCAGGTCGGGCAGTTGATGGCGCCGCAGTCCACTTGTGGCGACGATCCCGTAAAGTCCGTAACCATCTCGCCATCCTTGACCGTGATCGCGACCTTCACCTGCAACGGTTCGCCATACCCGTCGGTTTCTACGGCACCGTGGTATGTGCCCTCCGGTATTTTGCGAATCGCCGATCGCATCGCTTCTTCGGCCAGCCGCTGCGTGATCCGGGATATTGATTCCAGGCTGTCGAGTTCATACTCGTCCATGAGCGCGACGAGGCGGTCGACACATGCCTCGGCGCCGGCGATCTGAGCGTGCAAGTCGCCCATTACGACGTGGGGAATCCGCACGTTTGCCTTCACGATGTTGATGACATCCTCGTTCATCCTCCCCTCATTGATAAGCTTGATGACGGGAATGCACAGTCCCTCCTCGTAGATTTCCTTGGTATCGGCTCCAAGCAAAGTGCCGCCGATGTCCGAGAGGTGCGCTATCGAGCCAGCAAAAGCGACGATCTTTCCTTTTCGGAAAATTGGCGTCGCCAGTGTGAAGTCCGGCAAATGTCCAGTTCCCTTCCACGGATCATTGGTTATGACGACATCCCCGGGCCGCCAGGTATCCTTAGGGAATTTTTCGAAGAAGTACTGCATTGTCCGTGGCAGCGTGGCGTTGAACGCGGGCACCGTAACGGAGGATTCTGCAAGCGATTGCCCATCCGCATCCATGAGAACACAAGCGTAATCATGCGCTTCGCGGATAATCGTGGAGAAGGAACTTCTCAGCAGGATGCTGGCTGCTTCGTCCGCGATTGCGTTCAATCGGCTCCAAATAATCTCGAGCGCAATCGGGTCGTATTCGAGGTCGCTGTCGCCTCTGATCCCCCCCGGTTGTGGGGACATATCGGGCGCACCTCTGCGATCCGCCGCGGTGCCTACTGCAGACATTTCCACCTTCCTCTAATTGCTAGTTGTCGAAAAACGATGAACCAAGCGGCGGACGGGGCGACGCGGACGCAGCCTTCAATTGGCGGTTATGCCGGCGGCCTTGAACACCCTTGCTTGCAGTGCGATATCTGACTTGATGAACGCCCCGAACTCTTCCGGGCGATTGCCGACCGGAATGGTGCCGAGCCCTTCGACGCGCCTACGCACGTCGGGCTTGTTCAACACATTGGTGACCCCGCGGTGTATCGCCGCGATGATGTTCTTGGGCGTTTTTGCGGGCACGATGAGGCCATACCAGCCGGACGACGCGTAACCGGGTACTCCCGCCTCCGCAACGGTTGGTACATCCAACAACGGCATGCGGGTTTCTGAGGTTACGGCCAAGCCGCGCAGCCGGCCGGCCTGTATGTGCGACACAGCCGTCACGATCGGCGGGAACATCATCGGTATCTCGCCGGCAATCACCGCACCCAATGCATCGCCGCCGCCTTTGTAGGGAACGTGCACCATGTTGATACCGGCCATGCTGACGAACAAGGCGGCGTCGACGAATGAGCGGGATCCGGTGCCGGCGGAAGCAAAATTCAGTGCGCCCGGTTTGGCTTTGGCAAGATTGATCAGGTCGCCAAGTGACTTTGCGGGAAGCGAAGGATGGATGACCACGACCGCAGGCGTCATCGCAAGCAGCGTCACGGGCGCGAAATCTTTGATCAGATCATATGGTAAATTCTTGTAAAGGCTGATGTTGGCGCCAAGTGTGGCACTCATGTGCAGCATGGTGTAGCCGTCAGCAGGAGCCTTCGCCGCGAGATCCGCCGCAATCCGCTGGGCAGCGCCAGCACGATTGTCCACGATCACTTGCTGCCCCCACAGTTCCGTAAGTCCGGCCGCGACGATTCGGCCGAAGATGTCGTTGCCGCTTCCCGCTCCATCGCCAATCATGTAGCGCACCACCTTCGTCGGATAGCTCTGCGCCAGAACTCCAGTGACGGGCAAACCGAGAAAACACAAATACGCGAATGTCGCTATGCGAGTCCGAAAAATTCTCATTGGATCTCCTCCTTTAATCGACCACATCTATATGAATGGGTATATCGTCCATGGCGCTGTGCAGCAGACTTCCTCGCGGAAATAGCGTTCAGTGTTCCGGCACATTAAGGCTGCAACAGTAGCAATTGATTGCCATGGGGCATAATTACAAAAGTGAAGTCATGTTGCGTTTTTGGCATACTAAAGAAAGGAAAGGCGGTACGAACCGCCTTTCGGGACCGCGCTATGACAGGAAACGCAACAGTTGCTATATTGCTATGCATCTCGTTACCATTTTCCCTGACAATCGCCGTCCATCATTTCAGATGAATCTCCGTCAGTTAAGAACGTTATGTGAGGTCGTCGACAGCGGCTTGCGTGTGACGGATGCGGCACAGGCGACTTACCGGTCGCAGTCCAGCGTAACAAGGCAGATTCAACTGCTCGAACGGGAGCTAGGCTTCGAGCTTTTCGTGCGTAACCGCAATAAGTTTCTTCGCATCACGCCTCAGGGAGAGGAAATACTGGGGATCGCCCGGCGAATGCTTCACGATGCGGAGAACATGCTCCGTATTGGAAAAAACCTCGCCCGAGACGAGGAAGGCGACTTCACCGTTGCCACGACGCACACGCAGGCGCGCTACGTACTGCCGCCCGTGATTCGTCAGTTCGTGGAAAAGCATCCAAAAGTAAGGCTCGGCTTGCGCCAGGGAAGCTCCCACCAATGCTGCGAACTTGTTGCACTAGGCAAGGCAGATCTTGCGATCTGCTCCGACCCCACGAACGTTCCGGATGAGCTTGTGCAGATTCCATGCTTCAGCCTATACCGCAGCGTTATCACGCCGCCCAAACACCCACTGCTTGGAATCAAACCATTGACGCTCGAGGCCCTTGCCCGCTACCCACTGATCACTTATGGTGAAGCCTTCAATGGTCGCTGGATAGTCAATAAGACTTTCGCGGATAGGGGGCTCCATCCAACCATCGTGCTCAGCGCGGTTGATGCGGATGTGAGTAAGGTTTACGTCGGCATGGGACTCGGAATAGCAATTTTCGTAAGCGTTGCGTTTGACCCGAAGCAAGATGCAGGGCTACGTTGTATCGACGCCCGCCATCTTTTCAAGCCCAGCTACTTGAATCTTATCGCGCGGCGACACAGCTATCTCAGAACGTTCATATTCGATTTCATTCACATATTTGCCCCGAAGATAGAGAGGGTTGATATAGAAGACGCACTGTTCAGAACGAACGCTTCCGTAACGCCACGCATGCAGTTGCCGGAACTATAGTGGCCGCGTACGGCGCCAAAACAGTCAACAATCTTGAGAAACGAGTGGCTACCTACGCCATCGGCGACATCCAGGGCTGCTACGACCAGTTGCGGCGGCTGCTCGACCGGATTGCCTTCGACCCCGCGCGCGATCGCTTGTGGCTGGTCGGCGATCTCGTCAATCGCGGGCCGCGGTCAGCGGCCGTTGTGCGTTTCGTCAAGGGGTTGGGCGACCGGGTTCTCACCGTGCTCGGCAATCACGATCTCGCACTGCTCGTGGTGGCTGCCGGCGTGAAGAAGCCGCACGCCACCGACACATTCGGCGACATCCTCGACGCACCCGATCGCGACGAGTTGCTCGACTGGCTGCGGCATCAGAAGCTGTTTCACTCGGGGGAAGGTTATGCCATGGTCCACGCCGGCCTGTTGCCGCAGTGGACGATCGCGCAAGCGGCTGCGCTCGGCAGCGAGGTCGAGGCGGTGCTCGAGGGGCCCGATTACCCCGAGCTTCTGCGCAATATGTACGGCAATGAGCCCGTGCGCTGGCGCGACGACCTCGCCGGTTTCGACCGCCTGCGGACCGTCATCAACGCGATGACGCGCATGCGTCTTCTCACCGCCAAGGGCGCGATGGAGTTCTCGCACAAGATCGGGCTCGACAACGTGCCGGCCGGCTATCTGCCATGGTACGACGCGCCGGAACGGGCGAGCCGCGATACTCCGGTCATCTTCGGGCACTGGGCCGCGCTCGGCCTCATCACGCGGCCGGACGTCATCGGTCTCGATTCGGGTTGCGTGTGGGGACGGGCGTTGAGCGCGCTGCGGCTGTCGGACCGGCAGCTCGCCCAATGCGACTGCCGCGAATTGGCGGGAACGGCGCCCGGCGAATAGCCGCGCGCCCCGGCTGATCGGAATCTCAGACGACGCGGAATGAGTTCCGCGCTCAGTGGGTCACGCGGGAAACGCCGCCGTCGGACAGAATGCGCACGCGCTCGCCCGGTTTGAACGCCTCGTCGGCTTCCTGCACGATCGCCACCATCCGGCCGCCGTCGAGCCGCACGGTGATCTCCACGCCGGTGCGGCGGGTCGCCGCCTCTTCCGCCGCTTGACCGGCAACACCGCCTGCGACCGCGCCCAGCACGGATGCCACGGCCGAGCCGCGGCCGCTGCCGACCCCGCTGCCGGCAACGCCGCCGACCACCGCGCCGGCCGCCGGCCCGACGCTGCTGCGCGTGCCCTCGATCTGCACCTGGCGCACGCTTTCCACCACGCCCATGCGCACGCTCTGCTCGCGCCGCGCCTCGTCACGCGTGTACGCGGACCCGGATTTGCTCGGCGCGCATCCCGCCAGCACGGCGAGCGCCGCAGCAGCGGATAAGGTCACCCATGTCACTTTCATCTTCACCTCCGTTCACCAGACCGCAGTACCGAAACTGTCCTTGAAGCGCGCCGCGATCTCGCCGCGCGTGAATTGGTGGTTCTGCCCGCCGCGCCGCGCGACCTTGATCGCGCCGAGCAGCGAGGCGAGCCGGCCGGCGAGCGGCCAGTCGAGCCCGGCTGCGATGCCGTAGAGCAGCCCGGCGCGGAACGCATCACCGCACCCGGTCGGGTCGACCACCGCCTCCGGCTTAACGCACGGGATCTCGAACCGTTTACCGCCGGCATAGACAACCGACCCGCGTGCTCCGAATGTGACCACAAGACCCCTGACGAGTTTCGCCAACTCTTCCACTTTCCTGCCGGTCTTTTCCTGCAGCAACTGCCCTTCGTAGTCGTTGACCGTGACATATTCCGCCATTCCGACGAATGCGAGGAGCTCCTCACCGGAGAACATCGGCAGGCCCTGCCCGGGGTCGAATACGAAGGGGATGCCCGCGGCGTGAAACTCCCGCGCATGCTGGAGCATTCCCTCGCGCCCGTCGGGCGCGATAATGCCCAGTTTCGCCCCGTTCGCCTGGTGCACGTGGTTTTCGTGCGAATGATCCATCGCGCCGGGATGGAACGCCGTGATCTGGTTGTCGTCGAGGTCGGTGGTGATGAATGCCTGCGCGGTGAACGTGTTCGGAATCCGGCGGATGTGCCCTTGCGCGATGTGCAGCTTCTGCAGCCGGTAGTCGTACGGCTGGTAGTCATCGCCGACCGTGGCCATGACGAGCGGTTCGCCGCCGAGCATTTTCAGCGAGTAGGCGATATTGCCGGCGCAACCGCCGAACTCGCGGCGCATGTCAGGCACGAGAAACGCGACGTTGAGGATGTGCAGCTGGTCGGGGAGGATGTGGTTCTTGAAGCGGTCGCGGAACACCATGATGGTGTCGTAGGCGATCGATCCGCAGATCAACGTTTCCATGCAGGCTCCGGCCGAAACTGTCCCGAATTATAGCATCGCGCCTGCTTCCCCCGCGGACCGGCGCGGTCCGTGTTGGTGATCCGCCGCTCGCTCATGCATAATCGGTTGCACCAGGAGTTTGTCGGACCTGACCCCGACAAACCCCTCATCCCAAACCAGCGCCGGAAAGAATGCAAGAAGGGATGACGGATATGCGATTTTCCCTTGCTTTGGTTCACGCTCGAACGCTGCGGGCGGGTTTCCGTCCGAATCTCCGGGCGGTCTGGCTTTTGGCAGCCTGTCGAGCGGCTAAGTCCGACAGGCCGCGAGGGCCGGCGGTAACGTCGGTTAGCCCGCGTTATTAACCCGAGAGAGGATCAACAGCCATGCTCAAGGAGTTCAAGGAATTCGCCATGCGCGGCAATGTCGTCGACATGGCGGTCGGCATCATCATCGGCGCGGCCTTCGGCAAGATCGTCGACTCCCTGGTGAAGGACGTCATCATGCCCCCGATCGGGCTGCTGCTCGGGCGCGTCGATTTCTCGAACCTGTTCGTCGTATTGAAATCCGGCAACGTGACGGGCCCGTACGCCACTGTCGACGCAGCGCAAAAAGCCGGCGCCGTAACGCTCAATTACGGCGTGTTCATCAACACCACGATCACCTTCGCCATCGTCGCGTTCGCGGTGTTCATGCTGATCCGGGCAATCAATCAGTTGAAGCGCAAGGAAGCCGAGAAACCGGAGGCGCCGCCCGCGCCGCCGGAAGAGGTGGTGCTGCTGCGCGAGATCCGCGACGCGCTGAAGAAGTGAAGCCGCCCCAGGAGTTTGTCGGAACTTCTGCCGACAAACTCCTTAGGCAAAATCGCCATTCCGGAAAATGGCAAGAAAGACCATGGGAAACCGTCCTCGACCCCACGTTTATCCCCAATCACACGGAAAGCGGCGTTTCTCCGTTACATCTCGTTCCAGATATGCAGGCGATTTTGCTTTTGGCAGCCTGTCGACTATCGAAGTCCGACAGGCTGCTAGCCGAATAGCACCAGCCCCCACATTAGCGGGACGTTGAGAAGGGAGAGCGTCACCGCTGCGCTGCCGAAATCCTTGGCGCGCTTGGCGAGGTGGTGGTTCTCGAGCGAGACGCGATCGACGGTGGCCTCGACCGCGGAGTTGAGCAGCTCCACGATCAGCACCAGCAGGACGGCTCCGATCATCAGCGCCTTGCCGACGCCGCTCGCGGGCGTGAAGAGCGCTGCGGGAATCAGGAGCGCCGCGAGCAGCACCTCCTGGCGAAACGCGTCCTCGTGTTTCACCCCCGCGCGCAGGCCGTCAATCGAGCAGAAGAGCGCGTTCCAGATGCGCGTCACCCCGGTCTTGCCCTTGTGCGGGCCGCCATCGCGAATTGCGCGGCTGCCCGGCCTCTCCTGCTCACTCATTACGGCGTCCACTTCAGATTCAGGTCGCGCGCAGCCTTCACCTCATCGAGACGGCGTACGGGCGTCGAGTGCGGAGCGCTTTTCACGAGCTGCGGATCGCTGTGCGCTTCGTTCAGTATCTCCTGCATCGCCGCCACGAAGGCGTCGAGCGTCTGCTTTGATTCGGTCTCCGTCGGCTCGATCAGCAGGCATTCCGGCACGAGCAGCGGAAAATACGTGGTCGGAGCGTGGAACCCCTTGTCGAGCAGCCGCTTGGCGACGTCCATGGCACTCACTCCGGTCACGTCCTTCAATGTCTTCAGCGTGATGGTGAATTCGTGGCTGGCGCGCCGGCCGGGAAACGCGGGCTCGAATCCGGCGCGCTCCAACTCGGCCATCAGGTAATTCGCGTTGAGCGTGGCGAAGTCGGCGACGCGCTTCATGCCCTCGCGCCCAAGGAGCCGCGCGTAGACATACGCGCGCAGCAGCACCCCGGGATTGCCGAGGTGCGCGGAGAGCCGCCCGATCGACAGCGGCAGATCGCGCTCCTCGAACAGCCGGTACTCGTCCTTCGGGCGCCCCACCAGCGGCAGCGGCAGGAACGGCGCGAGTCGGGAGGACACGCCGACCGGCCCCGCGCCGGGGCCGCCGCCGCCGTGCGGCGTGGAGAAGGTCTTGTGCAGGTTGATGTGGATCGCGTCGAAGCCCATGTCGCCCGGCTTGACGCGGCCCAGGATGGCATTGAGATTCGCCCCGTCGTAATAAAGCAGACCGCCCGACGCGTGCACCGCCTGTTCGATGTCGAGTATGCTCTGCTCGAAAACACCGAGCGTCGACGGGTTGGTGAGCATCAGCCCGGCGGTCTGCGGCCCGAGCGCGGCCTTCAGCGCCGCAAGGCCCACGTTGCCTTCGCGGTCGGTGGCGATCTCGCGCACGGTGTAGCCGCACATCACCGCCGTTGCCGGATTGGTGCCGTGCGCCGCGTCCGGCACCAGGATCTCGCGCCGCGCCGTGTCGCCGCGCGAATCGTGATACGCGCGGATCATCGCCACCCCGGCGAACTCGCCCTGCGCGCCCGCCATCGGCGCGAGACTCACCGCCGCCATGCCGGTGACGTCCTTCAGCATCTCCTGCAGCTCGTACAGGCACGCGAGAAAGCCCTGCCCGGTGTCGTTCGGGGCGCGCGGATGGCGCGCGATGAACTTGGGCAGCATCGCCAGTTGATTGCACGCCCGCGGGTTGTACTTCATGGTGCACGACCCGAGCGGGTAGAAGTGCGTGTCGATCGAGTAGTTCTTCTGCGAGAGGCTGGTGTAATGGCGCACCGCGTCGAGTTCGGAGACTTCGGGCAGCAGCGGCGGCCTCGCGCGCAACTGCGCCGCCGGAATCTCGCTGCGGCCCTCGGGCACAACCGGGGCCTGCGACGGATTGCGGCGTCCGGGTTTCGATCGCTCGAATATCAGCATGATCGCATTCGACCCAGAGCAAGAATGCCTAGCAGCTTGTCGGGCTTTCGCTGCCCCGACAAGCTGCTAAAGGGAAAGGACGATTGTAGTGGGTTGCTGTCATTCGGAACGGGGCTGGTACGTTGGGCAGGCAGGACACGTTGATCGAGAGGCATGGCTGATGAGCCGATTCATACAGGTACGGTTACGCGACCGGGGTGTCCAAGCTCGGTACGATGTTGAGCACCTTGCGCTTGCCCGCGAAGTCCTTGAGCCCGAGATCCTTCAGGTCCTTGCCGGTCAGGGTGAATTCCCGCGCAGTATCGCCTTTCTTGGGGAAGCTCCCCGCCACGTTGATGGGATTGCCGCCGAGGGTGACGCTTGCCATGGTCGATCTCCTTCAGGTTTGTTCGGATTTCGGGGCGGGCTTGATGGCGCACGGCGCCGGGCGGAAATGCTTGCCGACGATGCGCGCCATGTGCTCCGCGTAGCGCGCGATGTCTTCCGCAGTCTTGGTCTCGGTGGCGCAGACCAGCAGTGCCGGCCCCAGCTCGGGATAGTCGCGCGCGAGATCAAGCCCTCCGAGTATGCCCTGCGGCTTGAGCGCATTCAACACGGGGGCGAGTGGGGTCTTCAGGCGCAGCACCGCCTCGTGGAACACCGGCCCGGTGAACGCCCGCTCGACTCCCTCGATCGCGGTAAGCGCGTCGAGCAGCGCGAGCGTGTTGGCGTGGCACGCGCGCGCGACCTGGGCCAGCCCGGTGGGCCCGAGCAGCGCCATGTAGATCGTCGCCGCCGTCACCACCAGACCCTGGTTGGTGCAGATGTTGGAAGTCGCCTTCGAGCGCCGGATGTGCTGCTCGCGCGCCTGCAGCGTGAGCGTGTAGCCAGGTCTTCCGTCGGCGTCGCGCGTGGCGCCCACGATGCGCCCCGGCATCTGCCGCATGAGCGCCTTGCGGCACGCCATGAAACCGAAATACGGTCCGCCGCTTGCGAGCGGAACGCCGAGCGGCTGGCCATCGCCGACCGCGATATCGGCGCCCTGCCGGCCCCACTCGCCCGGGGGCTTCAACACCGCGAGTGCGGTCGGGTTCACCGCGGCCACCGCCAGCAGCCCGTTGGCGTGGGCCCAGTCGGTGAGCGCGTCGACCGGCTCCAGCACGCCGAAGAAATTCGGCTGCGGGATGACGAGCGCGGCAAACTCCTGCCCGGCGAATCGCGCGAGCGCCTCGGGCAGCGTATGCCCCGACTCGGTGCAGAACGGCACCTCGATCAGCTCGATGCCCTGGTTGCGGACAATCGTGCGCACCACGCTGCGCCACACCGGGTTGACCGTTGCCGGCATCAGCATGCGCTTCGCCGACTTGTGCGCGCGCACCGCCATCAGCACCGCCTCGGCCAGCGCCGAAGCGCCGTCGTACAGGCTCGCGTTGGTGACGTCGAGCGCGGTGAGCGAGGCCATCATCGTCTGGTATTCGTACAGGAGCTGCAGCGTGCCCTGGCTCGCTTCGGCCTGGTACGGCGTATAGGCCGAATAGAACTCGCCGCGCGTCGCGATTTGCCACACCGCGGCCGGGACGTGGTGCTCGTAGGCGCCCGCGCCGATGAAGTTGAGGTAAAACCCGTCGCGCTCGGCGCGTTCTCCCATCAACCGTGCGAGCTCCATCTCGGCCGCCGGCGGCGGAACCTGCCGGAGCGCGTCCGCCCGCAGGCTTGCCGGGATTTCGTCGAACAGCTCGTCGATCGAGCCAACGTCGATCGCCTTCAGCATCGCTTCGATGTCGGCGTCGGTGTGGGGGATGAAGGGCATTTCAGTTCTGTGATGCGTGACAAGTGACGGGTGACGGGTGACGGCCGCCTGCGCGCCGCCCCGAGAAGCCTTCGGTCATTCTTTGCCGCTCCCCGTCACTCGTCACTCGTCAGTCGTCACCGGCCACTGGCCACTCGTCACTGCTTTTCCGCATCCGCGATCTTCTGGTACGCCGCGGCGTCGAGCAGCGACTGGATCTCGCCCGCGTTGGCCGGCTTGAGGCGGAACATCCAGGCCGCGTACGGCTCCTTGTTCACCGTCTCCGGCGCATCGGCGAGCGCGGCGTTGGCGGCGACGACCTCGCCCGAGACGGGCGCGTAAATATCGGCCGCGGCCTTGACCGACTCGATCACGCCGCACTCCTCGCCCTGTTTGAGCTTGCGGCCGACCGCCGGATTGTCGATGAACACCACGTCGCCCAGCATTTCCTGGGCGTGGAAGGTGATGCCGACGGTCACCGTTCCGTCGGATTCCTGCTTCACCCATTCGTGGCTCTCGGTGTACTTCAGATTGTCAGGCGTCGTCATCCTCGTCCTTTCGAAAATTCCCCAAAAAACAGCCTTTCTTGGCGAGCTTGGCGGTTGAAATCATTTCGATTCCACTTGGTGCCCTTGCGTTCCCGCATTACACCAAGACCTTGCCGTTGCGCACGAACGGCGGCTTCACCGCCTTCGCGCGCAGCCATTTTCCGCGCACCTCGACCTCGATGTCGTCCCCGGGGCGCACCGCCTGCGGCACCCGGCCAAGCGCGATCGAGCGGTTCAACGTCGGCCCGAAGCCGCCGCTCGTGATCTCGCCCCGCCCGTCGCCCGCGCGCACCGGCTGATGGCTGCGCATCACCCCGCGATCCGTCAGCACAAAGCCGGTCAACTGCCGCTCGACCGGCCGCGCGGCGAGCGCCTCCTTGCCGATGAAATCCCGATCCGTCTGTAGCACCACGGTCCAGGCAAGCCCCGATTCGAGCGGCGACACCGTCTCGTTCATGTCCTGCCCGTAGAGATTCATTCCCGCCTCGAGCCGCAGCGTATCGCGTGCGCCCAGCCCCGCCGGCGCGACACCCGCGCCGAGCAGCGACTCCCACACCATCGCGGCGCGCCCGGCCGGCAGCATGATCTCGCAGCCGTCCTCGCCGGTGTAGCCGGTGCGCGCGACGAAGAGATCGCCGCACTCGGCCGCCTGGAAATGCGCAAGAGAGCCGAGCGCGCCCGCTGCCTGCGGCAGCACGCCCGCCGTTATCTGGCGCGCACGAGGTCCCTGCACCGCGATCATCGCCAGGTCGCGGCGCGCCGCCTGCTCGAGCCGCGGCGCGACTGCGCGGCGCTGCGCGTCGATCCAGCCGGCATCGCGCTCGGCCGTGCCGGCGTTGACCACCAGCCGGAACCAGTCCTCCGCCATGAAGTAGGCGATCAGGTCGTCGAGCACGCCGCCTTCGTTGTTGAGCATACACGAGTAAAGGGCCTTGCCCGGCTTCGTCAATCTGGCCACGTCGTTCGCAAGGAGCCGGCGCAAAAACGGCCTCGCATCCGGGCCCCGCAGATCGACCGCCAACATGTGCGAGACGTCGAACATGCCCGCGGCGCGGCGCACGCTATGGTGCTCTTCCACCTGTGACCCGTAGTGAAGCGGCATGTCCCAGCCGGCGAAGTCGACCATCCTCGCGCCCAGCGCACGATGCGCGGCGTTGAGCGGTGTGATCTTGAGCGAAGCCTGGTTCACGTGGTCTGGCTCCAAAAATCAGCGTGCCGGCATCGGCAAGAGATCGAGGCGAAAGCCGGCCGCGCCCAGGTCGCCGGTGTCGAGATCGATGGTCACGGTGAGTTCGACCTTCGCCGGGATCCCCGCCTCGGGATCGCGGCCGCGCTCGAGGTATTCCTCGGGCATGAAGATGCGCCGCGCGAGCGTGTGCTCGCGGGTGTTGGTCAGCACGAGATCGAGCACCGGGTAGCCGACGTCGTGGCTCGCGTGATTGCGCAGCGTCGCGGTGAGCCGGATCAGGCCGGGGCGCCCCGGGTCGATGACCTGCAGGTCGGACGCCTCGATGTTGACGAGCCGCGGCCGCTGCGGCAGCGGCACGCGGCAGCCCGCAAGCTGGCACAGTTCGATCAGCACCGGCTTGAGCGCCGGGTACTGCGCTGCGAGCTCCGAGCGGTAGTAGTATGCCGCCTGCGCGAGCAGCGCGAGCATGAGAAGCGTGCTGCCCGCCCACCACAGCCAGATGCGGCGCAGCGACGGCTCGAGGTACTCGTCGTCTTCATCTGCGTCGATCGCGACGGCAGGCACCCTGCCTACGGTCCACGCTATCGGGAGCGGCGCTGGCTCGGTTGCGCCGAACGGCTGGCGCGCCGGCACCGGTTCCTCGTCCGCCGGCTCGAGCCCGAATTCCAGCGCGTCGGCCGCCGGCGATGCCGCGCCTTCCTGCGGCGGCAGCGCCGGGACCACCGCCCCCTCCGCGGCGTCGCCAGCGGCGGGCGTCACGGCCTCCGCGAGCGGCAGGTAGGCCGCGCGGCGCGGCGCCGCGGCAGCAACGGGCTCGCGCGCCGGCACCAGTTCCTCGTCCGCCGGCTCGAGCCCGAATTCCAGCGCGTCGGCCGCCGGCGATGCCGCGCCTTCCTGCGGCGGCAGCGGT
>Ga0326597_10004607_pt1 | contig 19341 bp, 18 predicted proteins | sample RVTome_12_FD_203789 | JGI IMG/M metagenome (GOLD analysis project Ga0326597, IMG submission 203789) | Soil microbial communities from uranium-contaminated site in the Upper Colorado River Basin, Wyoming, United States - RVT100D185 | ecosystem: Environmental > Terrestrial > Soil > Contaminated >... | reverse complement strand
AGCGCAGGACGTGGACGATGTAGTAGCTCGTCATGCCCTCGGTGCGCACTTCGAGCACGGCCTGCTCCCGTTCCGGCTCCGGGGCTTCCCAGAGCAGCGCGTCGAGGATGTGCTGCGGGCGGAGGTTTTCGAGCGCCGACTCCGAGCGCCTTCCCTCGCGGCTGTTTCCAATGATAAACCGGTTCCGCGACGGAACGTAGAGGCCGAACTCGTCGCCGTCCGAGGCCATGTCGAACGCGGTCGTGCGCGCCACCGGGTAGAGACCGATCATGCGCAGATGATCCGGGCGCCGGATCAGGATGAACGCCCGCACGTCGCGGTAGTGGACCACTTCGGCCTGCTCGATCCGCGTGACGGAGGGCTCGATATCGACCGTCGCCTGGAACGTCTCGATCGTTTCCTGCTGGTCGTGCACCTGCTCGACCAGCTCCGCCAGAGTGGCGGTCTTCCAGGCCGGCGCAATCGCCGCCGGGGGTATCGCTTCCCGTTGCCGCACGGCGCAGCCCGGCACGAGCAGCACTGCAAGAAGCAGTCCAACCCATCCGCTAGTCCATCTGATCCTTCCAATCCTTCGTCGGCGTCGGCGCACAGCATCTCCTTCTAATTCCACTGTAACAGACCGCCGCGCCCCGCCGCAACGTGGGCCTAATCGATTGATCGAAAGGCGGTTAACTGAGTTGGATCAGCGGTCACGAGTGAGATGATTCAGATGGCAGCTCTCCGGCGTGAGGGATGGAGTCGTCGCGACTCAGCACGAGCAGCAGAGTAAGTGGCGGGCTGGAAGCGTTTGACACCGATTGCATCGGCGTGCCGGCGAGCCTGCGCCGCGTCGTATCCGGCCTGCATCTTGAGCAGCAGGTCCATGCTTACTCCGAAGGCTTTTTCCAGGCGCAGCGCCATTTCCGCCGACACGGACGATTTCCCGTTGGTCACGTCCGACAAGGTTGCCCGGCGCACTCCGAGAATCTTTGCCGCGCGGGTTACGGAAAGGCCGAGCGCGCCGAGCACTTCCTCCCGGATGACTTCCCCGGGATGCGGCGGATTTTTCATCGGCATGATCGAGACCTCCTAATGGTAATCTTCGAAGTTCAGATTGCTGACCACATTGTTCTGGACGGTGAACGTAATTCTCCAGTTGCCCGTCACGGTAATTGCGTGCTCTCCTTTGCGGCTGCCTTTGAGGGTGTGAAGCCTCCAGCCCGGCAGCGTGGTAACTTGCGATAGCTCATCCGCAAATTCCAAGGCAGCCAGAATTGCTTTGATCTTGGGAACGGAATGCGCAGGCAATCCGCTGCCGTCGTCGTCCTCATAGAGCCGTTTTAGACCCTTGTGACGAAACCTCCCCAGGAGCATGTCCGATTGTACGGCATAACCGTACGTAGCGCAAGCCGCCATCCGCAGACCCTGCGCATGGTTTCACGTGAAACAACTTCATCCGGGGCCGATTTTCAGGAGAACTTACCGCGCCGTTTCGGCCGCGCCCTGCTGGCGCAGGTTTTGGCGGTAGAGGCTGACGGCGGAGTTGTGCTCGGCGAGGGTGCGGGAAAAAGTGTGGCCGCCTTCGGCGTTGGCGACGAAGTAGAGGTAATCGCTCTCGGCGGGGCGGAGCGCGGCGGCGAGCGAGGCGCGTCCCGGGTTGGCGATGGGACCGGGCGGGAGTCCGCGGTGCAGGTAGGTGTTGTACGGGGAAGGGTGCTCGAGGTGCGACAGGCGGATGCGGCCGTCGTACTGGTTTTCGAGCATCAGGGCGTAGATCACCGTCGGGTCGCACTGCAACAGGATCCCGCGCAGCAGCCGGTTATAGAACACGGCGGAGACGACCGGGCGCTCCGAGTCGAGCGAGGTTTCCTTCTCGACGAGCGAAGCCATCGTCACGATGTCATGGGTCGTGCGGCCGGACTCGGGGGGGGTGAGCTCGGCATACACTTCCCGGAAGCGGGCGACCATCGCCTGGACGATCTGCGCCGGGCGGGCATGCCGCGGAAAGTGGTAGGTGTCGGGAAAGAGGAAGCCTTCGAGGTTCTTCGCGAGCGGGTCGAGATCGCTGATCAGGCTGACCTCCTCGGAGGCCCACAGAAAATCCTCGCGAGTCGAGAAGCCCTGCTCCTCCACCGAGCCGGCGATCTCCAGGAGATTGTAGCCTTCGGGAATCACCAGGACCTCGTAGGAGACCGCGCCGGAGATCAGCTTGGCGAGCACGTCGAACGGCGAGGCGGGGCCGTCAAAGGAATACTCGCCGGCCTTGAGCGTATTGCCGGGACGCAGGTAATGCAGCGCGAGAAAGGTGATGTTACTTCGGATCACGCCGGATGCCTGGAGCCTGCGGGCGATCTCGCGGGTGCCCGCGCCTCGCTCGATGTCGAGCAAAACCGGCTCGGGCGCGCGGAAAAACGGGCGCGTGGCGTCGGCGAGGAGCCAGAGTCCCCAGATCGCCGCCGCGGCGACCGCTGTCCAATAGAAGCGGTGCCAGTCCGCCGTCATGGGGCAGTCTCCTCGGCGGGCGCTTCCACGCGGCAGGTGTCGAGAAAACTTTGCAGGAGAATGGTGGCCGCCATCTGATCCACGGCGCCTTTGCGGCCAGCTTTCTCGAGGCCGGTTGCATCGAGAACCTGATGGGCCTCGACGCTCGTAAGGCGCTCGTCCCAGAGCTCGACGGCGATGGACTGTTCCAGTCGCCGCGCCAGCTCCTCCGCAAACGCGCGCGCCTTGTCCGACTGCGGCCCCGCGCTGCCGTCCATGTTCAACGGGTTGCCGACGAGCACCCGGGAAACGGCATGGCGGCGGGTCAGCACCTCGAGGAAATTCAGGTCCTGGCGCTTATTCCGCCTCTCCGCCGTCGGCAGGCCCTGCGCCGTGAGCCCGAGCGGATCGCTCAGCGCGAGGCCCATGCGCCGGTCGCCGAGATCGATCGCCAGAATTCTTCCCGCGCGGTTTCCGTGCAACGATCCTGCCTCCTTGAAATGAATTTGCAGGCCGCGTCCGGCGACCTTTCGAAAGCCAACTTGGGTTTAGTTTACCACAGCCGCAGAGCCATCAGAGATAGGGCTGTGTTGTGTTGTCTCTTGTGGCAGTTGGAACATCTGTTTTATCCTACCCAATGGAACTTCGGTATTAACGGGTCCCCCCCAAGGTACTCCTTTGCAAGTACCGCTATGGTATTCTTTATGAATATAAGGAGTGTGTATGGGAAAGCTTCTGATTGTGGGAAACCCGTCGACGGAGAGGGACAGTCTGGCGCTGGTCCTGGAGTTCGCGGGTCATGAGTGCGCAACGGCGGGCACGGTCGAAGAGGCGGAAACGATCCTCCGAAAAGGAAAATGGCAGCTCGTGCTGGCGGAATCGCCGCTGGATGGCCGCAGTCCGGAGGAAACGGTGCGGGCCTTGCGCAGAGTTTCTCCCAAGGCGCCCGTGATGTTCCTGACCGAGGAAGTAGAGCCCCGGAAGTTCGAGGAGGTGGTAAGCGGCACCCAACCGGTCGGAGAAAACGTCACGATCTTGAGTGTGGTATCCCTGGGCGAAGCCCTGGCGGTGCTGCTGCCGAAGCCGGATGCTTTCGTGCGATTGGATGAGTTATCGCGAACGCCCGGCGTATTGAACCGCCTCGCCTCGCTCTACCAGGCGCAGAAGGAATACGACACGGCGGAGGATCTCTATAAGCAGGCGTTGGAAATCTCGGAAGACATGAAAAAGGCTCCGGCGGAACTGGCCACGCTGCTCAACAACCTTGCCAGTGTCTATCACGAGCAGCAAAAATACGCTGAGGCTGAGGCGCTTTACCAGAAATCGCTCGAGATTGTAGAGAAGGCGTTCGGACCCAAACATCCGAAGACAACCCGGCGGCTGCGGCGCCTCGCCGATCTCTACCAGGTTACGGGGAAGACCGACTTGGCAGAGCCTATTCTCGATCGACTCAAGGGCGTGGCGTAACGGGCTGCACCGGATGCCCAAACTCGCGCTCATAATTATTGACATGGTGAACGACTTCTTCCGCGAGGGCCCACTGGCCCTGCGCCGGGCGGATCTCGTGTCGTCCCGCAATGAGCTTGTGCGAGCGTGTCACTTGTCCTCATCGCTATACCATTTTCACAAAAGGGTGTAGACCACCAGCTGCGTTGTAAGACGAACCTCAGCGGCTGAAGCCGCTTGATTTTTACAGCGGTTACGGCATGGCTGAAGCCATGCCCTTACGGTTCTACACCAAGAGCTAAACAAGCTCTAACCCCGCTCTAACCCGCATTTCTCACCAGACATTGAGGGAGGCGAGTCACCCTACCGTCCTGCGGAGGTTGTGCGACCCCTGCGGGGTCGGTTCGAATATTCCCATTCTGTTCCGGGGGCGTTGCCCCCGGCTTCCTCTGTTGCCCTTGCAGGGCAACGAAATCAGCGGGCCGAACACTCCAAGCTGGTGAGAAATGCGGGCTATCGCCGGAGCAGCTTGAAGGCGATTCCCGTCCCGATCACCGTGATCCGCATGGCTTATTCCGAGACCTTGCCTTTCTTCAGGTCGAGCCCCTGCGTCCGGACGCGCTCGGGGAGCACCTTGAAGATGATGCGGACTTCGCCGGGCGGGCGGCGCGGGTGCCGGTCGACGCCAAGATACTTGTGCGCCAGCTTGTCGATGTGCGCGTCGGCGCCGTGCTCGGTGATTTCGACGACGCGGCCCCGGACCTCTATATAGCGGTAGGGGTTTTCGGGATCGAAGATCTCAAATGAGACGCGCGGGTCGCGGCGGACGTTGCGGTGCTTCTGGCGGCCCTTGACGGAATTGAAAATGACATGGGTGCCGTCGAACTCGCACCACACCGGCGTGACCTGAGGGCGGCCGTCGGGCATGACCGTCGCCAGGTTGGCGATGGCGGGCCGGCTGAACAAGTCGAGAAACTCGGATGGAATGGACACCGGCATGGAGCCTCCCTGTGGCTCGAAAAATCGCTTGGGATCGGCCGGAACCTCGGTTCCCAGGGTTGCAGCGGGTTCCAGTTGTTCCAGCGCCACACTATAGCACGGACGGAAGGCCCTCAACTTCGCGTCTGTTACCTCGAGAAGTTCTTTTCGACGGGGAGCGCGGCAATTTTTGTGCCAGTCGGGCTACAATAGCCGAGAGCAGCGGCGATGAAGAAGACAATGCAAGCGTTCCTGATTTGGTTTGCGCTGGGCGCAGGGGTGTGTTTTCCGGAAGGAATCCGCGCGTGGGAATCGGTGGGTCCGTTTGGCGGCAGCGTGCGGTCGCTCGTGGCCGATCCGTCGAACCCGGACCGGATGATCCTGGGCACGAGGACGGGGCAGGCGTACGTGACGACCGACGGCGGAAAGTCGTGGCAGCGGCTGCAGGGTTTCCGGCCGCCGGCGCACTGGGTGGTGGACGACCTGCTGATTGATCCCAGGAGCCCGGACATTCTCTACGCCGGGATGTGGAGCCTGGGGACCGGCGGGGGGGGCGTTTACAAATCGACCGACAGCGGCAAGACCTGGACGGAGATGAGGGGGATGGCGGGGCAGGACGTCCGCGCGCTGGCCCTGGCCGCGTCCGATTCCCGCATCCTGGTGGCCGGAACCCGCGACGGTGTGTTCCGCAGCGTGGACGCCGGAGAGACCTGGGAACGCATCTCGCCGCTGGGCCACGCCGAGATTCGCACGCTGGAATCGGTGGCGATTGATCCGCGGGACCCGGACGTGATCTACGTCGGCACCTGGCACCTGCCCTGGAAAACCGTCGATGGGGGCGGCCGGTGGACGCAGATCCACAAGGGAATTCTGGACGACTCGGACGTCTTCAGCCTGGCGGTCAACCCCGCAAACCCGAACGTCCTCTATATCGGGGCGTGTTCGGGCATCTACCGCACCGATAACGCAGCGGCGCAATGGAGAAAAATCCAGGGGATTCCCTATAGCTCGCGGCGGACGCTGACCCTGGTGCTCGATCCCGGCGATCCGGCGGTCGTCTATGCCGGCACGACGGAGGGGCTGTACCACTCCCCGGACGGAGGTCAATCCTGGACGCGCCTCACGGAGCCGACGTGGGTGATCAACGCGGTCGTCATAGACCCGCGCGATCCGCGCCACTTCACCCTGGGGATGGACGATGCCGGAGTGATGGAAACCCGCGACGGCGGCGCAACCTTCGCGCCGAAAAACAACGGCTTTGCGCAACGGCAGGTTGCGAGCCTCATCGCCGATGCGAGCGAACCGGGGCGTTTTTACGCCGGCCTTCTGCATGACGGGGCGCAGGGAGGCGTCTATACGACCGGCGATTACGGAACCATGTGGCAGCAAATGAGCGCCGGCCTGGGGGGCCGGGATGTGCGCAGCCTGCTGCTGCTCTCCGAGCCGGCCGGGGGGCTGCTGGCGGGAACGCCGGACGGGGTGTTTGAGTATTCCCCCGCGAGCGGCGTTTGGGAAAACCGGAGCCACTGGGAGATTCCAGGCGCGAACCCCGGCGGCGCCGCGCCGGCCGTGGTCGTCTGGGAACTCTATCGCCGCGGCCCGGGGGAGCCGGGCGAGCCAATTTATGCGGCCACGTCCAAAGGGCTGTTTCGGAGCCGGGACGGCCGCGACTGGATTCGCCTTCCCGCGCCGGGAAATCCCGGCGGCATGTATGGGGTGACCACGCTGGGCGCCGGTGGCCGGACGATCGTGGCGGCCGAAGCGGACGCAGCCGTCATCTCCCGCGACGGAGGGCAAAGCTGGTCGCCGCTCGACCTCGGCGCCGGGGCCCCGCTGCGGGTCCACCGCGTCGCGGCGCATCCGGCCGCTCCGGATGTCCTGTTCGTGGGAACCAGCCTGGGACTGTTCCGCTCGATGGATTCCGGGCAGAGCTGGGAGCGGTTCGGGCGCGGGGTGCCGTTTGCGCCGGTGATGGAGATCCTGATTTCCCCGGCAAATCCGCAACATGTCATCGTGGGCGGAGCCTCCGGAATTTTCCACTCGTTCGATGGCGGGAACCGCTTCGAACGAGCCGGCGACGCCGACGCACTGGAAGGCTTTCCGGTGCATGCGCTCGCCTTCTATCCCTGGAACGGGTCCTGGAACGCGCCGCAAGCGGTGCTGGCCGCCTCCCGAAACAATGGGGTCTTCCGCAACCGGGTTGCGCCTGTCCTCCAGCCGGAATAGCCTCTCGGCAACCAATCCAACTTATTGATTTTAATAGATAAATGCAGCACGGCTGTGACTGGTGGAGGAGTATTTTCGGCTACCGGGAAGCTGCAATTGCGTTATGCTAATCAAAAAATGCATATTCGCTATATTTTAATGGCATTTTTCTACTATAAAAAGGTTTTATTTCTATTATGTAAAGAAATTATCGTCTCTTATGCATTTTTCTATTGCAATCGGTTCTCTGTGATTTTAATCTACCAGGGTCGCGGCACAAGGCTACTGGCCGAAGGGAGATTTGCTGGGCCGGCAACACCGCGCGAAAAATCTGAAGAGAGTTAGGAGAACAACAAGTATGAAAACAGCGAACATCCAGAAAGCCGGGGCGGCGCCGAAGTCGTTACGGCGATGGGGGGCGTCGATTTGCCTCATGGTGGTCGCGGCCGTGGGTTCGCCGGCCCAAACAAGCATGGAAGATCGGATTGCGACGATGGAAGCTCTCCTCCAGCAGCAAAACGCGCGCATTCAGCAACTCGAGCAGGAATTGGCCGTCACGCAAGGCGGCGCGAAGGTTCAGCCGGTTAGCGAAGTAAGAGATGACGGGGGTGCTTTCATTCGTCCGGCTGTTTTGGTGAGTGCGACCTCGGGACCCATTCTGGTTCCGGCCGCTGCGTCCGCTCCGGCAGGATCGCCCGAGCCGGCGGCTGCGGCGGCTCCTGCGCCGCAGGACCCGACGGCCAGTCCGGATTTCGAAGGGCTGAACTTTTTCCGGGGCATGAGCCTCTCCGGGTCCGTGGACGCGTATTTCGGCTACGACTTCAACAAGCCGGGTTCCCGAACATCGGCATTCCACAGCTTGGACCCTCACAGCAATTCCATGACGCTCAACCTGGTAGAGATCGACATGGCCAAGGATGTGAGCGACAGCAGCCCGCTCGGCTACCGCCTGACGTTTGGGTACGGGCCGACCGCAGACATCGTGAACGGGGGCGATTTCGGGACCGGCAACATTACGGGAGCGAATCTGCTGCAGTACTACGTCAGCGGAAAAATCCCGAATTCAAAGCTCACGATTGACGTCGGCAAGTTCGTCACGCAGCACGGCGCCGAGGTGATCGAGACTGCGCCCAACTGGAACTATTCGCGCGGCATTCTGTTCGGCTACGCGATTCCCTTCTATCACTTCGGAGTGCGCGCTACGTATGCGGCCTCGGAGCAGGTTTCGCTGGCGGCCTTCCTGGTGAACGGCTGGAACAACGTAGTGGACAACAACGGCGGGAAGACGTTCGGCGCGCAGTTGATCTGGACCCCAAGCGACCGATTCTCGTTTGTACAGAACTACATGGTGGGCCCGGAGGGCGCGGATGACAATGACAACATGCGGCACCTGTTCGACTCGCTCTTGACGGTCGGGCTGACCGACAAGGTGACGTTCATGACCAACTTCGACTACGGCATGGACGAAATCGCCGGCGCCGGGAGGGTGCACTGGATCGGTGTGGCAGGCTATCTGCGCATGGCCCCGACGAGTTGGTTCGCACTCACCCCACGGTTTGAGTTCTACAACGACCCGAACGGGTTCACGACAGGAGCCCGGCAGCAGTTGAAAGAATTCACGCTCACGCCGGAATTCCTGATTGGCGAGAACTTCATCACCCGGTTCGAGTATCGGCGCGACTGGTCCAATTCCCGGACCTTCGAACGAGGCCCGGCCGAGATCGGGTCCTCGCAGGACACGCTGGGCCTGGGCGTGATTCTGACGTTCTAGGTTCGGCTGCACGAGGAGCGCGACCCGTACTGCGAGGGCCGCGTTCCCGCTGAGGGATTCGGCATGAAACTGCTTCTTGTAAATAACGCCGGAGAGTCGGTCGCGTGCCTGGAGGACGTGGAAGGGTACGATGTCCAGGATTCCAGGAACGTGCTGGCCCTGCTGGATTTGCTCGAGTCTTGGATCGCGGCCGCGAAGGACGGAAAGCCCTCCGCCGGGCAGTTGTTGGCAACAGATTCTGCCGGACAGATCACCGTTTGATCTGGGATGCTTATCCGGCGGGCGGGCGCGTGAATTTTTTCAATCGGTGATTCGGGGGCCACGCAGCTTGCTTGACTGTTCCAGATTCGCCCCATTCGAGATCACCCGCTAACGACAGGAATGAGGAGAACTATGACAACGAAAATAAGCGGTGCGCGCAGATGGCTACCTCTTGCCGTTCTGGCAGCGCTAGTAATCCCCCGGGCCGCGTTTGCCCAGGATGACGAGGGCCCGACCCCGGCTGATCTGAAAGTGATGGTGGACACGGTTTGGGTCATGGTGGCCGGCTTCCTGGTTTTTTGGATGAACGCCGGGTTCGGATGCGTGGAAGCGGGACTCTGCCGGGCCAAGAACGCCACCAACATTCTGGGCAAGAACTTTATCGTATTCGCGTTCGCGACCTTGGCCTTCTGGATCGTCGGATTCGCGATCATGTTCGGCGACGGGAACTCGATCATGGGAATGAACGGCTGGCTGCTCGGGGGCACGGACAACAGTCCGGCAACGGGCGACGCCTACCAGGGTGTTTTCAGCTCGCTCAACTGGACGGGAGTTCCGCTGACGGCGAAGTTCTTTTTCCAGCTCGTCTTTGCCGGAACGGCCGCCACCATCGTTTCCGGGTGCGTGGCCGAGCGAATCCACTACAAGTCATTTATCCTCTTTACTCTGATCCTGGTCGGGGTGTCCTATCCGATCACCGGACACTGGATCTGGGGAGGCGGCTGGCTGGCTGGAATGGGCATGCTGGACTTCGCGGGATCCACCGTGGTGCATGCCGTGGGCGGCTGGGCGGGGCTGGCCGGGATCTTGATCCTCGGCCCGCGGATCGGCAAGTACAAGAAGGATGGCTCGGTGTCGCCGATTCCCGGCCACAGCATGGCTCTGGTGTTTCTGGGGGGCCTGATTCTGTGGCTGGGTTGGTTTGGGTTCAATCCGGGAAGCACGATGGCGGCCGATGCCACCGGGATTGCTCACGTCGCGCTCACCACGAACCTGGCATGCGCGGCGGCGATTCTCAGTTCTACGCTGATGGCCTGGATCATGCTCAGCAAACCCGACTTCACGATGACCGTCAACGGAGCGCTTGCCGGCCTCGTGGCGATCACGGCCCCGTGCTATTTTGTCACGCCGGTTTCGGCGGTCATCATCGGCCTGATCGCCGGTGTGCTCGTGGTATTCGCGGTGATCTTCTTCGACAAGATCCATATTGACGATCCGGTGGGAGCGCTGTCGGTTCACCTGGCCAACGGAATCTGGGGAACGATCGCCCTCGGGTTGTTCGCATCGGAAGCGGCTCCCGGCGGCACGAACGGCTTGCTGAGCGGCGGCGGAATGGAGCTGCTTACGGCGCAGATCGTCGGAACGCTCGCCGTGGGAGCGTTCACGCTCACGCTGGCGCTGGTCGCCTGGACGGTCATTAAGGTGGTCTTCGGCATGCGGGTTGACCCGGACGACGAGACGCGCGGTCTCGATCTTTCGGAAATGGGCATGGAAGCCTATCCGCGGGATTCGATGATCTAGTTTCAAAAGCTCCCCGTTAACTCCCAGCCTCCGGGGAGGTTTCGGGAACCGGGAAGACGGTCGTGTTCGGGCGGGAAGACGCAGCCCGCCTGACACGGCCCCCGGATTGATCGCTCCAGCTCGCGTACTCCCCGATTTGTCAGTCCTGCTCCAAACGCAGCACGCCCCTTGGAAAATTCGCCTGCGAGGGCAGCGATTTGCTTCGATTCCTGCCGCAAAATTACAATTTTGTCTTGACAAGCCATTCCATCCTCCCTACGCTTGCTGAAATTTGTTGAAGTGTCACAGTTACTGGAGAGCTGCGCCGAAAGGATCCTCTCGGGTAATTGCGAATTGGTAGTTACGAATCACGGCGGGAGGCTCAGATCATGGAACCAAGACGACGATATCTTGTGAGGGGAACGTGTCTGCTGGGGGCCCTGTTGGCGCCCTTGGCGGGCTGGGCCCAGGAGGAGGCGCCCGGGACCGATCCGGGCGACACGGCGTGGCTGCTGACGTCGGCGGCCTTTGTCCTGCTGATGACCCCGGGGCTGGCGCTGTTCTACGGGGGCATGGTGCGCCGCAAGAACGTGCTGGGGACGATCATGCACAGCTTCGTGCTGATGGCTCTGGTGAGCATCATCTGGGCCGTGTATGGGTACAGCCTGGCCTTCCATCCGGGAACGTTCTGGGGCGGGTTTGACTGGGCGCTGCTGCGCGGCGTGGGAGCCGACCCGGACCCGATCGGATATGCCGGGACCGTGCCGCATCAGGTGTTCATGGCCTTCCAGCTGATGTTTGCCATCATTACCCCGGCGCTCATTAGCGGGGCCTTCGCGGAGCGCATGAAGTTCAGCGCCATGCTGTTTTTCATGTGGCTCTGGTCGAGCCTGGTATACAGCCCCCTGTGCCACTGGGTCTGGGGCGCGGGAGGGTACCTGCGGTATGGCGACGACGGAGCCATCTTCGGGGCGCTGGATTTCGCCGGGGGGACGGTCGTGCACATCAGCTCGGGCGTTTCCGCGCTGGTTCTCGCCGTGCTGCTGGGGAAGCGGATCGGCTTCGGGAAGCAGCCGCTCATTCCGCATAACGTAACGATGACGGTGACCGGCGCGGGGCTGCTCTGGTTCGGGTGGTTCGGCTTTAACGCCGGGAGCGCGGTTTCCTCGGGAGGGCTCGCGGCGAGCGCATTCATCGCCACGCATTTCGCGGCCGCCGCCGCCACGCTATCCTGGATGTTCGCGGAGTGGATTTCGAAGGGCAAGCCGAGCGCGCTGGGGGCGGCGTCGGGAGCCGTGGCGGGCTTGGTCGCCATTACTCCGGCGTCGGGCTTCGTCGGCCCCATGGCGGGCATCGTGATCGGCTTCATTGCCGGGGCGATCTGCTTCTGGGCGTGCACGTCGCTCAAAGCGAAATTCGGCTACGACGACTCGCTCGACGTGTTTGGGGTCCACGGAGTCGGCGGGACGACGGGGGCCATCCTGACGGGGGTCTTTGCTTCGAGCGCCGTCAACTCGGCGGCGCCGGACGGCTTGATCGGCGGCAACGCGGCGCAGCTCGGCAATCAGGTTGCGGCCGTCGCGGTGACGTGGATTTTTGCGATCGTCATGACCTTGATCATTGCCAAGATCACGGACGCGTTGATCGGATTGCGCGTGAGCCAGGAAGAGGAAATGGTCGGCCTCGACGAATCGCAGCACGGCGAGAAAGGCTACAATCTGGAAATGTAGACCAGGCGCGGCGGCGGGCGCCTATTCCACTGGCCGGGACGCGTAGTAGCCTTCGCGATAACGAACCGTATACTTGATTTCCTTGCCCTTGGGGTCCACGATCCTCGGCGCATTGCCGTCCGGCCCGACGATTTCGACCTGGAGTTTCCGGAATTTGCCGTCCTGGACCGTGTTGGCCGGGCTGTAGGTGATGCTGTACTCGTTGCGCAGCGCGGCGGAGATATCGCGATAAATTTCGGGAAACTCGGCCTCAAACTGCGGGAAGTACGCGCGTCCGCCGGAGAGCCGGGCGAAGCTGCGGAGCTGGTTGTCGGCTTGCAGCAAGGTGATATTACTGTGGAAGAATCCCCCGCGCACTCCCGACCGAAGCGCGTGCCGGATGCCGATGGGGTAGATGGCCGTGTCGGAGCTTTGCGCCGCTTTGAGAGCGTCCTGGTAGAGCGTCTTGCTGAAGGTGTCGATGCCGCTGGTGATCACCACGATCGCCTTCTTCCCCTCGATGTCATCCATGCGCTCGATGGTTTCCGTCAGGGCGTCGAACAGGACCGCTTCCCGGAACGTCGGAAGCCCCATCGAGTTCAGAGCCTGCAAGGCGGCGGTCTTGTTCCGGGTGAAGTCCCGCAGGATTTGCGTCTTCAGGTCGAACATCACGACGGCGACCCAGTCCTCGGGCCGCAGCGAGCCCACGAATTCATGCGCCGTCACCAGCGTCTCATAGAGAAACCACCAGGACGCGTCGCCGAATTCGATCACCATCGCCACGGTCACCGGCGCCTCGGAGGCTTCGATGCGCTGGATCGTCTGCGGAACCCCGTCCTCGAGGATTCGAAACTGCTCTTTCTGCAGGTCGGGGATGAAATTGCCAGCTTGATCCTGCACCACCACGCTGAGGCTCACCAGGTCCACCTCGGTGCGAAAGCGGACGGGGGGCGCATCGGAGCCGGTCCGCTCGCTGACCCTCTGTTGCTCTCGGTCCGAGGGCTGGCTGGGACGCCGGCGGGGAACCACCACGGTTTCCCCCACGCCCCGGTTCGGGCCGCTTTGCGGAACGGCGGCGGGCCGGGATCCTCCTGTGGAACTGCCTGTAGAACTGTCTGTGGAACTGCCGGTGGAACGGGAGGACTGACTCTGCGGCGGGTTTTCCGATTGCCCCGCTGCACCCAGCGCGGCCCCGGCTGATAAAAATACGAGCAGCCCGAAGGACAGGGACTGCAAGCAGAGACAAGATCGGTTGGGCATGGGGCGATCCTGATGAGGGGATTGCTGTGCAGCAGCGGATCTCCCCAGAGACCCGTTGACGAACGAAGCCCTATTCCACGGCCCGGGAAGCGTAGTAGCCTTCGCGGTAGCGGACCTCGTACTTGATTTCCTTGCCCTTGGGGTCCACGATCTTCAGGTCCTTGCCGTCCGGACCGACGATTTCCACCTTGAGCTTACGGTATTTGCCGTCCTTGACGGTGTTGGAGGGGCTGTAGCTGATCTGGTATTCGTTCCGGAGCGCGGCGGAGATATCGCCGAAGATTTCCCCGAACTGCCCCTCGAAGCGGGGGAAGTAAGCGCGTCCGCCGGAGAAGCGCGCAAAGCTGCGCAACTGGTTGTCAGCCTGCAGAAAGCCGATGTTGGTCGATGAGGACATGTATCCCCGGGACTCATACCACATCCTGACGGCCTGGCCAGTCCCGATGGCGTAGACCGGCGTCTCGGAACCCTTGGCGGCTTCGAGCGCGTCCTGGTACCGCGTTTTGCTGAACGTATCCACCCCGCTCGAGATCAGCACGATTGCCTTCTTCCCCTCGATGTCGGACATCCGGTCGATGGTTTCGGTCAGGGCATCGAAGAGGTTGGTTTCGCGGAACGCCGGATAGCGCATCTGGTTGAGCGCGCCGAATGCGGCGGACTTGTTGCGGGTGAAGTCCTGCAGAATCGTCGTCTTCAGATCGTACACGAGCACCGCCACCCAGTCCTCGGGCCGCAGCGAGCTGACGAAGCCATAGGATGCTTGCATCGTCTGCCAGAGGAATTCCCAATACAGATCGCTGAACTCGATCACCATGGCGACCGTCATGGCCGCTTCGGACCGTTCCATGCGCTGGATCTGCTGCGGCTTTCCGTCCTCCAAGATTCGGAAGTGCTCTTTTTTCAGCTCCGGGATGAAGTTCCCGTTCCGGTCCTGGACCACGACGCTCAGGTTCACCAGATCAACTTCCGTAGAGAAACGGAAGGTTTCGTCCGGATTGACGCGCTCGCTCACTTTCTCCTGTACGCGCGGCGTAGGCCGGGTGGGACGGTCCCGTGGGACGGCCACCGTTTCGCCCACGTTTCGGTTCGGGCCGCTCGACGGCACAGGCGCGGGACGGGATTCCTCGGCGGAACCGGATGCGGAACCGGAAGACCCGCTTTGTCCGGAGTCGGAATACTGCGCCGCCGAGTCCGTGATTCCCGCCATCAGGAAAGCCAGTCCGGCCACTAACAGAGTCAAACAATAGACAGAAGCTCGTTTTCGCATGGTACTCCCCCGAAGCGAATTCTCAAGACCTGCGCGCCTGCGAGTGCCGCCCCACGGGGACGGCAAATAAAGCTGCGCTCCATGCGCATTATTATGGCATGATCCGAAAATGCCACTGGTCTCATAGTACTATGGATGCGTCCAATTGTCACCAGGAAGCTCAAGAATCGAACAACCAGTCTCATTGGGGAGAAAGTTGATGACCAGCAAGGAGTTAGGGCGTCGGACAAAAATCGTGTGCACGCTGGGGCCCGCCACCCGGAGCCTGCCGGCGATCCGGAGTCTGATTCGGGCCGGAATGGACATGGCGCGGCTGAACTTCTCGCACGGGACGCGGGAAGAACATGCCCAAACCGCTGCCTGGGTGCGGCAGGCGGCCGAGGAGGCCCGCCGCCCCATCGCCATCCTGCAGGACCTGGCCGGCCCCAAGATTCGCACCGGATTGCTCCGCGGCAGGCGGCCGGTGACCCTGCGGGCCGGGCAGAGGCTGCGGCTGACGCCGGAGCAGATTCCCGGCTGGACCCGGCTGGTCTCGGTGACGTATCCGCGACTGGCTCAGGAAGTGCGCAAAGGCGACCGAATCCTCCTGACCGACGGACTGATCGAGCTGCGTGTTCTCGGGACATCGGGTGGCGAAGTCGAAACCGAGATCGTCAACGGCGGGGTCCTGGGCGAGCACAAAGGAGTGAACCTGCCGGGGTCGCGGCTGAGCATCGAGTCGGTGACTCCGAAGGACGAAGACGATCTGGCCTTCGGCGTTCGCCTGGGAGTGGACTACGTGGCGATATCCTTCGTGCGGCGGGCGCGCGACGTGCGCCGCGTGAAGGCGCTGCTGGCGGAGATGGGCGCGCAGATTCCGGTGATCGCGAAGCTCGAAAAGCCGGAGGCGGTCCGCAACCTGGATTCGATTCTGGCGGCGAGCGACGGCATCATGGTCGCGCGGGGCGATCTGGGCGTGGAGATGCCGCTCGAGCGCGTCCCGCTGATTCAAAAGGAGATGATCGGGAAAGCGGGCGCCGCCCGCATCCCCGTGATTACGGCGACGCAGATGCTCGAATCCATGACCCAGAACCCGCGGCCCACGCGCGCCGAGGCCAGCGACGTCGCGAACGCCATCCTCGACGGGACCGACGCCGTGATGCTTTCGGCCGAAACCGCCTCCGGCCGGTATCCCATTCAGGCTGTGGAGACCATGGTGAGCATCGCCCGGCAGGCCGACCAGAAGAATGAAGAGAATCTGGGCCGTCGCAGGGAGCAGCGGCCCGACATCGCCGAGACCATCAGCGAGAGCGTGGTCCACGCCGCGCATACGCTCCCGGTCCGGGCCATCGTCGTCTTCACGCGCAGCGGATCGACCGCCCGGCTGATCTCGAAATACCGCCCACCCTGCCCCGTCTTTGCGTTCTGCCACGACGAGAGCGTGGCCGCCCGCGCCGCTCTCTATTGGGGAGTGGTCCCCATTCCGTTGGCGCTCGAGGAAGACCAGGAAACGACCATCGCGCAGGCCGAGGCCGAGCTCCTGCGGCGGAAACAGGTTGCGCCGGGCGACGTCGTCGCCATCGCCGCCGGCGCGCCGGGGCAGCCCGGACAGACGAATCTCATGAAGCTGATCCGGGTGGGGGGGCTGATTTGACAACGCTTCCGCAACTCCTTACTGTTATGAAAAAAAGAGACGGGTGCGACTCATGCTAGGAGACAAACGGTTTCTTCGGACCATTCAACTCAGCAATCTCTTGTCGTTCCACCATATGGAAGAGCCTATCGAAGCAAATTCTCTGAACGTCTTGATCGGTCCGAATGGGTCGGGGAAGTCGAACTTCATCGAAGCAATTGGTCTCCTGCAGGCGGTGCCAAAGGACCTTGTGGAACCGGTACGGGAGGGCGGCGGAATCAGCGAGTGGCTCTGGAAAGGCAGCGAAAAGACCCCTATCGTCGAGATTGATGTAACGGTCGATTACCCCGGCGGAATCATGCCGCTGCGGCACCGCCTGTCCTTCACGATGGTAGGACAACGCTTTGAAGTGGTAGATGAGGCCATTGAAAACGAACGCCCGCAATCGGAGACGCAGGACGAAGTTTATTTCTTTTACCGATATCAAGGTGGGCGACCTGTTCTCAAAGTCTCTTCCTCGTTGATCCCTCTTGCGCCCCCTGGGTATGAAGAAGAGCAACCAGGTCGAAAGCCGGAGAGTAATAAGAACCTCCTTGCATTAGCAGCTCCTTCCGATCATCCAGTGTTTCGGTATCGGCGAACCGAGCGTTCGCTGCCCCGGGCGGAACTCGCTGCCGACCAGTCTATTCTTTCCCAGCGCAAGGATCCCGATCAATATCCCGAAATCACTTACTTGGGCAATGAATACTCCAAAATCCGACTCTACCGCGAGTGGAATTTGGGCCGCTATACGCCGCCGCGAAAGCCGCAGCAAGCAGACCTGCCCGAGGACTTCCTGGAGCCAGACGCGCGCAATCTGGGACTGGTGCTGAACGATCTGGAACACCACGGGACGAAGAAGGTCCTTCTGGAGAAGTTGGGTGTGTTCAGTGATGCGATCTCGGATTATTCAACCAAGATTCGCGGAGGAACCGTCCAAATCTTTCTGCACGAGAAGGGATTGAACCAGCCGATCCCCGCGACCCGGCTTTCCGATGGCACGCTTCGTTACCTATGCTTGCTAACACTGCTGTGCCATCCCGAGCCCCCCCCGGTGTTGTGCATTGAAGAACCAGAATTGGGGCTGCATCCCGACATTCTGCCCACGATTGCTGAACTCTTGATTGACGCGTCGCACCGCTGCCAGTTGTTTGTGACGACTCACTCCGACATTCTGATTGATTCCCTCAGCAAGGTTCCAGAGGCCGTAATCGTTTGCGAAAAACGGGAAGGAGCCACGAGCCTTCGCCGTCTCAAAGCAGAGGACCTGTCGGAATGGCTGGAGAAATACTCTTTGGGCACACTCTGGCGGCGTGGCGATCTGGGGGGGAATCGTTGGTAGCCAAAGTGTACGTTGAAGGAGGCGGGGAGTCCAAGGAATTGCATACCCGCTGCCGCAGGGGATTTAGCGAGTTCTTCCGAAAGGCGGGCCTCGAAGGCCGAATGCCGCGTGTTGTTGCGTGCGGAAGCCGGAACGAGGCCTTTAACGATTTTCTGACAGCGCATCGTCAGGCAAATGACGAGGTATTCCCTGTATTGCTTGTTGACAGTGAAAGCGCCGTTGCTACCCAAAGCCCTTGGGACCACTTGCAGCAGCGGGACCATTGGCCGAAACCTCAGGGAGCGGGCGACGATCAGGCTCATCTAATGGTCCAATGCATGGAAGCCTGGTTCATGGCAGACAAACGTTTCCTGGAGGAGTATTTCGGGCAGGGGTTCACAAGAAATCCTCTTCCTCCGCGAGACGATATAGAAAACATCCCTAAGAATGATCTGATGAATGAGTTAAAGAATGCCACTCGCCACACGCGAACCAAAGGCGAGTACAAGAAAGGGAAGCATTCCTTTGCGATTTTGGAGCGCATTGACCCCAATTTAGTCAGGCAGGCTTCCCCCTACGCCAACCGCCTGATATTGCTTCTTGAAAGCTTGTAGTCGCTGCCGTGTCATGCTCTATTCCGTCGAAGACAAAGAATGGAGGCCTTCAGCATCGGATTCTCAATCCGATGGGTCGCGTCCCCCGGTTGACCGCTTGGGAGGGGGTCGCGTAGACTTGTGCTCATGATTCGCTTGAAGCCCGAGACAGAACGGCTTTTGGAAGAGGAGATTCGCAAAGGCCGCTTCCAGTCCGCCGATGAGATGATCGCGCGGGCGATTCATGCCTTGCGCGGGCAGTCGATGGCGGAGCAGGAACGGACGGCCGAGGACCGGTGCCGGGCCGTTGAGTGGGCGCTCGATTTCGCACGGAATCGAGCTGTTTCTCTCGGGGACATCTCGATCAAAGAACTGATCCACGAAGGCCACCGGTTGTGAGCCAATGGGTGGTTGATGCGTCGCTGACGCTCGGCTGGTATTTGAAAGACGAACAGGACCGAGGGTATTCGCTGGCAGTGCTGGCGGGGTTGCGCGAAAATGAAGCCGTCGTTCTGTTTCTCTGGGCGTATGAAATCTCGAATGGACTGGTGATGGCCTGTCGGCGAAGCCGGATTACGATGACCGATCTCAACGAAATCCTGGATAATCTGAAGGCGCTTCGATCCTGATTGACGCCCCGCAGAAGGATGACGTATTGAAGCTGCCCCTGCTGGCGCTCCAGCACCAATTGACCGGTTATGACGCTGCTTATTTGGAACTTGCGCTTCGCCTGCAATTGGCGATTGCAACTACCGATGTCGCATTGAGGCGCGCAGCAGAAGCCTGTGCCGTGCCCTTAGTTCAACCTTGACGAATGATTGGATCCCGCTATCACAAGAGGAGTCTCCGAGGCGCCGCCGTGTCCAACACGGCCCCCGGTCTTTTCCTTGTTGGCTTTCGCGCAAGTATTGTAAAATTT
>Ga0326597_10004606_pt1 | contig 19343 bp, 15 predicted proteins | sample RVTome_12_FD_203789 | JGI IMG/M metagenome (GOLD analysis project Ga0326597, IMG submission 203789) | Soil microbial communities from uranium-contaminated site in the Upper Colorado River Basin, Wyoming, United States - RVT100D185 | ecosystem: Environmental > Terrestrial > Soil > Contaminated >... | reverse complement strand
CAGCCGGTCGTGCCCGCTGCCCTTCGCCTCCGGCCCCACCGCCAGCACGCTCAAGCCGTTGAAGGTCGCCGCCGGCTGGGGGCCGGAGCGGCCCTGCAGCACCGCCAGCGTCTGCCCATCGGCGCTCAGGGCCAGCCCTTGCAGGTCGCCGCGCAGAGGCCAGGCCCAGGCCGGCTCGCCCGTCCAGCGGTGGGCGAACAGCGTGTTGCCGCGCGGGTGGCGGGCGTAGGGCTCGCCCCCGCCGTGGGCCAGCGGCACGAACGAGGGCCCCGTGGCGAAGATGGCCGCCGCGCTCGTGGCCACCAGGGTGCCGTTGGTGGCCGCGACTGTGGTGCCCGCCACCTCCAGCGGCGGCACCAGGGTCAGCCGCACGGCCGGAGGGACCCTGCCGGTGACCAGCGGCTCCAGCCATCCGCGGCCGTCCTGGGCCGCCACGGCCAGGGCGTCGCCCGCCGGCCGCAGCGCCACGCCGCGCCAGAACTCGGCCGCGCGGTACGGCGCCAGCGGCGCCAGGGCCATTTCGCGCGCCTCCCGGCCGGTGTCCGCGTCCAGCACCACCACCCGCGAGGGCGGGCCCCCGGCTCCGGTTGCGCCTCGCGGGGCCTGGAGCGTCGCCGCAACCCGGCCGGCGCGGGCGGCGAACCAGGTCATCAGCCCCGCCGCCGCGCCGTCGGCCGGATAGGCCCAGCGCACCCGCCCCGTGGCGGCGTCCAGCCGGTAGAGGCGCGAGCGGGCGTCGCGGCCGGGCCCACCGCTGCGCGTGTAGACGGCCAGCACGTCGTCCCCTGCCGCCGTCACCCGGTAGGCCCCGGGCTGGGTGACCCACCCCGACCCCTTGTCGGAAGTCCCGCCCGGTGGGGCCAGGTCGGCCGCCTGGTCGCGCACCCAGAGGGGCCGCACCTCCAGGACATCCCCCGCTGCCGCGCGGCGCAGGGCATAGGCCGCCAGGCGCCCCTCGGGTCCCTGCTCGCCCACGAACAGGCGCCGCCCGTCCGGCCCGAAGGCGAGGTGCTTCACGACCCGCCCGGGCCGCTCGTGTCGCCACACCTCGGCGCCGTCGCGCACCCGCAGCAGGGCCACGGTGCCCCGGGCCGTGCCCGCCGCCAGCAGGTCGCCGCCCGGCGCGAAGGCCAGGGCGGTCACCTCGTCCCGCGCGGCCTGCCACCAGGGCAGCGCCGGCCAGTCCCGCCGCCAGACCACCCAGGGCGTGGGCCGCCGGGGCGCCTGCGCCGAGAAGGTGCGCCGCCCCGCCCCTTGCCCCAGGCCGAAGGCGGGGCGGGCGCCCGGGCGCCAGGGGCGCTCCACCAGCCAGCCGCCCCCGGGCGCCGCCCGGCCCGCCAGGGGCTTCCCGTCCTCCGTCAGGGTCGCGCCCTCCGCCGCCGCGAGCGCCGGAAACCACAGGCCGCCGCGCACGAACCGCACAGCCGGCGTCTCCGCGGGCGTGGCGCCCGCGGGCGCGGCCAGCAGCAGGGCCGCCAGCAGCAGAAGGGCCGCGCGGCTATACATGGCGCACCACCTGGGCGGCGAGCGCCTCCAGCAGCGGCGGCAAAGGCCAGCCGGTCCGCCACAGCAGCCCCAGCACCTGCCCGCCGGCCACCAGGGCCACCAGGGCCGCCCCGCTCCAGCACAGGGCCCGCTCGGCCCGCGAGAAGTCGCCGGCGGCCTCGACCGGCACCCGGTGCAGGGAGAAGCCCCGCGCCGCCAGCGCCGCGGCGATCCGGCCCGAGTGGCGCAGGTTCACCGCCAGCAGCGGGCCCAGCAGCGCGCCGCCGGGCCACCCGACGCCCGCCCGCGGCCGGCGCAGCAGCCGCAGGCCCCGCAGCCGCTGGGCCACCCAGGTGGCCCGCACCTCCGCCCACAGCAGGGGCAGGTAGCGCACCACCAGCGCCAGCAGAAACCCCAGCGCCGGGGGCAGCCCCAGTCCGGCCAGCCCCGCCATCAGCTCGTCCTGGGCGTAGCGGGCCACCAGCGCCGCTCCCAGCAACACCACCACGTCCAGCCGGAGCGACTGCACCAGCCCGTGCACCAGCCCCTCCCGGTACAGGTAGAGCCCGGGCGGATCGGCCCAGGGCGCCCAGGCCGGGGGCACCAGCAGCACCAGCGCCGTGCGCGGCTGGTCCGCGTAGAACAGGCCCTGGGTGAGCAGCATCAGCCAAGTGTTGAGCAGCAGCAGCGCCGCCACCCACTTCCAGTGACGCCCCCCGCCGGCCAGCAGCCAGGCACCCCCCGCTGCGGCCACCAGGGCCGCCAGGGTGGCGGGCCGCTCCACCAGCAGGGCCAGCAGGGCCCCCTCCACGATCAGCAGCATGGCCGCGGCCGGTGCGAGCGCCTTCATGCCCCCACCCTCACGTGCAGCACGTCCCCGGGCGGCGCCGGCGCTGCGGCCCGTATGCTCAGGGCGCCGTCCGCCAGGTGCCACGCCTCGTCGAAGAACCCCGCCAGGGGTGCCAGGTCGTGGGAGGAAACCAGCAGCGCCCGCCGGGGGTCGCCGGCCAGGAACGCCGCGCAGATCTCCAGCAGGGCCGTGGTCTGGGCCGCGTCCTGACCCGCGAAGGGCTCGTCCAGCAGCAGCAGGCGTGGCCCGGCGATGGCCACGGCGCCCACGGCCAGCCGCCGCCGCTCGCCCCGGCTGAGCAGGTGCGGGAAGCGGTCGGCCGCATGGGCCAGCCCCAGCCGCGGCAGCCAGGCCGCCAGCGCGCGGTCGATCTCGTTCGTGGACGCTCCGCGCCAGCGCAGGGCGCTCGTCAGCTCGTCGGCCACGGTGGGGGCCTGGAGCAGCAGCTCGGCCTGCTGGGGCAGGTAGCCCACCGCCGCGGCCCGCCGGGTCCAGGAGAGCCGCGCCGCCAGCCGGCCCTCCAGCAGCACCGTCCCCGTCCCGGGTCGCAGCAGCCCCACCAGCAGGGCCAGCAGGGTGGACTTGCCCGCGCCGTTGGGTCCCATGAGCGCCACCGCTCGCCCCGGCGCCAGCTCGGCCCGCACCCCGCGCAGCACGGGCGCCCCGTCCCGGTAGGCGAAGGTCACGTCGGCCAGCGCGGCGGGAGGCGCGGCGGTCGGACGCGACCGGAAGGCACGCGTCGGCCGCTGCGGCGGGGAGATGGCCAGCCGGGCCACCAGTGGCGGAGCGGTCCGGAAGGCGGCGGCGCTCCCCTCCCAGGCCACCCGGCCCGCCTCCAGCCACACCACGCGGTGGGCCCGGGGCAGCAGCGCCTCCAGGCGGTGCTCGGCCACCACCACCGCCGCGCCGGCGCGGGCCAGGGTCGCCAGCCGCCGCACCAGCCGTGCCCGGCCGGGGGCGTCCAGGTGGGCCAGGGGCTCGTCCAGCAGCAGCAGGGGCGGCCGCACCGCCAGCAGGGAGGCCAGCGCGGTGCGCTGCAACTCGCCGCCGCTGATGGCGCCGGTGCGGCGCTCCGCCAGCGCCGCCAGCCCCAGGAAGCGCAGAGCGCGGTTCACCCGGGCCGCACAGGCGGCACGGGCCAGGCCCAGGCGGTCGCCCAGCACGTCCAGCCCGAAGGCCGCCTCGCCCCGCACCGTGGGCCGCACCACCTGGAAAGCCGGCTCCTGGAACAGCAGCCCCGTGCGGCGGGCCCGCTCCGGAGGCGACAGGCGGCGCGCATCGGTCCCGCCCAGGGTCAGGCTCGCGCCGGGGGGAAGGGGGGCGAGACCCTGGATGACCCGCAGCAGGGAGGTCTTGCCCGCCCCGGAGCGGCCCCCCAGCAGCACCAGTTCCCCCGCCGCGGCGCGCAGGGACACGCTGTGCAGGATGGGCGCGGCGGCGCCTTCCGGCACCAGGGTCAGGCCGGCCAGAACCAGGGGCGCAGGATCGGCCGGGGCCGGGGCCGACGGGGAAGTCGGGGGCACGTCCGCGGCCGCCGTGGCGAAGCCCCGCAGCGGCGCCAGCCGGGCGCCCAGGGCCAGGCCCGCGGCGGTTCCCAGGCCGGCATAAACGGCGGCGGACATGCCCTGGGCCGCCAGGTACCAGTCGGCGAAGAACTGCCGGTACAACGCCTGGATCAGGTGCAGGTGCCAGGTGACGATCAGCCCCTCGCAGGCGCCCACCACCAGGGCCGCCGCCCCCAGCCGCCACCGTCGCGGCACGGGGGCGCCGGGCCGCGTGAGCCCGCCCAGCCACAGCCCCGCCTCCAGCACGCTCACCGCCACCGCCCCGAACAGCGCCAGCACGGGCGTGAACTGCCCCTGCAGCAGGGCCTGGAAGACCATCCAGAGCGCGTAGAACAGGAAGTACACGCCCGGCCGCCGCACCAGGGCGAAGAGCGCCCCCAGCAGCACGAACAGCAGGAGCTTGAACACCAGGTCGTCCACCAGGAACGCGAAGGGGCCGGCCACGAACAGCGAGACCGCCCGCAACAGCGCTCCCGGCAGCGTCACGGCCACCAGCGCCAGCCCCACCGTGAGCGCCACGAACACCGCGTCCCGGAGCGGAAAGCCGGGCAGCCAGCGGGGCAGCCGGGCCAGGGCGAACAGCGCCGCGCCGGCGCAGAGGGCCGTCAGCAGCCACAGCCCGGCCCAGCCCCAGGCTCCGCCGGTCACGACGCGCAAGGTCTCGCAGCGGGTGGCCGCGCCCTCGGCGGCGCCCCAGGGATGCAGCGCCGTGCAGCGGCGGTAGGCCCCGGGCGCCGCGGCGTCCTGGTCCAGGTACACCGGCTGCGCCAGGGTCACCGTGGCCCGGGGGGGCACTCGGGCCAGGCTGAGCACGGCGCCCCGCTCCGTCACCAGCAGGGGGTGGCCGAAGGCCGCCGCCGGCGCGTCGCCGTCCAGGGGCGCGGTGCGGGTGCGCAGGGCCACCACGGCCTCGCCGGGCAGGCGGTTGGTCACGGTCAGCCCCAGGTGCCCCGCCGGGCGCAGCACGTCCTCCGGGGCGGCCACCCCCCAGCGCCCCCGCAGCGCCCGCAGCCAGCCCGGCTCCAGGGCGATCCGCTCCGCGGGCCGATGGGGCAGGGGAGCGCCGGCGAGGTCGGCGGGGAAGCGCGCCGCGTCCAGGCTCAAGGCCGCGGCGAACCGGGCGGGGGGCAGCACGGCCACGGTGCGCGACCCCGCCAGGGGCACGGGCAGGCCCGGGCCTTCCACCCGCCAGCGGAGCGGCGCCTCCGGACCTTCCGCCGCCGTGAAGGGCACCTGCACCAGGGCCGGCTCGCCCCGCACGCGCAGGGTCACCCGCCGCACCACTTCCGCGGACCCGCCGGCGGGGCGCAGCGCCGGCGGCAGCGTCAGCCGCACGGTGAGGGCCTGGGGGGCCGGCCCCACGCTGCGCAGGGCCAGCGCCAGCGTTCCCCGGGCACCGGCGGGCAGGTAGACGGGGTGGCCATCGGCGGACAGGTCGAGCCCGGCGGGAAGCTGGAGCGCGACGCTCACCGGCGGGGGCGCCGCGGCCGGGGCCCGCAGGGGCCAGGTCACCGGCGACCCGTCGGCCGCCCGCGCGGTGAGGGTCAGCCGCGCCCCGGCCGTCCAGTCGTGGAGGAACACCAACGGGCCGGGCTGCCCGGGGTTGGCCGGCAGGGTCGCCAGGGGCGCCCCCTCGGCGGTTGCCAGGGCCACCTCCGCCCAGGGGTGCCCGGCGGGCAGGGTCGCACGCACCTCGCCGGGAGCGAACGCCACGGGAGGCGCGGCCGCTGCCTCGGGCCCGCCCGCGCCACAGCCCGCGACCGCGGGCGGCAGGCCCAGCAGCAGCCCCAGCGCGACCGCGGCGCGAAGCCGGGACGCAGCGCGGCGGCGCCTGGGCGGCTCAGGCCGGTGGTGGTGGAAAGGGGGGGAATCCGGGCACCCGAATCTGGCCAACGCCCCGTGGCTCCTGGGTATGGGGTTCCGCCAGGCAGGTCTTCCGGCTCCCGGATCGTCCGCACGCTGGGCCTTCCCAGCCCCTCAAGGAGCCAGTGGCATCGTCCAGCTACGTACCCGGTTACGGCAGCGGGGGCTGCATCGGCCTTGCACCGATTTCCCTTTTCACCGCGATGGGACCTGGCGAAGCTCAGGTTGTCTGCTGCCCTTCCCAGGTAGCCCGGCCGGGGCCGCCCTGTCAATGGGCGGGGCCGCGCGGTTCCGGGGAAACCATGGCATTTTGGCCGGGTCCGTGCGATATAGTCAGGGTTTACTTTGGCACCGTGAATCCCTCTGCCAGGCAGGAACCGCGCGCATGACTTCCGCCCCCTTCAACCCCGCGTCCCGGGTGGCCCGGGTGTACGACGTGATCGTGGTCGGCGCCGGCCACGCCGGCTGCGAGGCCGCGCTGGCCGCGGCCCGGATGGGCTGCGAGACCCTGGTGCTGACCATGAACCTGGAGACCGTGGCCCACATGCCCTGCAACCCGGCCATCGGGGGGCTGGCCAAGGGCCAGCTCGTCAAGGAGATCGACGCGCTGGGCGGGGAGATGGGCAAGGTGGCCGACGCGACGGGCATCCAGTTCCGGGTGCTGAACCGCTCCAAGGGGCCCGCCGTGCAGGGCAGCCGCTGCCAGTCGGACATGTACCGCTACCGGGCCCGCATGCGCAGCGTGCTGGAGGCACAGCCGCGGCTGACCCTGGCCAAGGCGGGCGTGGAGGGGCTGGTGGCCGAAGGGGGGCGCATCGCCGGGGTGCGCACCCTGGATGGGCAGGAATACCGCGGCCGCACGGTGATCGTCACCACGGGCACCTTCCTCAACGGGCTGATCCACATGGGCGAGCGGCAGACCGCCGCCGGGCGCATGTGGGAGCCGCCGGCCCGCACCCTGTCCGCCTCGCTGGCGGCGCTGGGGCTGGAGCTGGGACGGCTCAAGACCGGCACGGTGCCCCGGCTGCAGCGGGACTCCATCGACTGGGCCGGGCTGGAGGTGCAGCACGGCGACGAGCCGCCCCAGAAGTTCTCCTTCTGGGACAGCCGCATCGAGCTGCCCCAGGTGACCTGCTCCATCACCTACACCAACGCGGCCACCCACGGGGTGATCCAGCGCAACCTGGGCAAGTCGGCCATGTACAGCGGGGCCATCAAGGGCGTGGGGCCGCGCTACTGTCCCTCCATCGAGGACAAGGTGGTCAAGTTCCCGGACAAGCTGCGCCACCAGATCTTCCTGGAGCCCACGGCCCTGGACAGCGAGGAAATCTACCCCAACGGCCTGTCCACCAGCCTCCCCCAGGACGTGCAGGAGGAGTTCCTGCGCACCATCCCCGGGCTGGAGGCGGTGCAGATCGTCAAGCCGGGCTACGCGGTGGAGTACGACTACGTGCTGCCGCTGCAGCTCCACCCCTCCCTGGCCACCAAGCTGGTGGGCAACCTGTTCTGCGCCGGGCAGATCAACGGCACCTCGGGCTACGAGGAGGCGGCGGCCCAGGGCATCGTGGCCGGCATCAACGCCGCGCTCCAGGTGCGGGGTGAGGCGCCCTTCGTGCTCCGGCGCGACGAGGCCTACATCGGTGTGCTGATCGACGACCTCATCACCAAGGGCACCGAGGAGCCCTACCGCATGTTCACCTCCCGCGCCGAGTACCGCATCATCCTGCGGGAGGACAACGCGGACCTGCGCCTGAGCGGGAAGGGGCACCGCATCGGGCTGCTGCCGGCCGAGTACCGCCGCCGCGTGGTGGAAAAGCAGCGCCGCATCCACGCCCTGCGGGGCGCCCTGGACGACCTGCGGCTGACGCCCACGCCGGCGGTGAACGGCGCCCTGGCCGCCGCGGGCCACGCCGGCCTCAAGACCGGCTGCACGGCGGCGGAGCTGGTGCGGCGGCCGGAGCTGGGGCTGGCCGAGGTGGGCCGGCTGGCCCCGGTGGCTGCGCGGCTGGACCTCGCCCCCTACCCGCCCGCGGTGCGGGAGCAGGTGGAGATCGGCATCAAGTACGAGGGCTACATCGCCCGCCAGGCGAGCCAGCTCGCCATGTTCGACCGGCTGGAGTCCATCGCCCTGCCCGAGGGGCTGGACTACCAGGGCATCGCGGGGCTGTCGCGGGAGGTGGTGCAGAAGCTGGAGCGCTACCGGCCGGACAACCTGGGGCAGGCCTCGCGCATCAGCGGCATCACGCCCGCCGCCATCACCGTGCTGGCGACCAGGCTCAAGTCCGGCCGGGAGCGCCGGCGCGCTTCCTGACGGCCGGGCCGGTTCACCGCAGCCCAAGGGGCCTCGTGGAAAAGTTCATCGTGGAAGGGGGCTACCCGATCGGCGGCGCCTTCACGCCCGCGGGGAACAAAAACGAGGCCCTGCCGGCCCTGGCGGCCGTGCTGCTCACCGACGGGCCGGTGACCCTGCACAACCTGCCGGACATCAGCGACATCCGCGACATGGTGGCCCTGCTGCGCGGGCTGGGAGTTTCCGTGGAGCAGCTCGCCCCCCGGAGCTGGCGCTTCCGGGCCGCGGAGCTGGCCGTGGCCGACCCTGCCCGGGAGATCACGCGGCGCATCCGCGGCTCGTTCCTGCTGGCCAGCCCGCTGCTGCTGCGCCAGGGCCGGGCGCGGCTGTCCATGCCGGGAGGCGACCGGATCGGCCTGCGGCGGCTGGACACCCACCAGCTCGCCCTGGAGCGGCTGGGGGCGGAGATCGAGCTCCAGACCGACCGCACCTTCCGCTTCGAGCTGCCCGGGGGGCGCTTCCGCGGCGCGCACATCTTCCTCGACGAGGCGTCGGTGACCGCCACGGAAAACGCGCTCATGGCCGCCGTGTGCGCCGAGGGCACCACGGTGCTGGAGAACGCCGCCTCCGAGCCCCACGTGCAGGGGCTCTGCCACATGCTCCAGGCCATGGGGGCACGCATCGAGGGCGTGGGCACCAACCACGTGACCATCGAGGGCGTGCCCCGGCTGGAGGGCTGCGAGCACACCATTGGCGCGGACCACACCGAGGTGGGCTCCATGATCGGCCTGGCGGCGGTCACCGGCGGGGAGCTGCTGATCGAGCACGCGGGCCTGGAGCACCTGCGCATGATCCGGCTCATGTTCCACCGGCTGGGGGTGGAAACCACCGAGGAGGGCCCCCACCTGCGCGTGCCGGGCGGGCAGGAGCTGGCCGTGGCGCCGGAGCTGGACGACGCCATTCCCAAGATCGACGACGGCCCCTGGCCCGCCTTTCCCTCCGACCTGACCAGCATCATGACCGTGGTGGCCACCCAGGCGCGGGGCACCGTGCTCATCTTCGAGAAGATGTTCGAGAACCGGTTGTTCTGGGTAGACCGGCTGATCGCCATGGGGGCGCGCATCATCCTCTGCGACCTGCACCGGGCCGTGGTGGTGGGCCCCGCGCGGCTCACCGGCAGCACCATCACCACGCCGGACATCCGCGCCGGCATGGCCCTGCTGATCGCCGCCCTGTGCGCCCAGGGCTCCAGCGAGATCCAGAACATCCAGCAGATCGACCGCGGCTACGAGGCCATCGACGCCCGTCTCAACGCCCTCGGGGCGCGCATCGTGCGCGAGACCGTGTGATACCAGGATGCGTTCGATGTTTGCTGATTGAAGCATCGCACAACCCCTCCCCTTCCCCTCCCCGCCAGCGGGGAGGGATGGCGGGCGTCAGCGCGACGGGGTGGGGTGTTCGTTCAAAAAGCGCATCTTGAACGCATGCTGGCGTGAGCCCCGCCCCCTCTCCCGATACCCATGAGCCATCCCCCGCTGCCCACCGTCTACCTGTACACCTTCGGGTTCCGCCACGGCGGGGCGCCGGCCGACGAGAGCGGCCACGGCGGCGGGTTCGTGTTCGACTGCCGGGCCCTGCCCAACCCCTTCTGGGACGAGAAGCTGCGGCCTTTCGCCGGCACCGACCCGGAGATCGTGGCCTTCATGGAGGCCCAGCCGGAGGTGCAGGCCTTCGCCGAGCGGGCCACGGCCCTGGTGCTGCAGATGGCCCGGGCCTATCGCGAGCGGGGGCTGGAGCGGCTGATGGTGGCCTTTGGCTGCACCGGCGGGCGCCACCGCTCGGTCTACCAAGGGGAGCGGCTGGCCGCGATCCTGAAGGCCGAGGGGTTTCCCGTGGTGCTGGTGCACCGCGACGTGGACGGCCCCCACCCCAGCGAGCCGCTGTGAAGGCGATGATCCTGGGCGCGGGGCTGGGCACGCGCCTGCGCCCCCTCACCGAGCGCACGCCCAAGGTGCTGGCGCCCGTGCTGGGCGTGCCGTTCCTGGACCGGCTGGCGGGCTTCCTGGCCCGGGGCGGGGTGCAGGCCCTGGCCCTCAACACGCACCACCTGCCGGAGGCCGTGGCAGCCCACGTGGCGGCCGCGGGGGCCGCTTGGCCGCCCGTGGAGCTGTTCCACGAGCCGGAGCTGCTGGGCACGGGTGGGGGCGTGGTCAACGTGGCCCGGTTCTGGGGCCAGGCGCCGCTGCTGGTGTGGAACGGCGACGTGGCCGCCGACGTGGCCCCGGGGGCCCTGCTGGAGCGGCGCGCCGCCACGGGTGCCCTGGCCGTGCTGCTGGTGCGGGAGCGGCCCAGCGACTCGCGCCTGCTGGTGGACGGGGCGGGCTGGGTGTGCGGGATCGACTCGGCCCGGCGGGGCGACCACCGCCTGCTGCGCGAGCCCCGGGGCGCGGCGCGGGCCCTGGCCTTCTGCGGCGTGTCGGTGCTGCACCCGGCCCTGGCCGGCCGGCTGGCCCAGCCCCCGCCCTTCGACCTGGTCAGCGCGCTGCTGGAGCTGATCGCCGCGGGGGGCGCCGTGGCCGCCCTGGACGCCGGCGCCGCCTTCTGGGGCACCACGGGCACGGCGGCCAAGCTGGCCGCCCTGGAGGCGGGCCTGGCCGCGGATCCGGCCCTGCTGGCGCGCTGGGCCCCGCCCCCCGGTGCTCAGTCGAGGGCGTAGTCGAGCCGGGCCCCGTCGCCCCCCAGGGCCTCGGCGGCGCGCAATCCCCCGCGTCGGCTTTTTGCGGTTTGGCGGAAGTCCCGCCCCCCTTTACCCCGCCTCCTGCGTGGTCTGTGGCGTGCCTTCGTCGGGCTGGGCCAGGTCGAAGTCCTCCAGGGTGGGGAGGTCCTTGAGGTCGGTGAGGTTGAACAGGCTCAGGAAGTGGCGGCTGGTGCCGTAGAGGATGGGGCGCCCCGGGGTCTTGTCCTTGCCCAGGATGCGGATCAGCTTCTTGTCCAGCAGGGAGCGCAGGCCGGAGGAGCAGTCCACGCCGCGCAGGTGCTCCACCTCGGCCCGGGTGACGGGCTGGCGGTAGGCGACGATGGCCAGGGTTTCCAGGGTGGCCTGGGTGAGCTTCACCGGCTTGACCGGGTCGGCCTTGTGCAGCCAGGTCTTGTAGATGGGCAGGGTGCGCAGTTGCCAGCCGTCCCCCAGACGCTGGATGCGGAAGGTGCGGTTGGTGCGCTCGTACTCCTCGTTCAGCTCGGCCACCCAGCGGCGGAGCTTGGCGCCGCTGCCCTCGCCCAGGGTGTAGGCGAGCTGGCGGGCGCCGACCGGCTCGGCCGAGGAGAACAGCACCGCTTCGAGGATCTTCTTGGCGTCCGCGTCGATCATGGGATGCTCCTTGCTCGTCGGGCGCGCGGTTTCAGTCCGTTGAAACCGGGGCAGGTCGCCACCTACCCGGGCCTACCCTACCACATCATTCCAGGCGGGCGCGAATCGTTTGTCGCAAGGGGTCCAGCAGGGCCCGCCGCACCGCCGGAACGAGCAGGGCCAGACCGGCCAGGTCGGTCAGGTAGCCGGGCACCATCAGCCCCCAGCCCCCCAGCACGGCCAGCATGGCGTCGAGCGCCTCGGGCGTGGGCACGCGCCGGTTGCGCACGTCCTCCTCCAGCTCGCTCCACAGGCTGAGGTCCTCCCGCCGGGCCGCCCACCAGCCCAGCGCGGCGGTCGCCGCGGCGATGGCCAGGGTGGGCCCCAGCCCCACGGGCAGGGTGAACATCAGCCACAGCTCCACGAACGGCACGGCCAGCAGCAGCCCCCCCAGCAGCCAGAACAGCGGCCAGCCGCCGCCCGGTACCGGGTCGTCCGGCAGCGGCGCCGGCCCGGGGGCGCGGGGGCTCTCAGCCACCGCCCGGTACGGGATGGGGGCGCCCCAGGGCCTGGGCGATGAAGAACTCCGCGGCGCGGTAGGAGGAGCGCACCAGCGGCCCGGCGGCCACGTAGCGGAACCCCATCGCCAGCCCGCGGGCCTCCAGGGCCTTGAAGCGCTCGGGGGGCACGTACTCGGTCACCTGGAGCTTGCGCTTGTCGGGCTGGAGGTACTGCCCCAGGGTGAGGAAGTCCACCCCCACGGCGCGCAGGTCGGCCATGGCCTCCAGCATCTCCGCCTCGGTCTCGCCCAGCCCCAGCATCAGGGAGGACTTGGTGGGGATGCCCGGGGCCGCGCGGCGCACGTGGGCCAGCACCGCCAGGGACTGGTCGTAGCCGGCGCGGGGGTCGCGCACGGTCTTCTGGAGGCGGCGCACGGTCTCCAGGTTGTGCGCGATCACGGCCGGCTGAGCGGCGATCACCAGGTCCACCAGCGCCGCATCGCCCCGGAAGTCGGGGATCAGCACCTCGATCAGCAGCGCCGGGCTGGCGGTCTGGCACGCGCGGATGGTGGCGGCGAAGTGCCCCGCGCCCTGGTCGGGCAGGTCGTCGCGGTCCACGGAGGTCACCACCACGTAGCTTAGCCCCATCTGACGCACGGTTTCGGCCACGTGGCGCGGCTCGTCGGGGTCCAGCGGCGCGGGCGTGCGCAGGGTCTTCACCGAGCAGAAGCGGCAGCCCCGCGTGCAGTCCTCGCCCATCACCATGAAGGTGGCCGTGCCGCCCCCCCAACACTCGCCGATGTTGGGGCAGCGCGCCTCCTCGCAGACGGTGTGCAGGTTCAGGGTGCGGGCGCGGCCGCGGATCCAGTTGAACCGCTCGCCCTGGGGCACCTTCACCTTGAGCCAGTCCGGCTTGCGGCGGGTGGCGACTGCGGGGTCAGCCTGGGGCACGGGGCTCCTCGGGTGGGGGTTCGGGGTGCAGGGCGTCCAGGGCCGCCTCGCGCTCCGCGGGCGGCAGGTCGGCCAGCCGCCGCACGGCGGCGAAGAAGCGGGCGAAGTCGCCTTCCTCCCGCCGCAGCAGGGCCCGGAAGGCCGGCACCCGGGCATGGTAGTGGCCGATGCCCACCAGGTGCGCGTTGTTGAGCGCCTGGGCGAACCATGCCTCGTAGGAAACGATTGTAAAACGATTCCGCTGCGATTCAAAGTCGCGTCGCATGGCGTCGAACAGGCGCGCCTTCTCCGCCGCCATGGCCTCCCGGGGCATGTCGCCGGCGTAGAGCCGTTCCAGCCGCTCCCGCCCCCGCCGCACGATGGCCCGGAAGCGGGCGCGGTCGGCCAGTTGCTGCCGGTAGCGCTCCCAGGCGGCCTCGCCCCCGGGCCGCGCGGCCAGGAAGCGCCGCACCCCCTCCTCGGCCACCAGGGTGGCGAAGGACTCGTTGAAGGTGGTGTCGCCGGTCACCCACAGCACGCGGTGGGCCTGCTCGTGCAGGATGGTGGCGGCCAGGTCGGCCTCGCTGCCGCCCAGGAAGGTGTTCAGCACCGGGTCGTCGAACCAGCCCAGGGTGGAGTAGGCCGTCACGGGCCGCACCAGCACGTCGTAGCCTTCGGCCGCCAGCCGCGCGGCGAAGGCGTCGCCGTCGGCCTTCTCGAAGTAGCCCCGGTACCCGAAGCAGCCCACCAGCAGGAAGCAGCTCTCGACGGCGCGGAAGGCGAAGGGCTCCGAGGCCACCACCAGCCAGGTCACCTGGGGCCGGCCCAGGTCCGCGTAGGTGCGGTAGGCCGCGTCCTCGGGAATGGCCAGGGCCCGCTGCCCGAAGCCCTGCACCTCGGTCACCAGCCGCAGGCGCGCCTTCACCGGCTCGGCCACCGCGGGGTCGGCCAGCACCTCCTCCAGCGGCCGGCGGCGACGCAGGATGTCGAGCTGCCCCCCGGAGGCCTGCCAGTAGTAGCCCAGCTCGCAGCCGCCCAGCACCAGCGCCAGCACCGCCAGCAGGGCCGCCCGGCCCGGATGCCTCGCGCCGCGCACCGCTTCAGTCGAACCAGATGTTGTGGAACTGGAGCCGGATGTGCCGATCCGCCGGCCGCAGCCAGCGGCGGCGCCAGGGCAGCCAGCGGATGGCCCCCCACAGGGCGGCCAGCGCGGCCAGGGGCTTGGAGAATGGCGTGTTCATGGGGCCAGCATACGCGCCCTCGACCCCGCGCGCAAAGGCTGCGGGGCGCCGGGGCCGCCGCGCTCCTTTTCCCTTGACTGTGTGGAACGGCGAAATTTCTGGCTGGAGCGAAATCCACAAAATGCCAAGCTGTGGGAGCACGAAATCGCGTTTGCCTAGTTATCGGTAGGGCTGTTCATCAAATGATCCACCCTGCCAACCCAGGTTTGAAATCTTCACAAAGTCAGTCAACCGACATTTTTGGCAATAGAGCTTGAAGGCCAATGTAAATCCATACTTCGACTTCTTCCCTTTTATCAGTTCGTTGTACTCGTTCTCGGAATGGAAGACATGCTTTCCGTATTCCAAGATTCTCAGAATTTGGCGATCCGGACACTTCGGGCAAAAGAAGTAGAAGTAGTCTGTATCAGTTGCTCCTACCAATTTACCGTTTTCGACCTCCGAAGATCCATGATACGGTTTACCTTCATTAAATTTAGATCTCATGTAACTGCTCCTGTGGGAATTTTTATTCGTAATTTTGTTTTAGATGAGCTTGTCCGACAAACCTCCCGGCGAACGATGAATCAATGACTTAGCTCGATTTCCAGGGTTTGCGGGACAGGCTAAGATCTGGGAAATATACCGTTGACTTTAACATGATTTCTGGAAGGTTGAATCAACTCCATAGCTCCCAAAGGGTATTCCACCAATAGCCGCACCCTCCCCTCATTAGTTAGCCATGGATGGCACGGAAATGCACGATTAAAACCTGCGCGCCGGCAAGGCCCTTAATCGTTGGGCAGGAAGTCCAGCACCTCGGCGGTGAAGGCGTCGGGCCGCTCGGCGTGGATGTTGTGGCCCGCCCCCGCCACCACCCGCAGCGTACTGCCCGGGATGGCCGCCGCCATGCGCCGGTTGAGGGCCAGGAACTTGGCGTCCTCGGCCCCGGCCAGCAGCAGCGTGGGTGCGCGCACCCGCCCCAGCGCCTCCCATGCGCTGGGCATCACGCCGGTGCCCAGCCCCCGCAGGGCGTTGGCCAGCCCGGCGGGGTCGTTGCGCAGGCGCTGGGCCTCCAGGGCCGCCAGCCGCTCCGGGGGGAGGCGCTTGAGGCCGGCGAAGAGGGGCAGGGCGCCCCAGCGGGCCGCGAAGGCCGCCACCCCCTCCCGCTCGATGAAGGCGGCCAGCTCGCCGTCGGCCCGCACGCGCGCGGCCCGCTCCTCCGGCTCCGCCAGGCCCGGGCTGGCCGACTCCAGCACCAGCCCGGCCACCAGCCCCGGGCGGTGCACGGCCATCTGGAGCGCCACCCGGCCCCCCATGGAGTACCCCAGCCACCACGCCCGGCCGATCTCCAGCCGCTTCAGCACCGCGGCGAGCTGCGCCAGGCAGGGCTTGAGCGCATACGGTCCCGGACGCGCGGGGACGGGGGAGCGGCCGTGGCCCAGCAGGTCGATGGCCAGCGTGCTGCCCCACTCCCGCAGGGCCGGGCGCAGGGCGTCCCAGGTGGTGGCGTCGCCGGAGAACCCGTGCAGGAGAACGATCACCGGGCGCCCCGACGGCGGCGGCCCGTCCCAGTCGGCATGCAGGTGCACCGGCGACGGCATGGGCGATCCCCTCTACAGACGGCGACCGGTGGGGAAGGCGGCCGCCAGGCGCTCGGCCACGGCGGCCCAGATGGCCCGGTGCTGCTCGCGGTTGCGCACCCGGTCGGTGCGCAGCTCAATCACCCGCGGCCCCGGCCCGGCCAGGCCGGCCCGCACCTGCTCCCGGAACTCGGCCCAGGAGGCGGGCAGGACGTGGGGCACGCCGTAGGCGGCGCTGAGGGCGGCGAAGTCGATCCGGTGCGGCGTGCCGAAGTGGGTCTCGTAGGGCTCGCCGTAGTCGGCGATGGGCAGCATGGCGAAGATGCCGCCGCCCCCGTTGTTGAGCAGCACGATGGTGAGCGGCAGCGCCTGGTCGGCGATGGCCTGGAGCCCGTTGGCGTCGTGGTGGAACGCCAGGTCGCCCGTCACCAGCACCGTGGGCCCCCGCCCCGCCGTGCGGGCCGCCGCGGCCGCCCCGGCGGCGGCGGAGAGCGTGCCGTCGATGCCGTTGGTGCCCCGGTTCACCAGGTGCAGCACGGGCGTGGCCGTGACCGGCCAGAAGGCGTCCAGGTCGCGCACGGGCATGCTGCTGGCCGTGTGCATCACGGCGCCGGGCGGCAGCAGCGCCGCCAGCTCGTCGAACACGCGCCCCTCGAACCACTCCTCGCCCCAACTCTCCCAGGTGGCGCGCATGGCGGCCGCGGCCAGCCGGTCGGCCTGGCGCAGCCCGGCCCGCCAGCGGGTGTCCACCCGCTCGCCGGAGAGCGCCTCGGCCAGCGCCTGGCAAAAGGCGGTGGGCTCCGCGGCGATCACCTCGCCCGGGTGGTGGGTGGGCTCCAGCCAGCGTCCCCCTTCCTCCACCAGCACCACAGGGCAGTCCGGGTGCTCGGCCAGCAGGGTCTCCACGGCCGCGGCAGTGGGCGCGCCGCCGAAGCGCAGCACCAGCTCCGGCGCCAGCCGCTCCCGGAACACCCGCGCCCGCAGCAGCGCCTCGCCGTGGGCGATCACGTCGGACTTGTCGTGGGGCCCCCCGCGCACCTGGGAGGCCGGCTCGGCCAGCACCGGGTAGTCGGTGTGGCGGGCCAGTGCCGCCACGGCCGCCGGCCAGGCGCCGTCGCCGACCGCGCCGGCCAGCGCCTGGGCGGGCATGTGGGGGCCGCACACGATCAGCCCCCGCTCCCGTTCCCGCACCAGCCCGGCCACCCGCGCCACCGCATCGGCCGGCGGCGCCGCCAGCGGCGGCACGACCCGCCGACGGGGCCCCCGGTGCGCGGGCGAAAGGGCGGCCCGGGCCAGCTCGGGCGGCACGTCGCCCGGCACCGGCGTGGGCTCCAGGGGCTTTTCAAAGGGGAAGTTCAGGTGCACCGGCCCGGCCGGAGGCCGCAGAGCCTCGAACACCGCCCGGTCGGCCAGCACCCGCAGGTGCGCCAGCGCCGAGGGTGTCAGCTCGGGCAGCCCCACCTCGCAGAACCAGCGCACCGCAGGGCCGTAGAGCCGGAGCTGGTCGATGGTCTGCCCGGCGCCCGTGTCGCGCTGCTGCGGGGGGCGGTCGGCGGTGAGCACGATCAGCGGCACGCCCGCGTGGGCCGCCTCCAGCACGGCGGGGTGGAAGTTGGCCGCGGCGGTGCCGGAGGTGCACACCAGCGCCACGGGCCGTCCCGTGGCCTTGCCGTGCCCCACGGCGAAGAACCCCGCGCTGCGCTCGTCGATCACCGTGAGCGGGCGGAAGCCCCCGTGGCGCGCCAGGGCCAGCACCAGCGGGGCGGAGCGGGAGCCGGGGGCGATGCAGGCGGTGTCCACCCCGGCGCGGTGGAGCTCGTCCACGAACACCGTGGCCCACAGCGTGTTGCGGTTGGCGAGCTCGGGCGGGCTAGTCATGGGCCAGGGCGCTCAGGAGCGGCTGCAGCTTGAGCTGGGTCTCGAAGTACTCCAGCTCCGGATCCGATTCGGCCACGATGCCGCCCCCGGCGAACAGGCGGGCCCGGTTGCCCTGCAACACCCCGGAGCGCAGGGCCACGGCGAACTCCCCCTCCCCCCGCGCGTTGGTCCAGCCCACCGGCCCGGCGTACCAGCCCCGGTCGAAGTCCTCCGTCTCGCGGATCAGGCGGCAGGCCGCGGCCCGGGGCCGCCCCCCCACCGCCGGGGTGGGGTGCAGCCGGTGCAGCAGGTCGAAGGGCGAGCCGGGCCGCTCCAGGTGCAGCGTGATGGGGGTGTAGAGGTGCTGCACGTTGTTCAGCTTCACCAGCCGCGGCGCCGGGGGCCGCTCCACCCTGCCCCCCAGGGGCGCCACCGCCTCCACGATGGCGTCCACCACGATGCCGTGCTCGGCCCGCTCCTTGGGGCTCTCCAGCAGCCCCCGGGCCAGCGCCGCGTCGGCGTCCGGGCGCTCGCCGCGCGGGGCCGTCCCGGCCAGGGCCCCCAGCCGCACCCGCCCGGGCTCGAAGCGCGCCAACCGCTCCGGCGTGGCCCCCACGAACACCGCGCCCCCGCCCGGGTCGGCCATGAAGTTGAAGCAGTTGGGGTAGGCCTCCCGCAGTCGCCGCAGCACGCGGTAGGGGAAGAAGGCCCGGGGGCGCTCCAGCTCCGAGGCGCGCGCCAGCACCACCTTGCTGAGGCTGCCGCCCCGGATGTGGCCCAGCGCCGAGCGCACCATCTCCACCCAGTGGCGGTGCCCCTCCACGCCGTCCAGGTGCCGCAGGGTTCCCCCGGCGGGTGGACGCGGCGCGGCCGGGGCCGCGGCGGCCTCCAGCAGCGCGGCCAGGCGCGCCTCCAGCTCCGCCGCCAGGGCCGCGGGCGCCGCGCCCGGGCGGGCCCGGCCGTTCACCACCAGGTGCCCGCGCCCCGCGTCCCTGAGCGCGCTCCAGGCCGGCACCACCATCTCGCCGGGCTCGAAGCCGGCCCACCCCGCGGCATCCAGGGCATCGAAGAAGGCGAACCCGCCGCACAGGAACGGCGCGCCCAGGGCCTCGGCCGCCCCGTCGCGCTCCAGCAGCGCCAGCGCCTCGGCCACCTGGCCGCCCACGGCGCGGAAGCGCTCCGGCCCGGCCCCCCGGGCCCGCAGCAGGGCGCCCCCGGCGGCCAGGGCGAAGCGGTCCTTGGGCCGCTCCCAGACGAACCGGAAGCCCCCTCCGGGCAGCGCCTCGGCCACCGCCAGGGGGTCCAGCCCCGGCGCCTCCCAGGCCGTGCTCACCAGCACGGGCCGCCCGGCCGCCTCGGCCCGGGCCACGGCCCGTTCGGCCAGGCCGGCCAGGCCGGCCAGGGCCGCGCGCCGCGCCCGCAGCCCCGGCGGCACCGGGCCGCCGGGCAGCGGGACGGGCCGATCGTTTTGTGTCCCGTGGGTGCCCATGGTATGTTTCGATGCGCAAGAAATGGCACGCTGCGGCGCGCCCCGCGGCTCCCGCAGCGCTTCCGCGGCCGGGGCCGGCCCCCGACCCCGAGCCTCTTATCCTACCCGAAGGCGATGGGAGATTGAAGGCCAAACCGCTCCGCCCGGCGGGGCGGCCGCAATGTCGAACGCCGGGAAACCGGACGGGACGAGGCCCGAAAGGGTGGATCGCCCGCAAAACCTCTCCCCCAGCCCCACCCCGCCGGCGGGGAGGGGTGCCCGCAGGGCGGGGTGGGGTGGCTGCGCAGACCTCTTCCCTTCGCACAGCCCCCGGCTCCCGGTCTTCCGCCCGCCGGCGCTTCCCCCACGCGCAGCACCCCCAC
>Ga0326597_10004605_pt1 | contig 19353 bp, 17 predicted proteins | sample RVTome_12_FD_203789 | JGI IMG/M metagenome (GOLD analysis project Ga0326597, IMG submission 203789) | Soil microbial communities from uranium-contaminated site in the Upper Colorado River Basin, Wyoming, United States - RVT100D185 | ecosystem: Environmental > Terrestrial > Soil > Contaminated >... | reverse complement strand
ATGATGAAAAACTCATAAACTTGTGCCGCGATTATTTACAATATGCAGCAATCGTTATTGACAGCAAAGATAATCATGAAATGGCGATGGAGGATGAAAAAACATTACGTACAATTGGACGGGAATTATTCAGATTACTCCATCGAAATTGACTTCATTCAACCGAAATGCAATTGTATCGTTCCCAAAGCTGACAGACATTGCAACATAAAAGCTGCCGTGAATTTTCCTCGGCTAACCTTGTTCCTCAGGTTGCGCTCATCCTCTTGAACGCCGATTGATGCCAGCCTTTCGATCAGTTGTGAATAGGTGATGTTCTGGCGGGCCATCTCACCCCGAATGAGGCCCCGGGCCTTGGCTTCCCAGTCTGTCCGTTCCGGCATCTGTGCATCTCCTATGATGAATGTTGTCATCATATAGAATGCTTTTACCCTTGACAAGATGATTTGTCATCACTATTTCTAGTGCAGACGCACTGGAGATGATGACAAATGGCACAGCACTTCCTACTTTCCGCCGCCGCCCGCACCCTGAGCCTCAAGGCGATCTATCAGGCTGGCGAGGACAAGGCATATCGGACCTTCTGCACTCTGCGCTGGCCGCTCACCAATGGCGATCCGGTTTGCCCACGTTGCGGCTGCCTGGACGCCTATGAGATTGCCACCCGGCGCAAATTCAAGTGCAAGGCGTGTTGGCATCAGTTCAGCGTAACGAGCGGCACGATATTTGCCAGCCGCAAGATGGCTTTCACCGATCTGTTGGCCGCGATCTGCATTGTTGTGAACGGCGCCAAGGGTATTGCGGCGCTGCAACTCTCCCGCGACCTGGACTGCCAGTACAAGACGGCCTTCGTGCTCTCGCACAAGCTGCGTGAGGCGCTGGCATCCGAGCGCAAGGGTGTTGTGCTTGACGGCGTGGTCGAGGTCGATGGCGCCTATTTTGGTGGTCACATTCGCCCTGCGAACCTCAAGGATGAGCGGATCGACCGTCGCCTTGCCGAGCACCAGACCGGCAAGCGCCGCGTCGTGGTGGCCTTCCGCAAGCGCGGCGGGCGCATCCTCTCGTTCGTTCGCCGGCAAGAAGCCGATGGCGTCGAGCTTGCCAAGCAGCATGTGGACCGGCTGGCCGTGATCCATGCCGACGAAGCAAGCCATTGGGATCATCTGCACGACGGCTGGCAGGTCGGGCGCATCAACCACAGCGAAGCCTACAGCCTCAATGGCATCTGCACCAATCAGGTCGAGAGCTATTTCAGCCGGCTTCGCCGCATGGTGCGCGGCCAGCATCACCACGTCTCGGCTCGCTACCTGCACGCCTACGCCGACCATGCCGCATGGATCGAGGATCACCGCCGGCTGTCAAACGGCTCGTTGGCGCATCGCGTGGTTGGGCTGGCAATGGCGCATCCGGTCAGCCGGAATTGGTGCGGGTATTGGCAGAGGGCGGCGTGAACGGAAATCGAACATTGACTCCAGCAGGTGAACTGCTGAAATCTAGAATTGTTTGTTCCGGCGTGATTCGCCAAACAAACAGACCGACGCGAGGATCAGTCGCGTCGGCCTTGGAAGTAACCGCCGTTGGGGGGCGGGTGTGTGCACGGACTGGACCCTGAGTCTTTTCACGGCACATGTCAAGCCCCTCAATGGCCTTTCAGATCGAAAGGACTGGAACCATGGCAACATGGGATATTGCGCGTGTCAGAGAGCAAGGCGTCAGTTTCGCCGTCGCCGCAGTCAGGGACTCGGTGCTCACCAATCACTCGGAGGGGGATGACCTTATTGTCGCTCTTTCGAGCGCGATGGGGATGCCCGTGGTCCTCTTAGGGGCACGACAACACCGCCTATATGGACGGCAGGACATTGTGAAGTTTCTTCGCAATGTTGATCCCCGCCGACTGCCGTGGGAATGTTTCCACATCGCGGCGTAACACCTGACAAGACAGCGAGCGCGTCAGTGAGTGCATAAAACACCCTGGCGCGCTCGCCATCATCGAAGGGCATTAGAACATTGATTGATTGACCGAACTCAAAAACCGGTTCGTCATCAATGATGATCCGCAGAGCCATGCTGCAATTATAGAGCAAACCGCGTGCCGGCTCAAGCCGCCAGCCGGTCCCGCAATCGCTCGGCTTCGTGGCAGAGATCGGCGCGCTTGGTCAACAGGCCGGTGATGGTGTGTTCAAAGGTGTCGGTTCGGGCGCGGCGCATGGCTGCCAGCATTGCGCTACGGGCTTGAATCTGCTAGTGATTTCTTGGTGCGCTTGCTACATAAGGCCGTGAAAGTGCGACAAGGGGCCGCGAAAGCGTGGCCATGGCTTGAAGCCGGATACGCATCTATATGAATTGCGGTTGTGAATGGCTCGGCTTATGGACCCCGTAATGATTTCGTGGATGGCCTTTGTGGTATTGACGGCTGCCCTGATGCTTGCGCTTTTGTGGGCGCTGCGGGCGGGCAGGAGCGGCGGGAGCAATGATTCTTCCGTTGCCGCCTTGGCCGTCTACAAGGACCAGCTTGCCGAAATCGATCGTGATATCGAGCGTGGCCTGATCGCCACGAGCGAGGCCGATGCCGCGCGCAACGAGATCTCTCGCCGGATTCTGGCCGCCGATCAGGGCGCCAGCGAGATCGTTGCATCGGCTGCTTCTCCGGCTCTGCACACAATGGCGAGGGTCTTCGTGCTGGCCGTCATTCCCGTCATCGCGCTTGGCCTCTATTTTCTGCAAGGACGCCCGGATCTTCCAGGCGTGCCGCATGCCGGGCGCATGGCCAATGCCGTGGCCAGCAATGATTTTCCCGCGCTCGTGGCGCAGGTTGAGGAGCATCTGGCCAGCAATCCCGACGACGTCCAGGGCTGGATCGTTTTGGCGCCGGCCTATCGCCGTCTCGAGCGCTACGCCGATGCCGCCAGCGCCTATGCCGAGATCATCCGGCTCAAAGGGGCCACCTCTGATCTCCTGAGCGATTTTGGCGAGGCCTTGCTACTTGCCAACCAGGGTCTTGTCGGCGCCGATGCCAGGAAGGCCTTCGATCAGGCTCTCGCACTTGATGAGACCAACAGCAGGGCGCGCTTTTATACGGCATTGGCGTTGCGCCAGGAGGGCAAGTTCGATGCAGCACTTGCCATGTGGCGCGAGATGCTGGCAAGCGCGCCTGCCAATGCGCCCTGGCGCAGGACCGTCGAGCGCCAAATCGTCGGCATCGAAAGTGAGCGCGCGGCAGCACCCGCTCTCGACGAAGAAAAGCTCGCCGCCGCCAGGGACATGCCGGCGACCGACCAGCAGGCGATGATCAAAGCCATGGTCGATCGGCTGGATGCGCGTCTGGCCAGCGACGGCGGGGATATCGAAGGCTGGCTGCGGCTGGCACGGGCCCGACGCGTGCTGGGCGAAAGTGATGCGGCGCGCGCGGCACTGGCCAAGGCGGAAAGCCAGTTTCAGGGTGACGCCGCGGCGCTCGAACGCATAGCCTCCCTTCGCAAAGCGTTGCAACTCGACTAGGAATGATCGGCAAGGATAGAGGGTGATGACACGCAAACAGCAACGCATTACGATGATTGCCGGCGGTCTGGGGCTTCTCGCCGCCGCGGCCGGGCTCATTCTCTATTCCATTTCCGACACGCTTGTGTTTTTCTACACGCCGAGCGAGGTGGCGGAAAAATCCGTCGGACCGGGGATACGGTTCCGTTTGGGCGGGCTGGTGGAGAAGGGCTCGCTGGTGCGCGGCCAGGGAACCCGCATCACGTTCACTGTCACCGACACCGACAAGACGCTGCCCGTTACCTATGAAGGTATCCTGCCGGACCTGTTTCGCGAGGACCAGAGTGTGGTCGCCGAAGGCAAGCTGAACGCGGGCGGCGTCTTCGAGGCTGATACCGTGCTCGCCAAGCACGACGAGAACTACATGCCCAGGGAAGTGGCCGATGCGCTGAAAAAGAAGGGCGTCTGGCGAGAGGGTGAAAAACCGGAGGGGAGCGTGCAATGATTGGCGAAATCGGACATTTCGCCCTCATTCTGGCGCTCGCCAGCGCGCTCTATCAGTTTGTCATGCCATTGCTCGGAGCCTGGAAAGGCGATCAGGCAGTGATGCGCTCGGCAACATGGGCCGCCGGCGCCCAGTTCTTGCTGCTTGTCATCGCCTTTTCGGCGCTGACCTGGAGCTACGTCACGTCCGATTTCAGCGTCGCCAACGTTTTCGAGAACTCTCACTCCGCCAAGCCGATGCTCTACAAGATCACCGGCGTATGGGGGAACCATGAAGGCTCCATGGTGCTGTGGGTATTGATCCTGTCGGCCTTCGGCGCCGCGGTGGGCCTTTTCGGGTCCAACCTTCCCTTGTCGCTGAAGGCCCGCGTGCTGGCGGTGCAAGGGGCCATCGGCGCCGCCTTTCTTTTCTTCATCCTCTTGACCTCCAATCCGTTCCTGCGTCTCGATCCGCCACCGGTGGAGGGCAACGGCCTCAATCCTATCCTTCAGGACCCTGCGCTCGCCTTCCATCCGCCGTTTCTCTATGCCGGCTATGTCGGATTGTCGGTGGCCTTCGCATTTGCGGTTGCCGCGCTCATCGAGGGCAGGGTAGATGCCGCCTGGGCGCGCTGGGTGAGACCCTGGACGCTGGCCGCCTGGATGTTTCTCACCATCGGCGTCGCCATGGGCTCCTGGTGGGCCTATTATGAGCTCGGCTGGGGCGGATTCTGGTTCTGGGACCCGGTCGAGAACGCCTCCTTCATGCCATGGCTGGTGGCGACGGCACTGTTGCATTCGGCGATCGTGGTCGAACGCCGCAACGCTTTGAAAATCTGGACCATTCTGCTGGCTATCCTCGCCTTTTCCCTGTCGCTGGTGGGCGCGTTCCTGGTGCGCTCCGGGGTGCTGACATCGGTCCATGCCTTTGCCGTCGACCCTGCCCGCGGCATCTTCATCCTGGGCATCTTGACCCTGTTCATCGGCGGTGCGCTGGCGCTGTTTGCCTGGCGCGCACCTGCCTTGAAGCAGGGCGGCCTTTTCGCCCCCGTCAGCCGCGAGGGCGCGCTCGTGGTCAACAATTTGCTGTTGGCCGCCGGGGCCGCCGCGGTCTTCATCGGAACGCTTTATCCGCTCGCCCTGGAAGCCATTACCGGGGCGAAGATTTCGGTGGGTGCGCCTTATTTCAACATGACATTCGGGCCGCTCATGCTGCCGCTGCTCATCCTGGTGCCGGCCGGGCCCTTGCTGTCGTGGAAGCGCGCCGATGCCTGGGGCGTGGCCCAGCGCCTGTGGGTGGCCGCCGTCCTGGCGCTCGCGGCGGCCGTTTTGATCCTGGTCGTCACCCGCCGCGGACCGTGGCTTGCCCCGTTCGGCATTGCGCTCGGCGTGTGGCTGATCGCCGGCAGTCTCACCGAACTGGCCGAGCGCACAAAATTCATGCGAGGTCCCCTGGTGCACGCCTGGGCCCGCCTTAAGGGCCTGCCGCGGTCATCCTTCGGCATGACGCTTGCCCACCTCGGGCTGGGTGTGTCGGTGATCGGCATGGTCACCCTGACCGCCTGGCGCTATGAGCAAATAACGGTGATGAAGCCGGGAGGCGAGGTAGAAATTGCCGGAATTACCGTCTCCTTCCTGGGTGAATCCCCCAGAACCGGACCTAATTTCACCGCCGATACGGGGCGCTTCGGCGTCAGAGTCGGCGACAAGGAGGTCACGACACTCGTTTCCGAAAAACGCATTTTCCAGCCGAGCCGCCAGCCCACTACCGAAGTCGGCATTCATCCCTTCCTGACCGGCGATCTCTACGTCGTCATGGGGGATTCCGCCCCCGATGGCGGCCGCACGGTGCGGATCTATTTCAATCCGCTGGCACCACTCATCTGGATTGGCGCGGTTATCATGTTTCTCGGGGGCGCACTTTCGCTTTCCGACCGTCGCTTCCGGGTGGGTGCGCCGCGGCTGGCCCGGCGCGGCATAGCGCAGGCTGCGGAGTAGGCAATGATACGGTGGGCAACGATCTGTATGGTCTGCCTTGCGCTCATTGCGCCCGCTCATGCCGTGCAGCCTGACGAGGTTCTCTCCGATCCGGTGCTGGAGACCAGGGCGCGGACCTTGTCGGAGGGTCTCAGATGCCTCGTCTGCCAGAACCAGTCCATCGACGATTCCGATGCGCCGCTTGCCCGCGACTTGCGCCTCATCATCCGCGAGCGCCTGAAGGCCGGCGAAAGCGATGATCAGGTCATCGACTATCTTGTTGCCCGCTATGGGGAATTCGTGCTGCTGAAGCCGCGATTCGGTGTCCGCACACTTATCTTGTGGGTCGGCCCCTTTGCCATCCTGCTGGCCGGGATTGCGATTGCCTGGAGCAAGCGATCGCGGCGCTCGACGCCGGCACCTGGTGAAACCGCGCTGAGCGCCGAGGAGAAGGCTCGCCTGTCGCATCTCCTGGAAGACGAGCGCTGACCGCAGGGCGTTACCAATAATTCATCAATTGGACATGTTGGCGTAAGTTCGCCTTCATTAGGATCCGGGCCAGAGTTCACCGGCATTCCCCTTTGAAAGGATCCTTCATGTCAAACCGCCAATTGCCCCTTGCCAGCCGGTCACGCAAGTCCATCATGGCACTTGTTATTGCCGGTCTGCTGGGCGCCACCTCCCTTACCGCCTTGCCGGTATTTGCTCCGGCCCAGGCGCAGAACGTCTTTACCCCTGCCCCGGCCGAGGGCTTCGCCGATCTGGTGGAACGCGTCATGCCTGCCGTCGTCAGCGTTGACGTGAAATTCGCTGCGGTCAGCCTCAGGGGAGACGGTGAGGATCCACAGTTCCAGATTCCCGAAAACAGTCCCTTCCGCCAGTTCTTCGACCAGTTCGGTAACGGATTCCGCTTCGGTACGCCCGATCGGCAGCGCCAGCCGTCCCGCATGTCGCAAGGCTCGGGTTTCTTCATTTCGGCTGACGGTTATGTCGTCACCAACAACCACGTCGTAAACAACTCCGACGAAGTGGCCGTTCGCACCTCGGACGGCAACGAATACAAGGCCAGAGTAGTTGGTACCGACCCCAAGACCGACCTTGCCCTGCTCAAGGTCGATGCCAAGCAGACATTCAAGTTCGTCAATTTTGCCGCCAAGGATCCGCGCGTTGGCGACTGGGTCATCGCGGTGGGCAATCCGTTCGGTCTCGGCGGGTCGGTCACGACTGGTATCGTTTCTGCTCGCGGGCGCGACATCGGCAACGGGCCCTATGACCAGTTCCTGCAGATCGATGCGCCGATCAACAAGGGCAATTCCGGCGGCCCGGCCTTCAACCTGAAAGGTGAGGTCATCGGTATCAACACCGCCATCTTCTCACCCTCGGGTGGCAGCGTGGGTATCGGTTTCGCCATTCCGGCCTCCATTGCTCGCGAGGTCGTCGATTCCCTCGAGCAGAATGGAGTGGTCACGCGCGGCTGGCTCGGCGTGCAGATCCAGCCGGTGACCGATGATATCGCCGAAAGCCTCAATCTCAAGGATGCCAAGGGCGCCATCGTGGCTGACGTGACTTCCGACTCGCCAGCCCTCAGGGCCGGTCTGAAGACCGGTGACACCATTGTCGGCATCGGTGATGAGCCAATTGCCAATCCCCGTGATCTGGCCCGCAAGGTTGCCCAAATCAGGCCGAATACGCCGGCCAACCTCAAGATTATCCGCGATGGCAAGGAGATGACGCTGGAGGTCACGATCGGCATCATGCCCGGTGACCAGGAACTGGCGGCCAAGAGCCAGAGCCAGGAAGAAAGGCACAAGGCGGCCACTCAGGAGGCGCTGGGGTTGACACTGGAAACCGCCGATGACGGCCAGGGCCTGGTTGTCGTGGCGGTCGATCCCGGCAGCCCCGCCGCGCAGAAGCGCATCCGTCCCGGCGATGTCATTCTGGAAATCGGCGGCATTGCCGTTGATGACCCGGCAGCATTCAATGCGGCGCTGGGCAAGGTGGCCGAGAGCGGACAAAAGCGTGCCTTGCTCTTGGTTCGCTCGGGTGATCGCCAGCGGTTTGTGGCGCTTCCGACCAGCCGTTCATAACGACTTGGGCGGCGCGCTTGCCCCCGCTCGGTGCGCCGCCTGCTCCGCGCAACAAGGTTTCCCCCGAATCCCCCAAACCAAAGGTGAGGCCGGGTTGCGCGGAGCCCTCCAGAGGGGAAACGGCCGGCATTCACGCAGATGACAAACATCATGGTTTCGTTGCATATAGGGCGAGGCCTGGTTTGGCGGCTGCAGGGAGTTCGTGCATGCGCGTTCTGGTGGTCGAGGATGATCGCGAAGCGGCCACCTGGCTCGCCAAGGGGCTCAAGGAGGCCGGCCACATTGCCGATCTTACCGGCGACGGCGAGACGGGACTGGCACTTGCCCGCGAGGCCGTCCACGACGCCATCATCATGGATCGCATGCTGCCACGCATGGACGGCCTGACGGCGATCGAGATCTTGCGCGCCGAAGGCATCATGACGCCGGTGCTCATTCTTTCGGCATTGGGCGATGTCGACGACAAGGTGCGCGGCCTGCGCTCGGGTGGCGACGACTATCTCGGAAAGCCTTACGCCTTCGCGGAGCTTCTGGCCCGCCTGGAAGGTCTGCATCGCAGGCGCGCCAGTGAGCCCCCGGTGACCCGGCTGAAGGTCGCTGATCTTGAGATCGATCTTCTCGCGCGCACCGTTCACCGTGCGGGAAAACCTATTCTGCTGCAGCCGCGAGAGTTCAAGCTCCTCGAATATCTGATGCGCAATGCCGCTCGGGTGGTGACGCGAACCATGCTGCTTGAGAATGTCTGGGATTATCATTTCGATCCGCAGACCAATGTAATTGACGTCCACATCTCACGCCTCCGCTCGAAGATCGACAAGGATTTTGACAAGCCCCTGCTGCAGACGGTGCGCGGGGCCGGCTATTCGATCCGTGCGGATTGATCTCAAGCTCCTGCGCACCTCGACCTTCCGGCTCGCGGCGGTCTATCTGGTGCTCTTCGCGGTCTCGGTTTCCGCCGTCCTGGCCTATGTCTACTGGAACACCGCCGTCCTCATCGAACGCCAGAGCGACGACACCATAGCCGCGGAGGTACGTGGCATTGCCGAACAGTATCAGCAGCGCGGTATCGCCGGCGTCATCGACACGGTCGCCAGCCGCAGTCAGGAAAGCGCCGGCGCCGTCTACATTTTTACCAACGCCCTGGGACGGCGCATGGCCGGCAATTTGCCCAGCTTGCCAGTGGAGGCAGTCGGCGAACATGGCTGGATCGAATTTTCGTTTCCCTTGGAGACGTCGCGGGGCCTCGATCGTCACACCGCACGCGCTTTTTATACGGAACTCGAAGACGGCTACCGGCTCGTCATCGGACGCGATGTGGAGGAGCGCCGCCAACTCGCGTCCATCATTCGCACCAGTTTGGTTTGGGCGCTGGGGTTGTCGCTGGTTCTGGGCATCGGTAGCGCCGTCGTCGTAAGCCGCAACTTCCTGCGTCGCATCGATGCCATCACCGGTGCCAGCCGTACCATCATGGCAGGAAATCTGTCCGGCCGGATGCCGGTCAGCGGTACCGGCGACGAGCTTGATCGGCTGGCCGCCAGCCTCAATGAGATGTTGAACCAGATCGAGCGTTTGATGTCAGGCATGAAGGAAATCTCCAGCAACATTGCCCACGATCTCCGCTCGCCTCTCACCCGCGTCAGATCCCGTGTCGAGAATGCCCTCGCCTCCGGTCGCAAGGCGGACTACCAGGTCGCACTGCGAGAAGGACTCGATGACATCGACAGGCTGCTGACCACTTTCAACGCTCTTTTGTCCATTGCGCGGGCCGAAGCGGGTCAGACAAGCGAAGGCCTGAAACCTGTCGATGCCGCCACCATTGTCTCGGACGTGGCCGAACTCTACGGACCGACTATCGAGGAAGCCAAGGGAAGCCTCGATGTCGAGTTGGCGCAGGGCATCAGCATTCGTGCCGACCGCCAGCTGCTCGCCCAGGCGATCGCCAATCTGATGGACAATGCCATCAAATACGGCTCGGACCCCACAGCGGCGCGCGGACCGCTCATCAGCCTCAGACTGACGACCAGCGGCCGGGATGCAGTGATCATGGTAGCCGACCAGGGGTCCGGCATTCCGGCCGCGCAGCGCGAGCACGCAAAAGAGCGCTTCGTACGCCTCGATGAGAGTCGCACCCAGCCAGGCAACGGCCTTGGTCTCAGCCTTGTTGTGGGCATCATGAAGCTGCATTGCGGGCGTCTCGATCTCGATGACAACCGCCCGGGTCTGGTAGCGCGGCTTGTGCTTCCCCGCCTCGAACGCACAGCCTAGTATGGCACCCATGAGGGGGCCTCTCGAACAGCGAATCGGTGATATTCCGCCTGCATTGGATCGCTGGGCGGTAGATTTGGCGCGCATCCGGCTGCGGGAAGCGAACGACAGCGGTTCCGCCGCCGCCGCCGCACTGGCAGACTTGACCGGCGGCGAGACGGCTACGAGCCGGCTTCTTGATGCCGTACTCGGAGGATCGCCCTTTCTTGCCGATCTGGTTATCCGCGATCCGGCCTTCGCGCTTGCCTGCCTGAAGTGTGCACCCGAGGATGTCTTCGATGACATCGTAGCAGACGTCGCAGCGATAGCCGGCAGCGAAGAAAGCGAGCGCGCGGTCAAGAAGGGCCTGCGGAAATCTCGCAGCCGTGCCGCGCTCGTCGTCGCACTTGCCGATCTAGCTGCGGCCTGGGATATCATGACGGTGTGCCAGGCGCTGACCCGTTTTGCCGATACGACCCTCGTTGCCGGGGTCAACTGGCTGATGGCCGAGGCCCAGCGCGCCGGGCGCTTTGTGATCAACAATCCGGGCGATGCCGGCACGGGTTCGGGCTATGTGGTGCTTGCCATGGGCAAGCAGGGCGCATTTGAACTCAACTATTCCAGTGATATCGATCTCATCGTCCTCTACGATCCCGAGACTGCGCCGCTGGCGCCCAGCCAAGAGCCGTCCTCGTTCTTCGTGCGACTGACCCGACGGCTGGTCGGCCTGCTCCAGGATGTGACCGAAGACGGGTATGTGTTCCGCGTCGATTTGCGACTGAGGCCAGATCCCCGGGCCACGCAGATTGCCATCGCCTACGAGGCCGCTGCCAACTACTACGAACACATGGGGCAGAACTGGGAGCGGGCTGCCATGATCAAGGCGCGCCCGGTGGCCGGAGACATTGCCCTTGGCGAGGAGTTCCTGGAGCGCCTTGTCCCCTACAAGTGGCGCAAGTATCTCGATTTTGCCGCTATTGCCGACGTTCAATCGCTCAAACGCCAGATTCACGCCGTGAAGGGGCATGGCACAATCGCCGTCAGGGGGCACAATGTGAAGCTCGGACGTGGCGGAATCCGTGAGATCGAATTCTTCGTCCAGACCCAGCAACTCATCGCCGGTGGTCGCAGTCCCTTGCTGCGCGGCCGCGCCACCTTGGCCATGCTCGATGCGCTGGCCGAGGCAAAATGGATAGCCTCGCAAGCCGCGCACGAACTGAAGCAAGCCTATCGGTTCCTGCGTTCGGTCGAGCACCGCATCCAGATGACGGCCGACCAGCAATCCCACGAACTGCCAGCGACCGATGAAGCATTCGCATGCCTTGCCCGCTTCTGCGGGTTTATGACGCCGGCTGACTTTGAGAAGCAGTTGAGGGCGACTTTCGAGACAGTACAGAAGCACTATGCGGCCCTTTTCGAGGATACGCCGGATCTGGGTACCGATTCCGGCAGCCTTGTGTTCACCGGCGGTGAGGACGATCCCGAAACCATCGATACGCTCACCCGCATGGGCTTTCGACAGGCCAGCGAGGTCTCTGCCACCATCCGCGGCTGGCACTTCGGCCGCTATGCCTCGACCCGCAGCGCGCGTGCCCGCGAACGACTGACTGAAATCATGCCGGCGCTGCTCACGGCGCTCGGTGGCGCCGGCGACCCCGATCAGGCCTTTCTCGCCTTCGACCGGTTTCTGCGAGGGCTTCCCACTGGCGTTCAACTTTTCTCGCTTTTGCGCGCCAACCCACAGCTCCTGCAGCTCATGGCAACCATCCTGGGTACGGCCCCGCGTCTGGCTGCAGAATTGAGCCAGCGACCCAAAGTGCTCGATGCCGTTCTCGATCCTGTCTTTTTCGAGGCCATGCCCGGCGCCGATGAGATGCGCTCGGCAATCGTCACAGCATTTCTTGGGAACTCGGGGCTGGAGGATTGCATCGATCGAGCACGCATCGTCGGCAAGGAGCTGATGTTTCGCATCGGCGTCAGGGTGCTCACAGAGACCGTGAGCGCAGCCGAAGCCGGCGCCGCCTGGTCGGCGCTGGCCGACGCGCTGATCGGCGAGCTTCTGATGCACGTGCAGGCAGACCTTGAAGCCAAGCATGGCACCATACCCGGTGGCCGGGTGGCGATCGTTGCCATGGGCAAGCTCGGCGGCCAGGAAATGACGGCGTCTTCCGATCTTGACCTCATCATCATCTATGACGCCAATGCCGAGGCCGAAGGGTCCGATGGTCCACGTCCGGTTTCGGTCAATCAGTTCTTTACCCGCCTGACACAGCGGTTGATCGCGGCGCTTTCTGCGCCGACTGCAGAGGGCATTCTGTATGAAGTCGACATGCGCCTGAGGCCCTCTGGCAGCAAGGGGCCGGTTGCAACGCACATCGCCAGCTTCACGGCCTATCATCACGAATCGGCCTGGACATGGGAAAAACTGGCGCTGACCCGCGCCCGGGTCATCGGCGGCGACCCTGACTTTGTCGCGGAGGTCAGCGACGTGATAGCCGTGACCCTGAAGGTGTCACGTGAAGATCGGGCGGTGCGCGCCGATACGCTCGACATGCGCCGGCGCATGTTGTCCGAATTCGACCGCAAGGGCTTCTGGGACCTGAAGCAGGTGCGCGGCGGACTGGTGGAAATTGAGTTCATTAGCCAGATGTTGCAGATCATCCACGCCCACAATCATCCGGGCATCCTGCAAACAAATACTGGACGGGCACTTGCCGGGCTTGCCACTGAAGGGTTGCTCGCTCCCGCCGATGCCGAGGTTCTCAAGCGGGCCGGCGCACTCTATCATCGTCTCACCCAGATCCTGCGGCTGTGCCTCTCCAAGCCCTTCGATCCTGCCGATGCGCCAGACGATCTGGTACGCCTCGTTGCCCAGGCAGCCGGGGTGCCGGATGTCGCTTCAGCCGAAGCGCTTTTGAGTGAAACCGAAGCCTCCGTGGCCGCCATATTCGACCGCCTCGTCGGGCAGGTCTGACGATTTTCCTGCAGTAGGCGACGGAATTTTGGCGTCGGCAACGTCTTACGATATGTAGGAAGTAACAATCCGCCAAAACTTGGAGACCGTAGTCATGCACAAGACAATTGCATTTCTGGCAGCGACTGCTGCCCTTGCCGGCGCCTTTGCCATCGTAGCTACTGCCCGCGAACCCGGCATACCGGGCAGCGAGCGGCTGTTCAACCGGTTGGACAAGAACAACGACGACCGTCTCGGGCTGGATGAACTGAAGCCGAAGTCGCAACGCCGCTTCATGCGCCTTGACACCGACAAGGATGGCACCGTGACATCAGCCGAGATCGATACCTGGCTTCAGGCGCTCGCCGAACGGCGCAAGCAGCGAATTCTCGATCGGATGGACGGCAACGGCGATGGCGCGGTCACCCGGGCGGAGGTCGCGTCATATATCGACGGCCTGTTCGCTGCAGCCGACGCCAATGCCGATGGCGGCGTGACAATCGATGAGGCAAGGGCTTATCATGTCGCCAAGCGCAAGAAGAATGCTGATGCGCCCAAGGCAGAGACTGAGCAGGACTGATCCTTTGTTCCTGCGTGCGATGACAGTTCGGTCGCTGGCCGGCGACCAACAAGCGAGGGAGACGGCGGGGTGGCACCGGGCGGTACGGCAGTTTTTGGCCACCGGGAGACAGATGCCGCCGACGACGCTGAAGCTGCGCAGCTTCTGGCAGCGCTTTGTGCCGGCGACGAAGTTGCGTTCCGCCAAGTGGTGCACGTTCATTACAATCTCGTCTACCGCATTGCTTGGCGCATGCTGGGCGGCCCGGAGGGGGCCGAAGACGTGGCGCAGGAGGTGTTCTTGCGGCTTTGGCGCAGCGCCGCGCAACTGCACGATGCCCGTTCGCTGCGCGCCTGGCTTGCACGGGTGGCCTCCAACCTGGCTATCGACCGGATGCGTCGGCGTCGCCCCGACATGTCCGCCGAGTTCCCCGAGCTTGTCGATCCGGCCGCAGGGCCCGAGCGCGAGGTCGAACGTAAGGCGACCGCGAGGATCGTTGACGCAGCCATTGCCGCCCTGCCCGAGCGGCAGCGTGTCGCTATTGTTCTTACCTATTACGAGGCACTCGCCAATGCCGATGTTGCCGATGTGCTCGGGGTCAGCATCGAGGCGGTGGAATCGCTGCTGGCGCGGGCAAGGCGCAAATTGAAAGAGGTTCTCCAACCTCACCGGCAAGAAATTCTTGCCGACATAGACTGACCGGAAGAAGGTTGCATCATGGTTGACAGCAGGCAGCCCGGCGCGAACGGCAAGAGGATGCTGATGCACCTCCATGCCGTCTATGGCGCCGATTCCCGCCGCTGGCCGTTGAAGGCAGGGCAACTGGTGAACGAAAACGAGCTGGCCGACGACACGGCCCTGAGCGAGGTGCGCAATGAGGCCCGGCAGCTTGACCGGCTCCTCGATGCGGTCACAAGGCCACAAGCGCGAGCCGACGCGGCAGCGCAGGCGGTAACGGCAATTCTTGCTGACAGCAGGCCGGCGGCACCTGCCGAAAATATCGTGGCCCTTGGTCCGCAGGCACGAACACTGCGGCCGCGTTTCGGGTTCGGATTCAGCCAGTTCTCGGGCCTTGCAGCCTTGGCAACCTCGCTCCTCCTCGGAATCTATGTGGGGGCAGCCGGCTTTGCGGATGATCTGATTCCTTCGGCCTTGGCCGCGCAAGGTCCAGTAGTCGAAAACGATGACATTGTTGGTGATTTGCTGGCAGATCTCAACGAGGACATGGGATGAGCGTGCCGCAATCACCGGAAACCGGCCAGCCGCAGGAACAACCGCGTCGGCGGGGTTGGCTGATGGCCGTTCTGGTTGTCTCGCTGGCTCTCAATCTGTTCGTGATCGGTGCCATCGCGGCCCAGCACATGGGGTGGCGAGATGGCGACAGGCGGGTCGGCCGCATGATTGGTCCTGGCTTCACGCAGCTTCTACCCCGCCGCTTCTTTTTCGAGATTTCCAATGACCGTCGCCACGAACTGCGAGCACTCATGCGCGGCCATCGTGGGGAATTTCGCGATGGCCGCAACGAATTGCGGCTTGCTGCCCGCTCGGTCGCAGACGCGCTCGCCGCCGAGCCTTTCGACCAAGCGCGGCTTGATGCTGCGCTGCAAACATTTGCCGCTGGCGGCCATTCGCTTATCGACATTGGTGTCAAGGTGGCGCGAGAAGTAGTATCGGGGCTCACTGCGGAGGAGCGAAAGCTTCTTGCCAAACAACTCTTGCGGCGTTCAATGGGCACAGCCAAGCAATCCGACAAGAAGTAGGCGGAGTGACCCGGGCCCGCTTGCTGCCGCTCTAGGCGGGCGCCGTCTCGACTTGGTCTTGGGGAAACACCATGGTCACGATGGTGCCTTTGTGCTCCTGGCTGGCGATCTCCAGGCTGCCGCCATGAAGTTCCACGAGCGAACGCGAGATCGCCAGACCGAGGCCCGATCCGCTCCTGGTCTTTGTGAACTGGTTCTCGACCTGTTCGAACGGACGGCCCAGCTTGTCGATGTGCTCGGTGGGGATGCCGATGCCGGTGTCGGCGATGGTAATAGTCAGGCCCGCTGGCGCGGCATAGGCCGAAATGGTGACGACGCCGGTATTCGGGGTAAACTTGATCGCATTGGCCAACAAGTTGATCAGCACCTGCTTGAGCGCCCGTTTGTCGACTACAGCAGTAAGCTCCGCCTCGATGTTCACATCGAGATGAACGCCGCCTTCATGGGCCTTGGGGGCGACGATGCGCAAGGTGTCATCGATGATCGCCAGTGTGCGGCAACGCTCGAATTCAAGCTGCATCCGGCCGGCCTCGATCTTCGACATGTCGAGGATGTCGCTGATGACATCAAGGAGATACTGCCCCGAGCGATGGATATCGTGAGCATAGGCGACATATTTTTGAGTGCCGATGGGGCCGAAGAACTGCTTCTCCATAACCTCGCTGAAACCGATAATCGCGTTGAGGGGGGTCCGCAGTTCGTGGCTCATGTTGGCGAGGAACTCCGACTTGGACCGGTTGGCTGCTTCCGCCCTGGTTTTTTCGCGCGAATATTTTTCAGCCAGATCGGCCAGTCGCTGCGATTGCTGCTCCAGTGTCATGCGCGATTTCTGCAAGTCGCGCACCGTGTTCATGAGTTCGCGCTCGGAATCCAGCAGCCGCTCTTCGTGGCGCTTGAGGGCGGTGATATCGGTGCCCACTGAAACAAATCCGCCGTCTTTGGTGCGCCGTTCGTTGATCTGCAGCCAGCGCCCGTCGCCGAGTTGTACTTCGAATGTCCTGCCCTCGCCCTCGGCGCCCCCTTCCACCGGTACGCGCTGGCGCACCACCGGTTCCTTCGCGGACCGGGCGACATCCTCATAGTTAGTGCCCGGTACGCACACGCTTGCCGGCAGATTGTGGAACTGCTGATACTTGGAATTGCACATTACCAGCCGGTTGTCGGCATCCCACAGGACGAAGGCTTCCGAGATGTTTTCGATGGCATCCTTCAGCCGCAATTCGGCCTCCTGGTTGAGCCGATCGACGAGCTTCTGGTCGGTGATGTCGATGGCGATGCCCACCAGGTGCGGAGCTTCCTCGCCCGGCGCACTCGATAGTTCGCACCGCGCCCTCAGCCATACCCAGTGGCCGTCGCGGTGGCACATGCGAAATTCCTGATCGATGGATGGTCGTCCGCCGCGTAGCATCAGGTCGACCAAGCGATCGATAGGATCGTCATCGGGATGCAGGCGCTCGGCCAGTTCGCCATAAGACAGAAAATCGCCTTCGGGTTGCAGGCCGAGAATTTCAAACATCGACTTCGACCAGAATATGCGCCCGCGAGCGATATCCCAGTCCCACAAGCCACAGCGTCCACTATCCAGCGCCTTGTCGAGACGCTCGGTTGCCACGGCCAGGTTGATATCGGCCTCGGCCGCGCGGGCCGCCTGCCAGTTGAAGGCACCACCCAGAAGGATCAGAACCCCCAGGGTCACCAGGAACAGGGTGGCGATCCGGGTTACGTTTTGCCGCCAGTCGGCCAGAACCTGCTGGCGCCCGTGAATGAGCACCAGGGTCGCCGGGAAGGGCCTGAGCGAGGCGGCGGCGAAAAAGACCTCTTCGCCACTGCGCAGCACCGTGCGCCGCATCTTCGTGGCCTCGCGGGTGGCATCGGTGAAGAAATTGGGCGACACGATTTCCGCCAGCGCCTGCCCGGTATAGCCCGAAGCGGCGGGTACGGCGGTGCTGATTGTTCCGTCATCGCCGACAATGGCGTAGGTGCGATCGGCCGCCAGCGCATCTTCCGGCAACGCCTCGATCAGATCCTCGGTCACCGGCGCTCTAGGTGTTGTCCCCGCCGCGATCCCGGCACCGAGGCGGGCACGCAACCGGCTCGCGGTCAGCTCCAGATAAAGGCTGGAAAGGTGGTCGTGATTTTTGATGTGGGCATTGCGTCCGACCATGAGTTGCAGGCCAAGCGCCGTGCCGAGGCTTGCCACGAACAGGACGATCAGCACGATGATGAGACGGCGAAGCGCCCGCTCGGATATGGTAATGCCCGACCAGCGGCGGGGGGTCAGCGGGAGCCGCAGCACGCGCTCCTTGAGAAACAACCCTCCCAGCTCTGCCTTGGACAAGCCCGCTTCCCCTCGTGTCGAGTTGACCCCGAGACACTTCGGCCCGCTGGAGCCGTTTCCGCCGCTGACGCCGAATCAATGCCGCTATTGATTCGAAGTTGGATTGATTTGTCCAGCCTGCTTGGCGCGCGCGGCGGCCGTTTGCCGGCGCCTTTCTAGCCCTCGAGCGACTTGGTCACGATCTCGCAGGTATCGCGGGAAATCCCGGTCAGATCGCGTAGGCGTACCAGGGCCAGGCGGGCCTTCTCACGCCGCCCCGACTCAAGGGCGCGCCAGCTTCTGAAATTGGTGGCAAGACGCGCCGCGACCTGAGGATTGAAGCCGTCGAGCTGCTCGATCACATCAGCCAAAAGATCATAGCCCGCACCGCCCGGGGTGTTGAACTGAACCGGGTTCATGGCGGCGAAACTGCCGACCAGCGCCCGCACCCGGTTTGGTTTGGTGATATCGAAGAGCTCGTGATCCATCAACCCCCTGATCCGCTCGACGCAGCCATCGATGGGCGAAATCGCATTGAGAGCCATCCATTTGTCCACGAGCAGCGGATCGCTGCGATGGGCGGCATAAAAGGCAGAAAGCGCTTCCTCGCGTTCCGGGCAATCCAGGCGGGCCAGCACATTCAGGGCACCCATCTTGTCGGTCATATTGGTGGCAGCCCGAAAGTGCTCGAGCGCCAGCCGCGCCCCCGCCGGAGCATCGGCAGCGGTCAGGAGATCGAGCGCGGCATAGCCGAGGCTGCGCCGGCCCGCCGCTGCCGGGTCGGGGCTGTAAGCGTCTCCACCCGGCAATGCGCCCCACACCTGGCGCAACTCGGCGGCAAGATGGCTCCCGAGAGAATGCCGCAATGCGTCACGGGCGCTGTGGATGGCTGCCGGGTCGACATTGCTGCCCATATCGCGCGCCAGATCCTGTTCGCCCGGCAACATCAGCATGAGGGCCTTGAAGGCATCTTCGAGGCTGTCGTCGCCGAGCGCCCGCTTCAGCGCCTCACCGTAGCCGCGCGCCCGGGTGGCCAGGGCCTCGTCATCGGGTGCAGCAATGGCCGCTGTCATGATTTCGCTCGCCCTGTTCTGCGCCATTTCCCAGCGGTTGAACGGATCGCTGTCGTTGCCCATAAGCGCCAGTTCGTCCTCGGCCGAGAGATTGGCAACCAGACGAACCGGGGCTGAAAATCCGCGATTGAGCGATGGAATCGGTCGCCGCGAGAGATTGCGGAAGCGATAGGTCTGAACCGCCTCGGTCAGTTCGATGATCGCGCTGTTGAGGATGCCCACGCCTTCCAGGTCGAGGGGCATGTCTTCGCCGTCGGGCCCTACCAGGCCGATGGCGAGAGGGATGTGGAGGATGGCCTTGTTCGCCTGGCCGGGCGTGGCGCCGAGCGATTGGGATAAGGTCAGTTCAAGGACGCCTTCAGCGGCGAGCCAGCGCGACTCCGCCACGACTTCCGGCGTACCGGCCTGCTCGTACCAGTGAAA
>Ga0326597_10004604_pt1 | contig 19358 bp, 21 predicted proteins | sample RVTome_12_FD_203789 | JGI IMG/M metagenome (GOLD analysis project Ga0326597, IMG submission 203789) | Soil microbial communities from uranium-contaminated site in the Upper Colorado River Basin, Wyoming, United States - RVT100D185 | ecosystem: Environmental > Terrestrial > Soil > Contaminated >... | reverse complement strand
GACACGCGGCGCGGCAATAATCAATTGCAGCTGGGGCGGGGGGATACCCACTCCGTTTATAACCCACGCTATTCAAAATGCCGTCAACTACGGCAGGAATAACATGGGAACAATTGTTTTTGGCGGTGCAGGAAATGATGATACAGATATTGTAATTTACCCTGCTTCAATGCCAGAAGTCATAGGCGTCGGGGGATTAAGTCCCTGCAATGAAAGAAAAAGTCCAACCAGCTGCGACACTAAAGGAGGTCACGGCACGGATTGGGGCGCCTGCTACGGCAATAATTTATCGCTTGTTGCGCCCACTACGTATATTTATACAACAACTCTCTTCGGAGGGTGGGGATTGGGGAGCGGTACATCTGTCGCATCACCGCTTGCTGCCGGTGTCGGCGCTTTGATGTTATCAAAAAATATAAATCTTTCGGGCGATTCCGTCAGAATGATTATAGAGCGAACCGCAAAGAAAGTCGGTAACTACTCGTATAATGTAATGAAGGAAAACGGGCTGTGGAATTATGAAATGGGCTATGGAAGAATCGACGCTGATTCCTGCCTTAAAATGACTCCCGCAGGACCAACACAAACTTACGAAAGAGTTCCTCCTGTAATTAATATTTATCCGCCTGAATCCAGAGTGTTTACTACTCCAATATCCGTTTACGCAGATATCTATGATAACGTCGGACTTGGGATAGGTTTCAACTCTCCCCGCTTATATTTTAAAACGCTGCAGACAAACAATATTCAGGTAATAAATGGTTTTAAAATTTCGGAGTACAGGTATCAGTTTACTTTTCCATTAATACCATTCAGCGAAGGGCTTTATTATTATATAGCTGCACAGGATATAACCCCTGTTCCGAATTTTGTTACGTATCCTGTTGGCGGAGCCGGTGTAAATCCGCCGGGAACAATTCCGCCCCCAAAGCTTATGTTCGTCAGAAATACCTCAACTATTGATTCTATTTTTATAAGCGCCGATGTGCCGAAACCAATCATCGCTAATTCAGAAACAACATTTGTATCTGTTTTAAATAATCCCGTTAGCAAAACAATACTGGATGTCAATTGCGTAATAGATATTCAGCATACTTATGATGCTGATTTAAGCGTCAGCTTAATTTCCCCTTTCGGAACTGAAATTGTGCTTGTGGCAGGAACCGGAGGAGACGGAGATAATTTTACAAACACTTATTTTGATGATGAGGCAAGCGTTTCGATTGACAGCTCCTCAGCTCAGGCGCCATTCACCGGGATTTTTAAACCGATTGAAAGGCTGTGGCTCCTTGACGGCGAGAACTCAAGCGGGGTTTGGAAGCTTAAAGTTGTAGATAACGGTTTTGGCGACGGGGGAGCGTTGTTGAACTGGAGTTTAATAATTAAGTATTCGACGGGGCCTGATTATGTTATTATCCCGGGTGAGTTTAGTCTGGTCAAAAATTATCCCAATCCGTTTAACCCAAAAACAAGAATTGTTTTCAATGTCCCCCGCCTTGCAAATGTAAAGATTGTAATTTACGATGTGATTGGCAGGGAGGTAAAAACTATCTTAAATGAAGTACGCCCCCCGAGACTTGAAGATTATGTTGATTTTGATGCGACTGGATTTGCAAGCGGTGTTTATTTTTATTCATTAATTGCCGAGGACGATTTTGTTGAATCTAAAAAAATGGTGTTATTAAAGTAGTCTATTTGATATACTACAATATAAAACCGTAGAAAAACAAATTTTTTAAAAGAAATTTTAACTTCTCCTCTGAAACCTTTATTATCAATAATATAATAAATTATGCTTCTTTATTAAAGTAAAGCTTTAGAATAGCCATTTCACAGGTCTTGACTAACATTACAAATTAATATACATTTGTTGTAGTTCAAACTACAACAATTTAATTTCCGATTCCTTTGGTAGAGAAACTCGAAAGAATTGGGTTTTCCGAATATGAAGCAAAAGTATTCTTTGCTTTGTACCGGGGTTCGGTTATGAGCGCCGCTGAAATCGCAAAGGAAGCAAAAATACCAAGAACTTCAGTTTACCAGATTTTAAGAACCTTTGCTGAGAAGGGTTTTTGCAATGAAATTTCCACCCCTACAAAACAGCTTTTCGAAATAATTGACTCAAAGATAATTGAGGATAAGTTTACAATAGAAATAGAATCCGAATATAAGAAAAAAGTCCAGCGCTTAAAAAACTGTTTCGATGAAATTAAACCCCTTTATAAGACAAAACAGCCTCCTGAGTTTAAAACGGATGTTGAGCTGATTAAAGGGCACAACCTTCACAGGGAGTTTAAATTTCTTGAGCTCGTCAGAAAATCTAATCAGGGAATTATGGTTATGAACCGTTTCCGCGGCAATGTATCTGAAAGGATTGATGCGGAAGTAAAGAAGCTTTTTGAGCGGGGCGGTTATATAAAATCAATTTATGAGAACAGCACTAATTTTAAGCTGAAGATAAACGATAAATGGCAAAACGTGACCAAAGAAGACTTAATTAAGCTTTGCGAGATGTTCTCCACGCAGGGAGAAGAAATCAGGCTGATTGAAGAGGTTCCGCAGATTCTTGCCGTTTTTGATGAAAAGATGATTTATATAAGTTTATTTGATGAAAATACCCCAACAAGAGATTCATCCGACATTATTATTAAAAATAAGCGTTTTGCAAAGTTTATAATCGGGCTCTTTCATATTTATTGGGATAAAGCCGATACGCTCGAGTCTTTAAAAATTGGAGCATTAAAATCAGTAATATGATAAATAAACAAATCAATTTAATAATTTAAAAACCTAATTTTAGTAGGGGGATAAACTAAAATGAAAACAACCACAGCATTATTCGTAGCAGTATTTTTTATCTTAGCAGTTATAAAAACCTCAAAAGCTCAGGAATATGTTACAATTTCCGGCAAGGTGAGGTATGCAGATAACAACGAACTGGTTTCATCAGGCGTTGTAAAGGCATTTAATGAGAATGGCCAGTACGAAACTCAGGTAAACATAAACACCGAAGGCGACTATATTCTCGGTGTAATCAGGGCGCTTCATAAGGATTTAATCGGCTTTCCGAATATTGAGCCTGAGGCAGATTTTATTCCTACCGGCTATCCAAGCGCAATCGACCCGCAGCTAATGGTCCACATCGATGCTATGCAAAACCAAACCGGAATAGATATTTATGTTCAGAGAATCGGCGGGGGAGGGAATGGTCCGTTTGCGCCCAAGGCTTATGTTTCGGGACTTGTTTTATCAAACAATCAGCCAATTAAAGACGTTGTTGTTTATGCCAAATTAGGCAATGAATACCTTGGTTTCGGAGTTTCCAATTCAAAAGGCGAATTTAAAATTAATAATTTGCCCGAAAGTGATTATATTCTAATTGCTCATAAAGTCGGGCAGAATTCTGCTTCAAAGGAAATTACTTTAGCTGGAGGCATGGATAATGTTGTGTTGAATCTTTCACCCAGGAAAGACATAATAGTTAATGCAAGCCCTGTTAAGTTCCGTCTTTCGCAGAATTACCCGAATCCGTTCAATCCTGCAACCGTAATCAGCTATTCAGTTCCAAAAGACGGGAAAGTATCGTTGAATGTCTATAATTCAATTGGCCAGCAGGTTGCAGAGCTTGTAAATGCAAACCAGAATGAAGGCTCATATAACGTTCATTTTAATGCCGTGAACCTTTCAAGCGGAGTTTATTACTATAAGCTTGAATCAAACGGCTTTGCTGATACAAAGAAGATGATATTGATAAAGTAACGGAAGTTACTTTTGCCTGCCTGCTGCAGGCAGGAAACCCGCCTTTGGAGGGTTGGTAAAATAATTTCCGAGCAGGGAATCAGCAGGTCTGCCCGCCTCTTAGGTGTGGCCTCTGAGGCGTGTTTTATGATATCCGGCTCTTTCCGCCAGATTCGCCTGCCTTGCGCAACCGCGCCACGCGGTGCTGCAGGCAGGGCAAAAGTCGAGGGGGAGAAAAAAAAGAGCCGGGTATCGCTTCTTTAGTCCGTGAGATAATTATAATCTCGCTTTAATTGATAATAGCTGCAACTATATCTCACGGACTAAAAGTTTTAAAGTTTTTAAGTTAAACATTACAGTCCTAAATACATTTTGTGTAAAATTGAATTTGAAATTCCGCAGGCGGGCTATGTAACAGTAAAGGTAGTTGATATAATCGGCTCGCCGGTAACCACTCTAATTAACTCTGCCAAGGAGCCGGGGAGACATATCGTTGATTTTAACGAGGAAAACCTTCCGCCCGGCAGGTATTACTACAAAGTATTTCTCCATAACCCGGGTGAAGAACCCACAAACGGCGATGACAACGGCTTAATCACATCGGGACAGGTGAAGATTAAAGTATAGTTTTAAGGTGTAAACTAATTAACCTTAAAGGAGGTTTACCAAAAATGCTTTTAAAACAAGAACCTACTTAAAAAGACAACATCAAAAAGCCCTTCTTAATAATTATTTAATTCATTTTTATTTAATTTTACAGAATGAAAAAAATAATTTACATTTTAATTATTAACTGTTCACTATTAACTGTTAACTGCTACCCCCAGTGGCTCCAGCAAACCAGCGGAGTTACAAATCCTCTTTATGACTGTGATTTTGTTGACCAAAATACCGGCTGGGTGAGCGGCGGTAACGGCGTTATATTGAAGACTACAAACGGAGGAATAAACTGGTTCCAGCAGCCAAGCGGGGTCTCGAAAATTCTTCAAGGCATCGATGCAGTGGATGCAAATGTGCTTTACTCGGTCGGCTATGATGAAACGATTTTGAAAACAACAAACGGCGGAAACAACTGGCTCGCCATAAGAAACGGACCTCCGATGATGGGCGGAAGCTTTTTTAAAGTGTATTTTTTAAACGAAAACACGGGCTGGATACTGAGGAATAACTACATAATGAGGACGCTTAACGGCTGTTTAACGTTCGATTCCACTTTTGTAGTTTTCACTTTCCTTAGGGATATTTACTTTAAAGATGTAAGCACAGGGGTTTTATGCGGTGACGGTGACTTAATTATGAAATCTTCCGATGGAGGTGTGACTTGGATTGAAATAACTATACCATTATATAATTTTGAACTCCCAGATTTTTATAGATTAACATTCATAGGCACCACCGGCTGGGTAGTTGGACGAGGAAGCAGTTTTGGTTTTGGCAAATTGGTATATAAAACTACCAACTTCGGGAGTTCGTGGGATACAATTGCAAGGGTACCGCTTCTAAGCGGCGAAGATAACTATAGCGTATTTTTCTCAAGCTTAAACACGGGCTATTGCGGCGGGACAACAGGATATATATTTAAATCTACTAATGGAGGTATTAATTGGATTCAGCAAAACTCACCTTCTAATGGTTTTAGAAATGATTTCTGGTTTGCTAACGATTCGATTGGATGGTGTGTTGGAGGAGGAGGACAAATATTTAAAACAAGCAACGGAGGAACGTATGTAAGCATTGTGAATATTAGTTCTGAAATTCCTATTAAACATAATTTACAAAATATATATCCTAATCCATTTAATCCCATTACTAACATAATTTTTGATATTGCTTATGAAGACAATGTTGGAATTATAATTTACGATATTCTGGGAAGGGAAGTTGAAGTTTTGTTGAGTGAAAAGCTGAAACCGGGTAAATATAAAGTAACTTTTAACGGAGAAAATTTAAGCAGCGGGATTTATTTATGCAGACTATTAACACCAAAAATTCAGGAATCTAAAACTATGGTATTAATTAAATAAGGGAAAGGAGGCAACATGATACGACCACCATAGAAAATTAATATTTTCATTCGGACTTTAGTGAAGAGTCTGATAAAAAAGAGATTCTTCACTACTCCCCCGTTGTTGGTGTTGTCACCAACAACAAAAAACTATTCATCTTTAGCTTCTGTGTAATGTGTTAAAAAACCCCATTCGTCAACGCCTTCATAATAAAATCTTGCAGATGAATATTTGTAATCGGTAAATTCCTTACACAGCATCCACCTGCCTCTAATTGGGTTAGCATGTATATAATTTATTTTTTGTTCTACCAGTTCAACACTAGTGAGTCTTGAAGTCAATGCATTTCTTTCCCATACCTGATATTGCCTGTCCTTTGTACCTGCATAAAACTCCTTTAACAACTCAGGTTTATTGCTTTGCAAATCAAATTTTATCTTTTGTGCAGTATATTTTAAAAAATCTCTTTGAACATCTTCCGGTTTTCTATCATTTTTTACTTTCCATACAATATGTATGTGATTAGGCATTATTACAAAAGCGTAAATATTGACTCTGATATCATCAACTAGAAATTTCATACTTGATATGATAATATCTTTATATTTATCATTTATAAGCAGAGGTTTCCATTCAAGTATGGTTGCTGTAAAGAAGCTTACGTAATTCATATACAAATATAGTTGTTGGTGACAACACCAACAACGGGAGGGGATTCAAGGGCATTCTTTGAATGCCCTTATTTTATTACGGATTCGTTAAATCCTTCCAGCGTTTTATTTTCCATTTGTCATCGGCTGAGGGCCTGATTAAAGTCATATCAACAAAGCCGTAAAAATTAATTACATCGTTCGGGTTAAATGTGATAGTTAAGTTAAAACCGCGTGTTACATCAGTTTCAACGCTGTCCCCTTCTTCGAAAACTATATTGTTCCATATCAGCTTAAGGTCCTGTGTGTTTACAAACAACCCGTTTGTGGTTCTCATATCCGTTGCCCTGTCCCACGTAACATCAGCGCCGAGGTCGTAATCGAAATATGAAAAAACAAAATCCTCATTTAAAAGCTGTCCGTATATGCTTGTATCCTTAAAAGTGTATGAATACTTGAAATTCTGGAAAAGCCCTTCGACTGTTTTTTGGTCGGTTAAAATGTTCTCCGTTGATGTGGAGTTATCGATTTTAGGTGAAAAAGGATTAAAACAGCTCAATAATAATGAACAATTGACAATGAGCAATAAACAATAAAAAAAATATTTTTTTAAAAATTTCTTCAACAATGATATTTTTTAAACTACTAACTACTAACTATTAACTGTTCACTGCTTCAGTTGCTGAAATTTGCTTTAAGCTCGCTCCATGTAAAATCAGTATCGTTTTGCCGGAAATCCTGCCATCTGGTTATGGAGTATAAATCGTTCTCATCGGTATTTAAAGTGAGCAGCAGGTTTCCTATGGCTGATTTAGGCAGGTTTATTCTGTTGTGCTGGTATACAATAATATAATCTGCCTGAAATGATACCGAGTCGGAAGTAATTTGAGTATATATTTCATTATCAAGAAATAAAACGGAAGAAGCATGGGTATTTGTTTGTGAAATAAGGTTATCCATATACCTTTTCTCATCAAGCGGGTCCCAGTTTTCGAAAATCTGCCCGTAAACAAGCTGAGATTTTGAATCGGGAACGTATAGAAAATTTGACGCAGATATGCATTTAACGTAATTTTCGGAGTTCTTTTCAAGTATTGAAAACGATAGATTATCTATAACAATTTCCGGGGTAGTTGGGGGGACAAAAGTTGAACGGATGTTTGCCGGCTCCTCAGGGTTACGTGTATCGAATATGCCGCACCCTTTAATTAAAAGAACTGTGATTAAGAAAACTGTAAAAAGTATTTTATTTTTTTTGAGCAAGTATAATCAGTCTTTCTGACTTAAGAGAATTATATCTGCTGCCGTAATAATCGCCGAAAATTTTACAGATTTTAAGCCCGTTTGTATTGAAAATTTTCCTGAAATCATTTACCGAATATAGCTTAATTTTTTCGTAAAAATTATAGATTTGCGGGTATTTTGAATTTTCGGGGTTTTTTAAAATTATTATGTTTTTTTTAACAAAGCCCGCTTTGATTTCCCTAACTTGTATTATAATATTTTGGTTTCCCTTTCGGCTACGCCCAGGGCGAGCCTTCTTTATGTTAAACGGTACAATGTTCCTTTTTAAATATGCTCCATTTAGGAAATCGAAGAAAAAATAACCGCTTTTTTTAAGTGATTTTGAAATGCTTCTGACAACACGCACATTTTCCGAATTTTTTTCAAAATACCCGAAGCTGGTGAATAAATTAACAACCAAATCAAATTCGTTATTGTGGTGAATGTCTCGCATATCCCTGATTTCAAATCTCAGGTTATTTTTATGCTTTTTGTAATCCGCTTTGAGCTTGCTCTTTGCCTGGTTGATTAAAAACGGGGAGAGGTCGATGCCAAGTACATTAAACCCTTTTTTTGCGAATAAAACACTGTGCCTTCCGTTGCCGCACGCAAGGTCCAATACTTTAGAATTTTTTTTAAGTCTGATATTTTTCAGAATAAGGGTTACGATTTTTTTAGCGTCAGTCGTGTCTCTGTGCTTGTATAAATCTAAATATTCCTGAGTGTTGAACCATTTTTTAAACCATTCCTGCATGCCGTTTTTTATTTTTTATAGAGTTATCCTGCCTTCAAATGCCTTTGCAATTGTAATTTCATCTGCGAATTCTAAATCTGTTCCAACCGGTATTCCCCGCGCTATTCTTGATATTTTGATATTTAACGGCTTTATTAGCTTGCTCAAATACGTAATTGTGTATTCACCTTCCACGCTTGGGTTAAGCGCCAGAATTATTTCTTCGATATTTCCGGAAAGTCTGCTTAAGAGCTCCTTCACCTTGATATCTTCCGGTCCAATGCCGTCAAGGGGAGAGATTATACCGTGAAGTACATGATAAACGCCTCTAAACTCATTTGTTTTTTCAATTGCAAAAACGTCAGTAGGTTCTTCGACTATGCATATTGTGCCTTTGTTTCGCTTTGGCGAATCGCAAATTGCACACGGTTCGATTTCTGTGATGTTACAGCATACAGGGCAGAGCTTAATTTTATCCTTCAGGCTCAGAAGCGCATCACTCAGACTGATTACGTCCTGCGGCGGAGATTTTGCCAAATATAATGCTATCCTGTGAGCAGTTTTTCTGCCTATGCTCGGCAGTTTAGAAAGTTCCTCCGCAACTTTTTCTAATGTTTCCGATGTCTGCATTTGAAGGAAATTATAGTCCTGTTAAATTGAGACCCGGGATATTCGGAATCATTCCTGAAGTTGCTTTCTGCATTTCGTCATGCGCCATTTTTTGTGCTGAATCGATTGCCTTATTAACTGCCGCTACAATTAAATCTTCCAGCATTTCAAAATCATCAGGATTAATTACTTCCTTTTCAATCTCTATTTTGGTTAACTGCAGCTTTCCGTTTGCAGTTACTTTAACCATCCCCCCGCCTGATTCTTCGGTTACGAATTTGTTTTCAAGCTCGTCCTGCACCTGCTTCATTTTTTCCTGCATTTTCTGCACCTGTTTAAGCATCCCCTGCATCTGGTTTAACTTCATTATAATTTACTCCTGAGAAAATTTATATCAAAAAAATTTATATTCAAATATAGCTAATGAACCGTAAATTAAAAATAGAAAGGCAGGTAAGTTAATATTATTCAGATTACCTTCAGCACCCTGTCGGTTATATCCCTGTTCAAAGAAAGAATTGCGGGCTTGCCGTTATAGCTTACCACAGAGGCATTGACTTCGATGAGCATTTCGGTGTAATCCTTTTTGTAATGAACCGTCTGAAAATTGTTGTAATAACCTGTCTTTAGAGTTGTCTTAATGTTTTCCTGGGCTTGAGGAACATTTTTGGAGATGGTTTTTAATGATAGGCCGATAAACTCATCCCTTGTGAATCCGTAAATCTCGCATGCCCGCTGGTTAACATCAAGAACTTTTTCATCATCCGGCGAAAATATTATTATTGCATCATGCGCCTGCTCAAAGAGCATTCTGTAATATTGTTCCGATTGTTTAAGAGCATTTTCAGTCAATTCCAGCTGGTCGATTTTTTGGTAAAGCTTCTTGTTAATTTGCGATATTTCCGACGTGCGTTCCCTCACAATCTGCTCAAGCTCTTCTCTTGTGATTTCATAGCCTTCGCTTTCAAATACACTTGATGCTTTGTTTTTGAGCACTCCAAACACAAAAATGAATATTATACAGCTTATAATTGTAGCCCCTAATATGGTGTAAAAAGTAAACCAGTAGCCTTTTGATGCCATTTCATTTTTTTTATCCAGTGCTTCAAGCTCTTCGGTTTTCATTCTGTTTATAAGGTTTCTTATATCACTTTGAACCACCCTGCCTTTTTCATTATTGTTAGCATGGATTTTCGGATTGGTGCCTCTCGTATTCTGCAGCGCTATGCCGTCCCTTAAAATCTGAATGCGAACGGAAGTCAAAGATTTTAAAGTATCAACAGTCCCTTGCTGAAGGAGGTTATCATAAGGGTACTGCATAAATCTGATAAAGAGTGAATCGATGGAGCTTGCTGCGGAATTAAATCCGGCAAGATATTGTTTTTCACCGCTTGTAAAATAAGCCCTTCTTAAAGATTCGGCTTCGGTAAGCCCTGAATAAATGTTGTTAAGCAGCACGGTTCGGTTATAGGATATCGTTGCATAATCCTGGTATTCCGCCTGGTCGCGAAAATTCATATATACTACGATTGCGGAAGAAATCAATACTAAAATCCCAAGAACAAATATAACGGTAATGGACTCCTTATTTATTAAAGTTTTCATCAATTTTATATCTCAAACAATCCGCCCGGATTAATTTTAATTTTTTCCTCGGTATAAAACGGCTCGCCGTATTCGGCGCCGATTTGGAAGCCGTGGAATTTAGCGCGCGCTTTTATAAATTCCATAAACTTTTTGCTGCTTATATATGTTTCCGCTTCCTTGCTTTTGGGATTGTAAAACTGCGATGAGTAGCATTCAATTGATTTCATTTTGTCATCAAACGCGTCGGATATATCTACAATCAGATTCGGCTCAAAAACATAGGATTGCATATAATAATAATTTCTCCTTGGTCTGTGCGGTGGGCTTGAAGTCTTTATCTTAGCCAAGCCGGAATAAAAAGCTGAATTCTTAACCAGCATATGAGTATGGTAATGGTCAGGGTGCCTGTCGTGAAAATGAGGGAAGAAAATTATTTCAGGTTTATATTTTCTTATAACCGCAATAACTTTTAATCTGTTTTTTGAATTGTTTTCAATATTTCCGTCGGGAATTTTCAGGTTTTCCCTGACGGAAATTCCCAGAACCTTGTTCGATTTTTCAGCTTCAATCTTCCTTTTTTCATTTGAGCCCCTTGTGCTTAGCTCTCCAAGAGTCAAATCAACAATACCGATTTTTTTTCCCGATTTAACCAGTTTTCTTATAGTTCCCCCGCATGAGAGTTCGGCATCATCGGGATGAGCGGCAAAAAATATTGCGTCTAATTTCAAGATTTTTAATGTATTTAAACTTAAAATTAACAAACCTAAAGTTAACAATAGTAAAATTTTGCTAAAAGTCATTTAATTGTGAAACAAAAAAATGGTTAATTTAGTTAGTTTTAGTAATAATCAGTAAATTGTTTTTACCGAAAAGTAATGTTAAATTGCTATAAATACTTAAAATTTAAGGTTATGAAGACATTGATATTGACGTTCTTTTTGCTTCCTTTGGTGGTTTTTACCCAAACCGGTCCTAAAATGGAAGTCGAAGGCGGGGATAATATACAAACCGGCAATCATATTAGAGGCAGGGAAGTAATCTACGAGGTTAAATTTAAAAACTCAGGTGATGAGGAGTTAAAGGTAAACAGCGTAAGCACTTCATGCGGGTGTTCAAGCGCTCTGATTTCAAGCGACCTATTAAAACCCGGCGAAAGCGGTTCTATAAAATTTACTTTTAACGGGCAGGGGTTCGGGCAAACAATGAAAAGCCTGATGGTTATGACCAATGAGAAGGAAAATAATTACCATAATATACAAATTAATATGAATATGGTTGACCCCTTATTAATTAACCCGCAGTCAATTATAACCGAAGGCAAAGTCGGTGATGAGTTGACCCAAACTGCGACAATTACAAATTCACTTGATAAAGAAGTTGATATCACGGAATTAACATCCAATACTCCGGTTATAAAAATTACTTCAGATAAAATGGCGCTCGGTTCGGGGGAAGCAGCATCGCTGAATATATCTATTAAGATTTACGAAGAGTCTTCAATCAACGCCGCAATTATAATAAAAACTACCGAGGGCGAGTATCAGATTCCTGTGCTTGTTGATGTTAAACCAAACTAAGAGGTTACCATTTGTTCAGTAAAAAAACCCTTTATCAGGTAAGCGGAATTTTATTGTTGACCCTTCTGGTCGGTATTTTCTATAATATCTCCAATCCAAACAGAATTCAGTTCATAGGCGATGAAAAAGCTGTCGATTATTCCGGAAGCGACAGCCTTTTGAATGCGTTAAGAATTCAGGACTCTATTCAAAGAATTGCGGACTCAATTAAAAATCTATCCGGTCAAAGAGAAGATTCGCTTAAACTGCTTAATGAAAAAAAAATACAGGATTCAATATTAGCGAAGAACAAAGAGGATTCATTAAAAAGAGTTCAGGATTCATTAACTGCCCTTATGAACAATGAGGATTCTGTTAAAAACGCCCAGGTTAAGGATTACGTTAAGCCCGTTGATATAAGGCTCGATTTTGCAAAGGCGCTTTTTGATAAAAAATACCGTTTCATAGATGCAAGAGACCCTGCGGATTATAATGCGGGGCATATTCAGGGGGCTATGAGCATTCCATACCATGATTTTGATAAATACATAGAAGTATTAGACGGGCTGCCGAAAGACCATGTTTACGTTATCTATTGCAGCGCATCCTGCGACGTAAGCATTGATATGGCTTATGCGATGGCTAAAATGGGTTTTAAAAAAGTTTATATTTTCCACGGCGGGTGGGATGAATGGAAGGATGCAGGATACCCGGCTAATTAATTAATTATGAAAAAAATATTTGAAAATAAATATTTTGCTGCCTCTGTAAGAATAATTCTGGGGGCGATATTTGTTTACGCCAGTCTGGATAAAATTGCAAATCCCCAGGCGTTTGCCGATATAATTAATAATTACCGTGTTTTGCCCGTTCAGCTTGTTAATCCCTTAGCCATTTTTCTGCCGTGGCTTGAGTTCATTACGGGTTTATTCCTGATTTCAGGCAAATGGGTAAAGGGCTCGTTATTAATTTATTCAACTCTTTTAGTTATATTTATAATAGCATTGTCACAGGCGTTAATCAGGGGACTTGATATATCCTGCGGGTGCTTCAGCGTACAGCCAACCACGACTTCAAACGTTTGGCTGAGAATTATAGAGGATTTGATAATGTTGTTTTTTAGTGTTAAATTATATAGATATTCGTTACAACAGAATTTTAAAACGGAAAATTCTACGAAGGAGTCCTTTCCGAAGGAATCTACGATCGGACAGTAAATTTAATATAATTAATAGTTAGAATATGAAAGAAAGTAAAACAGGCCTGCCTGCACGTAGCGTTTCGGCGAAGGCAGGTAAAATCGTTTTTTTCGCCCTCGGAATTATTATAGTTGCGGCATTTTCGGCATTTCTGGTGAACAGGAATACCCACGACCCGAAGCTCAATCCCCCGGCTATAACATTTGTTCAGGATAAGATTGACCTTGGCGATATAAAACAAGGTCCGCAGGTTACAGGTGAGTTTGAATTTACAAACACAGGGAAGAGCATTCTGGAAATCAAAAATATCTCCACTTCATGCGGATGCACGGGTGTTATTGCCGATGAAAAGAAGGAATACCAGCCGAATGAAACGGGTAAAATAAAATTTACCTTTAATACTGAGGGAAGAAGCGGGTTTAACGAAAAAACAATTACAGTTTACACTAATGACCCGATTATGCCTGCAAAAACAGTTTCATTCAGGTGCAACATTATAACCCCGTAATTAATGAAAGTTGGACTGCTTCAGTTTAAACCTGAATTCGGGAATGTTGATGAAAACATAGGAAAGATACAAAAGTTACTGCGTAATAAAAAATTCGATTTATTAGTTCTGCCCGAGCTTCCAAACTCGGGCTATTTATTTTCTTCCATCGATGAGCTTAATGAGTTGGCAGAAGAAATACCAAACGGAAAATTTTGCGCTGCATTAATCAATATCTGTAAAGAAAAGAATGCTTATATTGTTTCGGGAATTTGCGAGAGAAGCAGCGAATGCTTTTACAACTCAGCTGTCTTAGTTTCGCCTTCGGGAGAAATCAAGACATACCGGAAGCTCCAGCTATTTTCCGATGAAAAGCTCTGGTTTAAACCTGGTGACCTTCCTCTTCAAGCCTGCGAGATTAAAGGCAGTAATTTCGGTTCGGTTAAAATCGGAATGATGGTTTGTTTCGACTGGCTCTTTCCCGAAATCACCAGAACTTTGGCTTTAAAGGGCGCGCAGATAATTTGCCACCCTTCTAACCTTGTGATGCAGTACTGCCAGACTGCAATGTTCGCAAGAGCATTGGAAAATCACGTTTTTACAATCACCGCAAATAGGATAGGTAAAGACACCAACGGCGGCAAAGAACTGACCTTTACCGGTCAAAGCGTTATTCTTGACCCTAAAGGCAATTACCTGTACAGAGGTTCAGATGATAAAGAAGAATGCTTTATTATTGAGATAGACCCCTCAAAGGCGCTGGATAAACACGTTACTAAGCTTAATGATGTTTTGGAGGACAGGAGAGAGGAGTTTTACTTTAACTAATTTAGACTAGTTAAATTCTTCTCCAGTCAATAAAATCGCCTTCCTTAATTTTATACTTGTCCGTAAATCCCGAAATAACCTCGACAACATATAATGCCTGCTTTATTGATGGCAATGTCTTTTCAGATAAGGGCTCTGTGTTTTTGTGTATTTTTACAATTCGCTTCTTTGAGTTGATAAAGATTATATCAAGGGACATTACAGTGTTTTTCATGTAAAATCCCTGCACCTCTTCGCTTGGAAAAATAAACAGCATCCCCTGGCCTTCGGTCATCCCCTCACGGAACATTAACCCCAAATGTCGCGCGTCATCGGTATCGGCAATCTCAACATCAATTTTTTTAACTAAATTTTTAAGCGAATCCTGAAAGAACACTTCTCCCTGTTTTTTGAACTTTGTTTTATTCGAATCTGTTTGGTTTGTTGTATCAACTTTAACTTCGTCCGTATCTTTTTTGCACATTAAGTTGGTGAATAATAATAAGCTTGATATAAATATTAATGATATTTTGGCTTTTATAACTGTTTTTCGTTTTACTATAATCATATTTTTAGTTTTCTAATCTGTTTATTTCGTCTCTTATCTCCGCAGCCCTTTCGAATTCCAAATCTTTTGCGGCTTCCACCATTTGTTTACGAAGCTGGTTAATCAAATCCTTTCTTTCATCATGATTCATTCTTTTCTGTACAGGGTCTGTTAAAATTGAAATGCTTGTTCTTTGCAGCTCTCTTTTCTTGCCCTTTCGCTGGTCCTGCTTTGCCTTTGAATCGGCTACAACCGTCGAGCTCATTATTTCTTCCAGTGTCTTATAAATGGTTTTCGGATTTATGTTATGCTTTTTATTATACTCATCCTGTAATTTCCTTCTTCTTGAGGTTTCTTTAATAACTTTATCCATTGACTGAGTTATCTTTTCAGCATACAACACTACCAGCCCGTTTACATTTCTTGCAGTTCTGCCTGCCGTTTGCATTAGTGATTTTTCCGACCGCAAAAAACCCTCCTTATCGGCATCAATTATAGCCACCATGGATACTTCCGGTAAATCAAGCCCTTCTCTTAATAAGTTTACTCCAACCAGAACATCAAAATTGCCCAGTCTTAAATCTCTCAATATATCAACCCTGTCCAGCGCATCAATTTCCGAGTGCATGTATCTGACTTTTATGCCAATTCCCAAAAGATAGTCCGTTAAATCCTCGCTCATTCGTTTGGTCAGGGTAGTAACCAGCACTCTTTCTTTTTTCTTAGCCCTTTCCCTGATTTCATTTATTAAATTGTCAATCTGGTTCTTTGTCGGTCTTACCTCAATTGCGGGATCTAAAAGTCCCGTTGGGCGTATTATCTGTTCAACATACACTCCGCCGCATTTTTCAAGCTCATAGTTTCCCGGCGTTGCGCTTACAAATATCGCCTGTTTAAGCGCACCTTCCCACTCGGAAAACTTCATCGGCCGGTTATCCAATGCCGAGGGTAAGCGGAAACCGTAATCAATCAGCGTCTGCTTTCTCTGCCTGTCGCCGTTATACATCCCATTGATTTGCGGCACCGATACGTGCGATTCATCGACAATCAGCAGGTAATCTTTCGGAAAGTAATCGAACAGGCACGAAGGCCTTGAACCCGCAGCGCGCTGGTCCATATGGCGTGAGTAGTTTTCAATCCCCGTGCAGTAACCTACTTCCTGAATCATTTCCAAATCAAAATTCGTTCTTTGCTCAAGCCGCTGAGCTTCAATCAGCTTGTCCATGCTTTGAAGCTCTGCAGCCCTTTCATTAAGCTCTTTCCTTATATCCAAAATAGCTTTTTGCTGCTTTTCCTCGGATGTAACGAAATATTTAGCGGGGTAGATTACAATTTTTTCGTCCAAGCCGGTTATTTCACCCGATTTCCTGTCAAAGTAAAGAATATTTTCAACTTCATCATCGAATAACTCTATCCGTATAGCGTTGTCGTCTTCATAAGCGGGGATTACATCTATTACATCGCCCCTTACTCTGAACACCCCGCGTTTAAACTCAAAATCGTTCCTTACGTAATGAATGTCGATTAGCTTGTTGAGTATTTCCTTGCGTGATATTTTCTGCCCCTTGCTTAGAATTATAACCTGCTCGGCGTATTCCTCCGGCGCGCCGATGCCGTATATGCATGATACGGAAGCGACTATTATAACATCTTCCCGCCCTTCAAGAAGCGCAGTCGTGGCTCTCAATCTAAGGCGGTCGATTTCTTCATTAATTGATAAATCCTTGGCAATATAAGTATCCGTGTGGGGAATGTATGACTCCGGCTGGTAGTAATCATAATAGCTTATAAAAAACTCAACCTTGTTTTTCGGGAATAAGCTTTTAAACTCGCCGTAAAGCTGAGCCGCAAGGGTTTTATTGTGCGACATTACAAGAGTCGGCTTGCCGATTTTTTCTATGACATTTGAAATTGTATAGGTTTTACCTGAGCCCGTTACTCCAAGCAGAGTCTGGAACTTATCGCCTCTTAAAACGCCGTCGGTTAATTCCTTAATCGCCTTCGGCTGGTCACCCGAGGGCTTATATTCCGATTCAAGTTTAAATTTCATTTACCCCGTGAGATAGTTTTTTAGCCTGTTTTTTAGGTATCTTTTGCCCCAAGCAGTTTTTAGGTACTTTTCTCTGTTAGTTGCGTCCTTAGAATTTATGCATCCTTCCCAATAAATTAATTTGAGCGGTAGTCTGTTCTTTGTAGAGTAAACCTTACCTGCATTATGCTCCTCAATTCTTTTTCTTATGTCAGAAGTGTAACCAGTATAAAGTTTTTTATCAGCTAAAGATAAAAGAACATATACATATTGATATTTTTTCATTGGTTTACCCCGTGAGATATATTCGATAAAATTATTTAAAGGATTTTTTACTTTATGTTCTATTTATTGTGCACGAAATCTTGTCAACTGGTTATCTCACGGGGTAAACTTCCTCGAAAACCCCGCGAGATACATGCAAAAATAATCCTGCGCGTCGCGCATCGATGTGGCATTTCCCCCGAATCCATTCATCACTATATAGAACATTAATATTTCATTATCCTTATCGATTGCATAACCGCATAGTGAGCTTACACCGTTTAAAGTTCCCGTTTTACCGTAAATATTGCCCTCGGCTTCGGTGCCAATCATTCTGGTTTTCAGTGTTCCGTCTTTGCCCGCAATTGAAAGCGAGTTTAAAAAAAAGTCGAACATAAAGCGGTCATCATATATAAACTTTAAAAGCTTCATATAAAGCTCGGCGTTGACTTTATTTAATCTTGTCAGTCCCGACCCCTCAAGAATTTCGTATGAGTAGCGGTCAACCCCAAGCCCTGTTAAAAATGAGCTTATTACTTCCTGCCCGTCTTCAAGCGTGCCGGGATTGGTTTTATATTTTGCCCCAAGCAGCTTAAAAATTGTTATGGCTGAGTGGTTATCGCTTTCCTTATTCATATATGCCAGCACATCGTAAATTGAGTGGCTTACCTGCGCTACTTCCTTTGCCCCTTTTGGTGTCGAACCCATAATAACGGTGCCCATTACGCTAATCCCTGCAAGCGTTAAACTGCTTGAAAGCAATGATGCCGCAGAAGTGGCGGGGTTATATGAACCCTGATTCTTGTCAAATGCCAGCGCGTTCACATACGGCCAGTAGGAGGGACCCGTATCGCCTTTGTAATAGCCGGAAAGTGTGTAATAATTATTATCGAAGTATGATTCATCTGCAACAATATTGCCTGTAATTTCCTTAATCCCTCTTTTGATAATTTCATTTGCAAGATACTGCATATCATTTGAGTTCAAATCGGGGTCGCCGTAGCCCTTTAAGTATAAATTACCGTTGATTACGCCGTCATTTATATCGCTGTCATCCGTAAATATCTTAGTCTGAATGCTGTAGTTTACACCAAGCTTTGAAAATGCGCAGGCGGAGGTAATGAGCTTTGTAATCGATGCGGGTGTCATTGATTCCTCTGGGTTCAGCTCATACAGCGTTTTATTGTAATCGGCGTGAATGACCTTACAGGAAATTTTTATCCCCGAATTGTTTATAGGCAGGCAAACGGAATCAAGGTTCGCCTGAAACTCCGAGATTTTTTCCTCGGAAAACTTTCCCTGCGAAAAAGATAACTGAAAAACGAAAAGTAAAAATAGAATTGCTCTTTTTTTTGCTCTCATTTCATTTATTGATGATTAGCTTTTGATGTTTAGCTGAAAATTTTTTTTGATTCGTTCCAGATTTTGTCCATTTCTTCAAGGTTTGACTCCGTTATTTTCTTCCCGCGCTTTTCAAGCTCCGCCTCTATGTGCCTGAATCGCTTTATGTATTTTTCAATTGTAAGCCGCAGTGAATTTTCGGGGTTAATCTCAAAAAATCTTGCATAGTTAACTATTGCAAATAAAATGTCGCCGAGCTCTTTTTCAAGCTCTTTGCGGTCTTCAGTCCTAATCTTTCCGTGCGCGTCTTTTCTTTTTTCCGCTTCTTTTTTAAACTCTTCAAGCTCTTCTTCCACTTTTTTAAAGGAGTCCTCGCTCTTATCCCAGTCAAAGCCAACCTTAGAGGACTTCTCCTGTATCCTATATGCGCGGGTCAAAGAGGGAAGTGTTTTCGGAACGCCGTCAAGTATGGATTTCCTGCCGGATTCCCCAAGCTTGATGTGCTCCCAGTTCCTCAGCAC
>Ga0326597_10004603_pt1 | contig 19358 bp, 15 predicted proteins | sample RVTome_12_FD_203789 | JGI IMG/M metagenome (GOLD analysis project Ga0326597, IMG submission 203789) | Soil microbial communities from uranium-contaminated site in the Upper Colorado River Basin, Wyoming, United States - RVT100D185 | ecosystem: Environmental > Terrestrial > Soil > Contaminated >... | reverse complement strand
TTCCGTCGCAGGCCCTAAGTCCGAGTCGCCTCACGACTCCCCACACGGACGTGAACGGCCGATGACCCAGAACGCCGAGCGGTTCCTGGACGAGCATCTTCCCCGGTTCCGCGCCGAGTTGTACGACTTCCTGCGGATCCCGTCCGTCAGCGCAAAGGCCGAGCACGACGGCGACACGAGCGAGGCGGCGCGGTGGCTCGCCGATCGCCTCGAGGACGCCGGTCTCGCGGCGTCCGTGCTCGACACCGACGGACATCCCGTGGTTCTGGGGGAATGGCGCGAAGCCGGTCCCGAAGCGCCCACGGTGCTGGTCTACGGCCACTACGACGTGCAGCCGGCGGAACCGCTCGAAGAGTGGACCTCCCCGCCCTTCGAGCCGACCGAGCGCGACGGACGCATCTACGCTCGCGGCTCGGCCGACGACAAGGGCCAACTCTACATGCACGTGAAGGCGTTGGAGACGCTCCTGTCCACCCGGGGCGATCTTCCCGTCAACGTGGTCGTCCTGGCCGAGGGCGAAGAGGAAGTGGGCTCACCGAATCTCGTCCCGTTCGTGGAGGCCCACCTCGACCGGCTCTCCTGCGACCTGGTCGTCATCTCCGACACCGGGATGTTCGCGGAGGGACTCCCATCGCTGCTCTTCTCGCTGCGCGGTCTCGCCTATTTCGAGATCCACGTCCGCGGCGCGAAAAGCGACCTGCACTCCGGGGAGTACGGCGGCGCGGTCGCGAATCCCGGGAACGCGCTCGCGAAGATCGTGGCTTCGCTCCATGACGCCGAAGGCCGCGTCGCCATCGACGGGTTCTACGACGACGTGCTGGAGTGGGACGCCGAGACCCGGGCCGGCATCGCCGCGCTGCCGCACGATGACGAGGCCTTCAAGCGGGATCTCGGTGTTCGCGAGCTGGCTGGCGAGCGGGGGTACAGCACGCTGGAACGTGTCTGGATCCGGCCCTCGTGCGACGTGAACGGGTTGCTCTGCGGGTACACCGGGGAGGGCGCCAAGACGGTGCTCCCATCCAAGGCGATGGCGAAAGTGAGCTTCCGCCTCGTGCCGGACCAATCGGACGCCCGCGTTCGGGAGCAGCTCGAGGCGCACGTGCGCAAAGTGGCTCCCCCCGCGGTCGACGTCACCGTGAAGGCGCTCCATGGCGGGCGGCCCTGGCGGGCGAACATCGACGGCCCCGCGTTCGAGGCGGCCGCCGAGGCGCTCGAGGAGGCGTTCGGCACCGAGCCCGTGGCCATGGGCGGCGGCGGATCGATTCCGATCGTCGTCGAGTTCGAGGAACGGCTCGGCGCACCGGCGTTGCTGGTGGGCTTCTCGCTGCCGGGTTGCAATCTGCACGCGCCGGACGAGTGGCTGTCCATCGAGAACTACGAGAAGGGGATCGGGGCACTGGTGGCGCTCTACGAAAAGCTGGCGCGCTTGGCGTAGCGGCGCCGGGCTCAGCCCCGGGGCGCCACCATCGCGGCGGCCCGCAGCAGCGCACGGGCCTTGTTCAGCGTCTCCTCGTATTCGCGGTCGGGGTCCGAGTCCGAGACGATGCCCGCGCCCGCCTGCACGTATCCCCTTCCCTTCCACGCCACGAGCGTGCGGATCGTGATCGCGGTGTCCATGCTCGCACCCCCATAGCTCAGGTATCCCACGGCGCCGGCATACGGCCCGCGACGGACCGGCTCGAGCTCGTCGATGATCTCCATCGCCCGCACCTTGGGCGCACCGGACACCGTACCCGCCGGAAACGAGGCGCGGAAGACGTCCAGCGCACCGAGCCCCGCCCGGAGCCGTCCCTCGACCTGGCTGACCATGTGCATGACGTGCGAGTACCGCTCCACAACGAAGAGATCCGGGACCGTCACCGACCCGTACTCGGCCACCCGGCCCACGTCGTTGCGTCCCAGGTCGACGAGCATCCGATGCTCGGCGAGCTCCTTCTCGTCGGAAAGGAGATCCTCCGCGAGCAGGCGCTCCTCCTCGGGCGTCGCGCCACGGGGGCGCGTGCCGGCGATGGGGCGGACGATGACCCTGCCGTCCTCGACCCGGACGAGCACCTCGGGCGAGCTGCCGACCAACGCCAGATCCTCCAGCTCCAGGAAGTACAGGTACGGCGACGGATTGAGGCTCCTGAGACCCCGGTAGACCTCGAACGGAGTCGCTTCGAGGTCGAATTCGAGCCGCTGGCTGAGCACGACCTGGAACGCGTCACCGGCCGCGATGTATTCGCGGATGCGCTCGACGCCGGACTTGTAGTCGTCGCGGGTGGTCGCGCTCGTGAACGGTGGGTCCTGGTCGGGCTCGGGCGCGAGCTCGAGCGGAAGCGGCGCTTCGCGCTCCGCCAGCCGGTCTACGAGCTCCTGGGTCCGCGCCGCGGCGCCGTCGTAGGCCGCCCGCAGCTCCCCTTCGCTCCAGTCCGGCTCCACCGGAACGGCAGCGATGGCCATGGCGCGGCCCTTCAGGTTGTCGATGGCTAGCACCACGTCCGTGAAGATGAACACGCCGTCGGGCAGGCCGAGGTCGTCCTCAGGAGGGTTCGGGAGATGCTCGATCTGGCGTACGACGTCGTATCCGAAGTACCCTACGGCCCCGCCCCACAGGCGCGGCAGTCCGGCCATGTCGGCCGGAACCCGCGCTTCGAGGCGGGCCTCGAGGTCGGAGAGAGGGTCGTCGGTCTCGACCGCGGTCCAACCGTCGGCGGGCGTCCAGACGCTGACATGGCCCCGGTGGAGCTTCCAGGCGCTGTGCGGACGGGTGCCCAGGAAGGTGTACCGGGCCCACTGCTCGCCTCCCACGACGGACTCGAGCAGGAAACCGAAGGGCGGCTCCGCGAGCTTGGCATAAGCCGTCACGGCCGTATCGACGTCGAACAGGAACTCGCGCCAGACGGGCACGAGCCCTGACCGCTCGGAGAGCGACTTGAATCGTTCGAACGAAGGAAAGAGCTGCATGCGACCTGCCGAAGAGACGAGGCCCACGGGCGCGGGCCCGTGAGCGCCCCAATGTCCAAAGGCGACACGAGCGAGTCAACGGCGCTCCTGGCGGTCGACACCGGCGGCACGTTCACCGATCTCGTGCTGCGCGCGGGCGGTGTGCTCCGCACCCTCAAGGTCCCGTCCACGCCGGCCGATCCGTCGGAGGCCGTCCTCGCGGGCATCCGTGAGCTCGTTTCCCGGGATACGGCCTTCGTCCTGCTGCACGGCTCGACCGTGGCGACGAACGCGCTGCTCGAGCGGCGCGGGGCCCGGGTGGTGCTCGTGACGAACGAAGGCTTCGAGGACGTCATCGAGATTGGGCGGCAGAACCGGCCGCAGCTATACGCGCTCGTGGGACACCGCCCGCCGGCTCCCGTGGCGCGGGAGGACCGGCTCGGCGTCGCCGGACGGATGGGTCCCGACGGTGCGGAGCTCGCCGCCCTGGACCCCGGGGAGCTCGCAGGTCTCGCCGACGCCGTGCGCGAGCGCGGCGCGGAGTCCGTGGCGGTCTCGCTGCTCCACGCATACGCCAACCCGGCGCACGAGCATGGCGTCGCCAGGGCGCTCGACGGCCTCGGGCTTCCCGTGTCGTTGTCCAGCGAGGTACTCCCGGAGTTCCGGGAGTACGAGCGCACGTCGACCACCGTGGTCAACGCCTACGTCGCCCCCGTCATGGATCGCTACCTCGGGAGACTGGAGGCAGGGGCCGGGGCCGTCCGCACGACCATCATGGGCTCGAACGGCGGGGCGCTGCCCGTGGCGCGGGCCCGGCGCGAGCCGGTGCATACCGTCCTGTCGGGCCCCGCGGGCGGCGTGATGGGCGCGCTCGCGTGGGCACGCCGCGCGGGCCACGAGCACATTGTCACGTTCGACATGGGCGGGACCTCCACCGACGTGTCCCTGTGTCCCGGCCGGCCCCTGCGTACCCGTGAGTTCGAGATCGCCGGGCAGCCGGTCGCCGTGCCCGTCATCGACATCCATACCGTCGGCGCGGGCGGCGGATCGATCGCGCGCGTCGACGCCGGAGGAGCGTTGCGCGTGGGCCCGGAGAGCGCCGGCGCCGAGCCCGGCCCCATCTGCTACGGGAGGGGCGGCACCCGGGTGACGGTCACCGACGCGCACGTTTGGCTCGGCACCCTGCCGGCGGACGGCTTCCTCGGTGGCGCGCGCACGCTCGACCGCGAGGCGGTGCGCGGGCCGCTCGCCGGTCTGGCCGCCTCGCTCGGCACGTCGCTCGAGGATGCGGCCGAGGGCGTGCTGACGGTCGCCGACAGCGCCATGGAGCGGGCCCTGCGCGTTATCTCGGTGGAGCGCGGCTACGACCCGATCGACTTCGCGGTGGTCGCGTTCGGCGGCGCCGGTGGACTCCACGTGGCCGAGCTCACGGCGCGGCTCGGCGCCTCTCGCGCCATCGTGCCCCCGGACCCCGGCCTGCTCTCGGCCTACGGCATGCTGGCCGCGCCCATCACGCACGAGGCTTCGCGCACCGTTCTCGTCCGAGCGGACGCGCCGGAAGCCGACGACCGCATCTCCGGGGCGCTGACCACCCTCGAGGACGAGGCACGCACGGCGATGGCGGCCGACGGCTTCGCGGAGGCGCCGCTGACCGCCGAGCGCTGGATCGACGCCCGCTACCATGGCCAGAGCTTCGAGCTCGCCGTGCCGGCCGATGACTGGAGCGAGCGGTTCCACCGCGCGCATCACGAGCGATACGGGTACAGGAGGGACGACACCCCCGCGGAGGCCGTGACCGTCCGCGTCGTGGTCACGGCGCCGGCGCCCGAGCTCGACGTCCCCGTGCTCGCCGAAGCGTCGGGGCCACCACCCGTCGTCCCGTCGGAGATCCATCACCGCGGATCGACGCGGGCGGCCGGGCGGGTGCAGCGGGAGGCGCTTCGCGCCGGTCATCGGCTGGAAGGTCCGGTTGTCGTGCAGGAGTACAGCGGCACGACATGGGTGCCCCCCGGGTGGCGTCTGGAGGTCGACGGCTGGGGGTGCCTGCATCTCTCGACGGACGTCCCGGCGACCCGGGCGAGCCCGCTCGGGACGGAATGAAGCGCCGACCCTACCCGGGCCACGACCACCCGCCCCCGGCCCGAGCGCCGCGCTCGGGTTATCTTTTCCGACTTTCGTGAACGACCGCAGCGACCCTTCCGCGACCGGACCTGGCATGGCCGCTCCAGCCTCGACGCACGCTCCACTCCCGACCGAGCCCGACCTGAGCCCGCCCTACGGGGTCGCGGCCGGCGTAGCGGCCGCGGTATTCGCGCTGTACGCTCTCACCCTGGGGCCGACGACGGCGTTCTGGGACACGAGCGAGTACATCGCCACGGCGCACATCCTCGGGATCCCGCATCCACCAGGTAACCCGCTCTTCGTGGTGCTCGCAAAGGCGTGGTCGCTCCTGCTGGCGCCCCTCGGGCTGGAGGTCGCGGTCCGCATCAACCTGTTCAGCTCGTTCATGAGCGCGGCCACCCACGGACTCTGGTTCCTGGTCGTGCACCACGTGCTGCGCTACTTCTCCGACGATCGCCGCTTCCGCCTGATCGGGGCCGCGACCGCCGTGCTCGTGAGCGCCACCGCGTTCACCGTGTGGAGCCAGTCGAACGTCAACGAGAAGGTCTATACCGTCTCCCTGCTGACCATCGCGCTCCTCACGTGGCTCACGTTCCGGTGGCAGGAGAACCTCGGTAAGGGCAAGGACGACAACCTGCTCATCCTGATGGCCTTCATCCTCGCGCTGAGCGTGGGTAACCATCTCATGGCGTTCCTCGCGGCGCCGGCCATAGGGCTCTTCATTCTCGTGGTCCACCCCCGGACGCTGCTGAACTGGAAGATCTACGTGTGGGGCATCGCGGCCGCGATGGTCGGCCTCAGCATCCACCTCTTCCTGCCCATCCGGTCGGGACTCGGACCGGTCATCAACGAGGCCGCTCCGGCCTGTCCGGACATCGGGTCGGCGCTCGGGGCCATCGTCACCTACGGGAAGGCGGGGTGCGTCGCGCTCGCCGAGGCGCTCAACCGCGATCAGTACAGCAAGCCACCGCTCGTCCCCCGCCAGGCGCCGCTCTGGTCGCAGCTCGTCAACTATCTGCAGTACTTCGACTGGCAGTGGTCCCGCTCGCTCGATGGCGCCCAGACGGTGTTCGCCCGGGCGCGCATCCCGTTCACGATGCTCTTCACGGGCCTCGGCGTATGGGGCGCTTACGAGCACGCCCGGCGCGACCGCGCGAGCTTCTACTACGTGGCGACGCTCTTCGTGACGCTGTCGTTCGGGCTCGTCTACTATCTGAACTTCAAGTACGGATACTCGCTGGAGGCGCCGCGTCCGGATCGCGCCCTCCACGAGGTCCGCGAGCGTGACTACTTCTTCATCGCGAGCTTCTCGGTGTGGGGCCTCTGGGCCGGCATGGGCATCGTCTCCCTCTGGCGGGAGTCCGTGAGCGAGTTCAAGACGACCATGCTCAAGGCCAGCCCCGTGCTGGGCCTGGCGCTCATCCCGCTGGTGCTCAACTTGGGATGGGCAGACCGGAGCTACGACTACTCCGCGCGAGATTGGGCGTATAATCTGCTCATGAGCGTCGAGCCCTATGGGGTGCTGTTCACGAACGGCGACAACGACACGTTTCCGCTGTGGTATCTGCAGGAGACCGAGGGCATCCGCAGAGACGTGACCGTCATCGTGACGTCGTATCTCAACACGGAGTGGTACACACACCAACTCAAAGAACTGACCGCGCCGTGCGAGGACGGAGTCGATCCGTCGAGTGACTGGACCGTCATCACGTGCCAGCGGCCGTATACGTTCGAGAACACCGGGGCCGCCTACGTGAACGATCCCGCCGAAGCCGAGGGCCGCACGCCGCTCGTCGTCGATGAGCCGATCCGCCCTCCCACGCGCTCGATCATCGAGCTCACCGACGAGCAGATCCGGCAGGTGGCCTCCGCCTATACGACCATCGACTCGACCCAGGGCGTTCCGCTCGGGCCCGTGACCGCGACCCTGCAGGGAGGCCAGCTGCTCGAGCCGTGGCAGCAGTTCGCGCTCAACCTCATCAACGAGGCGATCTCGGAGCGGCCCATCTACTTCGCCTCCAGTGGCAACGCGGCGACGTCCCTCGGACTGCGGGACTATCTCGTCCGACAAGGCCTGGCGTTCAAGCTGCACCCGGGCTCGCTCGCGGAGAGCGCACTCGAGGGCGTCGTCCCCATGCTGCCCTCGCCGTATACGTCGGTGACCGGTGACTGGGTGGACGTCCCACGCACGCGCACGCTGTTCGAGGAAGTCTTCATGCAGCGCTCCGGCATCCCCGACGACTGGTCCCACTGGCCCGACGTGGCCACGATCGGCATTCCGCACTACTACTCCTGGGGATACCTGGCGTTGACCCAGGCCGCGATGCAGGCGGAGCAGGCGGAGCTGGCCGAAGAATACCAGGCGCGCGCTCAGGCCTGGTCCGATCTCGGAAACTGAACCCCTATCAACCCCAATCCACCATGCATACCATCTCGACACCCGACGCCCCCCGTCCCAAGGGCCACTACAGCCAGGCCATCGTGCACGGCGGCATCGTGTACGTCGCGGGGCAGCTCGCCATCGACCCGCAGAACCCGGACGCGGATCCCGGTGACGCGGGCGCGCAGGCGCGGCTGATCTTCCGGAACATCGCGGCCATCCTGGACGCGGCCGGATCGAGCCTGAGCCGACTGCTCCAGGTCACCATCTACGTGTCCGACATCGGCTCGTGGCCCTCCGTGAACGAGGCGTTCGCGGAAGCGCTCGGAGACCACCGCCCGACCCGTGCGATCGTGCCGGTATCGAACCTCGCGCTCGCATGGGACGTCGAGGTCGTGGCGATCGCCGCCGTGGATGACGATCGGGCGGGCTGAGGCCGGACCGTGGATCGCGGGGGCTACTCGCGACCTGCGGGGTCAGCCCATCCGGGGAAGCGTCATGTTGTCCAGGAAGAGCCGGTCCCTGGGGGAAAGGGCGTGCACTCCGTCCGCATCGATCCGATGCAGGAGTCGCTCCACTTCCTCCTGGTTGAGCGGATGGAGCCGAGGAAGCTCGATCGAGCCCCAGCGCTCCCGATCCTCCTGGTGCCGCACCGCCATCGACGAATAGTACGAGTTCGGTGCCTCGACGCGCCTCCGCGCGGCGGCCCGCCGTCGCCGACGGGTCACGTAGGCGATCCGCAGCGCCACCCCTCCCACCACGGCCATCGTAAGGCCGACGATCCACACACCCATACGCACTTGCGACTGTAGAACCAGTAGTTGCCCGCCGCCCGGGCGGGCGTCCGTCTCCGTAACATGATACGACGAGAAAGCGACGCGAAAGGTTGCGTCAGCGCGCGGCGCGCGCGCGTTGCTCCGAGACCGTCGGCCTGAGCGCGATCTTGCCTGGCCCGGCGGGGACGGGCTTGAGAATGGGGCCCGCCGGCGCTCCGTCGTCGCGGACCTCGAGCAGGAAGTCGAACAACTCCGGCCGCGCGTCGACCGCGGCGCCCCTCGTGATGAGGACGATGCGCGGGAGCTCGCGCAGGAGCCCGCGGAAGAGCAGAAGGGCCCGGATGCGCGTCTCCTCGTCGAGCCGGTCGAACGGCTCCTCGATGGGGAGAGAAGCGAGGACACTTCCGGAGCCAGCCGACAGGGACGCGGCTGCCAATCGGAGGGCGAGACGCCCGGCGGCCAGATCCTCCTCGGAGAGCGGCTGGAGGATACCGGCGCTGCCTTGAAGCTGGGGACGGTCGCCACGCTCGGTGATGGCGAGGATGCGCCCGCCCGAGAGGCGGCACAGGAAGCGGGAGGCGCGATCGAGCACGAGGTCGAGGGCACGGGTGAGGCGGGCGGCCCGTACCCGCTCCAGCGCCACCAACACCGCTCCTTCGCCCTCACTCGACGCTTCCCGCACGTGAAGGCTCGGGGCCGAGCGCCCGCCGCGATCGGCCAGACGGCTCCGGAGGAGCTCGACGCGCTCGAACCCCGCCTCCATGGCGGCGTGCAGTCGCACGGCCTTTCCTTCCAGATCGCGCAGGTGCTCCGGCTTGAGCTCGAGTTGGGCCCAGCGGCTGCGCCACCAGCCGCCGTCCTGAACGATGGCCTCCCACTCGTCCTTCAGCTCCCCGAGCACCTCCCCGTAGTGGCTCGCGAGCACGCGTCCGCATGTCGGACAGGGCGCATCCGGCCCGGCCGACTCCATCCGGCGGAGCCGCGCGCGTAGCTCGCGCGCCCTGTCCCGGTAGGCATGCAGCGTCGTCTCGGCGTCCTGGCGCTCCCGCAGCCAGTCCATGGTCGCCACCTCGAGGTCGCCGTCGATTTCGGCGGCGTCGGCCCGCACGTCCCGGAGCTCACGCTCGGCCGCCCGGAGCTCCTCCGCGAGCGCGACCGCCTCGCCGGAGCCCGCGGCTCCCGTGGCTCCCGTGGCGGGACCGTCGAACGCCTCGGCGGTGAGCGCGCCGCCCCGGCGGGGCTCCGGATACACGCCCGCCCGCGAGAGTGCTGCGTCTATCAGACCCAGACCTCGGCTCGCCGCGACCGCATCGACCGCCAGCCGCAGTGCCGCATCGAGTGTCTCGGCCTCGGTCCCGCGCCACAGCCTGCCCAGCGCGCCGCCTTCCGCCACCTGTCGCTGCACGAACTCGGCGGCGGCCCGCCGCGTGCGCGACCCGCCACCGAACACCGCCGTCAGCCCCTCCGGGATCGAGGTGCTGATCCGCCCGAAGCCCGCGACCTCGCCGTCCAGCGCCTCGAGCCGACCGACCGGGTAGGCGGTGGCATCGAGCTCGTCCGGCATCCACTCGGTGAGTCGGGCCATCGCGTGCTCGGAGGCGGCTCCGTCGCGCTCGAGCTCGACGCGAACGGCGTCGTGCAGGCGTCGCACGGCGTCGAGGGGGAGCCAAGCCTCGGCCGGAACACGCGGCTCGCGTCCCGCCTCGAGCGCGAAGTGGAGCGCCCGACGCCGCAACTCTTCGAGGGGGGCGCCCTGAAGGGCGAGCAGGTCGGACGGAACGGCCCCGTCGAGGCGCACCCGCACGATCTTGCCGTCGATCCCGCCCGGCACCTCGTCGGTGACCTCGCGCACCCGCCGGCGCACCCGCTCCGGATCCCCCGTGCCCACCTTGATGGGCGCGAGCGCCACGACCGGCCGCCCCGGTACGGGATGGAACGTGGCGTGGCCACGCTCGAGGTCGACGGTGAAGAACCCTTTCTGGTCGGTCGCCTCGTCCCACGGATCGAGCGCGACCCGCTCGAGCGAGCCGGCATACCGGATCTTGGGTGACACGGCGCGCCGGCGGTGCTCACCCCCCAGTGCCACGTAGTCCCACTCGCCGGGCTCCACGTGCACGCCGCCCTCGAGGCCTCCGGGCGCGGCGCGTGCGTGCAGGACGAGAAGATTCCATCGGCGCCGGGGATCCGGCTCCGGAACCACCGCGGGTTGGCGAACCGCCGCGCGGTGTGGTACCAGACACGCATGCAGGTCCAGCCGATCGAACAGGATGGACCGCGTCAGGTTGGTGGCGGCCTCCACGTTGGAGAACGTGTCAAGCACCGCGAGCGCGCCGGGGTCGCCGGAACGGAGTGGTGTGTCGCGGGGCCCCGCGACCATGAGCACGGGCGTCTCGGGGAGCGACGACCGCAGAGCCTCGAGTCCCCGCGCGAGGGCGACGATCGCGCCTGCCGGTGGATCGGGCCTGTCGAAGACGTCCCCCGCCACCACCACGACGTCGGGCGCGAGCCGGACCAGCTCACCGACCGCCCGCTCGAACGCCGCCGACACATCCCGCTCGCGAATGTCCATGTCGCTCTCGACGCGCCCGTAGGCACGGAAGCCGAGGTGCAGGTCCGCGAGGTGGGCGACGATCACGGAATCGTCGTGCCTCCATCGAGGGGGGCAACGGAGGGAGATGGCCTGGCGACCCGACGCACGATCATGACCTCGTCCAGGGTCCCGGATGGGTCGCGTCGGTACGTCTCCCACTCCGGGTCGTCGAACGACCTCGGATGGTGCGCTGCCTTCGGTCCCCAGGCAATGATGCCTTCCGGACCGAGCAGCCCGTTCAGGACCCGCCGGCCATCCATGGAAAGCGCGGACATGCCTCCGACCGCGTCCAGTGCGCGGCCATCCACGACGATGAGGTCGAAATCGCCTTCGAGGCTCCGGAGATGGTCCTCCATGTTGCCCGTCAGCATCCGCACCCGGGAGCCGGGCTCCGTCCCGAAGTAGGTGCGCCCCAGCTCGACCACGCAGTGCGCGCGCTCCAGCACGGTCACCTCGGCGGACGGATCGAGCCGGAGCACCATTCCAGGGGCCATCGACGCCCCGCCGCCGAGGTGCAGCGTCCGCCAGCCGCTCGGCTCGGAGGGTCCGAACGCGAGCACGAGGTCGACGTCCCACGGGGCGACGGTCGCGGGCCCGCCGGCCGGTCTCGCTCTCCCCCCATCCCCTCCCGATCCCTCGCCGCGGCTGGCCCCCCGCTCCGCATCGGCCTCGACTGTCTCGTCCGAGCTTCTAACGGCACGTACGACATCTCCTTCGAGCAACACCCACTCGGCCCGGTCGCCCCCGGCGCGCACGTGCTCCTCGATCCGGACCGGGGGTGGTCCGACGCATCCCTGGGCCACGATCCGCTTCCTCCCACGGGCCGCGCGTACGACCCCGTAGGCCATGCCGCCGATGGACAGGAGGACAAGACAGCCCACGAGCAGCGACGACGGCGTCGGCGCGCGGGGAAGCAGGAGCCCGGTGAGCGCGAAGCCCGCCGCGGCCCCGAATGCGCCGGGGACCGCCACACGTGGCTTCCGGCGCGCATCCGTCTCCTGAGCCTCCTGGGCGAGCCCCGTCAGCAGGGCGCCGCATGCGTAGAGCGGGAGACCAGCGAGCACCGCCAACCCGATTCCCTGACCGACGCTGCCGCTGCCGATGTCGGGGCGGAGGGTCCAGAGGGTCCCGAACACCGTCGCGGCCAGGAACGCCATCATGGCGGAGAGCCAGCGCCGCCGAAGGCCGTCGACCGGCTCGCGCGCGGGCTGCGGTAGCCAGAGGCCGGCGGCGAGGGCGGCCGCCTCTATCGTCAGCAGGATGGTCAGCGACCGCACGAAACCGGGGCCGGCATAGAGGAGAAGCCCGATCGCGACTTCCGCCGCCACGGCGCAGCTGATGCCCACGGCGAAGGGGGAGATCCACCCCAGAAGGTGTAGGCCCGAGACCTCCACCGACCTCGGTCGTGCCGTGGCTGGCGTGGTCATGAGCTCACGGCGCAGAACGCGCCTTCATGATAAACCATGGGTGGCTCGCGGGTGACACCCGTGGCTCGCACCTCGCCCAGGATGATGGAATGGTCCCCGCCCGGAAGCACCTCGTAGAGATCGCATTGCAGCCACGCGGCCGAGCCGTCGATCACCGGGTGTCCCGCCACGCCGAGGCGCCACGGAACGTGTTCGAAGCGCCCTTCCGCCGGGTCCACCGCGAACCGGCTGGCGACGGTCGACTGCCCCTTCGACAACACGCTGACACCGAAGCCCGAGGCCTCGGCGATGCGGTCGTGGGTGTCCGAGGCGCGGTCGATGCACACGAGGATGAGGGGCGGATCGAGGGAGACCGAGGTGAAGGAGCTCACCGTCAGACCCCACGGATCGCCGGACGGATCGGTCACCGCCACGACGGTCACGCCCGTGGGAAAGCAGCGCATGACCCGCCGGAAGTCGTCCGCGCTCAACTGCAGGGTCCTCGAGTCATGTGCTATACGCTCCCTTCCGTGCTTGCTCGTCGGTGCCTCACCGCTAGCTTTCAAAGCCCGCGCCGAGGCGGTGGGGAAGTGCGCGAACCGATCCGAAGGCCATGATGCTACGCCATTTACTAGCGATTGCGGTGATCTTAACCGTGGCCACGGGCTGCGACAACGTGGCGTGGGGCGGGATCGAGGTGAGCATCGAGACCCCGGTCCGGGACTCGAGCGCCATGGACAGGGTGGCCGGGGAGGCCCCGGTCGAGGCTGCCCCGGCCACGCCGACCGGCCCACTCCTCCTGGCCGGGATGCGCACGGGCTCGACGGTCTCGCTCGCCCCGGTCGGCATGCTCATCGATGGCCGGCTCACGCCCCTTCCCGCGCCCGCGGACACGACGGCGTATCGCGCCGTGACGGATCAGCTGCGGGAAGGGACCGGGTGGGTGCTCTTCGCCTCCGGTGTGCGCGTCGGAGCCGCGACCGTCACGGGACCCGCCAGCGACCCGGCGGCATGCGGACCGGACCTGGCCCTCACGGCCGTCCCGCAGCTGCTCCCGGCCGCGACCGCGACCGAACGGTTCGTGGCGTTGCCCGCCGCGGAAGCGGACGCCCATCCGTACGACGAATACGCCCCGCTCGATCACAACTACAATCAGCGGGTCGCCTCGCTCACGTTGGGCGCGGCCGCGGTTCCCCGCGTGGGCGCGACCTGGCCGAGCGGCGGCATGCTCGAGACCCGGCGCGACATGCAGGCCTTCCGCCCGCGGGACGCGGAGTGGACATCCATCGCGGCGTCGTTCGTGATCGCCGATCGGTTGAATACATCGGCCGCGGCTCCCGGCGCGTATTCGCTCTTCCTCATGGCGGAGGAGCGCCCGACCGGATTCCAGGAGACATTCGTCTGGTACCGCTCCGCCGACGAGGGGAAAGCCGCCCCCCGCCTGTTCCAGCATTTCGACTGGGATGGGGACGGCGCCGACGAGGTGCTGCTCGAGGTCTTCGGCGAGGGGCGTCGAGGCTGGGTGGCGCTCGAGCGCGCGGATCAGGGCAGCTGGGAGGTGTCGTACCGGAGCGCCTGCCCGCACGTCATGGAACCCGCGGGGGGTTGATGCACTGCGCGACAAGGGCGTCGAAGCAGTGGGGTGGGTCGCGCTAGAGTGACGCACCCTTCGGCGGGGCTCCGGCGCGTCCTCCCCTTCCTCCTCGTCCTCGCGGTCTTCGGGTGCGGCGAGAGCGACCGGGCCGGTGAGAGCCGGGCGGACGACCCGAGCCGGGGTGCCGCGGACCAACGACCCGTGGAGATCGTGGACGCCACGGGCCGTACCGTCCTTCTCGATGGGCCCGCCACCCGGATCCTCTCCCTGGTCCCCTCCGCCACGCTCACGCTGCGTGCTATCGGCGCCAGCGACCGGCTCGTGGGACGCACGGATTACGACGACGAGCCCTGGGCGAGCGGGCTTCCCTCCGTTGGAGGCGGGCTCGAGCCGAATCTCGAGGCCATCGTGACGCTCCGACCCGACCTGGTCGTGCGCTTCGCCGGGAGCCAGGACCGACGCACCCCGCAGCGACTCGACGATCTCGGTATCCCGCACGTCGCGGTGCGCCCGGACGGCATCGCCGACGTGCTCGAAACCGTGCGCATGCTCGGCCAGGCCACCGGCCGGAGGGCGGAAGCCGATTCGCTCGCAACCGCCATCCGCTCCGACCTCGCGCGGCTCGAAGCGCGCGTCGCTCCGCTCCCACGCAAGTCGGTGGCGTACGTGCTCGGCGGCACACCCCCCTGGGTGGCCGGCCCCGGAACGTACATCCACGAGTTGGTCACGCTCGTGGGAGGCGACAACGTCTTCGCCGACCTCGACGCGCTGTACGCGCCCGTGAGCCCCGAGGAGGTGCGATCGCGGCGGATCGAGGTCGTGCTGGCATCCGGCGTCGAGGCCTTCGACCGGTCGCTCGCGCCCGAGGCGCGCATCGAGATCGTCGACGAGGGCCTCGAGATCCCCGGCCCCGATCTCGCGATCTCGGCGCACCGCCTCGCCGAGCTGCTCCACGGTCCACTCCCCCCGGTCCCGCCGGACGCCGAGTCCCCCGGCCCATGAACCGATGGGTGCTCGGCGCGGGCCTGCTGCTCGCGACCGTCGTCTCGGTCCTGCTCGGCGTGCGCCTCGGATCCGTGCCCCTCACCACCGCCCAGGTACTCGAAGCCCTACGGGGCGGGGGCGATCCGGTCGTTCGTGACATCGTCGTGCAGCTGCGCTTGCCCCGCGTGCTCCTCGGCGTCCTGGTCGGAGGCGGCCTCGCCATCGCCGGGGCGACGTTCCAGGCGCTCCTCCGCAATCCGCTCGCCGAGCCCTATATCCTGGGGATCTCAGGCGGCGCGTCCGTCGGCGCGGTCCTCGTCCTCGCCTTCGGTTGGATGGCCGCGGGCTCGTGGGCGCTCCCGCTCGCCGCGTTCGCCGGCGCCCTCCTCGCCATCGTGCTGGTGTTCCGCGTGGCAACCGCCACCGGGCGGGCGATGGACGTGCGTGTGCTGCTCCTCGCCGGCGTCGTCGTCGCGGCGTTCTTCTCGGCGTGCATCGCGTTCATCCTGTCCATCTCTCCAGCGCGGACCGTCCAGAGTGCCGTCCTCTGGATCATGGGCAGCCTCGCCGGAGCCACGTGGCGAGGCGTGCTCCTCACCGCCGCGTACACGACACCCGCGGCGGTCCTGCTCATCGGGCTCGCGCGGCCGCTGAACCTGCTCTCCATCGGCGAAGAGACCGCTCATCACCTCGGGGCCGACGTGGAGAAGGTGAAGCGCACCTCGCTCGTGGTCGCCGCGCTCATCACAGCGTCGGGGGTGGCGGTCGCTGGGGTGATCGGGTTCGTGGGGCTCGTGGTGCCACACGCCGTTCGGCTCCTCATCGGGTCCGATCACCGGGCGTTGCTGCCGCTCTCGTTTCTGGCGGGCGCCGCGTTCCTCACGCTCGCCGACCTCGCGGCTCGCCTCGCGCTCTCGCCCACCGAGATACCGATCGGGGTGATCACCGCCTTCATCGGCGTTCCGTTCTTCCTGGTGCTGCTCCGCCGGAGCATAGCGGCATGAGGCTGCGCGCCGAGCGGGTCGTCGTCCGCTATCCCGGGAGCTCCGTTCCGGCGCTCGACGACGTGTCGATGGACGTCCCTCCCGGATCGCTCTACGCCGTCCTCGGACCGAACGGATCGGGCAAGTCGTCGCTGATGCGGGCGCTCCTCGGCCTCCGCCGCATCGAAGGCCGTGTGCTCATCGACGAGCGGCCGGTCGGCTCCTGGGACCGGCGTGAGCTCGCCCGTGCCGTCGGAGCCGTGACGCAGAGCGAATCCATCTCGTTCCCCCTCACCACCCGGGAGCTCGTCGCCATGGGGCGCTATCCGTATCTCGGGCCACTCGAGCGTGAAGGGGAGGACGACCGGGCGGCCATCGAGCGCGCGCTGACGGCGTGCGACCTCGTCGGCCTCGCGGGTCGGGACGTCACCACGTTGTCGGGAGGCGAGTTCCAGCGCGCGCGGCTCGCCCGGGCGCTGGCCCAGGAGCCACGAGCGCTCGTGCTGGACGAGCCCACCGCCAGCCTCGACGTCGGACACGAGATGACGATCCTGGAGCTGCTCAGGTCATCCGCGGACTCGGGCATGACGGTGCTGCTGATCACGCACGGGCTCGACATGGCCGCCCGGTTCGCGGACCGCATGCTGCTGCTGTCCCGGGGCAGGGTCGCCGCGGAGGGCTCGCCGGCCGAAGTCGTGCGTGAAGAAACCCTGCGCGCGGTGTACGGGTGGCCGCTGGCCGTGCATCAGGACCCGACGACCGGGGCCCCGCGCGTGACGCCGTTGGGCTCGCGGTAGGGCGGAGCCGCCCTCCGCGGCCCCGCGGTCGGGCCGCGCCCCACGCTTACGACCCCGCGGCTTCCTCCGCGTCCTTCCGCAGCAGCACGTAGCTGTCGTAGCGCGACGCGGCGATCTCTCCGCGTTCGACCGCTTCCAGCACGGCGCATCCTGGCTCGTGTGTGTGTGTGCAGGACCGGAACCGACATCCCTCGGAGGTCTCGTGGATTTCGGGAAAGCACGCCCCCACGTCCTCGGGCGCGACGCCCCACAACCCCACGTCACTGAAACCGGGCGTATCCGCCACCAGACCGCCGACCTCGAGCCGGATCAGCCGGGACCCGACCGTCGTGTGCTTACCCGTCCCGGTCTTGCGGGACAGCTCGCCCACCTTGAGCCGGAGGCCCGGCTCGAGCGCGTTCAGGAGCGAGGACTTCCCCACCCCGGACGGCCCGACCAGGGCCGACGTGCCGGAACAGAGCTCGCGAAGCTCATGCACCCCCTCGCCCGACTGCGCGCTGACGTACAGCACGCGGTACCCGAGCCCCCGGTACGGCTCGCCCAACGCGCGCGCGACCTCCGCCGGGGCGAGATCCACCTTATTGACGACCAGCACCGGGCGCATGCCGGCCGCTTCCACCAGAGCGAGCAGGCGGTTGACGAGCTCCGGCGTGCCGTCGGGATTCCTGAGCGCCACCACCGCGAGGACCCGGTCGAGGTTGGCGACGAGCACCCTCCCCTTCCGCCCTCCTCTGCCCCGCCGCACGAGCCCGGAGCGCCGCGGCTCGATACCCTCGATCACCCAGGTCTCGTCGGAGGGCGAAACGTGCACCTCGTCCCCGATGACCACCTGCCCCGCGAGCTCGTCCGATCCGCGCTTCAGACGGCCACGCAGCGAGGCTTCGACCCTCCGACCATCCTCGAGCTCGACGACGTAGATCCCGCCGGCGCTCTCGTGCACCACACCAGAAAACGCCCCCCGAGGGAGCGCGTCTCGGCTCCCCCGGGGGGCGTTTCGGGATCCACCCGGCCGCCGACGCGGCCCAGCCGTCACGCCGCGAACGACTCCAGGGCGTTGCCCTTGTCGCCTTCGCGCAGACGGCGGAGCGCACGGTCCCGAAGCTGCCGGATCCGCTCGCGCGTCACGCCGAGCAGGTTCCCGATCTCCTCGAGCGTGTGCTCACGCTCACCCTCCAGCCCGAAATACAGCCGGAGGACTTTCGCGTCGCGCGCTTCGAGCGTGGACAGCGCCTCGGTGATCGTCTCGGTGAGCAGACGGCTCTCCACTTCGATCTCGGGCTCGGCCGCTTCCTCGGTAATGAACCGCTCCACGAGCTGCGAGTCCTCGGAGTCACCGATCGGCGCGTCGAGACGGATCTCGGCGGCGTTCAGCGTCTGCAGCGACTCGACCAGCTCGGGCGTCAACGCCGTTGCTTCGGCCAGCTCGTCCGTGCTCGGCTCGCGCCCCTTCTCCTGCTTGAGACGCTCCTTCTCACGGAAGATCCTCGCGAGGTCGCTGGCCCGGTTGAGGGGCACGCGCACGGCACGGCCGTGGTTGGCGAGCGACGCCAGGATGGCCTGACGGATCCACCACACCGCGTAGCTGATGAACTTCACGCCCTGCTCGGGATCGAACTTACGAGCCGCGGTCACGAGGCCGACGTTGCCTTCCTGGATGAGGTCGGTGAGCGACACACCCCGGTTCTGGTACTTCTTGGCCACGCTGATCACGAAGCGCAGGTTCGCCCGCGCGAGCTCCTGGATCGCGTCCTGATCGCCCTTCTGGGCACGCGCTCCGAGCTCCTTTTCCTTGTCGGGCGTGATCAGCTCATGGCGGCTTACGTCGCGTAGGTACTGATCGAGAGCACTCTGCTCCTCGACGCTCGCGTCGAAGCCGGAGAGCACATTCCCTTTACCGCGACGTTTCCGACGCTTTCCTGTCGGGGCAGCTGCCATTGTCTACTATTCTCCTTCGAATCCTCCCCCGTTTTCGGCGGCCCTCGCCGGACCGCGCAAAACCCCGGGGGAATGCGGAATTCAAAAAAATCATCTCAAGCCGTTTAAGATGCTGAGTACGGCTGAGAGCGTCAACTTGGGTGAACGGCCTTGGTACTCTCGGTCTCAAGCGAGGTTCCGTTCTCGCATGTCCATATAGCGCTTTGGCGGCGTGGGGGCAAAGAACCCCGTCCCATGGCCATGTTTGCAGGATGCCGGATCACGTTCGTAGCTTGGCTTCCTCCTCTTTCCCTGACCATTCCCATGACTTCCATCACAGCGTGCATCTCCGTGGGCGGCACGGACCGCGGCCGCAAGCGCGCTCGCAACGAAGACAGCTTCGTGGTCCTACCCGAGCACGGCATCGCGGTGGTCGCCGACGGCATGGGCGGGCATCCCGGCGGCGATGTCGCGAGCCGTATCGCCGCCCGCGCGTGTGCCGAAGCGCTCCAGCATCTGCGCCCCTCGGCAAACGCTACACTGGAGGACCGGGAACGAGCCATGCGCGAATCGGTCCTTCGTGCCCACGAGGCCGTGCTGGCGCATAGCCAGGAGGATCCGTCACTCACAGGGATGGGCACCACGACCACCTGCATCGCCCTGGACGCCGCCACGAAGCGGTACACCATCGGCAACGTGGGTGACTCCAGAACGTACCTCCGCAGGCACGGTGGCCTGGAGCAGCTCACGCGGGACGACACATGGCTGCAGGAGCGCATCGATGCGGGACGGATCCGTCGCGAGGACGCCCTGGGGCACCCCGAAGGCCATCTGCTGACCCAATGCGTGGGTCTCGCGCAGAGCCCCACCCCACGGGTCATCGATGGC
>Ga0326597_10004601_pt1 | contig 19362 bp, 16 predicted proteins | sample RVTome_12_FD_203789 | JGI IMG/M metagenome (GOLD analysis project Ga0326597, IMG submission 203789) | Soil microbial communities from uranium-contaminated site in the Upper Colorado River Basin, Wyoming, United States - RVT100D185 | ecosystem: Environmental > Terrestrial > Soil > Contaminated >... | reverse complement strand
CCATGTCATATCGCGCGAGTCGTGTCGGATTCCTTTCGTTCATCGCGGTGTTCGGGCTTCACGTCGGCATCGCCGAAGCCCATCACGGTCGCAACTTCCTGCTCGTGCTCTCGGCGGATCTGCCGCATCCGCGCGAGATCTACCTGGTCCCCCACATGGAAATCATCAGGGCCGGCGGCGGTACGACCGTCGGGAGCGAGCCCACGCTCATCGGCGGCATCACGCGCCGCGTGGCGCTCGAGATCCACAGTCACCTCGGCCGCGAGCCGGGAGACCAGTGGCGATACGGCGGCACCGCGCCAGCCGTGCACGTCCGCCTCAACTCCCCGGAGAACCCCTGGGGCCTGGCGGCCGCCTTCGAGTACGAGTTCAACCACCTTGAAGACCAGGACAATCGGTTCGAGGGCCGTCTCGTCCTGTCGCGCACGACCGCGACCGCGAAGTTCGCCGTCAACCTCATCGCCGAGCGGGGCGGCCATCACGGCGACCCGCAACATGAGGAAGACGAACCGGAGCTCGAACACGAAGAGGAGCCCACCGAGACGGCCTGGGCCTACGCCACCGGAGTCCGCACGCGCCTGGCCGGCCGGCTCGACTGGGGCATCGAAGCCCATGGCCGGCTGAACCGGAAAGCCGGCCACGAGCTGCTCTTCGGCGTGTACGCGGAGCCGTCGAGCCGCGTGACGATCAACGTCGGCGCGGGATTCGGGCTGGACGCCGAAGGCCCCGACTTCACGCTGCGCGCAGCCCTGGTCTGGCGGCTCCGGTAGCGGTCCCGAGGATCGCTTCACTCGCGCACGAGCTCGCCGATCGGGTGGCCCAGCAGCGTCGTATCGCGAATGATCGTGTGGTCTCGCTCGGAGCCGGTCGAGACCAGCACCACGGGCACGCCCGAGAGCGCCTCGAGCCGCCGGATGTAGGCCCGCGCTTCGGCGGGCAAGTCGTCGAAGCGGGTGACGCCGAACGTCGGCGAGGACCAGCCGGGCAGCGACTCGTAGACCGGCTCGCACGCGGCGAGCTGGGCGGTGTCGCCGGGCATCTCGTCGAGCGCCTGCCCGCCGCACCGGTACAACGTGCAGATCTGGAGCGTGTCGATGCCGTCGAGCACGTCGAGCTTGGTGATGGCGAGCGCGCTGAGGCCGTTCACGCGCACGGCGTACCGGACCGCGACGGCGTCGAACCAGCCGCAGCGCCGCGGCCGCCCGGTTGAGGCGCCGAACTCCTGGCCGCTCTCGCGCAGCCGCTCGCCCATCTCGCCCGTCAGCTCCGACGGCAGCGGCCCCTCACCGACGCGCGTGATGTAGGCCTTCGCGACGCCGAGCACCGGGCCGATGAGGCCGGGCCCGATGCCGAGCCCGGTGGCGGCCCCGCCGGCGGTCGCGTTCGACGACGTGACGAACGGATAGGTGCCGTGGTCGATGTCGAGCAGCGTGCCCTGGGCGCCCTCGAACATCACGCGGCGCCCCGCCTGCACGGCCCGGTGGAGCAGGAGCGACGTGTCGGCCACGAGCGGCTGGAGGCGGGCCCACGAGCGGCGGAGGTCGGCGAGCACCGCCTGCCAGGACATCTCCGCGGTGCCGACCAGCCGGTTGCGCGCCGCGACGTTCTCCCGCACGGCCGCCGCGAGCGGCCCGTCCTCGGACGCATCGGCCAGATCGCCGATGCGGACGCCGCGCCGTCCGATCTTGTCCTCGTAGGCCGGGCCGATGCCGCGCGACGTCGTGCCGATCTTCCGCTCGCCGCGCCGGGCCTCGGCCAGCAGGTCGAGCTCGCGGTGGTACGGCAGGATCACGTGCGCCTTGTCGCTCACGAAAAGTCGCCCCTCGACGTCGAACCCGAGCGACACGAGCTCGTCGAGCTCCGCAAACAGCGCGTGCGGATCGACGACGACCCCGTTGCCGATGACGCAGGTGACGCCGGGGTGCAGGATGCCGGACGGAATCAGGTGCAGGACGAACTTGCGGCCCCTCACGTAGACCGTGTGCCCCGCATTGTGTCCGCCCTGATACCGGGCGACGATCGAGAACCGCGGCGTCAGCAGGTCGACGACCTTCCCCTTGCCCTCGTCGCCCCACTGCGCGCCCAGGACGCACAGATTCATGGCGCCCAGCATGATACCTTCATTGCCGCGGCGGCGGGATTGCGGGGCTGTCGTCCGGGCCGCCGCAGGACACAGGCATGATCGCGCTCGACGGCACGTCCCTCACGCTCACCGATCTCGCCCGCATCGCGTACGACGACGCACCGGTGACCCTGACGCGTGACGCGGTCGCGCGCGTGCGGGCGTCGCGTGACGTCGTGGACGCGCACGTCGCGAGCGGCAAGCCCGTGTACGGCGTGAACACGGGATTCGGCGCGCTCGCCGACGTCGCGATCCCGCCCGGCCAGCTGTCCGCCCTGCAGCTGAACCTCCTGCGCAGCCATGCCGCCGGCGTTGGCGAGCCACTGCCGGTGCCGACCGTGCGCGCGCTGATGGCGCTTCGCGCGAACGTGCTCGCCAAGGGCTTCTCCGGCATCCGGCTCGAGACGCTCGAGGCGCTCATCGGTATGCTCAACGCGGGCGTGCACCCGCGGGTGCCCGCCCGCGGCTCGGTCGGCGCGAGCGGCGACCTGGCGCCGCTCGCGCATCTCGCGCTCGTGCTCGTCGGCGAGGGGCAGGCGACGCTCGGGGCGGCCGAGCCGGGCCCGGCCGCCCTCGGCGGCGCCGAGGCGCTCGCGCGCGCCGGCCTCCGGCCGGTCGCGCTCGCGCCGAAGGAGGGCCTCGCGCTCATCAACGGCACCCAGGCGAGCGCGGCCGTGCTCGCGCTCGCCGTCGTCGGCGGCGCGCGCCTCGCGCGCGCCGCCGACATCGCGGCCGCCAAGTCCATCGACGCCCTGCGCGGCTCGATCCACCCCTTCGAGGCCCGCCTGCACGCCGCCCGGCCGGTGCCCGGCCAGGCGGCCTCGGCCGCCAACCTCTGGCGCCTGACCGCCGGCAGCCGCATCAACGCCTCCCACGAGCGCTGCGGCAAGGTGCAGGACGCCTACGCGCTGCGCTGCGCGCCGCAGGTCCACGGCGCGATGCGCGAGGCCCTCGGCTTCGCGCATCGGCTCGTCGAAATCGAGGCCAACGCCGCCACCGACAACCCCATGGTCTTCATCGACGGGGGCGACATCGTCTCGGGTGGCAACTTCCACGGAGCCCCGGTGGCGCTTGCCGCCGACACGTTGACGATCGGTCTCGCGCAGCTCGCCACGATCAGCGAGCGGCGGACCAACCGGCTGCTGACCGCGGACGAGAGCGGGCTGCCCGCCTTCCTCACCCGCACCTCGGGCCTGAGCTCGGGACTGATGATGGCGCACGTCACGGCCGCCGCGCTCACGTCGGAGATCAAGACCCTGTCGCACCCGGCCGCCGTGGACACCATTCCGACGTCGGCGGGCCGCGAAGATCACGTCAGCATGAGCATGGGCGCCGCGCTCAAGGCCGCGCGCGCGCTCGAACTCGCCCGGCTGGTCGTCGCGATCGAGCTGCTGGCCGCCTGTCAGGCCATCGACCTGCTCGCGCCGCTCACGACGTCGGCGCCACTCGAGCGCGTGCGCCGCGCGATCCGCGCCCGGGTGCCCGCGCTCGACGCCGACCGGCCGCCCGCGCCCGATATCGAGGCCCTCGCGGCGCTCGTCGCGACGGGCGAGTTGGAAGCCGCCTCGGATGTGGAACTGTCCTGACTTGTCAATCGTTGACACGGCTCGATGCCGTTCTTTAGAGTGGCCCCTTCCCAGGGCCGCGACGCAGGCCGCAGCAGGCGTCGCACACCGCACATGAGTCTCGCCACGCGCGTCATTCGGGCTCCACGAGGCACGACGTTGTCGTGCAAGGCCTGGCCGCAGGAAGCGGCGTTGCGCATGCTCATGAACAACCTGGATCCCGACGTCGCCGAGCGGCCCGACGATCTCGTGGTCTACGGCGGTTCCGGGCGCGCCGCGCGCGGCTGGCCGGCCTACGACGCCATCGTCGCGGCGCTGCGTGCACTCGAGAACGACGAGACGCTGCTCGTCCAGTCGGGCAAGCCCGTCGGCGTGTTCCGGACGCATCCGTGGGCGCCGCGCGTGCTCATCGCAAATGCGCTCCTCGTCCCGGCCTGGGCCAACTGGAAGACGTTTCGCGACCTGGAAGACCGGGGGCTCACGATGTTCGGCCAGATGACGGCCGGATCGTGGATCTACATCGGCACGCAGGGCATCCTGCAGGGCACCTACGAGACGCTCGCGGCCGTGGCGCGGCGCCATTTCGGCGGGTCGCTCAGGGGCCGGCTGACCGTCACGGCCGGCCTCGGCGGCATGGGCGGGGCCCAGCCCCTCGCGGTGACCATGAACGACGGGATCGCGCTCGTCGCCGAGGTCGATCCGAGCCGGATCCAGCGCCGGCTGGCCACGAAATACCTCGATGAAACGGCCCCATCCCTCGACGCCGCGCTGGCCCGCGTCGACGACTGCCGGCGGCAGGGCCTCGCCCGGTCGATCGGCTTCGAGGCCAACATCGCCGACGTGCTGCCCGACCTCGTCGCACGCGGCGTGACGCCCGACGTCCTCACCGACCAGACGTCCGCCCACGACGCGCTGCAGGGCTACGTGCCGAATGGCCTGACGCTCGCCGAGGCCGCGGCGCTGCGCGGGCGCGATCCGGATGCGTACGTCGAGCAGTCGATGCGCGCGATGGCCGTGCACGTCCGCGCGATGCTGACGTTGCAGTCGCGGGGCGCGGTGACGTTCGATTACGGCAACAACCTCCGCGCCCAGGCGAAAGAGGCGGGCGTGGCGAACGCGTTCGACATCCCGGGCTTCGTGCCCGAGTACGTTCGCCCCCTGTTCTGCGAGGGCAAGGGCCCCTTCCGGTGGGCGGCGCTCTCGGGCGACCCGGAGGACATCCACGCGACCGATCGCCTCGCGCTCGATCTGTTCGCCCGCGACGAGGCGCTCTGCCGGTGGATCCGGATGGCGGGCGAGCGCGTCGCGTTCCAGGGGCTGCCGGCGCGAATCTGCTGGCTCGGCTACGGCGACCGCGCGAAGTTCGGCCTCGCGCTGAACGACCTCGTGCGCCGCGGCGTGGTCTCGGCGCCCATCGTGATCGGCCGCGACCACCTCGATGCCGGCTCGGTCGCGTCACCCAACCGCGAGACCGAGGGCATGCGCGACGGCAGCGACGCGATCGCCGACTGGCCGGTGCTCAACGCGCTGCTCAATACCTCGTCGGGCGCCACGTGGGTGTCGGTGCACCACGGCGGCGGCGTCGGCATCGGCTACTCGCTCCACGCGGGCATGGTCGTCGTCGCCGACGGCACGCGAGACGCCGACGCCAAGCTCGAGCGCGTGCTCACGTGCGACCCGGGGCTGGGCGTTGTCCGCCACGCGGACGCCGGATACCCCGAGGCGGTGCGGACCGCCCGCGAGCGGGGCGTCCGGATGCCGATGGCCCCTGGAGATCGAACGGGGCCCGAGCCATGATCGCGCCGCGGCCGCTTCTCGAACGCCGGATCATCGCGTCGCTCGACGACGGCCGCATCCCGGTGCTGCTCGGCGGGTGCGGCGCGGGCCGCACCTCGCTGCTGCTCGGGCTGGAGGCGCGCCTGGGGCCGGCAGGTGGCCAGTACCTCGACTTCGCCGCCGCGGCGACCACGCCGGAGCAGTGCCTCCGGGCGGTGGCGGACGCGAGCCGGATCGGCCGGGTTGACGGGGCCCCGGCGTCGGCGAAGGCCGCCGTGGCGATGCTGCTCGACTTCTTCGACGGCGCGTCGGCCGCGGGCGCGCCCAAGACGTTCCTCATCGACGAGTTCCTCGACGTGCGCACGTTCGAGAACTTCCCGGGCCTGCGGCACGTCCAGCGCGATTTCATCCATCGCGTGGCCGCGTCGCCGACGCGGTTCGCCCTGGCGTCGCGTTTCACATCGCGCGTGCACCGGCTGCTGCGCGACGCGCCGGCCCGCTTCGAGGTCATCCACATCCCGCCCCTCGACGGCGCGGAGGTGGCCGAGGCCGCGCGCCTGCTCCTCGGCGAGCGCCTCCCGGCCGGCGACGTCGCGGCGCTCGTCGCGAATCTCGTCCAGGGCCGGGCCGCCTGCGTGCACCTGCTGATCGAAGCGCTCGGCGGCATGGAGCCGGCGCCCGATCCCGTCGCCGCGCTGGCCGCCATGTTCGCGCCCGGCGGACGGATGACCGCGCGCTGCCGCGAAAGCTACGACCTGCGTCTCAGCCGCGCGCGCGGGTTCGGCGCGCTGCGCGCCATCCTCGGCGTGCTGGCCGAAGCCGAGCCGCTCACCCTCACCGAGATCGCCCACGCGCTCCACCGGACGCCGGGCTCCACGAAGGACTACCTCTCGTGGCTCGAGGACGTGGACCTGATTGCCGTCCGCCGCAAGCGCTACGTGTTCGAGGATCCCCTGCTCCGCCTCTACGTCCGGCTCCACGGGCGCCCCGTGCCGCCCACCGACGACGACATCGTCCGGGAAGTGGGACGGTACGCGCGCGGGCTCTTTCCCGCCACGTCACCGGCTGCGGCGCTCGCGCCGGAGCTCGCGCCGCCGGACCGCTCCGGCATCATCGAGATCGACTGACGGCTCAAGCCGGCCCCTCGGGCTCGTTCTTCAGCCGCGCCAGCGCCTCGCGCGCGGCCTTCTGCTCGGCGTCCTTCTTCGACCGGCCCGACGCGCGGCACACGGCCTCTCCGCCGACCACCACCTCGATCTCGAAGCGCTTCCGGTGGTCGGGCCCTTCGGCCGACGCGAGCCGGTAATGCGGCAGCCCGTGCCCCTCCGCCTGCAGCCATTCCTGCAACGCCGACTTCCAGTCCTCGGTGAAGGAGGCCTCGGCGGCCTGGTCGCCCGCGGCGACGACGAGCGGCCCGAAATGGGACAGGATGAACGTTCGCGCCGGCTCGATGCCGCCGTCGAGGTAGATGGCGGCGAGGAGCGCCTCGTAGCCGTCGGCGAGGATCGCGTGCTTCCGCCGTCCGCCGGTCTTCTCCTCGCCCCGGCCGAGCAGGACGTAGCGGCCGAGGTCGATGCTCTCGGCGAGGCGCGTGAGCGACGCCGCGGACACGATCCCCGCCTTGACCTTCGACTTGTAGCCCTCCGAGTGCGTCGGGAAGCGATGGAAGAGCATGTCGGCGATGACGAAGCCGAGGACGGCGTCGCCGAGGAACTCGAGCGACTCGTTGTCGATGACGCCGCCCGACGCGTCCTCGTGCGCGCGCGACCGGTGCGTCAGAGCGTGCTCGAGCAGCCCGATGTCGCGGAACCGGTAGCCGATGCGCGCCTCGAGGGGCCCGAGCGATTCGCTGATGCGCCGGACTTCCGACGCCGCGGCCTCGTCGAGATGGCTCGCAATGAGATCGCGCGCCCGGTTCGCCAGGGACGCCGGCACGGTCACCGTGAACTCCGTCTGACCGAAGCGCATGGGGAAAACCGACGGCGACAGCGCCGCGCCGACCGCCGCCTCGATGTCGTGCGCGGACATCAGGCCGCGCACGACCTCGGCTTCAATCGAAGAGTGACTGCGGAACACCTCGACCGGCGCCGGCCCGGGCCGGCCCGCCGGCCTCACGTGGACCGCCTTTCCGCGCCGCCGTCGGTCACCTTCAGGATGATCATCGTCATGTCGTCGTGCGGCTCCGCGTCGCCGACAAACGCGCGGACGTCGCGCAGCACGCGCTCGCGGATGCCCGCCGCATCGCGGTCCCGCTGGCCGACCACGACCCGGGCGAGCGCCCCGTCGCCGAAGAGCTCGCCCGTGCGGTCCATCGCCTCGGTCACGCCGTCGGTGTAGAGGACGACGATGTCGCCGGTGTGGAGCGGGCGGGTGTGCTCGGCCAGCACCTCCTCGAACCGTTCGAGCGCGCCGGGCAGCCGCAGGCCGAGCACCATGCCCTCGGGCGCGATCACCTCGCTCTGCCCGCCGGAGACGACAAGCAGCGGCGTGTGCCCGGCCCGGGCCATCGTCAGCGTGCGGCGGTCCAGGTCGATCACGACGTAGGTCATCGTGATGAAGCTGCGATTGTCGAGATGATTGGCCAGCAGCCGGTTGACGCGGATGAGCAGCTCGCGCGGCGACCGCGTCGTGTGGCTGAGCGCGATCATCAGGCCCTTGAGTTCCGCCATGTAGAGCGCGGCTGACGTGCCCTTGCCCGCCACGTCGGCGATGAGCACGCCGAGCTGGCGCGGGCCCAGCTCGAAAAAGTCGTAATAGTCGCCGCCGACCTCGCGCGCCGGCTCGCAGACGTCCGCGATGCTGAGGCCGTCGATGTCCGGGAGCTCGACCGGCAGCAGCGACTGCTGGATCTCCCGCGCGATGCGCAGCTCGTCGTCGAGCCGCTGTTTCTCGCGCTGGACGTGCAGCAGGTGCTCGATGCTGCCGCTCATCCGGTTGAACGACTCGGCGAGGTCGCCGAGCTGGTCGCGATACTCGATGCTGATTCGGTGCGCGAAGTCGCCCGAGCGGACCCGCTCGGTCCCGACCGCCAGCTCGTGCACCGCGGACGTGATCGACCGCGCCAGCACGACCCCGTGCACCAGCGCCGACCCCTGGATGATCAGGAACAGCGCGCCCAGGACCAGCAGGACCAGGATCAGGCTGAACTCCGGCGGCTGCATGTCGGTGACGTGATCGTACAGGCCAGCCGGGGAGGCTTCCAACTCGACCGATGCGCGCGCGCTCCGGCCCGTGTCCCAGTCCAGGTAGTCCATGAAGGCGACGGTCTGCCGGAAGGCGCCCGTCGCATCGATGGGATCGCCGAATCCCCATTCGACGCGGCTCGCGGCGCCGTCGAGCGACAGGCCGCGCACGCGGGTGCCCGTCCGGCCGTGGAGGCGCAGCACCAGGTCGGTGTCGATCGGCACGTCGGCGATGACGAGATACCGCCCGCCGCCGGCCGTGACCGCCGCGCGAGCGACCAACTGGGGTTCCTCGCCGCTGTCGGCCCGCGGGACCAGCGCACCGCGGAACTGCCGTCTGACCATCAGCCAGGACGGCATTGTCGTCACCGGCGGCTGGTGCCGCCAGGCGCCGGCGACCGCGGGCGCCGCGTCCGCGACGAGCCCGGGCGTCGCGCCGGCGTCGAGCGGCAGGGCGACGAGCGAGATCGACGGGTACCGGCCGGCCACGCCTGCCACGGCGCGGTCGAGCGCGGCCTGGAGCCGGCCGGCGTCATCGGGGACGTCGGCCACCGACGACTCGGCGATGAGGACGAGGTCGTCGACCACTTCCTGGAACCCCTGGTGGAACAGGTAGCCGGCCAGGTTCGTGTAGACGACGAAGCCCGCGGCGAGCGCGAACGTCAGCAGGAGAACCACCGGCACGAACCCGAGGAAGACGTAGGAGAGGATGAGCTTCCCGCGCACGCGCCACAGGAACTGCTCGCGGTGCCGGACCACGATCAGCACGACGAGCCACGCCGCGCCGAGCACGAACCCGCCGGCGACGACCTTGCGGAAGAGCTCGACCGGCTCGGGCAGCGTCAGGAACTGTCGAACGATGACCAGCAGCAGGAGGAGCGGGCCCGTGAGGACGACGAGCCGGCCCGGCAGCGACGCGAGCACGGGCGCGGGCGGCGGAGGCGGGCTGGCGTCAGCGCCGTCTGGCCGTGACGCCTCGTCGTCTGCCGTCGGTCTGTCCACGAAGCGTCCGGAGGGCCGCGTCACGGTGTCCTGTCAAATTGCAAAACGCATGATAACAGACTATGTTGAGGGCCGCGGCCGCATGAAACTCACAAAACAGGCACGATTCTCCACGATCTGCATCCATGCCGGTCAGACGCCCGACGTGGGTACGGGCGCCATCATCACGCCGATCTTCCAGACGTCCACGTACGTGCAGGACGCCGTCGGCCGCCACAAGGGCTACGAATACGCGCGGACGCAGAACCCGACGCGGTCGGCGGTCGAGGCCAACCTCGCCGCGATCGAGGGCGGCAAGGCGGCGTTCGCCTACGCGTCGGGCATGTCGGCGATCAACGCGATCGCCTCGCGTCTCTCGTCGGGCGACCACGTGATCGTCACCGACAACACGTATGGCGGCACGTTCCGCCTGTTCGACAAGGTGATGACGCGCTACGGCCTGCGGTTCAGCTTCGTGGACACGTCGGACCTCGCGGCCGTCGAGCAGGCCTTCACGAGCCAGACCAAGCTCGTGTTCGTCGAGACGCCGACCAACCCGGTCCTCCGGCTCACCGACATCGCGGCCGTGGCCGGCCTCGCGCGCGAGCGCGGCGCGCTCCTCGCCGTGGACAACACGTTCGCGAGCCCGTGCCTCCAGCGGCCGATCGAGCTCGGCGCCGACCTCGTCGTCCACAGCACCACCAAGTACCTCAACGGCCACAGCGACTCGATCGGCGGCGTCGTCGTCGCGACCCGCGAGGACGACATCGAGTGGCTCCGGTTCATCCAGAACTCGGCCGGCGCCATTCTCAGCCCGTTCGATTCGTGGCTCGTCCTCCGCGGCACGAAGACGCTGACGTTGAGGATGGCGCAGCATTCGGCCAACGGGCTCGGCCTCGCGACGTACCTGAGCACGCATCCCAGGGTCACGCGCGTGATTTACCCCGGCCTTGCGAGCCACCCGCAGCACGATCTGGCGACGCGCCAGATGCCGAATGGATGCGGCGGGATGCTGTCGTTCGAGGTCGCCTCGCCAGACGAGGCACGGCGGGTCCTGAACCGGTTCCAGCTGATGTCGCTCGCCGAAAGCCTCGGGGGCGTCGAAACGCTGGTTTGTCACCCGGCATCGATGACGCACGCGTCGGTGCCGCCGGAGCGGCGCGCCGCCATCGGCCTGTCCGACAGCCTGATCCGGATTTCGGCCGGCGTCGAGGACCTGGCCGACCTCACCGACGACCTCGCCCAGGCCCTCGGCTGATGACCCCGGCGTTTCTCGCGGCGCCGCGCCGCTGGATCCGGTCGCTCTACGACTGGACGATGCACTGGGCCGACACGCCGTGGGCGCTGTCGGCGCTGTTCCTCATCGCCCTCGTCGAGTCGTCGTTCTTCCCCATCCCGCCCGACGTCCTGCTCATCGCCATCGTCGCCGCCAACACGCGCCGCTGGCTCGTCGCCGGCCTGCTCTGCACCGCCGGCTCGCTCCTCGGCGCCATGCTCGGCTACTACATCGGCGCCGCGCTCATGGCGACGGTCGGCCAGCCCATCGTGGACTTCTACGGGGCGCAGGCCCGGATGGACCAGCTCGGCGAGATCTACCGGGGCGCGTGGGGGCTCTGGTTCCTGGCCGCCGCGGCCTTCACGCCCATCCCCTACAAGGTCGCGACGATCTCGGCGGGCGCGTTCGGCATGCCCGTGGTCCCCTTCCTCGTCATCAGCACGGTCGGCCGTGCCGGCCGGTTCTTCCTCGTGGCGGCCCTGCTGCGGATGTTCGGCGCCCCGATCCGGGCCTTCCTCGAGAAGCACTTCGACACCATGGCCATCCTGTTCCTGGCGCTCCTCGTCGGGGGGTTCGTCGCGCTCAGGTTTCTCTAAGCGGAAGTGCGGAAGTGCGGAGGTGCGGAAGTGCGGGGGTGCGAAAGTGCGGGGGTGCCTGGTGGGCACTGGCGCTGGCCCGCATCAACTCAGATGATAGCCAGCGTCAGCTCGTTCCTGGCACTTCCGCACCCCCGCACCATCAAGATTCGCTCCGTGGCCCCACGCTTTTCTCGACCCAGCGAAGATAATCCGCGCTGCCGTCGATAACAGGGATGACGAGGAACTCCGGGACGTCGTAGGGGTGGCGCTCCCGGACGAACTCCCAGAGCGCGTCGGCGTGCTCGGACGTCGTCTTGATGATGAGCTGCTGCTCCTGGTCGATCTGCGGCACGCCCTGCCAGGTGTAGACGGAACGGACGCCGGGAAGGATGTTGACGCACGCGGCCAGGCCGGAGCCGACGAGCTCCTGGGCGAGTTTGGTGGACTCGAAGTCGCCGGGCAGGGTCGTCAGGGCCAGCACGAGTTCACTCATGGGGCATTTTCCTCTTGTACGGATGGACCGGACCTGATACAACGATGTCGCGCATGATCCAGGCGTCCGAAAAGCCCTCAGCCGACCGGCGGCCTGCGTCCGGACGCACGCGGCCGCTCCGGCCCGCGGGGCACGAGCGACGGGCCCGGCGCCGGCGGCGCATCGCGTGGGCGGTCTTCGCCGTGTCGTTCGTCCTCATGGTCAACGCGCTGGTGGGCGACAACGGGTATCTCGCCACGCTCCGGGCGCGGCGTGAATATGACGCGCTCGAGGCCTCGCTGGCAAGAACCCGTTACGAAAACCAGGAGCTGCGCGGCCAGATTCAGCGCCTGCGCGACGACCCGACGGCCCTCGAAGAGGTGGCCCGCGGGCAGCTCGGCCTCATCAAGCCGGGCGAAACCGTCGTGATCGTCAAGGACCCGCCCGGATCCGGGTCCGATCCCCGTTAGCAGGAGGGGCCGGCTTCAGCCGGCCCGAGCAGACCTCAGTACAATGGCCGTATCGCGGGATTCACCGCGAGCCGGCCGAGATGAGAATCGCTGTTTTCGGCAGCCACCCGTTTGAGCGCCCGATCTTGGAGCGCGCCAACGCCAACGCAGCCCACGGCTACGACCTGCGCTTCTTCGAACCGCGCCTCACCCGGGAAACGGCGCGGCTGGCGTCGGGCTTCGATGTCGTCTGTTCAGTCGTTGACGACCCGCTCGACGCCGGGACCCTCGCCGCCCTGTCTGACGCAGGCGTGCGGCTGATCGCGCTGCGGTCGGCCGGCGCCGACCACGCGGACCTCGACGCCGCCGGACGAGTCGGGTTGACCGTCGTGCGTGTGCCCGGGCCGGCCGCGTGGCAGGAGGGCTTGCTGACGCCCGAGGCCCTGACGAACATCGTGGAGACGACGATGGCGGATATCAGGGCGTTCGAGCTGGGCGAGCCCCTGGCGAACGAGGTGCGATCGGCTACGGCCCGCCGGCCCGCGGCCTCTGATGCCGCCATCGATCGCACATTGTCGGAGTCGTTTCCAGCCAGTGACGCCCCGCCCTGGACCGGGAGCCACGCGGGTGGACCGGTGCGGGGACGTGAGGGTGGCTGAGGGTGTCGCGGCTACTCGAGACTAACCCCGCGGATTGGTCGCGATCGCATCCACGGCTGACGCCAGCGTCGCGGTGAATCGGTATGGGAACAGCAGCGGAACCTCACGCCTATCTGATCCGCACGTCCTGGACCTTGCGCTCGCCCTCTCCGAGCGTGACAGGAACCGATGCCTGGGCGACTCGCCGCAGCACTGCGGGCTCGAGCCACTCGTCCCGCTCGACGCCGTCGACGACCGCCAGGTGATACGAGCCCGGCCGGAGACCGACGAACTGGAACCGGCCGTCCGTGGGCGCCGCAATCTGAAGTTCGGGCTGGCCTTCCGCCCAGAGGCGTTCGCTGGTCGAGAAGATCACGATCCGTCGATCGGCAACCGGCTGCCCGGACGCGTCGAACACGGTGCCGGAGACCTCGGCGGGGCGCTCTCGCGAGGAGACGGTTGATGTGTGAAGCGTGAGGACCACTTCCGTCGCCATGGCGCCCTGAACCGTGACCTCGGCGGAGGCCGCGCCCCGAGGTGGGCGAGTCGCTTCCGGGCCTTCGAGCTCCGTCGCGACTGGCCGATCGCTCGCGTGCGCGATGTACGTTCCGGGAATCAGATCGTTGATGGCGAAGCGGCCCGCGGCATCGGTTTCGACGGCCTGACCGGCGCCCGGTATCGCCGATCCCGCTCGGTGCAGCGAGACGAGGACGACACCGGCAGGCCGTCCATTCACGTCGACGACCGTGCCGGCGAGCTGTCCGACGGGCACGAGCCCGACCTGAAGGTCCGCATCGGTTCGTTCGTCGCCCAGATTCACGCTAACCGGTATGGCAGCCTCGGCGCTGGTCTCGGCCGGGAAGAACGACGGCGCGAAGCCGTGCGCGCCCGAGCGGTCGCGAGTGGCCGGAACGATCCCCTCTACCGCCGCGCTGACGATGTACGCGCGCGACGGCAGGACGGGCAGGCGGTAGCGGCCGCGCTCGTCTGTCTGGGTTTCAGCCACCGGATCGAGCGCTCGTCGCCCGTCGCGGAGGACCCATCGGGACGCGGTGACCGTCGCCTGGAATGCCGGTTCGCCGCGCTCGTCGCGCACGGTGCCGGCGATCGCCGCGCCATGCGAGAGCGGCACCGTGAGCCGATCGATCCGCTCACCCGCTCCGAGTGGGATTGTCCGACCGGGAGTGTCCGTGCCGGGCCGGCTCTGGCCGTACGTGGTGTCGAGATAGCCCGGCTTCGACACGTGCAGCGTGTAGCCGCCCGGACCGAGCCCGTCGAACGCAAACCCGCCAGCGTCGCCGGTCGATGCATGCCACTCGCGCGCGCCCGATGTCAGAGTCACCTCGGCGAAGCGCACCGGGACGCCAGTCTCGGCGCCGATGACGCTTCCGGCGATCCGGCCCGACGCGGCCGGAACGGGCAGCACGGTCGCGTCTGGCGCTGCCGGAACAATCGCCGACGCCGTCAGACCTGCAGTCAAACAGCACGATGCGAGGATGCCACGCATGACCACCGCACCTCATTCGGCCTATTGAAAGTAACGGAGCAGCATCCAGAGCTCGTTGACGGGTGGCGAAGTGGATTGCCCCACCCCGCCTCCCACGATGAGCTGGCCCCCGGAGGTGAGCATCGTGATGGGCTCTCCGTGCAGCAACGCGCCGAACTCCGTCTCGGTAACGCCGCCCGCGCCAAAGGACGTGTCGAGCGTGCCGTTTCCCAACAGGCGTCCGACGATGGCGTTCTTACGCCCGCCGCTCGCCGTATAGGCCCAGCCACTGAACAACACGCGACCGTCGGACTGCACTGCCACGCCGTTGGCACGGTCATTCCACCCATGCATATCCAGCAGCACTCGTCCGTTGCTGCCGAACGTCGTGACGGGAGCGCCGCTGGCCGAGAACCGGCCGACGGCCATGTTGCCGGAGCCTGAAGTACTCGTGTCAATAGCGATACCGACGGCTGCCTGTGAATCGTCGGAAGCCACGCTCAGCTCGAGGAACACGTCATTCGGCGAGCCAAAGTCCGCCTGCGTGATTCCTTTGCTTCCGAATGAGTTATCGAGCGTTCCCGAATCCGTCAGTCGGGCGACCACCGCGTTGCCAGACGAGTGGCTGCCGGCGGCAACGATTCGGCCAGTGGACTGAAGCGCGAGATCGGTGATGAATACGTTCGAGATCAGTCGATCGCCCTTCGAGCCGAACGTCTTGTCCGTGATGCCCGTGGCGCCAAGGCGCCTGACGTACGTGCCGACGCCACTCGCGACGCCGCTCACGATGATCTTTCCATCGGACTGAATGGCCAGCCCTCCCACCGAATACACGCCAGCCCAACCCACGACGACCTTGCCGCCCGTTCCGAAACTGGTGTCGAGCGCTCCGCCGCTCGTGAGGCGGACCACTGTCGGCAGGTCGTTCAGGCGTCCGGCCACGACGATCCGGCCATCCGGCTGAATCGCGAGCTCCCTGGGAAGTTCGCCGCCGCTCGGCGTTATATCGAGTGTGACGAACCCGCCCGTCCCGAACGTCGTGTCGACGACACCGGCCGAGGAGAACCGGCCGATTACCCACGACCAGTTGTCGGAGGCGGCGATGCGGTAGCCGGCGGCCACGATCTTGCCGTCGGACTGAACCGCCAGCGCGAAGATCGTCTTGGTATCGCTGCCGACATCGACCAGCACCTTGCCGAGGCTGCCAAACGCCGGGTCCAGGCATCCCGATCCGCTGTAGCAGTCGAATGCCGTTGGATTGACGACGGTCACAGGTGGCGGCGTCGATCCGCCGCCGCCACCCCCGCCGCGGCCCTGGGCGGCGCCGAGCGGAAGGACGGCGAACAAGCCGAGTACAGCGGTTGCAGCCAAGCGGCAAGGCACGCGAGTCATGTGAGCTCCTTGGAATGCCTTCGTGCTACGTAAGTTCCCGGCCGGGCCTGACCGTTACAGGCCACGCGCGCAGCGGGCATCGCCACGTCCGCCAGGCGGACCCGGGTGGCGAGCTCGCGGCTACTTCCAGTCGCCTGTCAGGGTGAACGCGGCCCAGTGCGCGGGGCTCGAGAAATCGACGCGCGAGCCCGCCGGACGGGCAAGCCGGATGAGCGCCACCTGCGCGTTCCGGAGCGCCTGGTCCTTCGTCTGGCCCGCGCGGAGGTTGCCGTAGAAGCGGGTCATGAGCTCCGCCGTCGGGTCGTCGGCCACCTTCCAGAGCGAGGCCGCCACTGTGCGGGCGCCGGCATAGAGGAAGGCCCGCGTCAGTCCGACCAGGCCCTCGCCGGGGAACACACCGCCCAGGCCCGTTTCGCAGGCGGACAAGGTGACCAGGTCGGCGTCGATTCGCAGGTGCGCTTCGCGGCTTCGATGTCGCCGCGCGCCGCCGCAATCTGGGCCCGCAGGTCGTACAAGAGCAGCCGCATTCCCCAGCCAGGGACGACACCCTCGACGAGGGCCGTTCCTCGAGCCGCCAGCGATTCGTGCGGTTACGAGATCGCCGCGGGCGCCCGCGAGCGTCGCCAACCGCAGCAGCAGGTTCGCGTGCGCGACCGGACTGAGTTGCTTCACGCAATCCGGTCCAGCGCCGCCACGAGCACAGGATGACGGACACGGAGGTGATCGTAGACCTAGAATGACCTCGTGGTTCGACGTCCAGGCCGGCCGGCGGCCGTGATGGCCGGGGCGCTTGCGCTCGCGGCGGCGCTGGCTCCGGCCGCCGGCGGCATGAACGCCGCGCGCGGCCGCACGACCATCGTCGTTCGAACCTCGGCGGAGTTTCGTACGGCGCTCGGCCGCGCGACGCCTGGAACAACCATCGCACTCGCACCCGGTGTGTATCAGGGCGGCATCTCGGCCTCGGGCATCGCCGGCGCTTCGGGCGCGCCCATCGCCATCGTCGCCGCCGACCCGGACAACAGGCCAGTCGTCCGAGGCGGCAGCACCGGCTTGCAGCTCACCCGGGTCCGGCACGTCACCGTTCGCCACCTTGTCTTCGAAGGCCAACGTGCCAACGGGATCAACGTTGATGATGGCGGCACGTCCGACACGCCGTCGGCGCATGTCACGCTCAGTGAGGTGACGCTGCGCGACCTCGACGGGCCTGGCATCACCGCGGCCATCAAGTTCTCAGGCGTCGAGGACTTCGTCGTCGAGCGTTCGACGGTCACCAACTGGGGCAGCGGCTCGGCCATCACGATGATCGGCGCGCACCGGGGATTGATTCAGGGCACACTCTTCCGCCATCGCGACGACCGTGGCGCGACAGGGCCGCAGATGAAGGGCGGCAGCACCGGCATCGTCGTACGCGCTAATCGATTCGAACACGCCGGCCTCAGGGCCGTACAGATTGGCGGTTCGGCCGGAGCGCAGTTTTTTCGTCCGCAGCCGCCGGCGTCCTACGAAGCGCGCGACTGCACCGTCGAACACAACGTGTTCATCGGATCCGAGTCGGCCGTTGCATTCGTCAACGTGGATGGGTCGACGTTCCGCCACAACACGGTCTACCGGCCGCGGAAATGGCTGGTCCGTATCCTGCAGGAGGTCCGCACGCCAGGCTTCGTGCCGAGTCGCCGCGGCGTCGTGTCAGGTAACCTGATCTATTACGAAGGGAGCGATTTCCCGTTCGGGGCGGTGAATGTCGGGGATGGCACCGACGCGCCGTCGTTCCGCTTTGCTCGTAACTGGTGGTACCGCGCGGACCGGCCCGCCGAGAGCCGGCCCGGACTGCCGACCGGCGAGACGGACGGTGTGTACGGCCGGAATCCACTCTTCGTCGACGGTCCGGCCGGCGATCTTCGCCTGGCTGCCGGCAGCCAGGCGGCTGCGTACGGGGCGTCGGCGGACGTGCTCGCGCTCGCCGGCCCGGGAGGCGCGAGACGGTGATGATTCGGGGGCGTTGCCCCGCGGACCCCCGACACGCTCTCTCGCGGGGGCCCCTGTGCCCCGCTCCGTTCGCGTGGCTCGCTCGCGTCGCTCACTCGCGTAGCTTCGTCACTTCGTCCTGTCACCATGTTGCTCTCGGCCTCCAAACCTCGGGATCATCGCGGCGCCACGATGACTATGGCTTTCGTCCCGGGGTCGAAGTCGCTCTCGTAGAACCGGTTGAAGATCTGAACCCTCAACCCAGCCGGCGAAATGCCAGGGTTCTCGTTGCGGATGCCGGCAGCCAGCAGACTCTTGGCTGCGTCGAACACCTCACACGTCATCCGGACGCGATCGCGCGCGGATTTCGTGGCAACCCGATCCGCTGGCCTGCTCGAGATCATCACGGCACAGTCTACCGGCTCGGCGGGACTCCGACCAGCTTGAACGCCGCCCAAAAGAATGGATGCGCCAGCGAAACGTCAACGTTGCCCATTCGCGTCCGCTGCCGGAGAAGCTCAAGCTTGGCCTGGCGCAGCGCGGCGGGCGTGGACGCGCCCTGCGACATCTCGCGATAGAACGTGCCCATCACCTCGATCGCTGATTCGTCGATGCTCCAAAGCGTGGCCAGTACCGACCGCGCACCGGCCTGTTCGAACGCCGCGACAAGCCCGACCAGTCCCTGGCCCCAGTCCTCGCCGCCGAGCGCGGTCTCGCAGGCGCTCAGCACCACGAGATCCGCTTTGAGTGGCGTGCGCAACACCTCGTATGCCTGCAGGAACCCGTCGCTGCCGCCGCCTGAGTCAGGCGCAAGGAGGAGCGTCGAGTACAGGGGCTGGCCATCCGAGGCCACGGCATGCGTCGCGAAATGGACGACGCTGTGCTCGCCAGCCTGCGATCTGTAGGCTGCCTCGGTCGCCTTGTCGCGTATGAAGATCGTCGTCGCGTCCTTGCCGAAATACCCGGCGATTCTCGCCACCTCGATCTCGGACCCGGGGAGCGGCATGAAGAGGTTGTCGAACATCGCCGAGCGCAGTTGCCGCTTCAGCGGATCGTCCTGCGCGGCCGCAGGCGCCGCGCGACCGGCGGTGGCATTCGCCATCGCAAACAGGCGCGGCTCTGTCGACATTCGTGGCGCATCGCCCGCTCCGGACAGAAGCTGCGCCGACGATGTGAGATAGCCGATCGAGTACCGCCGGATCAGAAACGCCTCGTCAGCAAAGCCGCCGTGCAGCAGCGTCGTGCGCGCGAGACGCGGGCGCAACCGCTCGACGAGGGCTTCGAAGGGCAGCACGTTCAGCACATCGTCCGGGACGATGAGGATGTCGAACGTCGAGCCAAGAGCAGATTCGACCGGTGCAAAGGTCGCCTGGTAAAGGTCGTGGGCCGCGCGCGTGTCGTACGTCAGACGCGCGAGATCGACCTGGCCCGTGCGCAGTTGCCTGAACGGCTGGAGGAGACGTTCCACCTGTGCGCGCAG
>Ga0326597_10004600_pt1 | contig 19368 bp, 16 predicted proteins | sample RVTome_12_FD_203789 | JGI IMG/M metagenome (GOLD analysis project Ga0326597, IMG submission 203789) | Soil microbial communities from uranium-contaminated site in the Upper Colorado River Basin, Wyoming, United States - RVT100D185 | ecosystem: Environmental > Terrestrial > Soil > Contaminated >... | reverse complement strand
GGGTCCGCCGCCGACCATACGATCGGCCAGGCGATCGAACTGCGTCCCGCCGTCAGCATTACATTCGATTTCCAAGCCACCCAGAGGATCCGAAAGCGCCGCGATATTGGCATTCGCCAACGCGAGACACTCACCGGCACCGACCTTCCACTCGTCCTCGAAGAAGTGCGCACCGACGACAAAATCGAGCCGCTCGTTCACGTCACCCGTGAACAGGATCTCGATCTGGTCGTTCGCTTGCTGCTGACCGAAACCGCCGCGTGGCGGCGTGCCGATCGCATCGACTTTGACGGATGAAAAATCCCGGTCTTGCAGATAGTCGTACTCGACCTCGTGCCGCGAAATGTTCACCTTGACGTTGAGATTCTCAAGCGCGCCGACCGCGCCGTCCGAGTCCCATTGGAACGAGGCACCGTAGGTCGTGTTATCGAGATTGACGAAGGTGTCTTTCTCGTACGACGTCACGTAGTCGCCCATCGCCCGGTCGGTCTCGCAGTCGGTCCAGTAGTCGATCGTGGCGCCCGGATACAGGCGCTCGAGGTGACCGCCGACATTTGGCAGACCACCGAAGCTTCCGCCCCACTGGCCGACGCCGTCGTTCGGGCCGATGCCCTCATCGGCGTATACGGGACCCGTCCACTCAAAGCCCGGATGGTCGTACTGGACCATATTGCCGAAGCCGTCGTCGACCATCCCAGAAACCAGAACGCCGTCATGGAAGAGGTTGTCCACCTGCTCCTGCGTCGGGCGCGCACCGCAGGTTCCCGGCGAGTTGTCGTCGCGCTGCTGGTTCACGCGATAGTGCAGGTCGATCAGCCAGTTGTCGTTCGGCACGAGCCGCAATGCGCCGGCAATGGCCTGGACGTCAATCGCACCGACGTCGCGTCCCTGCGTGCGGTTGTAGTAGTAACCGTCCATCGTCTCTTTCGAGGCGCTGAACCGGCCCATGACCGTATCGCTGAAGGGTATGTTGAGCATGCCACGGAAGTCTTGCTGGCCGTGATCCGCCATACGCACGAGCGCGCTGCCCTCGAACTCGGGTCCGGGCTTGGCCGTGATGATGTTGACCGCACCGCCGGTCGTGTTCTTACCGAACAACGTGCCTTGCGGGCCGCGCAGCACTTCGATGCGCTCGATGTCGAGCGTGCTCATCATCTGACCGAGCGTGTTCGGCATGTAGTGACCGTCGATATACAAGCCGGCGCCGACCGGCGTCAGGTTATTCGTCGAATCGTTACCGATACCGCGGATAAACAAGGCCTGAATGCCGCGTCGATCCGTTGACGTCAGCACCAAGTTCGGAATGTGCTCGGATATGTCTTCGATCTGATAGACGCCCTGCGCTTGCATGGCATCGGCCGTGATCGCTGCGACCGACAAAGGCAAGTCTTGCAGGCTTTCCTCGCGGCGCCGCGCCGTGACGACGACTTCCTCGAGCATCGCCGCCGCCGAGGCGGAGCGCTGCTGTGCGGCCGTCTGGCTCGGCAATGCCAGCACGCTGATCAGCAGCGCGCCGAATGCCGAGGCGGATTGATAGGTCTTCATGAATTCCCCTCCCTCACTATTAATAATGTTGCGGGCCGAACGTGCGTCGGCTCCGCCGTGGTTTTTCGCATAAATGCTCGGTAAACCGAACGCCATCATACAGGGTGCCCATGCGTTGTAAAGTTCACCATCATGTCTCATTTATGCAACGTGCGCAGTGAATCCGGTGCCGCGCGGCGGCCGATAGTGTGTGTGCAACCGCGGGTGTCTGAGCCTTTGGCCCGCCCGGCCCTGCGATCCGGCCGCTGCGGCCCTGGTGGTATCGCCGGGCGGTATTGACCTAGGATGGCGCCGGGGGCGGCGAGAGTCCGCCGATACAGAGCGTATGGCGAGTGTCTAGAAAATCTACTGCCGAGGAAGACCGTTCGGCGAGCCGCGGCGCGCGGCGCGCGGTGGCGAGCGGCACGGCAGACGGCGGCGTCAAGCCGGTTTTACCGGGTGTCGTCCTGTGCTTCTTTCTATCCGGATTCGCCGCATTGCTGTATCAAATAGCTTGGATGCGGCAGTTCTCGGCGGTCTTCGGCACCAGTGAGCTCGCCGTCGCCGCGGTGCTCGCCGCATATATGGGCGGTCTCGCGGCCGGTGCCGCCGCGGGCGGCCGGCTCGCCCGGCGGGTTCGCCGGCCGATCCTAGCCTACGGCTTACTCGAGGCGGGCATCGCGCTGTCGGCACTGGCCGTGCCGTTGCTATTGTTCGGCGCCCGCGCATTCTACGCCGCGTTCCTCGGCGCACAGCCGACTCCGCCCGATGCGGCTGCCATCGGCCAGCCTTTGTTTTACCTCATCGTCGCGTTCGTCGTGCTAGCGCTGCCGACCGGACTCATGGGTGCGACCCTGCCGCTGCTCACACGCTACGCCGTCACTCGTGACGCGGACGTCGGACCGCGGGTGGCATTACTCTATGCGACCAACACGGTGGGCGCCGTCGCCGGCACCGTCATCGCGGGCTTCATCCTGCTCCCGGCATTGGGCCTCGGTAAGACCGTGCTGGTCGGCGTCGCGGTCAATGCGTTCGTATTCGTCGTGGCGGCGCGACTCGCAAGGCGCACCCGGTTGCCCGATGGGCTCCATCCCATCGAGGCCGATACAGCGACGCGCGCTCCACCCGGATTCCTGACTTCCTGCGTCTGGCCCTTGCTGCGTCGAACCGGCACGCCAGCCGACCGGCTCAAGCAGGTGTTTCGCACCCAGCCGGGATGGATCGCACCGCTCATGCTGCTGTCAGGCGCCAACGCCTTTTTCTACGAAGTCTTGTGGACGCGGATGCTCGCTCATGTCATGGGCGCAAGCATCTACGCGTTTGCAACGATGCTGGCGGCGTTTCTGACCGGAATCGCCCTCGGCGGCGCTTTCGCCGGTAAAGTCGCGGCGCAACGCGGCCGTGCCGCACCGGCCTTTGCGCTGACTCAGCTCGCCATCGCGGCGCTGTCGATCGGCGTGTATTCCTGGATGGGACCGCTGATTCCCGCCGCGCAGACCACGGGAACCCTGGCCCTTTACGCCATCTCAGTGTTGCTGCCCGCGACCGTATTCATCGGCGCGACGTTTCCGCTGGCGGTACGTATCTTGGCGCTGGATGCGGCCGCAGCCAGCTCGGCGACGGCGCGAATCTACGCTTGGAATACCGTCGGCGCCATCGCCGGCGCCGTGCTGGCCGGATTCGTTTTGATTCCTGCGTTGGGTTTCGAAGGTTCGATCAAGCTGGCGGTTACGATCAACGTCGGTCTAGCACTCTGGAGCGCCGCGTTCGTGGCGCCCCCGCGGCTTGGCTACACGGCGGTCTGCGCAGCGGCGCTCGCCGCGCTGTGGCTGTTCTATCACCCCGCCCGCCCGCAGGCCGTCATTGCGAGCAGCAGTTTTACGGTCACCTACCCCATTGCTCCGCGCGAAGTGTTTTACAGCGTCGGGCGCTCGGCGACCGTCTTGCTGCTGGAAGAAGACGGCCGGTATTTCCTGCGCACGAATGGCTTGCCCGAGGCTACGATCGCCGCGCGCGGCAGCATCCCGGCGCAAGACCCGGAAAAATGGCTCACCGCTCTGCCCGTCGTCGCGCGGCCGGACGCCCAGACCATGCTCGTGATCGGCCTAGGCGGCGGTGTCGCACTCGAAGGAATTCCGTCGTCCGTGCGTGCCATCGACGTGGTCGAGCTCGAGCCGGAGGTCATCAACGCCAACCGCATGCTCGCGGACAAGCGCGCCAACGATCCACTGGCCGACCCCAGGGTCAACTTAGTCGTCAACGATGCGCGCAACGCCTTGCGATTGACGGACAAATCCTACGACGTCATCGTTTCGCAGCCCTCACATCCTTGGACGGCAGGCGCCTCGCATCTATTCACGCGCGAATTCGTCGCCGAGTCCAAAAGGCATCTGAATGGCGGCGGCGCGTTCGTCCAATGGATCAGCTCGGAATTTGTGGACGAGCCGCTGCTGCGTAGCCTCGCGGCGACGGTAGCCGCCGAGTTCGAGCATGTACGGCTGTATCAGCCATCGCCGAGGTTCTTGATATTCGTCGCGTCGTCCGATCCGTTGAATCTCGAGCTTCAGCTCGCGGCGACGGGGCGCCCGCTTGCGGCGGATGCATTGCACTACAGCTATCTAGGGCTCAACGGCGTAGCAGATCTCGTTGCGGCGATTGCCATGGATGAAGCGGGCCTCGCGGCATTCGCCGCCGAGGCCCCGATCAGTACCGACGACGATAATCGCATGGCCACGCGCAGCCGCGCGCGCGCCGACGGGCTAGTGGCAGCCGATCTTGTCGAACTCTTTGCGGAGTATGACCCGCTCCGGCGCGAAGGTAGCTGGATCTACACGCGCCTCGCCGGCGATCTGAATTTCGGCTACCTCGCGGACCGGCTCATCCGCTCGGGACAAGGCGAGCGCGCCGTCGCGCTGACCGAGACCGCGCCGAGCGCTGCGGACCGGTTCTTGATTGCGGGCCTGCTCTACCAGAACAGCGGACAGGAACAGCAAGCGATGGATGCGTTCGTATCGGCGTTGCGCACCGAGCCGCGCAGCCTGCAGGCGCGTTTTCGCTTGATTAAGCCGTCGCTCGGCCGACTGAGCCAGGGCACGGCTTCGGCGGAGCTCGCCAGTTACGCCAACGGACTGTCCGGATCGGCGGCGGCGGTCGTTCAGGGCTGGGCGTACGGCGCGAGCCGCGACTGGGTATCGCTCGCGCGCCTCGACGGCGAGCTCGCTCGAACCCGCGTAACCGACGCCTGGTTCCCCGAGGTCGCCTGGCTGCGCGCCCTCTGGCGCGCGAATGTGACCCGCGATCCGGAACGCTACGCCAATGATGCCATTCGCCTCATCGATCGCGCACTCGTGCTTGCGCCGGACGATCGGCTCTATTCGCTGCGCGCACAGAGCGCGGTCTCAACCGGCGATCCCGACTACGTCATCGAGTCCTTCCGATATTTCGCTGCATCGATGCGGGTCCGCTTGCGGTCCGGGCGCGCCAACGCGCCGGGAGAGCTTGCGACGATGCAAAACAATCTCGTAGGCATGGAGCGGCAGCTGCGGCTCGAGACGTTCGCCGGTGATCCGCAGCGAACGGGCGACGTGCTCAACGACGTCGAAGAACTCGTGCAGATGATCGAACGTCGATAGTTTTTCGAATTCAAGCGTAGGCGGTAGTCACACAGCAAGGGGAAATCGGATGGCCTATATCGATGGTTTTGTCCTGGCGGTGCCAACTGCCAATCGCGAGCCATATCGCATGCTCGCCCTAGAGACGGCCGCGATATTCAAGGAACACGGCGCGCTGCAGCTCGTCGAGTGCTGGGGCGACGACATCCCGGCAGGCGAACTCACGTCCTTTCCCATGGCAGTCAAATGCAAGGCCGATGAGACGGTCGTATTCTCTTGGGTCCTCTGGCCGTCACGTGCTACGCGGGACGCGGGCATGCCGAAGATCATGGCGGATCCGCGTATGCAGGCGATGATGGGACCGCCGCCGTTCGACGGCAAACGCATGATCTTTGGGGGCTTCGAGATCATCGTTGACGCTTGAGTCGGCGCAACCGCTGAAGGCCACAGGAGCACACGATATGAACGAGCTTACGGCCGGTGTTAATTGGATCGCCGTCATCATGATCGCCTGCCAGGCGATCTTTTAAGCCGAAGATTAATTCTCCGGCAGCGCGAACACGTAGAGTGCGTTGCCGAACGGCGGATGGCGCACGTCGGGCGCGATGAGGCCCGGAACGACGCGCGGGCTGCCGCCGCCGATACCCGTCGGCACCGCGACGTATTGCGTGCCGTCAACGCGATAGGTGATCGGGAAGCCTTGCACGGACGTCGCCAGCCGCGTCTCCCACAGAATCTCGCCGGTCTCGGCATCGATCGCCCGGAAGCGGCGGTCGAGATCGCCGACGAACACGAGTCCGCCGGCCGTAGACATCGTCGCCGTCAAAAACGGCGCGCGCTGCTCGATGCTCCAGGTCTCCTGCATCGTCACGACGTCGTAGGCGCCAAGCTTGCCGATGTTGCCGTCGGTTCCCGGCATCTCGTACCAGCGCCGGTCGGCGGACGTGCCGCCCGAGCCCGGCACGAGTTCGACCATACGGCCGCGGATCTCCATACAACTCTGGCTCAACGGAATCACAAGTTGCCGGCTAGGTGCGTGATAGGTCATGGCCTGCCAATTGTGACCGCCCTCCGTACTCGGGCACGACGCGACCCACTCGCCCGGCTTGTTGTCGATGATGTCCTGCCGGTAGTGCGGCTCGCCCGTCTCGGGATCGAAGCTCGCGAAGACGTTTTGATAGATGGTTTCGTGATGATCGATATAGCGGCCCGTCTCGCGATTCACTTTCCAGAGCACGCCGGGCTTACCGATCGTGAACAGGGTGCGCTCACCGTCGATATCGACGAGCACGCGTTCGTAGACCTCGTCGAGGTCGAGCGACTCGCCGGGCGAGTGCTGGTAGTACCACTCGAGACGGCCAGTATCCGGATTGAGCGCCAGACTCGAGCTGGTGTAGAGCGCCCGGTCGAGTGCACTGTTGTGGCGGCTGACCGGCATCCACGGCTTCGCCTGCGCAACGCCCCAATAGGTTAGATTGAGCACCGGATCGTAGGTGCCGGTGATCCAGGTCTCGCCACCCGCGCGGTAGAAGTTGTCTAGATCGCCCCAGGTGTCGCCGCCCGGCTCGAGATCGCGTGCGATCGTATAAAAGCGCCACAGCTCACGGCCGGTTGCGGCGTCGTACGCACTGATGAAACATTTTTCTTCCTGGTAGGTATCGCAATCGGCAAGCCCGGAGACGACCTTGGCGTTGATCACGATCGGGCTCGACGACAGTGCGTAGTTTCCGGCCGAGCGATCACCGATGACCGTATCCCAAACGAGCGCGCCCGTCGCCGCATCGAGTGCGACGATGCGTGCGTCGTTAGTGCCGACGAAGACCTTGTCGTCATAGACCGCCAGCCCGCGGTTAGCGCCTGAGGCGATATTCGGGCCGAGATGGTTTTCCCAGATCAACGCGCCGGTCGCCGCGTCGAGCGCCTGAACGATGTTGCTGGTCGAATTCACGAACAGCGTACCGTCGTGGACCACGGGCGCGGGCTCGCTGCGACCGCCCTCGGCAATCCCCCAGGCCCATTTGAGCTGCAGGCGATGCACGTTGCTGCGGTCGATCTGATCGAGCGGACTGTAGTTCCACGCCTCGTAGTTGCCGCGCAGCATGAGCCAGTCGTCACCCGCGCCGGCGCGAAGTTGCGCGTCGGTAACCCGGGTGTAGCCCTCGGCCGTGCCGCTCACCGTCACGCCGATCGGGCCGGCCGGCGCCGAGCTGGCGGCCGCGCCGCGGACGGCTGCCAGCTCCGTCAGATAGTCCGACGCCGCGCCGTCGGCAACGCTCGCGATCACGACTGGACTCGCTGGCGCCAGCGGGGCATCGCCGGGCGCAGCGCCATTGGCCCGCAGCAGGAAGGCCGCGAGATTCACATAGGTTGGCTCGCCGAGGCTGCCCGGCACGCCCGGCGGCAGCGGCATCGCCGCATTGAGGTAGGCGACGAGCTGGCCGGCCGTGCGTTCGCCCCAAACGCTCATGAAGCCCGGCCCGACCAGCGGCCGCGCTTCATTGAGACCGGTCAAGTCGGCCCGATGGCAGCTAGCGCAATGCAGCTGGTAGGACGCAAGCCCGGCGGCGGCCTGCGCTTCGGTGAATAGTCCCGGCTGTGCCGCGGCGCCGGAACCGGTCAACGCAGCGATGAGGAGTGTGCCCGGTAGGAGCACTGCAAAACGGTGACGCATCAAGTTACACCTACCTTATCTATCTAGCCGCGGGCAGCAGCCAACCCCACAGATTGCCGTCGGGCACGCTCTCGCTATGAATCTGTAGATACACTCGACCCTCGAGCAACGCTTGGCGCTGCTCCCGCGTCAACTGCCAGTCACCGGAGAAGCTGCCCGCCGCGGCGTGGTCCACGTCGAGTTCGAGCATGACCGGACCACGGATACCCATTGCCGGACCGGAATGCAGGTGTGCGACCGTCGCCGGACTCAGCATGCCCGCAAAGGTGCCAGTGACTTCCAGGCGTGCACCGTCAAGCACGGCTGCTGCGGAGCCGCGCCCCGTGATGCGCGCCTGAATCTCGACATCGAGCGGTGTGGGAGTCAGACGCACGCTGAAGGTCTGTGCATCCTGAGCGCTCACCGCCGCGATCGCGAGCAGAAGTCCCATGAACAACAGGCTACGTGACATGATTTCCCAATGACTCTGCGTTATTGTCCGGCGAATGTGCGGATGCTTTCTCGACAGAATACCGCGCCCGGGACATAGCTGCCTAGCCGGCGGCTGCCGACAGACGGAAAATGCTAGCCTTACGCCCAACATCACGCTCCGGGGAGGATCTAGATCCGTGAATCACAGACGAATACGCGCGCTGCCGCCGTTGGCCGCTGCAGCCTATGCATTATTACTCTTGCCGACATTGCCGCTTGGCGCAGCCGCCCAAAGCGCCGATCCGCTCGCCCATTCCGGCGATCTGAGTGGCGTCTGGAACCGGGCGGGCGGCGGGGGCGGTTACGCCGGCTGGGGATTCGCCGAGACGCCGCCGGCAATGACTCCGTGGGCGCAGGCGCGCTTCGACGCCTCGCGCCCGACGTTCGGCCCGCGCGGCGTCATGGCGCTAAACTCCAATGACCCGGTCTATCAATGCTATCCACCCGGCTTACCACGTGTGTATTTCCACCCGTTCCCGATGGAGATTATTCAACTACCCGGCCGGGTGCTGATGATGTTCGAGTACCACCATCAGAACCGGCGGATCTACACCGATGGGCGCGGACACCGCGACGATCTGCCGCCGCTCTGGTTGGGCGACTCAATCGGGCATTGGGAGGGCGACACGCTCGTCATCGAGAGCGTGAACTTCAACGACGCGACTTGGCTCGACCGCCGCGGTCTTCCGCATAGCGATCAACTCAAAGTCACCGAGCGGATCCGCCGCACCGGCCCCGACCGTTTGCAGATCGACATCACGATCGAAGACCCGGTCGCTTATCCCGAACCTTGGACCGGACAGCGGGTCTACGAGCGCGTGGACTGGGAGATCGAGGAGTTCGCCTGCATGGAGCGCAACCGCAGCGACGAGTTCGTCGAATTTGAATCGCAGATCATCGATTACGGCGCGGCGCCAGCGCCATAGCGCTAGGATTGCGGCGGGTGATGGGGGTCGACCCAAGCCACCTCTTCGGGCTCCTCGACCGCGGCAATATCGAGATTGACCACGATCGGCTCCTGATCGTTACGGACGAGCACGCACTCGAGCGGCTCCGCGCTACTCGCATTGATTTCCTGATGCGGCACATAGGGCGGCACGAAGATGAAGTCGCCGGGTCCGGCCGTGGCCGTGAACTCGAGCTGCTCACCCCAACGCATGCGCGCCTGGCCTTTGACGACATAGATCACGCTCTCGAGCGCCCCGTGATGATGTGCGCCGGTCTTGGCATTGGGCTGGATTGCAACGGTGCCGGCCCAGATCTTCCGGGCGTTGGCCGAGGCGGTCGTGATTGCCGCGAGCCGCCGCATACCGGGCGTCTGCAGGGTACTCGAATCGAGCTGATCCTTGTGCACGACGCGTACGCCATGGTCGCGCCAGTCCGAAGTTGTCTTGGTCACGGTCATTCGGATTAATCCTCCGGTATCAAGTCCTGATTCTACCGGCCCAGCACTGCAAAGCGTCGTAACCGTTACAATAGCGTAGACTCCCAATCCGCCAATTCAAAGCCTCCGGATCATCTCCGTAAAACCAGCCGTGAATTTGCATCCAGCCTGGATCGACTTTGTCACCGAGAATGCCCGTTGGCTGTTCGGGCTATCGGCCGGAACGTTCGTTGCCACCATCATCCTCGTGCCGATTCTCATTCTGCGCATTCCGCGAAACTACTTTCTCGAGGACGAGCGGCCCGCACCGCTATCGAAAAACAGAGCGGTTCATCTGATGCTCATGAGCATGAAGAACTTGCTCGGCCTGGTACTCGTGATTCTAGGACTGGCGATGTTCTTTATTCCGGGCCAAGGGCTGCTCACGATGCTCATCGGGCTGACGATCATGAACTACCCGGGCAAATTCAAGCTCGAGCGCTGGCTCGTTCTACGGCCGCGTGTATTACCGGCACTCAACTGGCTGCGCCGGCGTTATGGTCGCCCGCCATTGGTGTCACCCTAACGTCCGACTAATGCCGCGCGGGACTCGAGGGCTAGACGCGCCGTGTACTGGCATCGAGAATAAGGTAGCTAGGACCGGAGGCAAGCGTGAAGCTCAAGGAAGCCGTCGCCGGTTGGCCGCTGGCTGGCTGGACCCGTGGCCCGATGACATGGGAGGACGACGCCGGCATGCTGAAACTACTGGCAGTCCGAGGCCCGAGCGATACCGGCGCGCTCGACTTGGTGGCCGGCGACGCACAATTGTGCCGCTGGTCCAACTCGATCGCGATCGACGACGCCGACCAGCGCAAAACGATTGCACGCGTGCTCGCCAGTGCGGTCGGCAGGAGTCTTGCCGAGGCCGGCGAAGTCGAACTCGACGGCTGAGCGACTCGCGCTCGCCTTAGCCCGCATCCGTCACCGATTCGCGGGTAAGATCGGTCAGGCCATTGTTCGCCCAGCGGATTTTCGGAGGGAGCGGAATACCCGGTGTATTGCCGACCGAGGAAAATTCGCTGGGCGGACAATGGACTAGCGAGAGCCCGCGCAATCGGTGACGGATGCGGGTTAGGTCTATTATCAGCTGTACCGGGCGTTCCGGTTGGCAAGCCAACGCGAGGTGGCGATCATGCCCGAACCCATCCATCAGGAAGTGACGTTCGCCGCAAATGCGCAGGCGGTGTATGAGGCGTTGACGGACGCAAAGCAGTTTAGCGAGTTGACCCAAGCGCCGGCGGAAATTGATCCGGCGCCGGGTGGCGCGCTCTCACTATTCGGCGGCGTCATTAGTGGCGAGACCATCGAGGCTGTTCCCGGCGAACGCCTGATTCAGGCCTGGCGAGTCGCTAATTGGGAACCGCACATCACCTCGGTCATTAAATTCGAATTCAAGAGCTTGGGCCCGAATGAGACGAAGCTGATCTTCGAGCACGCCGGATTTCCGCAGGAACACCGCGATCATCTCGAAGAGGGCTGGCACTCCCGTTACTGGACACCGCTTAAAGCTCATCTCGAAGCGCGGCGTCGCTAGCCTGGATATCTCACCGGGACTTCGGATGATGGCGAAGGACAGGTTTTCGTGGGCGCCGGTCTGGAGCTCGACCCATAGCCGTAGCTATGGGTCGAGCGAAGACCAAGCCCACAAAAGCCTGCACGAGCGAGGGCCGAAGTAGGTCGCAAGCGCTCGACACGCTGTCACCTCCGTTCATTGAGCACTTTCTCACTCTTCACCGTAGACATCACACACTTGCGCTCAGCGCCACGACCGCCTGGTGAGATACCCAGGCTAGGCCCGCAGCCGAAGCGGACTGGCCAAGCAAGGCTCGAAAAAGCGACAATTGACCCCGCCCGCGCCGCCCGCGGCCCTGCCCCGCCGGCGCCCGAATAAGAACGACGGAGTACCGATCAACGATGCAAGGGGTTGACGTCATCATCGTCGGCGGCGGCAACGCCGCCCTGTGTGCCGCGCTCGCGGCCGAGGAACGCGGCGCGAAGGTGCTCGTGCTCGAGTGCGCGCCCGAAGACGAAAGCGGCGGCAACAGCCGCTTCACGGCCGGCGCGATCCGGTTTGCCTACGACGGGGTCGAAGATCTCAAGACTTTGATGCCCGATCTCGGTGCCAGCGAGATCGAGATGACCGACTTCGGCACTTACTCCGAGGACGAATTCTTCGACGACATGTATCGCGTCACCCAATACCACTGCGATCCGGATCTCGTCGAATGCCTCGTGCGCCAGTCCAACGCGACGATGTACTGGATGCGCGACAAGGGCGTGCGCTTCATTCCGATCTACGGCCGCCAGGCTTTCAAGATCGACGGCAAGTTCAAGTTCTGGGGCGGCCTGACCGTCGAATCGATCGGCGGGGGACCCGGACTCGTTGACAGCCTGACACAAAGCTGCATGCGCCGCGGTGTCGAAATTCAGTACGACAGCCGCGTGACCGCACTGACGACTGACGGCCAGGCCGTCACGGGAGTCGTCGCACGCCGCGCCGGCGGCAAGCCCGAGACACTCGCGGCCAACGCCGTCGTGCTCGCATCCGGCGGCTTCGAGGCCAACCCCGAATGGCGTACCCGTTACCTCGGGCCCGGCTGGGAGCTCGCCAAGGTGCGCGGCACGCGCTTCAATACCGGTGACGGGATCCGCATGGCGCTGGAGATCGGTGCGGCGGCATATGGCAACTGGTCGGGCTGTCATGCGGTCGGCTGGGACCGTAACGCCCCCGAGTTCGGCAATCTTGCGGTCGGCGACCAATTTCAGAAGCATTCTTATCCGTTCGGCATCATGGTCAATGCCAACGGCAAACGCTTCGTCGACGAGGGCGCGGATTTTCGCAATTACACGTACGCTAAATACGGCGCCGAGATCATGCGCCAGCCGGGCTATTTTGCCTGGCAGATTTTCGATGCCAAGGTCGTCTCGCTGTTGCGCGACGAATACCGGATCCGGGAGATCACTAAGGAAACGGCAAATTCAATCGAAGAGCTGGCCGCGAAACTCGAAGGCGTCGATACGCAAGCCTGTATCGATGAGATCGCTGCGTTTAATGCGGCCGTGCAACAAAACATCCCGTTCGACCCGAACATCAAGGACGGGCGCGCGACGCGCGGACTGGCGATCGACAAATCCAACTGGGCCAATGCGCTCGACACCCCACCGTTTGAAGCCTACGCAGTCACTTGCGGCATCACGTTCACGTTCGGCGGCCTGCGCGTCGATACCCAGGCCAAGGTCCTCGACACCGACCTGCGGCCGATTCCGGGGCTGTTCGCCGCGGGCGAGCTCGTCGGCGGCATCTTCTATCACAATTACCCGGGCGGCACCGGCCTCATGTCCGGCGCGGTTTTCGGTAAGATAGCGGGGACCTCGGCCGCGAGCATGACTGCATGATAGATCGGCGCCGCTTCCTGTCCTCGACCTGCGCTGGCCTCGCAGCCGCCGCAATCGGGACGCGTCACGCGCAGGCGGCGGATTTCTCCGGACAGATCGTCGAATTCGTCATTCCGTTTAAAGAAGGCGGTGGCTCCGATACGTGGGGCCGCTTCAATGCGCCGTTTTTCTCGCGCTACCTGCCGGGGCAGCCGACCGTCGTCGTGCGCAACGTACCGGGCGGCAACTCGATCGCGGGCGCGAATCGATTCGCGACGCGAGCGCGGCCAAACGGCCTGTCGATTCTCGGCACGTCAGCATCGACACAATTTCCGTTTCTGATGGACGATCCGCGCGTCGATTACGACTATCAAGATTGGCGCGTGCTCATGGCCTACGGCACAGGCGGCGTCGTTTACGTGTCGACGGCGCTCGGGATCACCGATAACTCGGCGCTTACCAATTTGGGCGATCGCGAGATGCTCTACGGCAGCCAGGGACCGACGTCGCTCGATCTCGTGCCGGTGCTCGCTTTCGAGCTGCTCGGGCTCAACGTGCGGCCGATCTTCGGCATGAGCGGGCGCGGCGCCGGCCGGCTCGCCTTCGAGCGACGCGAGACGCACATCGATTATCAAACCTCGACGGCCTATCTGCGAAACGTCGTGCCATTGATCGAGGCAGGTTCAGCCGTACCGCTGTTCGCTTGGGGCATCCTCGATGAGGACGGCCGTCTCATCCGCGATCCGACGTTTCCGGAGTTGCCGCATTTCGGCGAAGCCTACGAGTTCGTTCACGGCCGCCCGCCGAGCGGCATCGGCTGGGAGAGTTGGCTCGCGTTCTTCACGGCTGGCTTTCCGGCACAAAAGCTACTCGTCGTGCCGCGCGAAACACCGGTTGACATCGTCGATGCATATCAGAATGCGGTCCAAGTCATGAAGCGCGATCCCGACTATCTCGACAGAAAACTCGCGGCGCTCGGCACGTATGAGCAGGTCACGGGACGCGCCGCGCAAACGATGTACGAGCTCGCCACCAACGTGCCGCTCGAGGCGCGTACTTGGGTCAAGGACTGGCTCAGGCAAAAATTCCGGGTCAATCTCGGGACCTAGGATCGAGTCTTGTCCGACGCCCTACTGCAGGCGCTCGTCAATCTCGCGACCGTCGATCACCTCGCGCACCTCGCGCTCGGGGTCGGTCTCGGCCTCGCGGTCGGTGCGTTTCCAGGCCTCGGCGGAATCGTCGGGCTGTCGATGGTCATGCCGTTTCTCTACGGCATGGATACGATCTCCGCACTTGCGACCTTGGTTGGGCTCGTCGCGGTCATTCCGACCTCCGATACCTTCACCTCGATCCTCATGGGTATTCCCGGCTCGAGCGCGAGTCAGGCGACCGTACTCGACGGTTTCCCGCTTGCCCAACAGGGCCAAGCCGCGCGCGCGCTTGCGGCCGCGTTTTGTGCCTCGCTCGTCGGTGGACTGGTCGGCGCACTGATCCTGAGCGTCTTCATCCAGATCGCGCGTCCGTTGATTCTGACGTTCGGTTCTGCCGAACTGTTCATGCTTGCGTTATTCGGCTTGTCAATGGTCGGCGTGCTCTCGGGCCGCAGCTTGCCGAAAGGGATGAGCGCTTGCGCAATCGGACTCGTAGTCGGGACGATCGGCGGTGCGCCGGCGACCGGCGAATTCCGGCTGACCTTCGGCATCGATTATCTCTACGACGGCCTTCCACTCGTAATAGTCGGCATCGGCTTGTTCGCGTTTCCGGAAATCGTCGACTTGCTGCGTAAGGATCGCCCGATCGCCAGCGGCGGCCGCCTTGCCGGACGCTGGCTCGACGGTTTTCGCGATGTGGCGCGGAATTGGGGGTTAGTGTTGCGCTGCGCGAGCCTCGGCACCTTGATCGGCGCGATTCCAGGGCTCGGCGGCACGGTCGTCGACTGGATTGCCTACGGTCACGTCGTGCAAACGGCAAAGGACAAATCCCGGTTCGGCAAGGGCGACATTCGCGGCGTGCTCGCGCCGGAGTCCGCGAATAATGCCAAGGAAGGCGGCGGGCTCGTGCCGACATTGCTGTTCGGTATTCCGGGCTCCGGCGCGATGGCGGTGTTTCTTGGCGGGCTCGTGCTGCTCGGCATCGAAGCTGGACCGGCCATGGTCTCGAGCGATCTCGATCTCACCTACACGATCATTTGGTCCCTGGCGCTTGCCAACGTACTCGGTGCAGGCAGCTGTATCTTGCTCGCCCGGCCGATCGCGCGCCTGACGACGATCCCCTTCAATTTACTCGCCCCCTTCATGATCATGGTCGTAACCTTCGCTGCGTTCCAGGCGACGCGCGATCTCATGGATCTCGTCGCACTGTTCGGTATCGGCGTCATTGGAATTTTTCTCAAACGCTTTGGTTGGTCGCGCCCGGCATTTTTGATCGGCTTCGTGCTGGCGCCGCAGGCCGAGGGCTACTTAAACCTGGCCGTGCAGTTTTATGGCTGGCAAATGCTGCTGCGCCCCGGCGTGCTGATCATCCTCGCGCTCGCAGCGGTGTCGGTCTGGCTCGGTGCACGCGGCGGAATCACCGACACCGAGCCGATGCTCGATACCGGCAGCGGATCACCACCGAATACCCAGGCCAGCGACCGTCGCCCGCAACTTGCTTTTGTCGCGGGCATTGCAGCGATGTCGCTGTATGCGATCTGGAGCAGCCAACAACTCTCGCCGCTGGGCAGCATGTTTCCGATTGGGGTCGCCGCCGCAACGCTTGGCTTTAGCGCTTATCTCATGACTAAGATCGGATTCAGTGCGCCAAACCACCCGCTTAACTTTGACCTCGAAGCCGGTACCGATCCCGCCAGCGTCCCGTTCGGCCGGCGCCAGTGGCCGAACATCCTGTGGTTCGCGGTGCTAGCCGCGCTCACGGCCCTACTCGGCTTCGTACTTGCGACACTCATTTTCTTCGTCGCTTTCTTGCGGCTTAAGGCGAGAGCGCGCTGGCCGATGACGGTCGCGCTGTCAGCGGCCGCGGTCAGCGTACTCGGCGTGCTGATGCGTGCCTTACTCGTCGAATTACCGGCCGGACTGTTGCAAAACTACTTCGAATTACCCTGGCCGCTCGGATAACGACGATGCCATTCCGTGCCATCCCCTGTTTGTTCATGCGCGGCGGTACATCCCACGGGCCGTATTTTATTTCCGGAGATTTGCCGGCCGACATCGCGACCCGCGACCGCGTGTTGCTCGCGGTCATGGGCTCGCCGGACATACGTCAGATCGACGGGCTCGGCGGCGCCGATACACTCACGAGCAAAGTCGCCATCGTCAGTGCATCGACGCAACCGGATGTCGACGTCGATTACTTGTTCGCCCAGGTGTCGATCGATCAGGCCTTTGTGGATACGGCACCGTCTTGCGGCAATATGCTGGCTGGCGTCGGTCCGTTCGCGATCGAGCGCGGACTCGTCGAAGCGACGCCCGGCGCAACGCGTGTGCGGATCTTCGATGTGAATACGGGCAGCCGAATCGAGGCTGTCGTGCAAACGCCCGATGGAACCGTCGAGTACGAAGGCACCCAAGCGATCGACGGCGTGCCGGGCACGGCCGCGCCGATCGCATTGAATTTCACAGACGTCGTCGGTTCGAAATGTGCCGGGCTCTTCCCGACCGGCACGGCGAGCGAGGAAATCGACGGCGTCACAGTCACCTGCATCGATGTCGCCATGCCTATGGTCTTGATCGCGGCGACCGATGTCGGCTGTTCCGGTTACGAGACGAGCGAGCTCATCGCCGATCGGCAGCTATGCGCACGCCTAGAGCGCATTCGCATTGAAGCCGGCCGGCGCATGGGCCTCGGTGACGTGTCCGCGCTCGTGATTCCCAAGCTCGCGCTGCTCGCGCGACCCCGCTCCGGTGGAACAATAAATTCGCGCTACTTCACGCCGCATCACTTGCACGCGGCGCACGCTGTGACCGGGGGAATCTGTGTCGGCGCGTGCGCACTGTTCGACGGCACCGTGGCCGCACCGTTGGCCGACCGCGCTGCCGTGCGCAGCGGGATCGTCACGATCGAACACCCCTCCGGCACGCTCGAAGTCACGCTCGCGCTTGCGGACGACGACGCTCGCGGCATCGCATCGGCTGGCGTGATTCGAACTGCGCGCAAACTGATGGACGGCGAAGTATTCGTCCCGGCCAAACTCTGGCCGTAAGCGCAGAACTCAAGCGTCGCTGAGCTTGGACTCAAACGCCTGACGGGCGCGATCGGCTTTGGCTGCAAAATAAAAGTCGCTCTCGGTTAAGCCGCTGATTTTGTGCGTCCAGATCTCAACTGCGCAGCGCCCCCACCCGATGTGCAGATCCGGATGATGGTTCTCTTCCTCCGCGATCTCGCCGATGCGATTGGCGAACTCCATGGCCATGACGAAATTGCCGAAAACGAACTTGCGCTCGAGATGGCCGGCCGCATTGAGGCTCCAGCCGTCGTCGAGTTCGCGGAGCAGCTGCTGGGCCTGCTCGCGCGCCATCGGTGGCACTCCGCCCTTGCAAGGGATGCATTGTTTGTCGGCTAAACCCATCGATGTCACCCGGTCTTTCTGCGAGAATTTGCTCTGGTTAAGTGCCAGAATACTAACGACTTGGCACGATGTTGACAAACCTAGGAGCACGCGGGATAGTCTGACGCCCGTCGTCGGTACCGCCTAAATTAATGAGCAACGAGTTAGTCGCGAAACTTCGCAAAGAGGACGATACTCAGCGTACCGACGTCGAGATCACCCACGAGGCCGCCGACGAAATCGAACGCCTCGAGCAGGAACTCGAACACTACCGCAAGGCGCTCGAGCTCATTCGCGATCATCCCTTCGAGCAAGCCAACTCGCCGCGGCTCATCGACCAGCTCTGGCATTTTGTGCGCTGGTCCAAAGCGACGGCGCGCAACGCGCTCGACAAAGGCAGTGAGAACGGCAAAGCGCCACGTACGGATAAACCATGATGAGAAAACTCATTGGAGCGGTACTCGTATTATTGGCGCCTCTACTGGCGCTGCCTCAGATGCGTTCGGCGCAGGAGATTGACAGAGGCATGCGGATTATTCTCGTGGCTGGGGCTACCGGCACACAAGGCGGTGCGGTTGCACGCGAACTCAATGCACGCGGCTACGCTGTCAGAGGCCTGACCCGAAATCCCGACAGCGCGACGGCACGCGAACTCGCGGCCCTCGGTATCGAGATGGTGCGCGGCGATTTCGACGATGCCGAGTCTCTGGACCGTGCCTTCGACGGGGCGTATGGCGCGTTCTCCGTGCAACAGTACCGGGGCGTCGGCGTCGACGGCGAGATTCGCCAAGGCAAGGCCTTCGCCGACGCCGCGAAACGCGCCGGCGTTCAGCACTTCGTCTATACCTCGGTCGCGAAAGCTACGCTCAACACCGGCGTGCCGCAGTTCGAGAGCAAGCTCGAGCTCGAACACTACATTCGCTCGCTCGGCCTGCCGTTTACGATCATCCGCCCGGCCAGCTTCATGGCCGGCTTCGAAGAATTCCGCGATGAAGCGCAGACCGGTATCATCAGCGGCCCGCTGCCGCCAGAACTCGAGCGAGTGTATATCGCACCGCAGGACATCGGCCGGTTCGCAGCCGAAGCCTTCGACCACCCCGACGTCTGGCTCGGCCGCGCCGAAGCCATTGCCGGGCAGCGCATCAGCTACGCGGAGGTGGCCGCGGCGATGAGCCGCGTGCTCGGTCGACCCGTGCGTTATCAGCAGATTCCATGGGAGGAGTACACCGCATCGGCAGCACCGACGGCGATTGCGCGTGAGAGCTGGTATTTAGAAAACAGCGATCCCGTAGACGTCGAGGCACTGCAGCGCGAGTACCCGTGGCTCATGACGCTCGAGGCATACCTGACCGACGTCGGCTGGGGCAGCGCCGACTAGCTAACGACCTGCACTGCCCGGTCAAGTTATCCGGCTAAGCCTGCCAATGCGGATCGCGGCCTGGCTGGTTAGCGGTCTTCCCGGTCCCACACGCAGTTGCATGGCCTGATCTCCTCACCGGGCACCCAAACCCAGTACCGCTCCAGTACCACCGGCTCGGTGAACGTGGCCGGATCCGTTACGGTGATTGCATACCCCAGCACGCGGCCATCCGGACTCGGCGTAAACCGCTTCTCGAACCGGACGTCCCTCGACTGGGGCACACCGGATTGATCGAACCACGGCCAGTCGACATCGGTAGTCACGACGACGAGTGAGACTCCTTCCCAGCGTCCGACCGAAGCTCCGAGCGGCGTGCCGCGACCACTCGCA
>Ga0326597_10004598_pt1 | contig 19369 bp, 17 predicted proteins | sample RVTome_12_FD_203789 | JGI IMG/M metagenome (GOLD analysis project Ga0326597, IMG submission 203789) | Soil microbial communities from uranium-contaminated site in the Upper Colorado River Basin, Wyoming, United States - RVT100D185 | ecosystem: Environmental > Terrestrial > Soil > Contaminated >... | reverse complement strand
GAAGACGGAGCCCTACCGGCACGCCGTCGGCACGTGCGACCGGTGCGACACCGTGGTCGAGCCGCTGATCAGCGAGCAGTGGTTCGTCGCCGTGAACAAGGAGTACACGCCGGGCCGCTCGCTGGCGGGCGAGGCGCTGCAGGTGGTGCGCGACGGGCATATCCGCTTCCTGCCGCCGCGCTTCACGAAGATCTACACCAACTGGATGGAGAACATCCGCGACTGGTGCATCTCGCGGCAGCTCTGGTGGGGGCATCGCGTGCCGGTCTGGTACTGCGATGGTTGCGGCGCGACGATCGTGCCGCCGCCGGAGGTCGAGACGCCGGCGGCGTGCGAGCAGTGCGGCGGCGCCTCGCTGCGGCAGGACGACGACACGCTCGACACCTGGTTCTCGTCCGGGCTGTGGCCGGTCTCGACGCTGGGCTGGCCCGACGACACGGAGGACCTGCGCCGTTTCTACCCGACGGACGTGATGGAGACCGCGTACGAGATTATCTTCTTCTGGGTGGCGCGGATGATCATGATGTGCCAGTTCGCGATGACGGATCGCACGGAGGACGTGCGCGAGCGCATCCCGTTCCGCTACGTCTATCTGCACGGCCTGGTGCGCGACGACGAGGGCGCGAAGATGAGCAAGACGCGCGGCAACGCCGTCGACCCGCTGGCGCTGGTCGACACGTACGGCACGGACGCGCTGCGCTTCTCGATCGTCACGGCGGCGGGCACGGGGCAGGACCAGCGGCTGCAGGAGGACAAGATCGAGGCGGGGCGCAACTTCGCGAACAAGCTGTGGAACGCCGCGCGATTCGTCGTGCTGCAGCTCGACGGGTCGCAGCGCGTCGCGACGCCATCGCTCGCGGAGCGCGCGTCGCTGCCGGCGGAGGACCGCTGGCTCCTCTCGCGGCTGGACAGGCTCGTCGAGGAGGTCGACCGGCTGCTCAACGAGTTCCAGCTCAACGAAGCGGGGCATCGCATCTACGACTTCCTCTGGGGCGACTACTGCGACTGGTACGTCGAGATGGCGAAGGTCAGGATGCGGGAGGGCCAGGGGCCAGGGGCCAAGGGCCAAGACCCGAGGCCGGTGCTCGTCCACGTGCTGGAGACGGGGCTGCGGCTGCTGCACCCGTACATGCCGTTCGTGACCGAAGAGCTGTGGCAACGCCTGCGGCCGTTCCTGGCCGGCGCGCCGCCGGAGGCGCTGATCGTCGCGCCGTACCCGCAGGCCGACGCGTCGTGGCGCGACGATCAGGCGGAGCGCGACGTGGGTGGCGTGATCGAGATCGTGCGGGCGATCCGCAACATCCGCTCGGAGAAGCGCATCGAGGCGGCGCGTTACATCGAGGCGTTCGTCGTGGCCGACGGCGCCCGCGCCGCGATCGAGGCGGGCGCGCCGTACATCGAGGCGCTCGCGCGCGTGCGGCCGCTGCGCATCGTGTCGGACGCCGGCGAGGCGCCGCGCGACGGCGTGGCGACGGCGGTGCTGCCGCACGCGCGGGCCGTCGTGCCGCTGGCGGGGCTGCTCGATACGGGCGCGGAGCGGGCGCGGCTGGCGAAGGAGATCGAGGAGGCGGAGGCGTACCTGCGGCGGGTGGAGGCGAAGCTGGCGAACGAGCAGTTCCGCTCGAAGGCGCCGCGCGAGGTCGTCGCGGCGGAGGAGGAACGCCTCGCAGCGGCGCGCACGCGGGTCGAGGGACTGCGGCGGGCGCTTGAGGAGCTGGGGTAGGGGACTGGCCGTGCTCTCCTCTGTTAGGGATGCCCGACAACGCCGGATGTGTGTCAGATGAATGCGAGGCCCGCCGGTCTGATTACGACGCATCCGCTGACGCCCGATCGCTGGCGTGACTTTTCGGCGCTCATGAACGCCAGGTTCGACACGCGGCACTGCTGGTGCATGTGGCCGCGCCTCGCCACGAGCTATAGAAATCGGACCGCCGCGAGCAACAGGCGCTCCATGAAGAAGGCTATCGACACGGCCAAGGCGCCGCCGGGCGTCCTCGCGTACGTGGATGGCATCCCTGCGGGATGGTGCGCCGTCGCCCCACGCGAAGAATATCCGAGGCTTGCGCGCTCCCGCGATACAGCGCCACTCGACGACAAGCCGGTCTGGTCGGTCGTGTGTTTCCTCGTTCTTCGTGGCCAGCGTGGCAAGGGGTTGTCAAAGGTGTTGCTGTGCGCTGCTGTCGACCTGGCCGCCCAACACGGAGCGGAGATCGTCGAGGGATACCCGGTCGAGGGCACTCCTAACCTCTTCCGCGGTGTGACGTCCGTGTTCAAGGCCGTGGGTTTCAAGGAAGGCGCGCGGCGGAAGCCCAACCGCCCCGTCATGCGCCACCGCACGAAGGCCGCACGTAAGCCGGCGGCGGGGCCTCCACGTGCCTGACCTCACCTTCCGCTCCGCCACGGCCCTCGCCCGCGCGATCCGCGAGCGCGAGGTGTCGTCGCGCGAGGTGGTCGAGGCGCACCTGCGGCGCATCGAGGCGGTGAACGCGAAGCTGAACGCCGTCGTGCAGCTCACGGCGGAGCGCGCGCTCGAGCGCGCCGGGGAGGCGGACGACGCGCTCGCGCGCGGCGAGGCGTGGGGGCCGCTCCACGGCGTGCCGTTCACCGTGAAGGACTGGATCGAGACGAACGATGCGATCTGCGCCGCCAGCATACCCGAGCGCGCGCACTACGTGCCGAAGCATGACGCGACGGCGGTGGCGCGGCTGCGCGCGGCCGGCGGCATCATGCTGGGCAAGACGATCGACGGCGTGAACAACCCGGTCTACGGCCCGGCGAGCAACCCGTACGACCTGTCGCGCATGCCGGGCGCGAGCAGCGCGGGAGAGGCGGCGATCATCGCGGCCGGCGGCTCGCCGCTGGGGCTGGGCAGCGACTCCGGCGGGAGCATCCGCTATCCCGCGCACTGCTGCGGCGTCGCCGGGCTGAAGCCGAGCGGCGGGCGCGTGCCGCTCACGGGCCACTTCCCGCGCATCGATTACCTGTCGGACCCGCGCACGCAGATCGGGCCGCTGGCGCGCCACGTCGAAGACTTGGCGCTGGCGCTGCCGATCATCGCGGGTGTCGACTGGCGCGACCCGAGCGTCGCGCCGGTGCCGCTCGGCGACTGGCGCGACGTCGGTCTGCGCGGCCTGCGCGTCGTGACGTTCACCGCGTTCGAGGGCGCGACGTGCACGGCGGAGACGTCGGCGGCGGTGCGAGACGCCGCGCGAGCGCTCGCGGACGCCGGCGCGGCCATCGAGGAGACGCTGCCGCCGCGCATCGAGGAGTCGTGGGCGATCACCATGCACCACTGGAAGCGCGTGCGCTCGCACTCGTGGAGCGAATGGCGCGCGGAGACGGAGCACACGCTCACGGCCGACGAGGTCGAGCGCCACATCTTCGCGATGGGACGGCTCGCGCGGGCGATGCTCTCATTCATGGAGGGCTACGATCTGGTGCTCTGCCCGGTCGCGCCGGGCCCGGCCCGGACGAAGGCGGAGGGCGAGACCCCGCTCGAGTACATCTACACGCTGCCGTTCAGCCTGACAGGCTGGCCCTGCGTGGCCGTCCGGGCCGGCACCTCGCCCGAAGGGCTGCCCATCGGCGCGCAGGCGATCGCAGGGCCGTGGCGCGACGACGTGGCGCTGGCTGCGGCGGGCACGATCGAGCGGGCGCTGGGCGGCTGGCGGCCGCCGTCGACCTAGCGCACGCCTTCGCGCCGCCCTCGCGGAGCTGGTGTACAATAGTCCCGTGCCGATGGACCCCGAGCCGACGCCAGGCGTGGCAAGGCGCTTTCTAGATGAGGCCGGCCCTCGTACGCGGGCGCTGCGGGCGCTCCGCTACGTCTCCTACAGGGCGATGCACGGCGGACGCGAGCCATGGGGCTGGCTGACCGAGAAGACCGAGCACTTCACGCGCGTCGGCAGCGCGACCCGCTGCAAGGTCTGCGGCGTCTCGATCCGGGGCCCGCTGGGCTGGGTCAACCGCGCCGTCTGGGGCGTGGTGCCGCTGTCGAAGCACCCCGACCTCTGTAGCGTCTGCCGCATCGGCGAGCGGCTGCTCGAAGTGACGGTCCTCTTCGCCGACGCGCGCGGCTTCACGCAGTTCGCCGAGGGCCGGCCGCCGGACGAAGTCGCGGCGACGATGAACAAGATGTTCGATGGCTGCGTAAACACGCTGCTGGAGCACGACGCGATCGTGGACAAGCTGATGGGCGACGCGGTGATGGCCGTCTTCGGCGCGCCGATCATCCGGCCCGACCACGCGCAGCAAGCCGTCGCCGCAGCGACGACGATCCAGCGCAAGGCCGTCGAGCTGTTCCCGCCGGAGTGGCGCGGCGCCTGCGTGCGCATCGGGCTGAACTCTGGCACGGCGTTCGTCGGCCGCGTGGGATCGGGCGAGATCAAGGACTACACCGCGGTCGGTGACACGGTCAACGTCGCGCAGCGCCTGCAGACCGAGGCCGAGCCCGGCGAAGTGCTCATGGCCGAGAGCGTGTACGACTCGGTCCGCGACGCGTTCCCGGCAGCCGGCCGCCGCGTCCTCACGCTGAAAGGGCGCGAAGAGCCGGTCGTCGCCTACGCGCTGACGGGTGGCGATTCGCGCGATCCGCGGCCCGCCTCCGGGAGCAGCGGGCGATGAACGCTCAGACCGTACTCGAGAATGTCCGTGAGGTGTCCGCTCGCTTCGCGCAGGACCGCAAGGCGCGGCAGGTCCGGCGCCACCTTGACGCTGCCGACTTCGCGCAGCTCAAGGACGCGGGCTTTCTTCTCACCGGCGTGGCCGTCGCCCACGGCGGTCTCTGGTCCAGCGTTCGCGAGTCAAGCCGCCCGATCTGCGAGATCCTGCGGACGCTCGCGCACGGTGACGCGTCGGTCGCGCTCGTCTCCTCGATGCACCCGGCGGTCCTTGCGTTCTGGCTGGCGTCGCCTCGGGTCGACTCGTCGTCGCAGAAGGCCTGGGACGAACAGATCGCCTGGATGGCGCAGACGGCGCTCGACGGCGCCTGGTGGGGCACGATCACGTCCGAGCCGGGGAGCGGCGGCGACATTATGAAGACCAAGGCGGCCGCCCGCCCGAACGGCTCGCAGTACCTCCTGTCCGGCGCCAAACACTTCGGCAGCGGCTCCGGCGTGACCTCATTCATGATGACCACCGCGCTGCCGGAGGGCGAGGCGCAGCCTGACCTCTTCTTTCTTGACATGCGCGGCGTGCCCTGGGACGGCTCGCGTGGCGTCCGGCTCGTCGCAGAGTGGGACGGGCAGGGCATGATCGCCACGCAGAGCCACGCGATGGCGTTCGATGACTTTCCGGCGAGCCGCTGCGCGTGGCCGGGCAACCTGAGAGCGTTGACCATGGCCGCTGGTCCCTACGTCGCCTGTTCCTTCACAGCGGTCATCGCCGGCATCGTCGAGGCGGCGATGGAAGCAGCGCGTGCGCAACTGGCGCCTCGCCGCGACGCGCTGCGCGCGTACGAACAGGTTGAGTGGTCGCGGGCGGAGCTGGAAGCATGGATGATCCAGCAGGCCTACGAAGGCATGCTGCGCGCGGTGGAAAAAGACCGGGAGCCGATGCGCAGCGTACTCCTCGGCAAGGAGGCGATCGCGGAACTGGCCGAGTCCGCGCTCGCCAGGATCTGCAAAGTCATCGGGGGCGGCACCTTCAACCGCACCTCGCCCTTCGCATTCTGGTACGAGGACGTCCGCGCGCTCGGCTTCCTGCGACCGCCCTGGGGTCTCGCATACGATCAGCTCTTCCTGCTCTCCCCGGTCCACGCGTAGCGTGATGACCTGCGCGTTCCACCTCGTCGACGACCTGCGCAACGCGCGCAGCGAGCTGCTCGTGGCGTGCCAGGACGTTTCGGACGCCGACCTGCACCGGCGTCCCGCCGACAGCGACTGGGCGATCGTCGAGCTACTGGCGCACCTGCCGGACGTCGACCGCTACTACCTCTCGCAGGCGAGACTACTGCGCGATGTGCCCGGCCACGCCTTCGTCTACTTCGACGAGGAGGCGTGGGCGCGAGAGAACGCGGACGCAATCGAGCGCGACGCCCGAGCCGTGAAGCTGGCGATGGCCGCCGCGCACGAGGAGGCCGTGCGCTGGGCGGGTTCGCTGACGCCGGAGGAGCTCGACCGGGCGGGCGGCCATCCGCGGCGCGGCAGCGTGAGCGTGCGCGAGCTGGTCCAGCGGATCGCCGACCACGACCGCGCTCATGCGCTGCAGGCGGTTGAGATCCGGCGGAACCTCCGAACATCAGAACCATAGAACCACGACGGGCGAACGCCGGTTCCAGGGTTCAATGGCTCTACGGTTCCGCGAGACGCCCCTGGTGCGAGAATAAACGAAGTCCTCGGTTTGGAATTGACGCTATCGCGGGCCCCTGCTACGATGGAGCCGGGCTCGTGAAGAGGGCCACAATCGCCCCGACCCGCGCGGGGAAGATGGAGTCGTAGCCGTGCAACTCCTGCTCGATAACTACGTCGCCGTCCTACTGGCCAGCATCATCGGCACCGTTCTCGTCGCGACCGCGCTGATCGCCTCGCGCGTGCTCGCGCCGTTCTCGGCAACGAGGAACAAGAGCGCGACGTATGAGTGCGGGATGGTGCCGATCGGGCGCGTGCGGACGCAGGTCCACATCCGTTACTACCTGTTCGCGATCCTCTTCCTGATCTTCGACGTGGAGGCGGTCTTCCTCTTTCCCTGGGCAGTGACGCTGGTCGGGGTGGGACAGGCCGCGTTCTACGAGATGGTGCTCTTCATCGTCATTCTGGGCGCCGGCCTCGGCTACGCCTGGAAGAAGGGAGTCCTGCAATGGAGGTAGCGGAAGAAGGCGCCGTCGCCGCCGCGACCGTCGAGACCAAGGAGGCTGCCCCGGCCGCGCCGCCGAAGCCCGTCCCGCCCTCGGAGCGTCCGGGCCCGCAGACGGGCATCGAGCGCGAGTTGGAGCGGCTGACGCCGGTCGAGGTCGATCAAGGCAAGTCGCTCTACAAGCAGGTCCTGCCGGGGATCATCCAGGCGCCGGCGGATACCGTGCTGGCGCTGGCGCGCAAGTCGTCGCTGTGGCCGCTGACGTTCGGGTTGGCGTGCTGCGCGATCGAGATGATTGCGACGTACATGTCGCACCACGACCTGGAGCGCTTCGGCATCGTGCCGTGGCCGTCGCCGCGGCAGGCCGACGTGCTCATCGTATCGGGTACCGTCACCAAGAAGATGGCGCCGGCGGTCAAGCTGCTGTACGAACAGATGCCGAACCCGAAGTGGGTGATCTCGATGGGCGCCTGCGCCACGAACGGCGGGCCCTACACGCGCTACGACCGCGTGCTGCAGGGCGTGGACAAGATCATCCCTGTCGATGTCTACGTGCCGGGCTGTCCGCCCCGGCCGGAGGCGCTGATCGACGGCTTCATCGCGCTGCAGCACAAGATCATGGAGGAGCGCGGCAAGTTCTAATGCCGGAGCAGGAGCAGGGCGAGGGCGAAGCGCAGGGCGGGGGCCAGACGCCCTCGACTGAGGGCGAGCAACCTGCCGCGAAGCCCGAGCGGCCGGCCAAGGCGGCCGAAGGCAAGGCCCCGGAGCGGCAGCCTCCGCCGCCGGGCGGCGTTGCGGACGCCATCAGGGATGCGTTGCCCGGCCTGCCGTTCGAGGCGTACACGGGCGTCAGCGGCGTGATCGTTGAGATCGCGCGTGACGATGTGGCCAAGGCGATGCCGGTCCTCAAGGACGACCCGCGGCTGGACCTCAAGTTCCTCCGCTGCCTGTTCGGCGTCGACCTCGTGGACGAGGGCATGGAGGTGGTCTACCTGCTCCTCTCATACGAGCGGGGGCACGACGTGACGGTGAAGACGCGCCTGGCGAAGGACGACCTGCGCGTGGCGTCCGTCGCGTCCGTGTGGCGGGCGGCGGACTGGCACGAACGCGAGACGCGCGACATGTTCGGCATCGATTTTCAGGGGCACCCGCATCTGGTGCCCCTGTTGCTCCCCGAGGACATGACCGACCACTACCCGCTGCGCAAGGACAACCCGCTCCAGGAGATCCAGGAGTGGCAGGGCGAGCTGCTGGGCCCGGACGTGGGTCAGGCCGGACACATCCCCTCTGGTTCCGGCTACGAGGCGGCCGGCAAGGGCGACGAGGAGTCGGAAGGGTGAGGACGGTGCTTCGCGCCGGCGCGGTGTCTCTGCTGGCGGTATCGCTGGTGGCGTGCGGAGGCGGTGGTGGTAGCGGAAACCCCGACGAGGATGCGATCGAGGAGATGGTGGGGCAGTTCTTTCAAGCCTTCGAAGACGGCGATGCCGGCCTGCTCGCGTCGCTCTTTACGACGGAGTGCGGCGATATGACCGCGGCCGCAGAGGCCGCCATCCAGGCGTTTGAAGGCTTCGACGGCGTCGAAATCGACCTCGACAGCGTGAGCATCGAGAACCTGACGGCCACCTCCGCCGATTTCCTGCCGGAGGGCACGCTCAAGTCCGACGACGAAGAGTCTGAGCTCTCCAGCCCGGATGAGGAGCACACGCCGGCGGTGAAGGAGAACGGCGTCTGGAAGATCGCCGAGTGCGAGCTGTTCCTGTGAGCGAACGATGGTAGCCGAACGCGACCTCGAAACGATCGACATCAACATCAACATGGGGCCGCAGCACCCGAGCACGCACGGCGTCTTTCGCATGGTGCTGAAGATCGACGGCGAGATCGTGGAGGACGTCGAGCCGCACATCGGGTACATGCACCGCGGCGGCGAGAAGCTCTCCGAGCAGATGGATTACCGCCAGTGCATCGGCTACCAGGACCGGACGGACTACCTGGCCCAGTTCCACACCGAACAGGCCTTCTGTATGGCAGTCGAGAAGCTGGTGGGCATTCAGGTGCCCGAGCGCGCCGAGTACATCCGGCTGATCCTCTGCGAGCTCAACCGGGTCACGAGCCACCTGATGTTCCTGGGCGCCTTTGGCATCGACCTGGGGATCTTCGGCACGACGTTCACGTACGCGTTCCGCGAACGCGAGCGCATCCAGGACATCTTCGAAGAGGTCAGCGGCGAGCGGCTGATGTACGGCTACTTCCGGCCCGGCGGCGTCGTCTGGGAGCTGCCGGACAACTTCGTGCAGCGCGTGCGCGAGGTGCTGCCGCACACGCGGCAGGGGCTCAAGGACCTCGATCTGCTCCTGACCGACAACGAGATCTTCGCGGCGCGCACGCGCGGCGTCGGACGGATGAGCGCCGAGGACGCGATCGATCACGGACTGACCGGTCCGATGCTGCGCGCGAGCGGCGTGGCGTGGGACCTGCGCAAGGACCGGCCCTACGCGATCTACGACCGCTTCGACTTCGACGTGCCGGTCGGCCAGTACGGCGACGTCTACGACCGCTACCTGGTGCGGCTGGAGGAGTGCCGCCAGTCGATCCGGATCGTCGAACAGGCCCTGGATCAGTTGCCGCAGGGGCCGATCATGCCCGAGAAGATGCCGCGCAAGCTGCGCGCGCCCGTCGGAGAGGCCTACGGCGCCGTCGAAGGCGCGCGCGGCGAGTATGGCATCTACATCGTCTCGAAGGGCGGCGACAAGCCGTACCGGCTGAAGATCCGCTCGCCTTCGTTCTGCAACCTCTCCGCCCTGAAGGCCATGACCGTTGGCAACTACGTCGCCGACGCCGTCGCGATCCTCGGGTCGGTCGATATCGTGCTGTGCGACGTGGACCGATGAGATGCTGGCGCTGAACTACGACATCGAGAACCCGTGGCTGGACGCCCTGCTGGGGCTGCTCGTGATCGTCGTGCTGATGACGCTGACGGTGCTGGCGCTGATCTACATCGAACGGAAGGTGGCGGCGCGCATGCAGCAGCGCCTGGGGCCGATGCGCGTGGGGCCGCACGGGACGCTGCAGACGCTCGCGGACGCGATCAAGCTGATCGGCAAGGAGGACCTGCGTCCGGCCAGCGCCGACCGCTGGGTCTTCGAGCTGGCGCCGTTCGTCATCTTCGTGCCGGCGTTCCTCGCCTTCGTCGCCATCCCGTTCACGCGCAACTGGGCAGTCAGCTTCCTCGAGCTCGGGATCTTCTACATCGTGGCGGTCACCGGCCTATCCTTCATCGGCTTCCTCATGGCCGGCTGGGGCTCCGACAACAAGTACGCGCTGCTGGGCGGCATGCGCGCGGCCGCGCAACTGATCAGCTACGAGGTGCCGCTCGTGCTGTCGCTCCTGGCCGTCTCGATGGTGGCGGGAACGCTGAGCCTGGGGGAGATCGTGGAGTTTCAGGGCCGCGTGCCGCTCTTCGTCTGGCAGCCGCTGGCGCTGTTCATCTTCATCGCCGCCACGCTCGCCGAGCTGGAGCGGCAGCCGTTCGACATCCCGACGGCGGAGTCGGAGTTGGTGGGCGGGCCGTTCATCGAGTACAGCGGCATCCGCTGGTCGATGTTCATGCTGGCGTCGTACGCGAACCTGTTCGTCTACAGCTTGCTCGCGTCGGCGGTCTTCTTCGGCGGCTGGAACTGGCCGCTGGGAGAGAGCGCCGGACTCTGGCTCCAGGTCTTGTTGACGTTCGTCAAGACCAGCGCGCTGATCCTCATCATCATCTGGATCCGCTTCACCTTCCCGCGCCTGCGCATCGACCAGTTGATGAGCTACTGCTGGAAGGTGCTGGTCCCGCTGGCCTTCCTCCAGATCTTCATGAACGGCCTGGTGCTGGTGTACGAATGGCCGGACGGGATCCTGGGGATCACGTCGGGCGCGGGGCTGGCGCTGGCCATGTACATCATCTATCGCGTCGTCCGCACCGAGCCGCGCAGCGTGACGCTCGTGCCCGTGCGAGCGACCCGCAGCGGGCCGGCGGGCGCGCCTGCGGAGGCAGGCGGCTAGGAGTGCGAGCGCCATGCTAGGCATGTTTAAGGGCATGTACGTCACGTTCACGATGATGCTGCGCAAGCCAGTGACGATCGAGTACCCGTCGACCCACCGGGACGTGCCACAGCGCGACCGGGCGTTTCCGATCCTGCTCTGGGATGCCGCGATCGACGAGCCGTTCTGCACGGGCTGCCACGCCTGCGAGCGCGCCTGTCCCGTCGAGTGCATGACGGTGGTGATGACGGACAACCCCAAGCACGCCGATGGCACGAGCAAGCGCCGCAAGATCGTCGACGCCTTCTGGATCGACTACGGGCGCTGCATGCGCTGCAACATCTGCGTCGAGGTGTGCAACTTCGAGGCGATTGCGATGAACAACACCTGGGCCGGCCACGAGCTGTCGCGGTTCGACCGCAACGAGCTGGTGCTCGACCTGGACCAGCTCCTCGCCCAGCACAAGCAGGGCAAGATCGAGGAGTGGGTGGCCGAGTGAGCGAGGCGACCTCGACGGTCGGGCGCCAGCCCGACAGCGATGCCGGCCCGAGCCGTCCCCAACGCGGGGCGGCTCCATCGGGATTGAGGGACGCCTTGTCCGTTGTGGGGCGATGCTATAGCGTGGCCAGCGGAGCGAGAAGGGGAGCATGACGGTCGCGCAGGTCGTCTTCTATTTCATCGCGGCGCTCGCGGTCGGTGGCGCGCTGGGCGTCGTACTGATGCGGAGCACCGTCTACGCCGCGCTCTTCCTGATCCTGGCGCTGCTCGCGGTGGCGGGCGTCTACATCCTGCTCGCATCCGAGTTCCTGGCGCTCGTGCAGGTGCTGATCTACGGCGGCGCGGTGACCGTGCTGCTGCTCTTCGCGCTGATGCTGACGCGGACGGGCGACCTGCCGGAGACGATGGTGGGCGCGCAGTGGCCGCTTGCCGCGGTCGCCTCCGCCTTCCTGGCGGGGCTGCTCATCGCGACGAACGCAACGACGGACTGGCCCGGCGACGCGGCTGGCGAGATCACGGCGGTGCCCTTCGAGCTGGTGGGCGAGACGCTCTTCCGGCAGTGGGCGGTCCCGTTCGAGATCGCCTCGCTCGTGCTGCTCGTGGCGCTGGTGGGGGCGATCATCCTGGCGCGCCAAGAGGAGGGGGAGTAGGGTGGAGGCGGTCACCCAGCAGATCCCGCTCGAACACTTCCTCGTCCTCAGCGCGCTCCTCTTCTCGATCGGCGTCTACGGCGTCCTGACGCGGCGCAACGCCGTGCTGATCCTGATGTCGGTGGAGCTGATGCTGAACGCGGCGAGCATCAACATGGTGGCGTTCGCCGCCTATACCGCGCCGCAGGCCTTCACGGGCATCATCTTTGCGGTCTTCATCATCACCGTCGCCGCGGCCGAGGTGGGCCTGGCGCTGGCGATCATCCTGCGCATCTTCCGCAACCGGGGCACCGCGAACGTCGACGAAGTGGACGAGCTGAAGTGGTGATCGCATGGGCATGACCGATGCCTGGGTGATCCCGCTGCTGCCGGCGGCGGCGTTCGTCGTGCTGCTGCTGTTCGGGCCGTACCTGCCCCGGCGCGGCGACTGGCTGGCGATCATCGCGATTGCCGCCGCGTTCGTCCTCGTCTTCCCGGTCATCGCCGACTTCACGGACGCGCTCGCCGAGCATGGCGCCGAGTTCGCCGGCGCCTCGAACAGCGTCGAATGGATGACGGTGCCCGACAACCTGGAGCTGCGGCTCGGCGTCCACGTCGACGCGATCACGATCGTGATGCTCGTCGTCGTCACATTCGTCTCCCTGATGGTGCAGGTGTACTCGCTCGGCTACATGCGCGGCGACGCGCGCTACGGCTGGTTCTACGCGGTGCTGTCGCTCTTCGCCGCCTCGATGCTGGCGCTCGTGCTCGCCGACAACTTCCTGCTGCTCTACTTCACCTGGGAGCTGGTCGGCCTGTGCTCGTACCTGCTGATCGGCCACTACAGCCACCTGCGCTCGGCGGCGGAGGCGGCGAAGAAGGCGTTCATCACGACGCGCCTCGGCGACGTCGGGCTCTTGATCGGGATCATCCTGCTCTGGAACGACACGGGCACGTTCAACATCCAGGAGGTGATCGCGGCGGCCGAGGCGGGCGCGGTGCGCACGGAGGTGCTCACGGCGTCCGTGGTGCTGATCTTCCTGGGCGCGATGGGCAAGTCGGCGCAGTTCCCGTTCCACGTCTGGCTGCCCGATGCGATGGAGGGCCCGACGCCGGTCTCGGCGCTGATCCACGCCGCGACGATGGTGGTAGCCGGCGTCTACCTCGTCGCGCGCACGCTGCCGCTCTTCGAGCTGGTCGCCGGCGGGCCGGAGCTGGTGCTGGCCATCGGCCTGTTCACGACGTTCCTCTCCGCGACGATGGGCCTCGTCATGACCGACATCAAGCGCGTCATCGCGTACTCGACGATCAACAGCCTGGGCCTGATGTTCGTCGCGCTCGGCATCGGCGCGCCGGCGGCGGCGATGCTCTACCTGTTCACGCACGCCTTCTTCAAGGCGATGCTCTTCCTCTGCGCCGGCTCCGTCATCCACGCGACAGAGCGGCAGGACGTCTCGCAGCTCGGCGGCCTCTGGTCGAAGATGCCGGTCACGGGCGCGACGTTCGCCATCGGGGCGCTCTCGATGGCCGGGCTGCCCTTCCTGGCCGGCTTCTTCGCGAAGGACGAGATCCTGGCCGCGTTGACGCAGAACCGCGCCGTCTTCGCGCTGACGCTGCTCACGCTGCCGCTGACGGCGATGTACATCGTGCGCGTGTTTATTCTCACCTTCCTCGGCGAGCCGAAGGACGCCGAAGCGCACGCCCACGCCCACGAGTCGCCGCCGTCGATGACGGTGCCACTGGTGCTGCTCGGCGTCCTGACGCTGGTGAGCGGCTTCGTGGTGTTCGACCAGGTCGGGCGGGCGCTCGGCTTCCCGGGCGGCATCGGCGAGGTGATCTTCCTCCACGAGCCTGAAGTGCTCGACTTCGACGTCTGGGTGGCGCTCGGTTCGTCACTGCTGGTCGCGCTGGGCATCGCGGGCGCCTGGTACGCCTGGCTGGTGCGCAAGGAGATCCCCGTCATCGCGGCGCACGTACTGCGCCCGGCGCACAACCTGCTCGTGAACAAGTACTACCTGGACGACTTCTACCAGGCGATCATCGACGGCGTGGTGCTGCGGACCGCGGGCATCCTCGCCTGGTTCGACCGCTCGGTGGTGAACGACACGGGCGTGAACGGCCCGGCGGAGACGGCGGGCCTGATGGCGTACCTGCTGAAGTTCCAGCAGACCGGCAAGCTGCCCAACTACGCGCTGGCGATCGTCGTCGGCGTGGTGGCGCTGGCGCTGGTGGCGTTCTCGATCAAGGCGTAGGAGACGATGCAGACCGGATACGTGCTACTCGCGACGATCGCGATACCGGCGCTGACCGCGCTGGCGCTGGTGCTCGTGCCGTCGCGCTACCCGAATGTCGTGCGGGGCCTCTCTCTTGCGTCGGGCTTCGCGCTCTTCGGGCTCTCGCTCTACGCCTTCTTCGCGTACCAGCTCGCGGACGGCGACCAGTTCCAGTTCCAGCTCCGCTGGGACTGGGTCGAGAACGTCGGCATGCTGGGCGAGGACGGGATTACGCTCCACCTGGGCATCGACGGCATCGGCGCGACGATGGTGCTGCTGAACGGCGTGGTCACCTTCGCCGGCACGATCATCTCGTGCAAGATCGAGCACCGGAATAAGGACTTTTTCGTCCTGTTCATGTTGCTCGTGGCCGGCGTCTTCGGCGTCTTCGTGTCACTGGACCTGTTCTTCTGGTTCTTCTTCTACGAGCTGGCCGTGCTGCCGATGTACCTGCTGATCGGCGTGTGGGGAGCAAGCAGCGTCTTCCCGACGTTCGTCCGGACGAAGGAGTACGGCGCGATGAAGCTCACGCTGTACCTCGTCGGCGCGAGCGCGCTGATCTTCGTTGGCATCTTCGCCGTGTTCGTCGAGGCCGACCTCGGCACGTTCGATCTGCCCACGCTCTGGGCGCACGCGGAGGCGGGCGGCTTCGACCCGAACTTCCAGAAGATCGTCTTCCCGCTGTTCCTCATCGGCTGCGGCGTGCTGGCCGGCCTCTGGCCGTTCCACACCTGGTCGCCCGACGGCCACGTCGCGGCGCCGACCGCAGTGAGCATGCTCCACGCGGGCGTGCTGATGAAGCTGGGCGCCTTCGGCATCATCCGCCTCGGCATGCAGCTCCTGCCGGAAGGCGCCGAGTTCTGGATGCCAATGCTGATCACGCTGGGCACGATCAACGTCATCTACGGCGCCATCTCCGCGATGGCGCAGTCCGACTTCAAGTACATGGTGGGCTACTCCAGCGTCAGCCACATGGGCTACGTGCTGATGGGGCTGGCGACGCTCGACCCGGTGGGCGTCGACGGCGCGGTGCTCCAGATGTTCTCCCACGGCGTGATGACGGCCCTCATGTTCGCCATGGTCGGCGCGCTCTACGACCAGGCGCACGTGCGCGAGATGTCGATCTTCGGGGGGCTGTCGCAGCGCATGCCGCGCTGGGCCGCCTTCTTCGCGATCGCGGGGCTCACATCGATTGGCTTGCCCGGGCTCTCCGGGTTCGTTGCGGAGTTCAACGTCTTCCTTGGCGTCTTCCGGACGTACCCGGCGCTGGGCGCGCTCGGCGTGCTGGGCGCTGCGATCACGGCGGTCTACATCCTGCGCATGCTGGCCGTCGCGTTCTTCGGGCCGCAGAACGACCGCTGGGCGGACCTGAAGGAGATGACGCGGCTGGAGATGGCGGCAGGGGCGCTGCTGATCGCGTTCATCGTGTTCCTGGGCGTCTTCCCCAGCCCGTTCGTCGACCGCATCTCCGATTCCGTGCTGCTTATCCCGGGGGTGCAGTAGCGTGCCCGCCGACTTGAGCCTGGACTACTCGCTGCTGACGCCGGAGTTCTGCCTGGCCGGGCTGGCGGCGATCATCGTCGCGCTCGACCTCTTCGTGCCGGACTTCCGCAAGGAGTGGCTGGCGTACGTGACGGCGGCCGGGCTGCTGGGCGTGCTCGGGCTATCGTTCGGCTGGCTCGATGTCGACAAGGACTTCGCCGGTCTGCTCTTCATCGACAAGTACACGCTGTTCTTCCGCGTCTTCTTCGTCGCGACGGCGGCGGCGGTGGTGTTGATGTCCGCGCAGTTCGTGCAGGAGCGGCTGCGCCACCCCGGCGAGTACTACGGGCTGATCGTGCTCTCCACAATCGGAGCGATCTACATGGCGGCGTCGCGCGAGCTGCTGAGCGCCTACATCTCCCTCGAGCTGCTCAGCTTTAGCCTCTACGTCCTGGTCTCCTACGCCAAGCTCGACGCCCGCTCGAACGAGGGCGGCATGAAGTACATGTTGCTGGGCGCGTTCTCGTCGGCGCTGTTCCTCTACGGGCTGAGCCTGATCTACGGCTCGGCCGGCTCGACGTTCTACGACGACATCGCGGCGAGTTACGCGAACGGCACGGAATCGTTCGACCTCGGTCTGCTGATGGGTCTCGTGCTTGTGCTGGCCGGGCTCGGCTTCAAGGTGGCGGCGGTGCCGTTCCACATGTGGACGCCCGACGCCTACGAGGGCGCGCCGCTGCCGATCACGGCGTATCTCTCGGCGACGTCGAAGGCGGCGGGGTTTGCGCTTTTGCTACGTCTCTTCTCGGGGGCGTTCATGCCGGTGCTGGACGACTGGCAGTGGATGCTGGCCGCGCTGGCCGCGATCACGATGGTGCTGGGCAACCTGGTCGCGCTCCAGCAGCACAACATCAAGCGCCTGCTCGCCTACTCTTCGATTGGCCAGGTGGGGTACATGCTGATGGCGCTCGCAGCGCTCTCGTCGACGACGGCGAGCGCGCTGCTGTTCCACATGTCGGGCTACGTCATCACGAACCTGGCGGCGTTCGCCTGCATCATCGCCTGGTACAACCTGACCGGCAAGGAGGAGATCGCTGGGTTCCGCGGGATGGCGGAGCGAGCGCCGCTGCTGGCGGCGTCGCTGACGGCGGCGCTCTTCTCGCTCTCCGGGATGCCGCTCTTCGCTGGCTTCTTTACGAAGTTCATCCTCTTCCAGGCCGTCGCGAGCGAAGGCTTCCTCTGGCTGGCGGTCATCGCGGTGGTGATGAGCTTCGTCTCGCTCTACTACTACCTGATCGTGATCAAGGAGCTGTACATCTCGGAGCCGGAGGAGCCGGGCCGGCTGGCGGTGCCCTCGCTGGTGAGCGCGCTGACGGTGGTGCTGGTCGCGGCGGTGTTCTGGGTCGGCATCTATCCTCGCCATCTCTACGAGGCGGCAGAGGAAGCGACCCGCCTTCTGTTCGCTTAGCGTTCGCTTAGATAACGACTTCCGGTCGCTTTCCCGTCTGCTCAAACTTGACAACGGGGTGTATAATCGCTGCAAGGCAAGGTGGCGAACCGTTCCCCGCTAACTTGGTGACGTAGTACGCTAGGTCTCGTTGAGATCCCTGACTGAGCACGCTAAGCACCGAGAAATGGAAAGGGGGGAAGGGCGAGGCTCACGACAGCTTGCTAGCAATTGATTCATTGCACCAACACGCACAGGAGGAGACGAATGCATCTTCTTAGGACTGCGCTCCGGGGCCGGATGGGCGTGGTGACCGCCGCGGCGGTGCTGCTCATGATGGTGGGCATGCTATCCGTATCGGCGGACACGGCGTACGCTGCCGCCACGACAGAGACGGCCGGAGCGCAATGCACCAACACCCTGGATGACAATGGCAACGGCTGGATCAACGAAGGTTGTGCCCAAGTGGGGGCGACGTCGGAGACGGGCGTCCAATGCGGCAACGCCACGGAGGACGACGGTGATCCCGGCACGACCGCGGTGAACGACGGCTGTCCCGCGGCGACGGGCGCCAACTACAACAACTCCGCATCGCTCGTGAGGTTCCGCATTCCCGGGACGCCGGCAACCCGCGTGACGGGAGCAGGGCTGGCCCCTGTGCAGCAGTGCAGCGGCCTCATGCCCTGCACGCTGACGGTGACGAGCACGGCGGCCTTCCCGACGCCGCCGTGCGCTCCGGATGGGAACTGCCAGATCCTCGTCGTGAACGGCCTCTGGGGCGACGGCGACAAGGACGGCGCCGAGATCCTCACCTACAACAGCAAGACCGGGATGAGCTTCAACATCATCCAGCGGGGGCCGGCGAAGATTGGAAGCAGCGTCAAGAAGCCCCACTTCGCCGGCAGCCTGGTCAAGGTGGCGACTGTCCTGTTCGCACCCGTTACCGCGTCGGACGGACCGCAGACGAGGATGACGGACGCGAACACCGTGATGCCCGCCGCGCAGAACATGAGCGCCACCCAGGGCGGCTGCACGCTGGTTCCGGGTGAGACGTTCGCCACGTGTCTGGCGGGTGTCGACCTGCCCAGCCCGTTCGCGATCCAGCTCACGAGCTCGGCGGGGTTCACGGCGACGCCAGGTAACGAATTCATCACGATCAACCACCAGGACCTGCAGTCGGCCAACCAGAGTGGCGTTGGCCCCGGCCAGTCGGGCGAGATGATGAAGTACAGCCTGTCGGACCCTTGCGGGGGGGTCGCGCTGGGCGCGAATCAGATCTGTATCATCCGCCGCGCGCAGGAATCGACGAATCGCGCGTATCCACACAAGAGCGACGGCTACCCGCAGCCGAGCCAGGTATCGAACGTGGTTGGGCCGCTCGGCACGACCAAGGTGAGCCTGCACTTCCAGCTGACCGTGAAGAGCAACGCCGGCTTCTTCCCGGCAGGCAACCTGCTGGTCTGCAACGCGGGCAACCCGCTTACCAACTGTGAGTTGATGGGGCACAACAACTCGGTGTCCAAGATCAAGACGGTGCCGAACAACCAGTTCCACGTCACGGACCGCTGCGCCGACGCCAGCACCCTCAACAAGGCGCCGAACACTGGCCCTCTGCCGGGTGATGACCACACAACGTGCAGCTTCCCGCCGCACGCGGCGGGCACGTCGATCGTGACGGGCGCGGACAACTTCATCCTCTGCCGCGTCGGCGCGCAGCAGCCGGGCGTGGACGGCGACCTGGGCATGGCTGGCTTCCAGGAGCCGGCGACGCAGGTCGCGGGCACCAGCGTTGGCCAAACGGCGGTCTGCTACACCCAGGGCCAGCCGAAGGACGGCCCGGCGAAGCCGCCGTGGCCGTTCATCGTCGGCCAGGACCTGCTGGCGCTCAACGCCATAGCGGGCCAGACGTTCCTGGGCACCGGCGGATACTGCCACGTGGCGCTGGGTGCGGTGGGCATTAGCGGACCCATGACCAACTGTAATGCCATGATGGGACCGATCGTGCCGCCCTTGCCGTTCGACCCGAACGGTCCCAACGGCGGCACGCTCGTCATTGGCTCACCGTGCATCCCGGACTTTACGCCGGGGACCAACCTGCAGGTCACCGCCTCCGTCACCGTGGACAAGCTCATCATCGGAGTCGACACGGGCTCGGTCAGCGTGGTGACGGACACTATCCACGACAACATCGAGGGCAACGCGGACGACTGCGACGACCCGGCCGCAGG
>Ga0326597_10004597_pt1 | contig 19370 bp, 21 predicted proteins | sample RVTome_12_FD_203789 | JGI IMG/M metagenome (GOLD analysis project Ga0326597, IMG submission 203789) | Soil microbial communities from uranium-contaminated site in the Upper Colorado River Basin, Wyoming, United States - RVT100D185 | ecosystem: Environmental > Terrestrial > Soil > Contaminated >... | reverse complement strand
GATCATCCGGAGATCATCGAGACGTCGCGCCGAACCGGCTGCCGTCTCTATTTGCCTTCGGGAGCGATCGCCGGGCTGGACGGGATCAAGGCCGCCTGCGTCGGCGAAATCGCTCACGTGACGCATACCACGCGCAAGCCCCCCGCGGGACTGGAAGGCGCGCCCTACCTGGTGGAGCGGGGCATCTCCTTGGCCGGCTTGCAGGAAGAGAAAGAAGTCTTTTCGGGTTCGGCGCGCGAGGCCTGCCGGGGATTTCCCGCCAACGTGAACGTCACCGCTGCGGTGAGCTTGGCGGGTATCGGCCCGGATAAAACCCGCGTGCGCATCCTCGCGGTGCCGGGTCTGAGGTTCAACTGCCACGACATCGATGTCGAAGGCGAGTTCGGCAAACTCCACGTGCATATCGAAAACGTTCCGACCGAAAATCCGAAGACGGGAAAATTGACCGCGCTGTCGATCATTCGCGCCGTGCAAGACGTCGTCGATCCCGTGCGGATCGGCAATTGAGTAAAGCAGGGTCGAGGATCGAAGATAGAGGATCGAGAATCGAAGATGGATGATGGAGGATTGAGGATCGAAAATTGCCATCCTCTATCCTCGATCTTCTATCCTCGGTTCGACCTAGACTAACTCATGAACCACAGCGATCTCATCGTCCGCATGCTGGAGCAGGCCGGCGTGCGTTGGGTCTTCGGCATTCCCAGCGGGCCGGTGCTGCCACTGATTGAAGCGCTGCGCCGAAGTTCCGTCGAGTTCGTGCTGACGGCGAGTGAAACCTCGGCGGCGTTCATGGCCGCTGCCGTCGGTTATCTCACCGGCATTCCCGGCGTCTGTGTTGCCACCGTCGGTCCCGGTGCGACGAACCTCACGACCGGCGTCGGCTGCGCCTGGCTCGACCGCGCGCCGCTGCTCGCTATTACCTGTAACGTCGCGACGCCTTGGCTTGAGCGGCGCGTTCAGATGCGCATCGATCACCAAGCCTTGTTCAGGCCGCTGACCAAGGCGACGTTTTCGCTGCGCGACGGCCATGTCGGCGAGACATTGGCGAAGGCGTTGGCGACGGCGGTCGAGGAGCCGCCGGGCCCCGTTCATCTCGACCTTCCCGAGGACATCGCGCTGGCGAACGCCGTTGAAGCCGCCGTGCGGTGTTCAGATTCAAACCCGCTGCATGATCGGTCGGCTGAACTCGCCGACGCCATTGCGGCTGCGCTCAAGAATGCGCGCCGGCCGCTCTTGATCACCGGTCTTTCGTTTACCCGCGGCAAGCGTTGTCGCAATCTGCTGGGATTTATCGAGCGGCAGCAGATTCCCTTCGTCACAACCCTCCACGCCAAAGGCTTTCTGCCGGAGAGCCACCCCAACTGGTGCGGTGTTATCGGACGCGCGCGCCGCACCGATGTGAAAGCGTTCACGGACAAAGCGGATTTGATCATCGCGGTCGGCTACGATCCCATTGAGATCAATTACGAGGAGTGGGCGGGGAAAATTCCGATTGTTCACATCAGCAACGAAGCCGCAGAGTCCGGCGCGGATTTGAATTTTCTCTGGAACAAAGCCGGCGATCTCGATCGCGCCATCGACGCAATCAGTCAGCTGCCGGCCATTGCCAATGATTGGGCGGCGCAGGAGTGGCGCGAACATCGCGAGGCGTTCGAGCGCGCGCTTCGTCCCGGCGGCTGTGGATTTGGCGCCCAGAAAGGCCTGGATATTTTGCGCGAGAAGCTGCCGCCGGAAGGAATATTGTCCTACGACGTCGGCGCGCATACGCACCAGATCGCCTCACAGTGGCGCACGGATCACCCACGGACTTTGCTCGCGACCAACGGCTGGTCGTCCATGGGGTACGGCATGCCCGCCGCCTATGCCGCGAAGCTGGTCTATCCGGACCGAGCCGTCGTCGCCGTCATCGGCGACGGGGGATTTCAGATGACCGCCGGCGAGCTGGCGCTGGCGCGGCGGTTGAATTTAGCCGTGCCGATCGTCGTCCTTAACGACGGCTGGCTAGGTCTGATGAAAGTCAAACAGGAGCGTAAGAACTATCCGCTCTCGGGAGTTTTCCTGGGCGCGCCGCCGGATTCTCCGCCGCACTATTTCGGCGTCCCTTGCCGTTCGGCAAAGACCGGGAAGGATTTCAGCGCCGCTCTCGATTGGGCCTTCACGCTCGAAGGTCCCAGTGTCATCGAAGCTTTCATCGACGCCGAAAGTTATTCGGCCACCGTCTTCGATTAAACGGCTGCGACGACCATGCCCCCATCGAGCCCAGCCCGCGACTCATTCCGCTGGATCATCCTCGCGCTCATCACCTTTTCCCATGTCATCGGCGCGGCAGCGCAATACGGCATCAACACTTTGGCGCCGTTCTATCAAGAGGAGCTCGGGCTATCCCGCGCCCAGGTCGGCTTGTTTTTCTCGGCCTTCTATCTGGCCATGACCGGCGCGTCCTTTGGCGCCGGTTGGCTCGCCGACCGCTGGGGTGTGCGCAATACGACCTTGCAAGGTCATTTCTTCGTAGGCATTTGCATCATCGCGGCGGCGGCGGCTCCATCCTTCGCCTGGGCGTTTGCCAGCTTTTTTTTGGCCGGATTGGGTTACAGCTTTTTCAATCCGGCCTCCACCATCGGCGTCATGGCCTGGTTTCACCGCGACGAACGGGCGACGGCGATGGGCACCAAACAGACGGGCGTTCCAGGCGGCGGGGTGCTGGCGGCGGTTCTCGCGCCATCTCTGGTGCTCATCATCGGCTGGCGCGGCGCTTTGGCCGCCCTCGGTGTCATGAATCTTCTGTTTGTGTTTGTTTTTTCCTCGTTGTGGCGAGAGGCGCCCCAGGGTCTCGCGGGCTCGTCCGATGCGGAAGCGGCGGCGACTGCGGGACCTGGCGCGCGAATTTATTGGGCATTGCTGCCGGTGAGCGTGGCGACGGCGATTTATCTTGTCGGCCAGATGGTGTTGATTACCTATGTCCCGCTTTATCTAAAAGACGCGATGGGTTTTTCCGCCTATTGGTCGAGCCAGGCGCTCGCACTGACGCAAGGCGGGGCGATGATCGGCCGCGTCGGCTGGGGCGTGGTGAGCGACCGGTTGTTTGGCGGGCGGCGTAAAGTCGTATTGCTTCTGATCGGCTCGTTGTCGGCGTTGCTCGTGACCGCGTTGAGCTTCTTGGGCCGCGATTCCTCATACTACCTGCTGCTGCCGATTTTATTTCTCGCCGGGGTTTGCCTGGTCGGCTACCAGGGCGTCTCCTACGCGCTCATCGGTGAGATCGCGGGCAAAGAGAGGACTGGAGCGGGGCTGGGAATGATGATCACGATCAACGCCGCCTGCGCGACGCTCGGCACACCGCTCTTCGGCTACATCGTCGACCGCACCGGCTCATATCCCGTCGGCTGGCGGGTTGTGGCGGCAACTCTCGCCGTTGGGGTTTTCGGCCTTGCCATCTTGATCCGAGAGCCGCGCCGGACAAAGTAAAATAATCCGGGCACCGCAAATGGTGGTCGCAATCGAGGGGGGTGGATTCTGCGCGGTGTCGACTAAATTTACAACGGATGAGACAGGTATCCGGCGGCCTGAAACGTCGGGATCACCGCGTTCGACGCCTTATGCCCATGCTCAGTGAAACGACGCGCTAAGTTGTCTCAAGGGGGATATCGCCAAGATCGGTGGTCACCGTAATCACCCCGGGAACGCATTTTACCGCTTTGACAACTTGCTCCTCCGCCACCCAAAATTGCAACGCGCCCGACACATGGACATGTCCGTTTTCCGCGCGCACATCTAGAATCGAACCGCGGAACTCCGCCGACGTGATCAACACCGCATGCGCCATCGCGCTAAGCGAGAGATCTTGGAAGTGTCGCTTCGAAGCAACGGTGGGCTGATACTCTTCAAGCTTCGCCGCCTCGACCACGAGCCGCTTAGCCGATTCTACGCTCATCTGGCCGAGGTTGAGCACGAGGTCGTATCGGCTCGCGTCCCGCCAGTCTGCGCCAAACATCGACGTCAGGCGGCGGCTACGGGCCTTGTCGGTCTCTTCGATGTAACGGCGCGCTTCGCCTCCGCTCACGTTTTCACGGCTCTTGACCTGAGCTATGCGCGCTTCGAGGGGAGCAGTAAGAAGCACTTTGAGAACATGGCGAACGCCCGCCAACAGTTCGTGACCGAGATGGCCGTGGTAGACAATCTCTCCTGCCGCGGCGATTTCACAGAGGGCCCCTTGGAGGGCAACGCGATAGGGGCGCAAGTTCTGGAGCAGGCGTTCCCACCAGTGCGGACCTTTGTCCATGATCTCGTTGAGCTTCGCTTCGGGAATTCCATAACGCCGGCTGGCCTCCACCAGCTCTGTTCGTCCCACGCAGCGGTAGCCCAAGGCGGCGGCGACAGCTTCGGCCAATTCCTGACCGCGACCCGACGCCCCTTGGTAAATCGTGATGATCGGCATATAGAACTGCCTCTCGCGCCAATCTCTCAAACAGCTCTTTGAAGCCCATCCCCAGCTTAAGGGTTCACTCCGAGGGCGATGGTTAACGGTGAATCATCCGCTGACGACGCGGCGCGGCCTCCTGCCGTAATCTTGGCATTGGCCGGTAAACTCGATATCAATTCTCTCGTTTCCTAGCCGTAGCGCAGTACCCTGCCGGGGATATTCACAAAATCGCTCGTTACCCTCTTGACTCCGGGGATTCCTTCAACCATGCGCCGGACTTCGTATTCTGAAACCGACTGCGGTAGCAGCCCCGCCAACATTGCCTCTCCCTGCTTCGCTCGCACGCCTATGTTTACATGCCGCAGCCTCGGATCGGTTAACAAATGAGCTTGAACTCTTGCAGTCAGGGCCAAGTCTCCCAGGGCTTGGCGCGACTCGTCTGTGGGTTGGTAATCCGTCAGTTTCGCTGCGTGGGCGATCATGTTTTCCGCCGCGACCGAACTCATTTGTGCCATGTTCAGTACCAGGGAGTATTGCCCAGGGTCACGCCAATCGGTGCCGACGAGCGCCATGAGCCGGCGCGTGCGCGCTTTTTCTACGTGATCGATATAGCGGCGCGCCGCTTTTGCGTCCATGCCTTGTCGCTCGCGCAGCTGCTCGATGCGATAATCCATCGGCGCCGTGAGCAGCACCCTCAGTACGTGACGGATGCCGGGCAGTAGCCCGTGGCCGACATGTCCCTGGTAGACGATGTCTTCGGCGAGCGCGGCCTCCGTCATGGCCGCCTGGAGGGCGATCCGATAGAACCGCAGGTTTTCCTGCCAGCGCTCCCACCAGTGCGGTTCCTTTTCGACGATGTCGCTGAGCTTGGCCTCGGGTACTTCACAACGCTGGCTCGCCGCAACGAAGATTTCGCGGCTGACGAACTGACACCCCAACTTTGTAGCGACGTTGCGCGCAAGCTCTTCATCGTCGCCAAATGTCCCACCGAAAATGGTTACAATTGCCATAGCGGTTCCTCCTTTTCGAGAATAAACAGAGCGTGATCGGATCGCCAATTGATCTCAAATATTCGCCGTCACTCAGGCTCCTAGGATAGCCTCCGGCGGTACGGAGTAAATGTTGGTTGTCACCCTGGTCACACCCGGTACATTTTTCACTAGCTTCACGACTTCATCTTCCAAGGCTTCGTGGTCTACTCTACCCTTAACGTAAACGTGGCCGTCCTCGGCGCGAACGTCGAGGGCCGATCCGCGCACACTCGAAGATGCCATCAGGGTGGCATGCACCCTGGAGCCAAGCGCGAGGTCTTTGAAGGCCTGCTCGGATGCGGCAGTGGGCTGATACTCGGCGAGACTCGCTGCCCCAAGGATCACAAGTTTCGCCCCCTCTCGGCTCATCTTTGCCATATTGAGAATAAGGTCATAACGATTGGGATCGCGCCAATCGGCGCCAAACATCGCCATCAGCCGGCGGCTGCGCGCCTTATCCACCTCGTCTATGTAATGGCGCGCCGCCGCGTCCGTCAAAGTTTGGCGCCCACGGACTTGTTCGATGCGAAATGGCATCGGCGCGGTAAGCAGAACTTTAAGCACGTGACCAATGCCCGACAAAAGTTCATGACCTACGTGACCGTGATAAACCACCTTGCCATCGTGAGCTAGTTCGCACAGCGTAGCCTGAAGAGCGATGCGGTAAGGCCGCAGATCTTGCAGCAGACGCTCCCACCAGTGCGGGCCTTTTTCGACGATCTCGTTGAGCTTCGCTTCGGGTATGCCGTAGCGCCGGCTCGCCTCAACGAGCACTTCGCGGCCGACACAACGGTAACCCAAACTCTGAGCCACGGCTTCGGCCAATTCTTGACCAACACCAGAAGCGCCTTGATAGATTGTGATGATAGCCATATAGTTCGCCCCCTTTCGATGCTGTAAATGGAAACGTCGTTCGACTCTAAAACGTTATCCAGGCGTATATTCATCTAGAGAATCATGAAAATTTCTAATCTCTTTCCAAGTCTTGCGGACTTCCTCATCGATATCCAAGGCGCGCGCATACTGGAGCACGTCGGGCATCGAGACCAAGCCACTTAGTTGATCCCACTCACCCATAATCGGCATGTTTCTAATATCCCGGCGCGACATTTGATCGAGCACTTGTCCGACTAGGGCCGTGCTGGGCATTGTGATTAAGGGTGCGGTCATGACCTCCTTCAGCCGCGTTTTCCTGGTGTCAATCTTCTTGGTCACAACCCGATTGAGAACGTCGCGCTCGGTAAAGATCCCGACAGGCTTTAGATCCGATGTCCCAATGACGGCGCCTGCTTCTCTTTGAATCATTAGTTCGATGGCGTCCCAGACCGATTCGGACTCATCGATTGACAATGGCGCTTGTGAGATGATGCTGCCGATTGTTTTGGTTTCGTTCAAACCGTGGCCAAGCTCCACGGCTATTTCCAGAATACGCCGCATGGAAACGATGCCGATGATATTTTCCCTCGCCCCAAGAACTTGAAGGTGGCGGATTTTCCCTTTGAGCATCTCGCCCAAAGCGTCGACGATGTGGGTTTGTTCACCGACCGCGCGAAACGGCGACGTCATGACGTTTTCAACTTTGGTTTGCTCCGGGTCTAGTTTGTTGTTTGCCACATGCGTGAGGACGTGCCTTTCGGTAAAAATTCCGACCGGAACATCGTCGCGGATAATAATGATCCGTCCCACGTCGCGCGCGATCATCTCCTGCATCACTTCATGTACGGTGCTTGACGAGGACGCCGAGACCAGATCGGTAGCCATGATCTCATTGACTTTGTTGGAAAGCATCGGACCCTCCATCGGAAGTTTCAACGGACGAAATTGTTCTTGCGCCACGTTGTGAAGGGCTCACGCCCGAAGAACGGCGCGGCCGTCATACCGCGACATTGCACCTCGCCCTTTTCCACTGCGAGGTCGATCTCGCTCCCACCGGGATAACCCAGCACGGTATCAATCTTAAGGCCGAGGGTGTCTTCTAAGAGGCGGGCGAGAATATAGTCGGTGCCGGCGGTGCCGGTGGAGCCGCACTTGGGCGGTGTGCTCGCCTTGCGAATATCTTCCACCGACTTATAGGGAGCGTCGCTCCGCATATAGAGCAGCACATCGCTCTTCTCGGGGGAGCCGATCCAATTGAATTTGCGCACGTCATACTGGACTTCTTTGCGCCCCACCAGTTGATCTAAGTAGATGCCGTAAGACAGCATGCCGAGTGTCAAGCCGTCTGGTTTCGCCACGCTATAGACATGATTGGCGGCGATGAGCCCGCCAGCCCCCGGCATGTTTTGCACAACCATTTCAGGATTGCCGGGAATATAATTGGGAACATAGCGAGCCAGGAGACGAGACCATCGATCATAAAAACCGCCGGAAGTGAATCCGACGATGATTTTAATTGATTGACCTTGGTAGAATGGCTGCTCCTGCGCCCTAGCGTCCGCCGCTCGGACAAGTAAGACGGCGAACAGATAAACAGCCGCGTTTTTAATTTTTTTCATGCCGTTCTCCCATCTATTGAATCTTGCCTCGGTTAATACCCTACCAGTTGAAACAGTTGCCCTTCGGGAAAAGGCAGGTGAAGCAGGTAATCAAACAAGCCGTAAAAAACCGCCCAGGCAGCCAGACTCAATACAATGCTGATCGGCCACTTCTCACCGCCCGCAAAGCGAAAATAGAGGAAGCTTGCAATCGGCACGGCGATGACAAAGCCCAAGAGCCAGATGGCAAGAAAGAAACCTAGCGTCCAAGCGACGATTGAAACGGCTCGGCTCCGCATGACGGACGATTCAAGGGAAGAGGAGATTTCTGGAGGATCTGCCGTAGCGGTGGCGCGGCGCAGAGTCATAAAAACTTCCTGGCCAAAGGCCAAAAGGGCCAGAGCTAGGCACGGAATGCCGAGAACCGTAGGAAAGAGGGCGGCGCGCTCTTCCATGGGTCGGATCTCATAGAACGTCTCGCGCAACATATAGACAAATAGCCCCACAAAGAACAGCGCAAAGAGCGGCCGATAAACGGGGCTGCTGAGCATCACGATGTCAGGCTCCGGCGCCGGTTCCGCAATGGCCGGTGGGGATTTCCTCTTCTCGCGCAGGATTTGGCGAATGGAATAGAAGATCGCTCCGGCGATGAAAACGGCAATAATAAGCACGCCGGGGTGCAGGAGCCAGCCAGCCCCATAAGCCCTCGTGGAAATCCAGAAGTTTCTCTCCGTGATGGTTCCCAAGACCAGCCCCACAAGCAAAGGTGGCCTCTGCCAATCGAGCTGGACCATGAGCCAACCGAGGGCGCCGAAAATCAGCACCATGATCATATCGCCGAAACTGTTTTTAGCGGTGAAGCCGCCAAGATAAATAAGCAGGAGTAGGAAAGGGATCAGCAGGGCTCCTCTAATATTGGTGATTTTTGCCAGTTGGTTGAGGAATAGAAAACAGACTGCAACCGTGATGATGTTGGCAACGATAATAATCCAGACGAAGGAAAAGGTAAGCGTGAGATGCTTGGCCGGATTCAGCATGTCAGGGCCTGGCACGATCCCTTGGATGAGGAATGCTCCGAACAGAATCGCTGTGGAGACGCTGCTCGGGATGCCAAAGGCAACCGTGGTGACCAGATCGCCTCCTCGCGTTGAGTTGTTGGCCGCCCCAGGGCCAAGGACGCCTTCGACGGCTCCCTTGCCAAAGCGCTCTCTATCGGGTGAGCTCTGAACTGCATAAGCGTATGCGACCCACTGGGCCGTTCCGCCACCCACTCCTGGGAGTATGCCGACATAAGCACCCAAAGCGCTGCACTTAAGAACCAGCCACCAGTGGCGAGGTATCTTTCACTCCTTCCATGACGCCGCCCAGTTTTCCAACTTGCTCCCGGGCGATGCTCGTTCCTTTAACCGCTAAGTCGATAATCTCGGGAATAGCAAAGAGTCCTATAGTCACCGCGACGAGGTCGATGCCGTCCCACAAGAAGATCGAGGGGCCCTGTCCCAGGATTCCCTCAAAGGTAAAGCGCGGCACGCCCCGTATAGGGTCCAGGCCGATCGTGGAAATCGCTAGCCCAAGACCCCCGGCCATCAGACCCTTGACGATGTTTCCGCCGCTCAGCGATCCGACAAAGGTGATACCCAGAAGGGCGAGCATAAAGAACTCAGGAGAACCGATGGCGAGAACCAACGGGGCGGCAATGGGGATCGCCAAGGCCAAAACAAATGCACCAAAAACAGCGCCTACTAAAGAACTCATCAGAGCTGCCCCTAAGGCTCGCCCTGCCTCTCCCTTCTTGGCCATGGGGTGACCATCGACGATCGTCGAGGCGGTCGTGCCCTCTCCCGGGACGCCGAATAGAATCGAGGTAATATCTCCAGTCGTAGCGGTTACCGCGTTTGAGCCCAAGAGAAAGGCGAAGGCCGATGTAGGATCCATTTTGTAGATAAATGGGAGCATGAGAGCCAGCGTGGCGGCGCCTCCCAAGCCAGGCAAGATGCCGACCCAGAAGCCGATAAAGACCCCCACTAGCATGAAGAAAAAGGCCTGCTGGCCTTGGTTGGTAAAAGGCAAGATGTTGATCAGGGCATTATAAAAGGCGTCGACATATTCCATCGGCTACCTCACCCGCTACTTTTTCGGCATGGTCAATAAGAAGCTGAGAAGCTCTTTAGCCTTCGGAGTAATCGACAGGATCTTGGTCACATGACTTTCGATCTCCTCCCCAGAGACGTAAGTTACTTCCAACTTGGATTTTTTGGCTTCAGCTATGAACTCGGGGTCCTTCATCGTATCAGCGAAGCCTTTTCGGAGCAGTTGGAGCCGCTCCTTTGGTGTGCCGGGCGGAACACTAAAGGGACGCTGAAACTCGTGACTGCCTACCCAAGTCTGATAAGCGGAAAGGTTGTCCTCACCCTTGATGACTTCTGGAATGAGCGGAAGGTCTTTCACCTCAGGGTCGGGCTCCCGGCGATGGATCAGAAACGGGATCAGCTTGTCATCGCCCTTCGCGTTTAGCATAGGCTTGGCCGTGGTCCGTACGGACTCCCATCCCCAACAACCACCGTCTACTTCTTTTCTGCGCATGGCCACGAGGATTGTGCTGGTTCCTTCGTAGCCGCTAATCACTTTAAACTTTGTCCCTAGGGTCCGGTTCAATATCTCGGGCAGGTCGTCGTAGGTCGACCCCGATCCTGTCGAACCCATCTTGATTTCCCGGTTGGCGGCAAGAACGTCCTTCAATGATTTCAATCCGCTGTGGGCCATCATGCTACAAGAAGGCGTCGCCTTGGTTGGAGCGCCAATCCAGCCCAGCTTGCGGGCGTCGAGTCTTATGGCTTTATCGCCAAGGGCTTGGCGCAGCACAAATCCACTATTCCACATCCCTACCGATAGGCCATCCGGCTTGGCGCTGTTGTACGTATAGATCGCCGCAATAAGGCTCCCGGCGCCGGTCATGTTTCCTACGACAATGGTAGGATTGCCGGGAATGTGCTTGCCCATGTGTCGCGCCACCGTCCTTGCCGAGAGATCATAGCCGCCGCCAGGCGCAAGTCCCACGACAAAGCGAATTGTTTTGCCCTTATAGAAGTCATTGGTCGATGATTGAGCAGGAGCTGTCACAAGTGAAGCGAGGCCCACTACTAAGGCTACGCGCAACCACAATCTCGCCTTCATGATCCCCTTGTGTGTATTCGTCTAATAGCCGGCCATTTTCCGGCCTGGCTTAGCTTTTCGGCTTTACCATCAGGAAATCGAGAAGCTCTTTGGCCTTGGGAGTAATCGCCAGGACCTGCTTCACATAGTTGTCGATTTCTTCCCCGGAGACATAAGTTGTTTCCAACTTGGATTTCTCCACTTCAGCCATAAACTCCTTATCCTTCATGGTGTCGGCAAAGGCTTTGCGCAGCAGTTGGAGCCGCTCCTTCGGCGTCCCCGGAGGAACGCTAAAAGGCCGTTGGAATTCGTAAGTTCCAGACCAGGTCCGATAAGCGGCAAGGTTGTCCGCGCCCTTGATGACATCTGGAATAAGCGGAAGGTCCTTTACCTCGGGATCTGGCTCTTTACTATGAATCAGGAACGGGACTAGCTTCTCATCACCTTTCGCGTCCAGCATCGGCCTCGCCGTGGTCCGCGCCGACTCCCAGGTCCAGCAACCACCGTCTACTTCCTTTCTTCGCATGGCCACAAGAATCGTGCTGGTTCCTTCATAGCCGCTAATCACTTTGAACTTCGTCCCTAGCGTCCGGTCCAATATCTGGGGTAGATCGTCGTAGGTTGAACCGGGTCCGGTTGAACCCATCTTGAGCTCTCGGTTCGCGGCCACGACGTCTTTTAGTGATTTCAATCCAGTGTGGGCCATGATGCTACAAAAAGGTGTGCCTTTGGTTGGAGCGCCGATCCACCCTAGCTTGCGGCCGTCGAACCGCACGGCTTTATCACCAAGGGCCTGACGGAGCACATAGGCGCTATTCCAGATCCCTATAAATAAGCCATCGGGCTTGGCGCTGTTGTAGGTATAGTTCGCGGCAATGAGGCTGCCCGCGCCGGTCATATTCTCAACGACAATGGTGGGGTTTCCGGGAATATGCTTCCCCATGTGTCGGCCGACGAGCCGAGCCGAGACATCATAGCCCCCGCCTGCCGCAAATCCGACGACAAACCGGATAGTCTTGCCCTTATAGAATTCATGGGTCGATGATTGTGCAGGAGCTGGAGCAAGTAAAATAAGGCCTAGTACTACCGATATGGATAACCACAAATTCGCTTTCATTATCCCCTCCCGTCTCCGAGTCTAATAATCAGCCCTTTCCTGACCCGACTTAGGTTGTCGGCTTCACCAGCAAAAAGGAGAGAAGCTCTTTGGCTTTTGGAGTAATCGACAGAACCTGCTTCACATAGTCCTCGACTTCTTCCCCCGAAACATAAGTCGTTTCCAATTTGGATTTTTTGGCCTCAGCCAAAAACTCCGGGTCTCTCATAGTGGCGCCGAAACCTGTGCGCAGCAGAACTAGCCGCTCCTTCGGCGTGCCGGGCGGAACGGTGAAAGGACGCTGGAACTCGTGGGTCCCCACCCAGGTCTTATAGGCGGAAAGATGATCCTCGTTCTTGATAACTTCGGTAACGAGCGGAAGGTCTTTCACCTCGGGATCCGGTTCGCGTCTATGAATTAGAAACGGGATCAGCTTGTCATCGCCCCTTGCGTCCAGCATGGGCCTGGCAATGGTCCGCACCGACTCCCAGCCCCAACAACCCCCGTCTACTTCCTTTCTGCGCATCGCCACGAGGATCGTGCTGGTTCCTTCATAGCCGCTAATTACCTTGAACCTAGTCCCTAAAGTTCGGTTCAAGAGTTGGGGCAGGTCGTCGTAGGTAGAGCCGGGTCCAGTCGAACCCATCTTGAGTTCTCGGTTGGCGGCGAGAATGTCCTTCAGCGATTGCAAGCCCGTGTGGGCCATGATGCTACAAGAAGGCGTAGCCTTGGTTGGAGCGCCAATCCATCCGAACCTGCGGGTGTCGAACCTCATTGCTTTGTCACCGATGGCCTGACGCAAGACATAACCTCCATTCCAAATCCCCACGAATAAGCCGTCAGGCTTAGCGCTGTAGTACGTGTAGTTCGCCGCAATTAAGCTCCCGGCCCCGGTCATGTTTTCAACGATGATCGTAGGATTTCCCGGAATATGCTTGCCGATGTAGCGCGCAACGGTCCGTGCCGAGAGATCATAGCCCCCGCCGGGCGCAAGTCCGACGACAAAACGGATGGTTTTCCCTTTGTAAAACTCATCCGCTCCAGCCTGGGGCTGAGCACCGAAGACAAAAAGTGCCACCACGACCGATATCGCTAGCGAGATTCTCTGATCCATGATTTCTGCCTCCCTATTCAGTAGACTACCTGCCCAATAGCTTCTTCATCCGTTCGATCACCTCCGGCGGTTGGACGATGATGTCCTTCGCCAGCTTTTCCAACTCTTCACCCGCAGTGGGTTTGATCTCCAGATTTCTCGTTTTTGCCTCGGCCAAGAACTCCCGGTCACTAAATGTTTTCGCGAAGGCCTCCCGCAGAATTTTGACTTGATCAGGGGAGATTCCCGGCGGAACCACATAGGGACGGCCGAAAATATTGGAAGCGAGTACTACATCAGCCAAACGTCGATCGATTTCCGTTGTCTTGTATTGATCCATGAGCTCGTAAAGAGTCGGCACCTCAGGCAATCGCTCATCGCGCTTGTGTCTAGTCTGGATAAGCAAACGGGCGAAGCCGCTGTTGCGCCAGGTCTTATAAAGTTCGCCGTCGAACCAAGCAGTGATCGTGAACGCGCGGCATTGAGCTTCATTTCGCTCGACTGCCAAATGCATTTCCGGTCCGCCCGGATAACCCAAGATGATATTAAATTTTGTCCCGATGGTTTCTTCCAAAAGCTTCGGCAGATAATGCCCGGTGGTGCCCGTTCCAGTGGCCGTGCACTTGGGCGGAGTGGAGGCAGTGCGCACGTCGTGGATCGTTTTGTAAGGCATATCGGTTCGCATGTAGAGCACGTGATCCGACCAGTCGGGGCTGCCGATCCAGTTGAACTTGGCCCAGTCGAATTGCACTTCCTTGCGCCCCGCAAGCTGGTTGAAATAAAGCGCCGGGTTGATCGATGCGATGGTCAAACCATCGGGCTTCGCGATTCCATAGAGAAAGTTGGCGGCAATAATAGAACCCCCGCCCGGCATGTTCTGAACGATGAGATTCGGGTTACCCGGAATATGTTTGCCCATGTGAGTGGCGATCAATCGTGCGTAAGTATCGTAGGCGCTTCCCGCCGTCGTACCTGAGATAATCGTAACGGTTTTTCCCTGATAAAAAGTCGCTCCCGCGTGGACGGGTAGCAACAAAGCAGCAATAAAAAGACTCAATAGAATCGTCCGCATCAGTGCCTCCCTTTCCGTTGGCGCCTTTGGCCTGGTTTTTTCATCTGGCTTCCCGTTCGATTTCTTGATGATTGATGCATGGCGTCGGCTGGACGGTTACCCCGCTCCCATTCTCTCCCTTACCCTGTAGCAAGTTGAGCAAAACTCGGCTTCTGGGAAGGAGTCCAGCCAGTCGGGTTCGACCTGGCCGTTACATGCCAAACAAAGTCCATACCTACCGGTGGCCATCCGGCTCAATGCACTATCCACCTGGTCGATCTCTGTACGGTGGAAATTGGCTAAAAAAGTGAGCAAGTTTCTTCGCGCTTGGGCAGCTTTTTCGTCGTATATGAGCGTATCCTTCTCCAGTTGCCTCAACTGGGCATCTAATTCAGTTAACCGCGCCGTGATTCGGTCGCGGCGCTTGACGAGCCTGTCCATGTGAATCCGGTTATGGACGATCTCAATCTCTGTAAGCATAGAACTCCTCCTTTCTTAAAAATTAGCTCCGAGCTTGGTTCCCCATTGCTCGCCCGTCTTGTTGGCTTGGTTCGCGCCCGTTTCGAAGCAACGCCTTAGCCCACCCTTCGACTCAAGCCCCGGCCATGGCCGGGGGCTCGCACTCAGGATTCCGCCCCACGAGCTTGCCCGTGGGGCTCTACAACCGTGTTGCCATGCGAGCGATCGCCGATCCTTCGGCTTCTTAGTGCGCAATCACGTTCGGCGTCCCGGACTGTTTTTCAAAAACCTGCTCCGCCTCTTCCTCGATCATGGGCCCGACCACTTCGACCCGATGGGTTCCCTTGGCGAGCACGTCGGCGCAACCCTCGAGGAGGCGGTCTGGGTTGTCTCTCGTCAGCGCGTAGAGACGCGAGCTACTCAAGGCAAATACCACTCGCCCTACGCCGCTCCAAAAAATCGCGCCGGCGCACATGGGGCAAGGCTCGGCGTTGACGTAGAGCGTGCAACGGGCGAGTAGACCGGGCGTGAACCGACGGGATGCTTCTCGGAGCAGATTCGTCTCTGCGTGACCCGTGCAATCGGACGCGGCAACCTGGGTGTTCTCGGCTTCGAGGAGTATCCTGCCCCGATCACTCACGAGAATCGCGCCAAACGGACGGTTCCCGTGCTGCCGGGAGCGATGGGCGACCATTATCGCGTGGCGCAAGTAATGCGGATTAGCCTCAGTCACGGTTTCCTCCTACCTCATTGGGCATAATTCGTTGCTCGTTGTGATCCCCAGCCCCTCTGAAACGACCAGGGCGGGTGGGGAGATTCACGCCGGCCGCTGAGCCGGTGAGGTTCTTTACGTCGAGCAGATCATTCATCGACTCATGCGACCCTTAGCCGACCACGTCGTAGGTTTTAACTTCCACCTCGGCAACGCCCATGAGCGCGCGCGCGTGCTGTTGAATCTGCTTATGGGCGTCGCTGGATCGGTATTGGTCAATGGCTTCCTGGCTTTCCCAGGTGCTAAGCGAAATAAATTCACCGGGATTTTCCCGACCACGCAGAAACTGCTCGGTCTTACAGCCCGGCTGTTCGATCATCAGGGGGCCGCAGTCTTCTTTCCAAAGTCGCTCCGCCTCGGCGGCCTTTTCCTTCGGAACGCTAACCAGGATCATGCGAGTGATCATGACTCCTCCTTATGGGTTAGAATTTTTTGTCCTTGTGGGATTTTCCAACTGGCTCTGCCGGGCCTTCTCCAGCCGTCGATTGAGTTTTTCGATAAGGTCGCGGTCTTTTGCCGCGAAATATACATCCTCTCTCGCCCGCTCCAGTAGCCTGATAAAATCCCCGAAACGATCCTTCTCCTCGTTCATAATCTGATCCCTTCCCGTTTGTTATTTTGTTTAACTGGGGCCTTCTCTTTATGTGGGGTTTCATCTTTGAAAGACTCAATGAGATTGCCGAGGCCCTGAACTGACACGACTTTAGCGTCAGGGAGCGTTAAATTTGGACCCAGGCTCTTTTCGACCTCATGTGGCTCAGTTACCACGACGATGGGCATGGATTCCCTGATGTCTCTAAGATTCAACAACGTCTCGGTCACGTCCATTTCTTTGCCGGTCGATAAGAGGACAATCATGTCGAACTTCTCTCGACGAGCCTTGGAAATCGCCGTCTTACCGTCGTACACCCAGATCAGCCTCCAACCATCCCTCCCTGAATCCGTCGCCAGATTATCGTTAAACTCCGAACAGACGACCATAATTTTTCTGGTACTGGGGTCCATCTTGATTCCCTCAATGCCCGTTATGGCAGGTTTTTTTTCTAGCGTGTCGATAGACTGCTGTTTCATTAACCTTCCGAGCCAACTCGCTTCTCGACCAGCGCAGAATTCCGCATCGAAGATAATTGACGTCAAAGCCTAGAGCATCGCAAACATTGGTGAATGAATAAGGCCAGTCCTGCTGATCGCTCCATAACCAAATTTCGGCTTCGTGGAATGTCTTTTTACCGCGGCTGTTTCGAGCTAAGGGAAACTTTTGTAAGCAGTAGAATGCGTCCTCCAGGACGGCAAGCATGAGCCTCTTTTCCGGCTGGAGGTTGAGATTGGGCCGACAGTCCGCCAAATGCGCATATGAGACTAATACATCAGGCTCGAAGCGCATGGCCAATTTTTCCGGCGAGGTTGCACGAGTGGCAACAGCTCTCCGCTTCATTTCAGCGCCCTTTGCATTGGAATCTTCCTGGTAGAAACCTGATTTACCTTTCCTTTAAGTTTTCCCACAGGGCCTGGCAGGCGGTGCAAAACTCGCACTCGGGATGAGATTCCAACCGCCTGGATTCGATAGGTCCGTCACATCCTAGACAGACGCCGTACCTACTTTCGCTACCGCGGCTGAGGGCCCGATCAACCCGGATGATTTCTTTGCCGTAGGAGCGGTCTAGATAGTCGAACACTTTCTCCCGGCTTAGCTGTGCGAAACGGTCCCTGAAATCTGGGAAATCAGCCACAGAGCGCTTTTGGTCCTCTACGTAGCGCAAAGAGGAAGCGATCACATTTCGGCGTTTTGCAAGTCGATCGCGCACAGCGCTGATGTTGAAGTCGCTCATTGGAGCTTCCCTCCCTTTCTGTTTCGCAGAGGAGCAACTGCAACGGAGCCCTGCGTTATTGCACAATGTGCCGTTGTGCTATCCCCAGCGGCCAATGCGTCCGAGAGAGTCGATTTACTCGTACGGCGCCAGCGTATTCGGCTCAAAAACTGCGGCCACTTGCCCGTCCAGACTGCTATGAGGCGTGTTTGAGAGAGCCGCAACGCCTTTGGCGTACCGCAATCGTTGGGCCAAGAGATGAATATTCTGTAAGGTCAGGCGCTTGCGAGAATATCTCTGTGTGGGAAAGAGGGAACGAAGGATGCAAATGTGCTAACTCTTCACATTGCGAAGCGTTAGACAGGCGTCACTGTGAAATTTTTACACAGTCAGCAGGAACTTCGACTCATACCGCGGCTGATGTTTCAACGCAATGCACGCCAAACACGAATTCGTGTGCGGAATTTTCACACTAGAGCACTCGGTATTTCTTCAGCTTGTCATATAAAGTGCGCCGGCTAATGCCCAAGATCGTAGCGGCTTTAAGTTTATTGCCCCCTACAGAGGAGACTGTCAGGGTGATAAGCTGTTTTTCCGCATCATCAAGACTCATCCCGACATGGATGGGCGGCGGCGATGGCGGCGCGTCCTGGACTGTCCGGCCAGCTTCTCGGATGCGCCCAGGCAGAAGATCGGGCGTCAGCTCCGCTCCCTTCGCCATGATCACGGCGCGCTGAATGACGTTTTTCAGTTCTCGTACGTTGCCGGGCCAAGGATAAGACCGCAACAAGCGGTAGACTTCCAGCGGCACGAGTCGGGTGCTCTTCTTATACATGGCGTCGAAACGCGATATGAAATGGTTGGTGAGAAACGACACGTCTCCAGGGCGTTCGCGAAGCGGCGGGAGATGAATCCGAAACACATCGAGCCGATAGTAAAGATCCTCGCGAAAATGTTTCTGTTTGACTGCCTCCTCAATGTTCTCGTTGGTTGCCGCAATGATGCGGGCGTCGATCCCGATATCTCTTTCCCCGCGAACCCTTCGAATGGTTTTCGTTTCCAAAACCCGTAATAAACTGACCTGGGTTTTCTCATCCATAGTCGTAATCTCATCAAGGTATATCGTGCCTCCCCGCGCCTGCTCAAAGATACCACTCCGGCTTTCACTGGCGCCGGTGTAGGCGCCGCGTTCATGGCCGAAGAGTTCGCTGGCAACCAGGTCAGACGGAATCGCTCCCATGTTGATAGCAAGATACGGACACTCCTTTCTCAAGCTTCTCTTGTGAATCGCGGAGGCGACCAAATCCTTTCCCGTGCCTGTCTCTCCGCTAATCAAAACGGCGACATCCACCGCAGCAGCTTCCACAATTCGCTGGAGCACCGTCCGCACCGGCAAGCTCGCCACGACAATTCCTTCGAACTCCGTGGGCACGAGTATCTGCGGATCGCTGAAAGCCGCGTCTTGGGGAGCCGACTTACTTTCCAGGACCGAGCGGATCAAAGCGCATAGGTCCACATCGTCAAATGGGCGCTCGATCCAGTGGCACAGCCGATCTTCAACGCTCGCGATCTGCGGCTCTTCCGAGTCCGATAGAATAAACACGTTGGTCGCGGGATATTTTTGGGCGATCTTGCGGAGCGCGCGGACCACTCGAGGGGTTCCGCCGGTTTCGTCGCAAGCGTTCCAGACGATAACGTCGTAGTTCGTTTGGCGAATCTTTTCTTTCGCCGGCTCGATGGACGGGACGAAATCTGCAGACAGGTCGCTGCCGAATCGGCTTTCGATGAGCCGGCGGATCTCCCCGCCTTTCTCGATGACAAGCACGTTGGCCATGTTACAGCGTCGCTGGTCCCACAGTTTCCCGAAACTCGGTGGCTACTTATATCAAGACAACGGCCACAGGCGCAACGTTGTCTTTGTCTTTGCGAGAAACCGGCAAGCGAAAAAATAGAGTATTGACTTGCCGAAGCGAAGTGATAGCGTCGGGCCGGTAGAGGAAGGGTCTTCCCCGT